>JABAOE010001656.1_pt1 | contig 114357 bp, 91 predicted proteins | sample 7062141 | NCBI WGS metagenome assembly JABAOE01 (sample SAMN14538627, study PRJNA623070) | marine sediment metagenome | biome: marine biome [ENVO:00000428]; feature: marine pelagic biome [ENVO:01000023]; material: deep marine sediment [ENVO:00002113] | place: India: Gulf of Khambhat ... | reverse complement strand
TCGAGGACGAGATCCGCGACCTGCAGGACGAGCCAGGCTGCGACCAGGTAGGCGACGGCGACGCGAAATACGTTGCGACGTTTCAGTTCTTCGAAAAGCTGGCCCAAATCCCTGTCCCTTAGCGGAATTTCGGGACCGAGTATAACTCCTNNGTGACCCTAATTCCGCGGAGTTAGGGTCACTGTCCCTGTTTTTTCTAGCGGGTCTTGAACTGGTCGGGGTTGAGGTCGTGGCGCGCGAGCAGCTTGTAGAAGTCGGTGCGGTTGCGCTTGGCGAGGCGCGCGGCCTGGCTGACGTTGCCCATCGTGATCTGCAGGATCTGCGACAGGTAGTTGCGCGTGAACTCGTCGCGCGCGTCGGAGAACGACATCAGCTTGCCGGCGTGTTCGCCGAGCGATGACTGTACCAGCTCGCCGCTGATGACCGGCGAACGCGACAGCGCCACGTTCTGGCGAACGATGTTGTAGAGCTGGCGGATATTGCCCGGCCATTCGGCCGTGACCAGCAGCTCGACGGCTTCCGGGGCGTACACCTTGCGTTCCTGGTCGCCTTCCTTTGCGATCTGCTGCAGGAAATGCGACACCAGCAGGGGGATGTCCTCGCGGCGTTCGTCCAGCGCCGGCATCTCGATATTGACGACGTTCAGCCGGTAATAGAGGTCCTCGCGGAATTCGCCTTGCCGCATCATTTCCTGCAGATCGCGATGGGTCGCCGAGATGACCCGCACGTCGACCTGCACCGCCTCGGTGCTGCCCACCGGCCGCACCTGGTTTTCCTGCAACACCCGCAGCAGCTTCACCTGCAGCCGCATCGGCATGTCGCCGATCTCGTCGAGCAGCAGGGTGCCGCCTTCCGCCGCCTGGAACAGGCCCTGGTGATCGCGGGTGGCGCCGGTGAAGGCGCCCTTGAGGTGCCCGAACAGCTCCGATTCCAGCAGGTCCTCCGCCATCGCGCTGCAATTGATCGCGACGAACGGCTTGTCCTTGCGCGGACTGGCGCGGTGGATGGCCTTGGCGAGCAGCTCCTTGCCGGTGCCGCTCTCGCCGGTGATCAGCACGCGCGCATCGGTGGCCGCAACCATCTTCGCTTGCGCGAGTGTTTCCTTGAGATGCTGGTTGCGGGTGATGATCTCCGCCGCCCAGTCGTCTTCGACCTCGGCCGCGGAGCCGGAGACTTTCATGGCCCGCTCGACGGTCTCCATCAGCTCGTCCTTGTCGACCGGCTTGGTCAGGAAGCCGAACGCGCCGCTCTGGGTGGCCGTCACGGCGTCGGGGATCGTGCCGTGCGCGGTGATGATCACGACGCGCAGCCCGGGCGACTTGGACTGCAGTTCCTTGAGCAGCCCGATACCGTCCATCTTGTCCATTTTCAGGTCGGTGATGACGAGATCGGGGCGGAAGCGGTGCAATACGGCCAGCGCCTTGTGGGCGCTCTCGACGGCTTCTACCTCGTAGTCCTCGGCGCGCAGCCTGATGCTCAGCAGGCGTAACAGGCCCGGGTCGTCGTCGACGAGCAGGATCTTGCCTCTGGACTCGGAATCGGTGTTCGTCATCGTGGTCAGGATTCGCTTGCAGGAGTCGGGATTATGTTCAACGCAGTGTACAACGGATCGCGCGACGCGAGCTATTGCGGGTCGTTGTCTTCTGATTGTTCCCGGATCGAGCGTTCGATCGACGTGATGGCCTCGAGCTTGGCCTCGGCGTCGGCGAGTGAGCGCCGCAGCTGGCGGTTCTCGGCCTCGATCCTCGCGACTCGCTGCGCGATCGCCGCTTCCTCGGTCGTCGCCGCCCGATTGTTTTCGGCGCGCAGCCGGCGCGCTTCGGACTCGAGCACGATGCGTGCCTCGACGTCGCCGAGGAAGATCGTCGCCAGCGCATTCTCGGCAGAGGTCAGCATTTCGGGACGCGCGAGCAGCTCGCGAAAGATGCTTTGTGCGGCGGCCGGGTCGGACCCGGGGTGGCCCGGACTGGCCAGGACGAGGGCATAGCGCAAGCGGGTCGATGTACCCGGCGTCAGCGTCGCCGCAGATTCCGCGTCGGCGAAAATCTCCGCCTGCGTCGCAGGATCGCCGCTTGCGAGGTCCTGCATTTCGGTCAGGTAGGCGCTGGCGTCCGAGGAGCCGATCACGATTTCGTCGGTGGGTTCGGCGGTCCGCCGCCCTTTGAGCCAGTTCGTCGTCGATTCACACGCGGACAGGACCAGCGTCGCGAGCAATGCCGCGATCGCCAGCTGTTTCCTTGTCCGCATCATGTCATGCATTGGCCGCGATCCTCTGGTTGGCTGCTTCGCGTTTCTGCGGGATGTGGATCCGGAAGTGGGCGCCCGAAAACTCGTCCGAATTCACCAATTCTACTGAACCGTCGTGGGCCTGTATGCATTCGAGCACCACTGACAGGCCGATCCCGGTTCCGGCAATGTGGCCGCCCTGTTCCTGGTTGCCCTGGAAGAAGGCCTCGAATATCCGCGGGCTCTCATCCTCGGGTATCCCGGGCCCGGTGTCCGCGAACTCGAGCACAAAACTCGCCGGCGTCGAATTGGCCCGGATCGTGACGACACCGCCCTTGGGGGTGAACTTGACGGCGTTCGACAGCAGGTTGTCGAGCACGGTGCGCAGTTTCTCGCGGTCGGCATTGACGACGATGTCTTCGATATCGAGCTTCAGCTGGATCTGGGCCGCCTTGAGCGCCAGTCGCTGCGCCTTCGCGACCGAGATGACCAGGGCGCGCAGCGGGAAGTCGGTCAGCGTCAGGACTTCGTTTTTCGACTGCCAGGCGCTGAAGGACAGCAGGTTCTCGATCAGCTGCTGCAGCTTGAGCCCGTTGAGGCGCAGGATGTCGGTCACCTCGCGCTGCGGTTTCTCGAGTTCGCCGACCGTCCCGTCCAGCAGTAATTCGGTGCCTTCGCGAATGTTGGCGAGGGGGGTCTTCAGTTCGTGCGACATGTGCCGCAGAAAGCGGTTCTTTTCCTGGGCCAGCTCGAGCAGGCGCATGCGCAGCCACTCGAGCTGTCTGCCGAGGCGCTCGAGGTCGGACGGGCCCTTGACCTCGATCGGTCGCGAAAAGCCGCTGCGCCCGAGCTGCGCGATCGCCTTGTCGATCTGCCGGATGGGCCGCGCCACGAGCAGCGTGAAAAACAGCACGAGGATGATCGTGCCCGGGACCAGCGCCGCCGTCTGCCAGGCGGACACCTGCTGCGCCCGCCGCGTGCTGTCCTGCAGCTGCCTGAGCTCGAGCTCGATGTGGTTGCTGAGGGTCAGGGACAGGCGGGTGACGCGCTGGCGCAACGAGGCAAATTCGGCGACCGCGGCCTCGGCTTCGGCGTCTGTAAGATCCGGCGTCGTCAGCGTGCGCACGATCCTGCGCACGGAGACCCTAATCGCCCGGGCGAACGAGGTCGCGTTGGCCTGTTCGGCGAGCGGCCAGATCAGGTCGAGCGTTGCCTCCAGGGAACGGCTGTCCTGGCGGAGCAGGGCGAGGCTGTCCTCGTTGCGCAACACGAGGTACTGCCGGGACACGCGCTCGAGAGAGGCCACCTGCTGCGCGAGCTGGCGGTTGTTCTCGGCCGCGGTAACGCCGGTGACAACCAGCTTCTCACTCTGTTCGGCAAGCCTGTCCAGGTTGAACAGCGCCCAGAACACGGCGATCAGGAGCGGTAGCGCAACCAGCCCGAATCCGACGAGGATCAGTCCGTTCAGCGATTTCGGCTGGGGCAGTCTCATGGCGGCAGTCTAGCACCCGGTCGGCATGTCAGGCCGCCCAGTACGCGCCGGGATCTTGCGCAGCGATCTTTCGTTCCCAAGCGAGGCTGGTCCGCACGATCGTGTCGAGGTCGTCGTAGCGGGGCGTCCAGCCCAGGACCTCGCGGACGCGATCGGCGACGGCGATCAGCTCCGGCGGGTCGCCGGCGCGGCGTGGTTCGTCGACGACCTTCAGCGGCGCGCCGTTGGCCTTCTCGACGGCGGACAATACCTCGCGGACGCTGTAGCCGTGGCCGTAGCCGCAATTCAGCGTCGTCGACTCGCCGCCACCCCGCAAATAGCTCAGCGCGTCGATGTGCGCCGTCGCAAGGTCGTCGACGTGAATGTAGTCGCGCAGGCCCGTGCCATCCGGTGTGGGGTAGTCGGTGCCGAATACCGAAACCTGCGGCCGCCGGCCGACCGCAGCTTCGCAGGCGACCTTGACGAGCAGCGTGGCTTTCGGTGTCGACTGGCCAATGGTGCCGGTCGGTTCGCAGCCGGCGACGTTGAAGTAGCGCAGGGCGACGTAGGAAGGTCCGCCGGCCGCGGCCAGGTCGCGCAGCATCCACTCGGTCATGAGCTTCGAGGTGCCGTACGGATTGATCGGCGCCGTCGGTGAATCCTCCGAAGCGCGACCGCCCTCGGGTATGCCGTATACGGCCGCCGTCGACGAGAACACGAAGTGCTTCACGCCGTGTCGCTGGCAGGCTTCGAGCAGGGTCCGGCTGCTGCCCGTGTTGTTGCGGTAATACTTGAGCGGATCGGCCACGGATTCCGGCACGATCGTGTGCGCCGCAAAGTGCATGACCGTGTCGATGTCGTGCTCGCTGAACAATTTTTCCAGCAGGGCGGCATCGCCGGTGTCGCCAATGACGAGATCGCCCGAAGTCACGGCGGCTTCGAAGCCCGTGCAGAGGTTATCCAGCGTCACCACCGACTCATTCGCGGCGCCCAGCTGACGGACGACGTGGCTGCCGATATAGCCGGCGCCGCCGGTCACCAGTATGCTCTTGTTTTGCATCGAAATTCCGATTTTTGAAACAAATGTGAACCGCGCGGTTCCAAGCCCTGAAGATTCTATCAATACTTAAGCCCGGTACAGGAATTGCGTCTCACTAAGTGCCTGATCCTTAAAGGCCTGTCGGCGGTCCGGGGCGCTATTGAGACTATCGTCGGGCGGCACCGCCGGTTATGATCACCCGTCCGGTAACGGACCCCGGCGCATCGCTTTGGGCATAGGGAGATGGCGTTGAATCACAGGCAGCACACGGGCTTGGGCAAGCTCGCATTCGAACATGGCAGGCGGCTGACGATATTTGCCGCTGCAATCCTCCTGGCCGCCTGCGGTGGCAGCGGCGGCGACGGTGGCGGCAGTCCACCGCCCCCGCCACCCCCGGCAGCGCCGGTCGCCAATGCCGGTCCGGACCAGACGGTGCAGGAGTTGACCGTCGTTAACCTCTCCGGGTCGGCCACCGACGCGAACGGCGACCCGATCACCTATTCATGGGCGCAGACGGCCGGCCAAATGGTGACGCTCAACACGCCGGATTCCGCGGCGGCCAGTTTCACCGCCCCCGACGTCACCGTCGGCAACCCCGAAACGCTGACCTTCGAGCTGACGGCATCCGACCCCGGCGGCCTGTCGTCGACCGACACGATCAACGTGACGGTCCAGGAGGATGCGGTCCCGGTGACTATCTCGGGCACGCTGCAGTACGAGTTTCCACCGCCCAATGCCGGCTGCGTCGGGCTGAACTTCAGTGGCATCCAGCTGCGGCCGATCCGCCAGGCGACGGTGCAGCTGCTCGACGCTGCGGGCATGACCATCCTCGATACGGACGTCTCGGACGACCTCGGCCAGTATTCGCTGACGGCCGACCCGTCGACCAACGTCATGATCCGGGTCCTGGCGCAGACGGTCAGGGCAGGGGCCCCGGCGTGGGACGTCGAGGTCCGCGACAACACCAGCGAGACCGGGCGTCCGCTCGACCAGCGGCCGATCTACGCGATGGATTCGAGCGTGTTCGACAGTGGCGCATCGCCACAGACCCGTGACCTGACCGCGGAGACCGGCTGGGACACCATCAGCGATACATATACAGGCCCAAGGGTGGCAGCGCCATTCGCGATCCTCGACGCGATCTACGCGGCCACCGTGTTTGTCGGCACCGAGGACCCCACCGCCATTTTCCCGCCACTGGACGCATTCTGGAGTCCTAACAATAGAATTGTGACGCCGACGGACATCGATGCCGGCGAGCTGCCGACCTCATTCTATAACGGGCAGTCGCAGCTGTTCCTGCTGGGCGCGGACGGCGAGGACACGGATGAATTCGACGTCCACATCACCGTGCACGAATGGGGGCATTATTTCGAAGACAACTTCTCGCGCTCCGACAGTATCGGCGGCGCCCATTTCATCGGCAGGGACGTGCTGGATAAGCGCGTCGCCTTCGGCGAGGGCTTCGCGAGCGCGCTGGCGGCCATGGCGCTCGGCGACCCGATCTACTGCGACACCAGCTGGCTCGGCAACAACCAGGCCGGCTTCGACATCAACATGGAAGAGCAATTCACCCAGCAGACGGGCTGGTACGACGAGGTGTCGGTATTCGAGATCCTCTACGACCTGTGGGATACCAACCCTGACGGCGCAGATAATGACAGCATCGGCTTCCGGCCGATCTACGACGTCATGATCGGCAACCAGGCGATCACCCCCGCGTTCACCAGCATCTTTTCATTCGCGACCTACCTCAAGCAGCAGAACCCCGCCGACGCCGCGTTCATCGATGCGCTTTTGACGGACCACAATATTCAGTCCAACGTCGATATCTATGGGTCGAACGAGACGAACGACGGACCGGGCACGCCTCAGGATGTGTTCCCGCTTTATACTGATATTTCGCTCGGAGTGACGACCAATATCTGTGTCAACGATTCATTTGATACGGATCGCGACGGTAACAAGCTCGCGGAACATCGCTACTTGCGCTTGAACCTGGGCAGCGGTACCAATGTGTCGTTTTCAATGATCACGACCGATGCAGACGGCAACCCGCCGTCCCAGCCGGCACCGGGTTTCGATTGCGTGGCCGCATTTGACGCCGATCCCGACGACCCCGCCGTGCACGAGCACAGCGATCCGGACTTCCTCGTCTGGCAAAACGGAGAACTCCGGGAAGTCGGCTTCAGCTGCGAGCCCAATAGCGAGGTAACGCCGGGGCGGTTCCTGCCGGCCGGCGACTACGTCATCGATATCAACGACTTCCGCCATGCGGACAATCATCCGACGGTGCCGGCCGGTTACCCGGAACGGATCTGCTTCGACTTCACGGCGAACTGATCCGCAACCACGAATACAGGTGACACAATGAAATCGATCAAATCCCTAATCCTGGTTGGCGCTGCGGCATTCGCATTCGCCGCATGTCAGAAAGACGAGCCGGTCGCAGTGCAGGAACCGGCGACGGCGGAGGCGGTCGCCGGCAAAACCTTACCGGATACGAGCGGCGCCTCTCCCGGCAAGCCGCAGGCGCCGATCTCGATGCGCTACGAGATCATGGGCAATCCGATCGTCGGTCAGCCGCTGTTGATCAATGTATTTGTCAGCTCCGCGGAGGGACCTGTCAGCGTGCACTACAGCCTTGCGGACCGGAGTGCGCTGATGTTCCAGGACGGGCAGGTCGAACGCCTGGAGCTCGCCGATCCGTCCCGCGACGTGGCGCGGCAGGTGTCCGTGATCCCGCAGCGGGAGGGCAGGCTTTACCTCAATGTCTCGGCTGAGGTGCAGACGCCGTCGGGCTCGATGATCCGTTCGATGGCGATCCCGATCCGGGCAGGCGCCGCGCCCGCGGAAGCCGCGCCAAACGGCGAGGTCGTCGAGGGACCCGACGGAGAAGCCGTCATCTCGCTGCCGGCCAAGGAAACCAATTAACCTCAATGGCGTGTTCCTGATCCGACCTGGCCTGTAGATGATCTTCACGGCGACCGAAATTCCCGACGTCATCGTCGTCGATCCGGTTGTCCACGAAGACGATCGCGGCTTCCTGATGGAAACCTGGCAGGCCGAGAAATACGCCGCAGCGGGCATCGATGCCCGCTTCGTCCAGGACGTCCACACGCGCTCGACCGGCGGCATCCTCCGCGGCCTGCATTACCAGGTCATACAGCCGCAGGGCAAGCTGGTGCGCGCGCTGCACGGCGCCGTATTCGACGTCGCTGTCGATCTGCGGCGCTCGTCGCCCACGTTCGGCAAGTGGGTTGGCGAGACCCTCTCTGAACAGAATCGTCGCCTGCTGTGGATCCCGCCGGGCTTTGCACACGGCTTCCTGGTGCAAAGCGAGGTCGCCGAGATCGAGTACCGGCTCACCGACTTCTACGCCCCCGACCATGAAAGAACGATTCGCTGGGATGACCCGGACCTTGCCATTGACTGGCCGATAGCGGCCCGCACGACGCCGCTCGTAGCGGACAAGGATGCAGCCGGGGCTTTGCTGAGAGACGCCGACACTTACCGCTGATCGCCGCGCGTGGCAGGTTCCGGCCTGACGCCTATTGCCGAAAGTGGTCAAAAAAAACTGGATAACAGCTATCGAAGATGCCGCAGGTGGTTCGGCCGGCACACCTGTGTCGGCTCGCCGGGCCGCTGCCCGGTGTTCCGGGAAAATTTTCCCAAGAAATTTTTCAATATTTGCGCTGCTTCACAGACGTCCACGACCTATCCGACTACCGTGTCTGCAAGGCTGCGGCAGATGCGCCGGAAATCGGCAAATTCCGCCTCGAAGCCAGCAAGTATGCCCGCAAACGGCACCGGGGCCCGGGCGACAGCGCTGGCGCCAGGGAAGATCGATAGCTGGTCGGAGTGAGCATGTACAGCGATCTGAGGCAACAGATCAAGGAAGCGACAGAGAAGTCCGGGATCGACAAACTCGACTTCATCGAGCTCCTGAAGCTGATTGACGAGCATTATGACAAAATGGAGGCGACGATCACCCAGTCGCTGACCGAGCGCTCCCTCAGTCCCAGCTCCGCCCCCCTCGAGGTGATCTTCGACAGCGTGACCGAGGCGCTGCTCTCGGTGAGCGAAGAAGGCACGATACGCAACGCCAACAAGGTCTGCCTGCGCTATTTCGGCATCGACAAAGAAGACCTGATCGGTTCATCGATCGTCGGGATCCTGCCGGCATCAAAGGGCCGCACGCTGGCAGACTTCCTGCAGCCTTACCAGTCGGATATCGACGATACGAACATCGAATTCTGCGGCGGTGAAGTCACTGCCGCACGGGCGAACGGCGAAACCTTCATCGCCGAGATCAACTCGAGCTGCCTGCGAATCGGCGAGGAACGGGTGTTCGTCATCAGCCTGCGTGACGTCACCGGGCGTCGCCAGGCGGAGCAGTCGCTCAAGGAAAACGAGGAACGCTACCGCGCGCTGGTCGAGAACGCCCCGGAGGCGATCGTCGTCCTGGACGTCGACAGCAATCGCTTTGTCGATGCCAACGACAATGCCTGCGAGTTGTTCAACCTGCCGCGCAAACGACTTCTGAGTATCGGCCCCCAGGCGATCAGCCCGCGCATGCAGCCGGACGGGACGCCGTCGTTCGGCATCCGGCGCGGCTATATCGAGCGCGCCCTGCAAGGCGAGCATCCGATTTTCGAATGGGTGCACAAGAACATCCAGGGCGTCGAGTTTCCCTGCGAAGTCCGCTTCAGCCGGCTGCCCTCCGAGGGCCGTAAACTCATTCGCGTCAGCATTACGGATATTGCCGAACGCAAGCGCAACGACGAGTTCACTTATGCGCAAAACAAGATCCTCGAGATGGTTGCGGCGAACAAGCCGTACGAACGGACCCTGAAGTCGGTCTGTCGCTGCATCGAGAAGATCAGCCCGGACATGCTGGCCGCAGTCATGCGACTCGATATCAAGAGCCAGACATTGTCCATCGAACAGGCGCCGAGCCTGCCCGGGGAATTTCGCCTGGCCCTGGACTTCCTCAGGGTCGAGGAAGGCGGCGTGACCTGTGGCGCAGCGGTGTTCGCCAACCAGGAGAAGTTCGTCGATCGCATCGCCGACGACGTCGCCTGGAGCGGATTGCTGCCGGTCGCGGAGAGGCACGGGATCGAGTCGGTGTGGTCGTTCCCGATGCATGGCTCGAAAGACAGGATCACGGGGACGCTCGACGTCTACCTGACCGCGTCCCGGCAACCGACGACGGACGAGCTGGACAAGCTGCAGCGAATGACGCGCCTCGCCGGCCTCGCAATCAAGAAGCAGATCGACGAGGAAAACCTTCGCCAGAGCGAGTCCCGCTACCGCGGATTGTTCGAGAACGTCGTCGACGGCGTCTACATCGCGACCCGCGAAGGCGACATCGTCACCGTCAACCCGGCGCTCGTGGAGATGCTCGGCTATGACAGCGTCGAGGAACTGAAGCGTGCGGGGCGTACGACGATGTTGTACGTCAATCCGATCGATCGCGAGCGCGTGTTCGCCAAGCTCGAGGACCAGGGCTTCGTCAAGAACTTCGAGTTCCGTCTGCGCCGCAAGGACGGCAGTGAAATCGTCGTTCTCGAAAATTCGCGCGCCATCTATGACGATGACGGCAATATCGTCGCGCACGAAGGCACGATCACCGACATCACCGAACGCAAGATGGCCGAAACCCGCGTCTTCGAGGAAAAGGAGCGCGCGCAGGTGACGCTGCAGTCGATCGGCGACGGCGTCATCACGACGGACGCAAAGGGATGCGTCGATTACATCAACCCGGTCGCGCAGGATCTCACCGGCTGGGATATGCGAGGCGCGCACGGCGAGTCGATAGAGACGCTGATGACGCTGATCAACGAGCACACCCGCGCGACGGTCGATAACCCCGTGTCCCGGTGTCTCAAGGAAGGACGCGTGATCACGCTGGCCGCCAACTCGGTCCTGATCAACAAGCACGGAAACGAGATTCCCATCCAGGATTCTGCCGCGCCCATTCGCGACCGACTGGGCAACATCATCGGTGCGGTCATGGTGTTCCACGACGTCAGCAAGGAGTCACGGCTGTTTCGCAAGCTGTCCTACCAGGCGTCGCACGACACGCTGACCGGCCTGATCAACCGCCAGGAATTCGAGAACCGCCTGGTGTCCGCGCTCGACAGCGCGCATGACGATCCGGCAATCTCCCATGCCCTTCTGTACCTCGATCTCGATCAGTTCAAGGTCGTCAACGACACCTTCGGCCACACCGCCGGTGACGAGTTGCTCCGGCAGATTGCCGAAGTCGTGCAGGCCAATATTCGCGCGACCGACACGGTCGCCAGGCTCGGCGGCGACGAGTTCGCCATCCTTCTGGAAAGATGCAACGAGAAGCGCGCGATGGACGTCGCGGAAGCGATCCGCGGCGCCGTCGAGGAACACCGCTTCAACTGGCAGGACGCTTACACCAGCGCGCGCTGCTCGATCGGCGTCGTCATGGTGTCTCACGAGAGTCCGGACGTTGCGAGCGTGATGAGTTCGGCCGACGTGGCCTGCTATTCGGCCAAGGACATGGGCCGTAACCAGATTCACCTTTACCAGGACAGCGACGCGTCGACGCGACACGAGGAAATGAAGTGGGTGTCACGCATTACCAGTGCGGTGGAAGAGAACCGCCTCGAGCTGTTCTACCAGCCGATCGTCAGTATCGGTAAGCAGGGTGGAAACCGGCGCGGCCACTATGAGCTGTTGTTAAGGATGCGCGATGAAAAAGGAGACCTCGTCGGTCCGGACCAGTTCATCCCGGCAGCCGAACGCTATAACCTGATGTCGACGCTCGACAGGTGGGTCATCCGGCAGGCCCTGTCACAGCTGGCGGACCGCAATCCCGAAGCCGAACGCGCGCACTTTACGCTCGCGATAAACCTTTCCGGCACGTCACTGAGCGAAGACCGTTTCCTCGAATTCGTGATCGATGAACTCGGCCGGCAGAAGCTGCCGGAGGGGGCCATCTGCTTCGAGATAACGGAGACGGCGGCGATCTCCAACCTGTCCCGCGTGATCCATTTCATGCAGGCGCTCAAGAAACTCGGCTGCAAGTTCTCGCTCGACGACTTCGGCAGCGGCCTGTCCTCGTTTACCTACCTGAAGAACCTGCCGGTCGACTATCTCAAGATCGACGGCCAGTTCATTCGCCATGTCGCGGAGGATGCTGTCGACGAAAGCATGGTGAAAGCGATCAAGGAAGTGGGCGAGGCGATGGGCATCGAGACGATCGCAGAACGCGTCGAAAGCAAGCAGGTGATCGATAAATTGAGTGAGCTGGGAATCAGGTACGCGCAAGGCTATTACATCGCCCGCCCGACGTCCGTGCAGACTTTCGAACCCTGGGCGGACGATGCGACCTCGTCCCGACGGGCCTGAGGCCGGTGCGCCCGCTGACATACCGCCCGAGCCTTAGGGTACACTGCCCGCAACCAGCTACCGGCCAGACAATATATGCCCGCAGAAGGCACTGACAGCCCAGCCGAAAAAGATCTGCTCCTGGCGCCCGACGAGCCGCCGCCATTCATCGTTCGCAACGCCGATGCGACGTCGCCCATTTTTATCGTTTGCGACCACGCCAGCCGCAGAATACCGCGCGCACTCGGCACCATGGGTCTCGATCCGGCTGCCCGGCGTTGTCACCTGGCGCTGGACATTGGCGCGGGCGCCCTGAGCGAAGCGCTGGCCGAGAGCCTGGGCGCGACAGCCGTCCTTTGCCAGTATTCGCGGCTGGTGGTTGACTGCAATCGGCAGCTGATGGATCCCAGCGCATTCCTCGAGTTCGGCGATGGCGTCGTTATACCCGGCAACCGAAACCTGCATCGCGAAGACAAGGAACAACGGGCGGACGCAATTTACTGGCCCTATCACAATGCCATCGAGCTGCAGCTGGCGCGCCTGGCAGAGGCCGGGACGCAGCCGATTTTCGTCTCCATCCACAGCTTTACGCCGGTCCTGAATGGCGAAGCACGCACCTGGGAGATGGGCGTGCTGTGGGATCGTGACCCGAGAACGGCCCGGGCCTTCATCGAATCGCTGCGCGACGCCGGTTACCTCGTCGGCGACAACGAGCCGTATTCCGGCAAGGCGCCCCAGGACTTTACGGTGGACCATCACGCCGAACGCGCCGACATACAGCACGTGGGCCTCGAGATACGCCAGGACCTGATCCATCATGAGGACGGCGTCGAGCGCATCGCCGCCGTGCTGCACGCCTTGCTCGCCACGCTGCCCGCACGGCTGCAGCCGACCGACATTGACTCCAGGAGGTCCGGATCGTGATGAAAAAGGAGCCGCCATTCACGATCGGCGTCGAGGAGGAGTACCTGCTCGTCGACAAGGAGACCCGGGGTCTCGTCGTCGATCCGCCCGCTTCGCTGCTGGCCGAGTGTGAGGAGATTCTCGGCGGCCAGGTGACCAACGAGCTGCTGCAGTCACAGATCGAGGTAGGGACCAAGGTCTGCAATAATGTTCAGGAAGCGCGGGAAGACCTGGCAAGACTTCGCAAGAGCGTCATCGAGGTTACGGGTCGGCACGGTATCGCACCGATCGCCAGCTCGACGCATCCGTTCAGCCTGTGGTCCGAGCAGAAGCACACACGGAAGGACCGCTACGAGTCGTTGACGGCCGAGATGCAGGCTGCCGCCCGCAGGCTCGTGATTTGCGGCATGCATGTGCACGTCGGCATTAACGATGACTCGCTGCGCATCGACCTGATGAACCAGGCGGCGTACTTCCTGCCTCACCTGCTGGCGTTGTCGTGCTCGTCGCCGTTCTGGCGCGGTGAGGACACCGGCCTGAAGAGCTACCGCCTGACGATCTTCGACGCCCTGCCACGTACAGGGTTGCCCGAGAAATTTCAGAGCTATAACGAGTACCAGCGCCACGTCGATATCCTGATCAACGCCGGCGTGATCGAGGACTCGACCAAGATCTGGTGGGATCTGCGGCCGAGCGCGCGTTTCCCCACGCTCGAATCGCGGATCATGGATGTCTGCACACGCCTGGACGATGCGCTTGCGCTGGCCGCGCTGCTGGTCTGCATCATGCGCATGCTCTATCGATTGCGGCTCAACAACCAGCGGTGGCGGACCTACACGCGCATGCTGGTCCGGGAGAACCGCTGGCGAGCCATGCGTTACAGTTTCGACGAGGGACTGATCGATTTCGCGAAGGGCAGGATCGTCCCGTTCGAGGACCTGCTGGACGAGATCCTCGACCTGACCTACGAGGACGCGCGGGCGCTCGACTGCGAGGCCGAGATCGGTTCGGTCCGCGACATTCTCAGCCGCGGCACCAGCGCACACCGCCAGCTGAAGGCCCATGAGCTGTCGCTGGCTGCGGGCAATTCCAGGGACGACGCACTCAATGCCGTGGTCGATACCCTGATCAGCGATACCGCCGAAGGGCTCTAGCCTGAGCCATTTCCTAAGCGTGAAACAGTGCCCGATTCCCATATCCGGAATGCGGAATAAGTCGCAGCAGCGCTGACCGCGCATCGATAAGATGCCCGGTCGGACTGTATCAGGCGACCCCTGGCGTCGCGGAGCCCGGATTTGATTGACCAACTGGAAACAATTTTGCCTGCCGTTTTCGCGGTTGCGACAGTCCTTTACCTGTGGCTCACCGTGCGGGTTTCCCGGGCAGCCGCCGATGCGTCCAGCAACACGATCAGCTACTTCCTGTTCCTCATCGGCATGATGATCGCGGGTAGCGCGTTCGCCTACAACGCGACAGATCCGCACATCTACGGCATTGGCCGGACCCTGACGTTCTTCAGTTCCGGCTTCCTGCCCGTCGCTTTGTACAGCATTTACCGCGAAATGACGGTCGGTCGCGCGTCAGCGCTGCTGCTCGCGGCGCTCTCGATCATCCCCGCGATCTCCACCCTGCTGGCGATGACCAACGAATTGCACGGGATGATCTGGGCCGTGGTCGAGAGCGCCGACGAGATTCGTTTCACGGAGCCGGACAAGCATGCCTGGTTCAGGCGTGTGCACGCGCCGTTCGCCTACGGACTGTTCGGCTTCTCGGTGATTGCGCTGGCCGGTCGCCTGCCGACGATTGCGCGGGCGCACCGCAAGAAAATCATCCTGTTGCTGATCTGCGCCGTCATGCCCTTTGCGGTCAGCATCACGAACACGCTGTTCCGGGTCGGGCCGATTGATTTTCCGTTCACGTCGCTGACGCTGGTCCTGATGTTGCCGCTCTTCTGGTACGCGTCGGTCGCCCTGCGCGTGTATGAATTCAGCCCGCTGGCCTACCAGACGATGTTCGATCATGTGCGCGACCCGATCATCGTTCTCGACAGGTCGCAGCGCATCGTAAGCGCGAACGCTCCCGCAGAACGGCTGCTCGACTCGGCGGAAGCGGACCTGATCGGGCAACGCCTCTGGGAGGACATCCCGGAAGCCCAGGCGATCCTCGACTTCAGCAAGGATCGCGATCTGACCCAGACGCTGAAGATGAATACCGATCGTTACTACGAACTGAACAGCGCTCCCTTGCGCGGACCCAGCGGCCAGAACCAGGGCATGGTCGTCGTTTGCCGCGATGTCACGGAGCGTAAGCTGGCGCTCAAGGCCCTCGCAGACAGCGAGCATCTCATCCGCTCCCTGGTCGAGCACTCGTCGAACGGCATCCTGCGATTCGCGAGGGACGACCGGGACCCGGATGCCAGGTTCCGTTGCACTTTCGCGAACCGGGCAGCCGAAGGCTATCTCGGTTCCGGCAGCGGCACCCTTGTGGGCATGCCGCTCGACAAGCTGGAGCTGCTGCAGCCGGAGCGACTGAGCCGCCAGTTCGGCGGTGACGCGCCGCCCAGGACAAGCACCGGCTACGAGACGTCGATCGACGGTGACGAGGGCGAGACCTGGCTGCGCATCGTCGGCGAGCCGGTCGGCAACGACTTCTCGGTGACGCTGATCGACATCACCCAGCGCAAACGCAACGAAACGAAGATCCTGGCGGACGCGCTGCGCGATCCGCTGACCGGCATCCTCAATCGGCGCGGGTTCGAAAAACAGGCGTCCGAGGCGATCGCCGGTAATGAGCAGGGCGCCGTCCTCTACCTCGACCTCAATCACTTCAAGGCAATCAACGACCGCTTCGGGCACCAGGCCGGCGACGCATTGCTGAAAGCCTTCGGCCACCGACTCGAGTTTTGTCTGCGCCCCGAAGACGTACTGGCCCGCCTCGGTGGCGACGAGTTTGCCATCGTCCTGCCCGGCGTATCGGTCGACGATGCGAAGCACGTCGCCCGACGCCTCGTCGATACCGCATTCGAGGCCTATATCATCCACGGTCAGGAGATCGAATGCACCGCCAGCGTGGGCATCGCGCTGATGCCGCAACACGGCGAAGATCTCTGGCACCTGGTCAGCGTCGCCGACCAGGCCATGTACAACTCGAAGCAGGTCAGCAGGGAAGAGGCCGCGAACGACATGGCGGCCTACGTCGACAACGCCATCGCATCCTGAGCAAACCCGTTGCCGTAGTGATCCGCTTGCAGGCGCCCGCCGCGACTCAGGGGATCGAGTCGAAGATGCGGATCTCCACGGTGGCGGGATCGGCGGTGTCGACGACGATCAGGTCGAGCACTTCGCCGGCAGCCTGGTCAAATACCACTGGCGCCGCGATCGGCGTTTTTTCACCCGGCAGCGTGACGACATATTCGGTCATCCCTACCTCGACGGCGAAAAACCCGGTCGAGATCCCCGGTATCGCACCGTTGAATAACGGCACTACGGTCTCATCCAGCACCGTGCCGGGTGCGACGACGTAGATATCGACATCATCGACGTTCGAGGACAGGTGCGTCAGCCGCACGACGGGGAAAATCTCGATCGGACGCGCGTCGTGTAGCAGGACACGAAGAAAATGCGCCCCCGGCAGTCCCCAGAACAGCATCGAGCGCCGCGTATTGGCAAGGCGCTGGATGTCTGCCTCGACAAGTAAGGTCGCCGGGTCGCCTGTCGGCGTCACGTCGACGGGCAGGATCGTTTCCGAAAATTCAACGTATGCAGAGGACTGATCGAAGCCGACATTCGGGAAGACGACGGTACCGAAATCGTTGTTGAGGTAGCCGTCGATGTTACCGACACCGAAAGAGGCATGCGTCAGGCGCAATTGCGGCGGAGAATTGACGTCGGGGATCCCCTGGGACACGCCGCTTTCAAAGATGATGCCGACACCTGCGTCCGCAACGATCGAGGGATCGGTATCGTAAAGAGCAAACGTGATCCGTTCCCGTGGCAGTCTGGGGACGCCGGGCGACTGGAAGATGACCGTCGACGGATCGCCCGGTGCGGTCAAGATCAGTTCGTAATCGTCCTGTTCCCGTTCGACATAGGGGATCCGGTCCCCGAATCCGAGCGTGCCGACCTCGTTGCCGACGACCGGCGCGGTTCCCTCCAGGTCATAGTAGACGTCTACCTGGCCCAGCAGTGGCGATGCATGGAAGAAGTCGACCTCGAAGACGGTTTCCGAGCCATCCCATTCGCGCGCCTCGGTCTCCCAGTACAGAAGCGAAGGATTCGCAATGGTGCCCGTCAATACGGTCGTGTGCTCGACATCGGCCAGCACATCGATGACCTGCGTCGCCAACCGTTCGGCCTCGGCCGCATTCGGCCTGATTACGTCGAAATTGAAGTTGTAGGTCAGGTTGTCCCACTCGGTGAAACCGGCGACCCCCCGGTAGTTGATGTTCCCCATGGGCCGCTCTTCAGTGAGAAAGATCAATTCCGGCGAGGTGACAATGCTGTTGATGCCGCGCACCTTGCCCTTGCCGGTCGCAGTGGGTCGGCTCGTCTCCGCGCACCCGGCGATCAGTGCGGCAGCGATTACGATGGCGGTACTCGCCCGCAGGCGCCAGGGATTTCCGCAGTTTCTGTTCATCACATTCTTACGACTGGCAGCGCCGATACGCTACCGGGTCGTGTCCTCTATCCCGCGTCCCGATAACCGTAGACCGACTTCACTTCGAGAAATTCCTCGACGCCGTGCGGACCCCATTCCCGGCCGTTGCCCGACTGCTTGTAGCCGCCGAACGGCGCCTGTGAATCGAGCGCTGCATTGTTGATGTGGACCATGCCGGCCTCGAGCCTGGCGGCGACCCGTCGCGCATGCTCGAGATCGTTCGACGATACATAGCCGGACAGCCCGTAAGGCGTGTCGTTGGCAATGCGGATCGCCTCGTCTTCGTCGTCGTAGGGGAGGATCGACAGCACCGGCCCGAAGATCTCCTCGCGGGCGATCGTCATGTCGTTCGTGACATTGGAAAAGACGGTGGGCTTCACGTAATAACCCTTGTCCAGTCCGTCCGGGCGCCCGGTGCCGCCTGCGACCAGTTCAGCGCCCTCGTCGATGCCTTTCTGGATGAGGCCCTGGATCTTGTTCCACTGCGCTTCCGACACGACCGGGCCCATGCGGGTGTTCTCCCCCTGCGGATCGCCGACCGTCGTGCTGTCGGCGCGCCTGGCGGCGATCTCCGCGGCCTCGGCCAGTCTCGCCGCGGGCACCAGCATTCGCGTCGGCGCATTGCAGGACTGCCCGGAGTTGTTAAAACAGCTGCTCGCGCCCATCGCGACCTGTCGTTCGAAGTCCGCGTCCTCGAGGATGATGTTTGCCGATTTGCCGCCGAGTTCCTGGGCGACGCGCTTGACCGTGGGCGCCGCATTCTGCGCCACGGAGATGCCCGCGCGAGTCGAGCCCGTGAAGGACACCATGGCGACGTCGGGGTGGCTGCTCAGCGCGACCCCGACGCCGGGACCGTCACCGTTGACCAGGTTGAAGACACCGGCCGGCACGCCCGCCGCGTCCAGCACCTCGGCGAAGATCATTGCGTCGAAGGGCGCGATTTCGCTCGGCTTCAATACCATCGTGCAGCCGGCGGCGAGCGCCGGGGCAACTTTCACCGCGACCTGGTTGATCGGCCAGTTCCAGGGCGTGATCAGCGCGCAGACGCCGATCGGCTCCTTCACGATCTGCGTGGTGCTGTGCTGCTCCGCGAACGTCATCGAGCGCAGCGCGTCGATGGCACCCCGGACATGCTGCGGTCCGCTCTCCGCCTGGGCGAATTTCGCAAGTTTCCAGGGCGCGCCCATTTCCTCCATGATCGCGGTCGCGATGTCGTCATGCCGCTTCGCAAACTCCTCCAGTATCCGCTCGAGCAGGGCGATCCGGTCGTCGATGCTGGTCCGGGAGAATTCCGGGAACGCCTTGCCGGCGGCGGCGACCGCTTTGTCGACGTCGGCGGCGGAGCCGATGCTGATCCGTCCGCAGACCTCTTCGCTTGCGGGATTGATCACCTCGAAGGGGTTCGGCGCGACGGGGTCGACCCACTCGCCATCGATGTAGAACTGCAGCATGTCTCGCATCGGGGGGGTGTCCTTTAATTTCCTCAGCCTGAGCGACCGCGCATGATAGCGCAAACCCGGCTATGCGCGGGCAAAAAATATCCCCGCAATGCATGGTGCGACGGGCTCATGGCGGCTAGCATTAGGCGCCATGATGGATGAACTCCTGGCGCAACTTCGCAAGCTCGTTGGCGAGCGTAACGTGCTGACGGCCGATGACTTCGTTGATCGCAGCGAGGTGTGGGGCACGAACCAGCCGTGCCGGGCCGCTGCCGTCGTCTGTCCGGCGGATACGGGCGAAGTCTCCGCGGTCCTCGAAGCCTGCCACGCGGCCGGTCAGGCGGTCGTCCCCTTTGGCGGGCTTACCAACCTGGTCCAGGGCGCCGTGACCCGCCCGGACGATGTCGCCATCTCGTTCGAACGCATGGACCGTATCGAGAAGGTCGACGCGACCGCCAGTACGATGACCGTGCAGGCCGGCGTCACCATGCAGGCGGCACAGGAGGCCGCCGACTCGGCCGGACTTTATTTCCCGGTGGACATCGGCGCCCGCGGCAACTGCATGCTCGGCGGCAACGTATCGACGAACGCCGGCGGCACGCGCGTGATTCGCTACGGGATGATCCGCGAATCGGTACTCGGGCTGGAAGCGGTGCTCGCGGACGGCACGGTCGTTTCCTCCATGAACACGCTGTTGAAGAACAACTCTGGCTTCGACTTGAAGCAGCTTTTCATCGGCACGGAAGGCGTGCTCGGGCTGATCACCCGCATCGTCTTCCGGCTGCAGGCCCGGCCGCGCAGTCACAATGTCGCGCTCGTCGCCTGCGACGACTATGCGCAGGTGACCGGCTTGCTGAACGCGGCGCGGCAGCGGCTGGGCGGGGCGCTGTGCGGATTCGAGGTCATGTGGGACAGCTATTACCACGCCGTCGTCGAGCCGGACGGGCGCCTGCCGACGCCGATTCCGCCGTCGTACCGCTTCTACATCATCATAGAGGCCACGGGGACACAGCCGGGACCCGATGACGACGCGTTCGAGGCCGCGATAGGCGAAATGTTTGAGAGCGGCCGCTGCGCCGACGGCGTCATCGCGAAGTCCGACGCCGAGCGAGAAGCGATCTGGGCGATACGCCACGAGGTCGAGTGGGTCGTACGCGACGCCCACGTGTTCGACGTCAGCCTGCCGATCGCGGACGTCTACGAATACAACGAGACGATTACTGCGGGGATTACCGGCGAACTGCCGGACGCCAGGGTTGTGACCTTCGGTCACCTGGGCGACAACAACATCCATATCTGCGTGTTATGCGGCAAACGCACACCAGAAAACGCCGGGATCATCGAGCGGCACATTTACGAGTCGCTGCGGCCTTACGGCGGCGCCGTGTCAGCGGAGCACGGGATCGGCATCGAAAAGAAGGACTGGCTGCCGGTGAGTCGAACGCCTGCCGAGATCGAGCTGATGCGTACGCTGAAGCGTTCACTCGACCCGCGAAATATCCTGAACCCCGGGAAAGTCGTTTCCATCGACAGCTGAGTGAGGTGACGGGCGAAATGTCAGCGGGTTTTGGAGTAAGGTACGTGCTGGCGCCCGAAGAACAACAAGCAAGCGGCGCAGGGGAGCTATGCTACCGGTCGAAGACATCATCCGGCTGAGTTTCATCGGCGTTTCGCAGGGTTGTGCCTACGGGCTCATCGCTCTCGGTTTCGTGCTGATCTACAAGGCTACGGAAGTCGTCAATTTCGCGCACGGCGACATCATGATGTTCGGTGGCTTCGCCGTGCTGACGTTTTCCGAGGGCCTCGGCCTCGGCTTCTGGCCGGGGCTGCTCTGCGCCTGCATTGCGATGGGGGCGGCTGGCTATCTCATCGATGCGAAGATCATGCGCCGCATCATCGGCGAGTCCCAGGCGAGCGTCTTCATCCTGACGGTGGCGTTCGGCTTTATCCTGCGGGCGGCGGCGGGAATGATCTGGGGATGGAATCCGTCGTCGCTCGACACGCCGTTCGACACGGAAATGCGCCTCGTCGGCGTGACGATCGGTACCGAAAGGATTGCGATCATCGTCACGACGATCGTCCTGTGCACGGCCTTGTACCTGTTCTTCGCTCGCAGCCGCCTGGGGATCGCGATGCAGGCTTCGTCGCAGAATCAGCTCGCCGCCTATTACATGGGCATACCGGTGCGTCGCCTGGTGTCGATGGTCTGGGCGATCGCCGCGATCGTTGCGACCGTGGCCGGCGCGGTGATGGCGCCGGTTACGCAACTCGAGACCAATGTCGGCTTTATCGGCATCAAGGCGCTCGCCGGCGCCATCGTCGGTGGCTTCGGTTCGATACCGGGCACGCTGCTCGGCTGCATGCTGATCGGCATCATCGAACCGTTCGCTGATTACTTCTTCCCGTCTATCAAGGGCGTGTCCGCGTACATCGTCATGCTGACCGTGTTGTTCGTCCGGCCGGAAGGACTGATCGTGCAAACCTACCGGAAGAAAGTCTGATGCAGGTCGTCTTCAAAACCAGCTACGACCAGGACATCAATATCCTGTCGAAGACCGGCGAATACATCCGCGTGACGGCGGTGATCCTGCTGACGCTTGCCGCACCGCTGTTCCTCGACGTCTACTACCTGTCCGAACTCGGCCTGCTGCTGGTTTACGCCATCGCCGGCGTCGGCCTGATGATCCTGATCGGTTTCACCGGGCAGGTGTCATTCGGGCACGCAGCGTTTCTCGGCGTCGGCGCCTATGCACACTCGATCATGATGACGGCCGGGCTGCCGTTCCTTGTCTCGCTCATCCTGACCACGCTGCTGACCGGGCTGGTCGGTATGGCCATCGGCCGCTCGGCGTCAAAGATGCACGGTTTCTACATGGCGGTGGCGACGCTCGCGTTCCTGATCATCATCGAAACCGTCATCGGTGAGTGGACGTCGCTGACGGGCGGCTATGCCGGCTACGTCGTGCCCGAGCTCGAGATATTCGGCTTCTATTTTTCCGAGGTCTGGCAGCAGTACTATCTCGACCTCGCCTTTGCGCTGTTCGTCATCTGGGGCGCCGCCAACCTGCTGCGCAGCCCGACGGGTCGCGCGTTCCTCGCGGTGCGCGATTCCGAACTCTCCGCGCGCAGCCTCGGCGTCAATATCGAATGGGTCAAGATCCAGTCCTTCGGCATCAGCGCCGCGATAACGGGCCTCGCCGGCGTGCTGCTGGCGCACCATCTCGCCTTCCTGTCACCCGAGACCTTCGGCGTGCTCGAGTCGCTCAAGCTGCTGCTGATGATCGTGGTCGGCGGACTCGGCAGCATCACCGGCGCGATCTTCGGCGCCATTTTTATCTCTCTATTGCCCGTACTGCTGAGCATCCTGCGCGACGTGCTGCCGGGGGCCATCGGCCAGCAGGCCGGTCTCGAGCCCATGCTGTTCGGCCTGATCATCGTGATCTTCATCGTCTTCGAGCCTGAGGGCATCAACGGTCGCTGGAAGAAGCTGCTGCATTTCTTCGAGACGTTCCCTTACTACCGCAAGGCGTCCTTCGTCCGGCAGAAGAGTTATCTCAAGACGGAGCGAATGCGGTGAATTCGCTCGTGGTCGAAAACCTGTCTATCGAATTCGGTGGCGTACATGCCGTAGACGGCGTGTCCTTCGAAGTCGAACCGGGCGAGACTTTTGCGATCATCGGGCCTAACGGCGCCGGCAAGAGCACGATCTTCAATCTCATCAGCCGGCTCTATGAGCCGACCGGCGGATCGATCCATTACGGCGACAGGGACCTGCTCGAAGTGCCGGCGCATCGGGTCGTCGATCTCGGCATCGCTCGTACCTTCCAGAACATCGACCTGTTCGAGCAGGCCACGGTATTGCAGAACCTGCTCGTCGGCCGCCACAGCAGGATGTCGCGTAACCTGTTCCGCGACTTCCTTTTCATCGCGGGCGCGCGAGCGCGCGAGCGCGAGCATCGACGCAAGGTCGAGGACGTTATCGATCTCATGGAGATCGCGCACTACCGGCACCAGCGCATCTCGGACCTGCCTTACGGGGCGAGGAAGAACGTCGAGCTCGCGCGAGCGCTTTGTTCGGAGCCCAGCCTGATCCTGCTCGACGAGCCTGCATCCGGGCTCAACCAGGAGGAAACGGATGATGTGTCCTTCTGGCTCGACGACATCAAGCACGATCTCGGCGTCACGATCGTCATGGTCGAGCACGACATGGGGCTGGTCGGCCGCGTCGCGGACCGCGTCATGGCGATCAACAATGGCCGCCTCCTGACCATCGGCACCCCCGAAGAGGTGCGCAACGATCCGGCGGTGCAACAGGCCTACCTGGGGACGGCGGCATGACCGAGCCACTACTCGACATCCGCAACATCGAGACCTACTACGGTCCGGTCATGGCGATCAGGGGCGTCAGTCTCAGCGTCGACGAGGGAGAGATCGTGGCCGTGCTGGGCGCAAACGGTGCGGGCAAGACCACGCTGTTGAAGACCGCTTGCGGCGCTCTCGACTGCAGCAAGGGCCAGGTGGTGTTCCGCGGCGAGGAGATCCAGTGTCGGAATCCGGACTGGGTTGCCCGCCAGGGAATTGCCCACGTGCCCGAGGGTCGGGAGGTGTTTCCGTTACTGACGGTCAGGGAGAACCTGCTGATGGGCGCCTATTGCCGCACCGACAGAGACGCCGTAGAGCAGGACGTCGAGCTTGTCTTCGATTACTTCCCGGCGCTAAGCGATCTCGGCGATCAGCTTGCCGCCTACCTGTCCGGCGGCCAGCAACAGATGCTGGCGATCGGCAGGGGGTTCATGTCGCGCCCGACCCTGTTGCTGCTGGACGAGCCGTCGCTCGGCTTGTCGCCCGTGCTCGTCGGCGAGATCTTCGAAATCATCCTGCGACTGAACCGGGAACAGAATATCTCGATACTGCTCGTCGAGCAGAATGCGAATATCGCGCTGAAGGTGTCCGGGCGGGGTTACGTCATGGAAGTCGGCGGCATGGTGATGGATGATGACAGCGACAAGCTCATGGAGAGCGAGGACGTCAAGGAGTTCTATCTCGGCAAGAAGGACGAGGGCGTGCGCGGCCTGCGGCGCTGGAAGAAAAAGAAGACATGGCGATGACGGACCGGGCCGAGGGAAGAGCGGAAGCAGACGGGGCGTTCGTAGTCCACGGTTGCGACACGATACCGAAACTGTTCCTCAAACAGTCGGCAGCCTGGGCCGACAGAGTCGCCATGCGCGAGAAGGATTTCGGCATCTGGCAGGCTTACACCTGGGCGGACTACCGGGCGCGCGCCTTCGAGATCGCACATGGCCTGCTGGCGCTCGGGCTCAAATCCGGCGACGTCGTCTCGATCCAGTCGGAAGATTGCAAGGAGTGGGTGTTTGCGGACCTGGGGATCATGCTCTGCGGCGGCATCGTCAATGGCGTTTACCCCACGTACCAGCCCAATCAGGTCGCATATACGCTGCAGGACTCGGACTGTCGTTTCCTGTTCGTCGAAGACGAAGAGCAGCTCGACAAGTTTCTCGAAGTCGAGTCCGAGTTGCCGAATATCGACAAAGTCATCGTGTTCGACTGGAAGGGCCTGCGCGGCCTGGAGCACGAAAAGGTCATGCCGATCGAGCGACTGTACACGCTGGGACAGGAATACGGCCGCGACCGTGCAGGGGAAATCGAGGGCATCGTCGAGCGGGGCAAGCCGGACGAGCTGGCATTGCTTATCTACACCTCCGGGACGACCGGGCCGCCCAAGGGCTCGATGATCCCCCAGCGGTATCTCATGTTCCAGACGACCATCACCGTCGACGTACGGCAGACGGACAAGGACCAGATTCTGACCTACCTGCCGCTGTGCCATGTCGCCGAACGAATTTTTTCGATCTGCCTGCCGCTCGCGAATGGCAGCGTCATCAATTTTGCCGAGAGCCCGGAGACCGTGGCGCGGGATTTCCAGGAACTGTCGCCAACCTTCGTCTTCGCGGTGCCGCGGGTCTGGGAGAAGTTCTATTCGCGCGTATCGACGGCGATGTCGGACGCCACCTGGTTCGGTCGCAAGGCTTACGAGTTCGGGCTCAAGGCGGCTTCACCACGGGCGAGGAAACTGCTGGCCGGCGCCGTCCCGGGCTGGTTCGACAAGCTCCGATACCGCATCGCCGACCTGCTCGTGTTCCGCAATATCAAGGAGCTGCTGGGACTCGACAGGGCGCGCTGCTGCTACACGGGCGCGGCGCCGATCTCGAAAGGACTGCTCGAGTGGTACCTGACGCTGGGCCTGCCGATTACCGAGGTCTACGGCCAGACCGAAGTCGGCGTCGTGACGGTGACGCGGCAGCGGCCTCTGCGCCAGGGCACGGTCGGCGAGCCGATCCCCGGGGTCGAGCTGAAGCTGAGCGACGAGGGTGAAATCCTGATCAGGCACCCCTATCAGTTCGACGGCTATCTCAACAAGCCGGACAAGACTCGGGAGACGATCGTCGACGGCTGGGTGCATACCGGGGATGTCGGCGAAATCGACGACAACGGTCAGCTCAGGATCACCGACCGCATGAAGGACATCATCATCACGGCCGGCGGGAAGAACGTAACGCCGTCTCTGTTCGAGAACGAACTGAAATTTTCGCCATTTGTTTCCGACGCCGTCGTCATCGGCGACCAGCGGAAGTACCTGACCTGCCTGATAATGATCGACAAGGAAAACGTCGAGCACTACGCCCAGACACAGTCCGTGCCATTCACAGACTATCGCTCATTGTGCGCCAGGCCCGAGATCATCGACTTGATCGACGGCGAAGTCAGAGAGGTCAACAAGCGTTTTTCGAGCGTCGAGCAGATCAAGAAGTTCCGGCTGATCGACGTGCTGCTGACGCCGGAGGACGAAGAGCTGACGCCCACGATGAAACTGAAGCGCAGCTATGTCAGCAACAAGTATAATGACCTGATCCAGGACATGTACGGCCGATGATCCGGCAGAGGGCTACCAGGATGCGACCTATTCTTGCGACTTTTCTGTACATAATGTCCGTGTCCGCACTGGCCGCGGAACAGGGACTGTTTGACGACCGCATCGTCGTCGGGCAGATATCCGATCTGTCGGGTGCAACCGTGGTCTGGGGCGTATCGACGACAAACGGGACGCGCATGCGCCTCGACGAGCTCAACGCCGCAGGTGGCGTTCACGGCCGGCAAATCGAGCTGATCGTGGAGGACGGCCAGTACCAGGTGCCGGTCTCCGTCAAGGCCGCCAACAAACTCCTCAATCGCGACAGGGTTTTCGTGATGCTGGGCAACATCGGCACGCCGGCAAATCACGCCATATTGCCGCGCCAGTTGAGAATGGGCATACCGAACCTGTTCCCGGTGACGGCCGCCGTCGGCATGTATGAGCCGCTCCACCCGATGAAGTTCAGCTATTACGTGAGCTACCGGGACCAGATCCGCGGCGGTGTCCGTCACATGGCGGAGAAGACTGGCGCGACCAAGGTCTGTATGCAGACCCAGGCGACGGACTACGGCCATGAATCGGAACTCGGCTATGAGTCTGCGGTAGAGGAACTCGGTCTCGAGTCAGTCTTTCTCGGGCGCCACAAAGTGACCGAGACGGACTTCGTCGGCACGGCGACGCGGGTCAAGAACTCGGGTTGCGAAGTGCTGTTTATCGGCACGATCTTTAACGACACGATCCAGCTGGTGACGGCGGTCAGGAATGCCGGGCTTGATATACCGATCGTCGGCAACATGGTGGTTCTGCACCCGCTGATCGCGGTAGCCGCCGACGGCGGCATGGAGGGGCTGTACTCAGCGGGCCCGATTGTCATGGCCGACTACGACGAGGATAGCGCTGCCGGGCAATGGCGCCGGGACTGGGCTGCACGGTACGCCGAGCGTTTCGGCGAGGAACCCAATATCCAGGCGCAGGTCGGGTACGTGACGACAGACCTGATGGTCCGGGCGATGGAGGCTGCCGGCCGTGATCTCACGGTCGATAAACTGCTCGCCGAGCTCGAAAAAATCCGCGATTACGAGGACCCGTTCGGCGGTCCAAGCCTGTCCTTCGGCCCGGACAAACACCAGGCCTCCGACTCGCTCTACCTGTCGCAGGTCGTTGACGGCGATTGGACAGTCGTGGTCAAGGACCTGCCTTACTGACCTTGTCCGTTAGAAGTTTGTACTGAAAAACACCGCCGGGCCGTGGTGGCGCGTCTTGAATGTGCCGCGCGCGTCAATATCCGTCGATTCAAGATCGGTTGCGTAGAAGTTGTAGGCGATCCCGGCCGAGAATCTGTCGCCGAAACGACGCATCCATTCGAGGTTGAGGTAAAGCATGTAGCCTTCGAGTCGGTCGAACTCCATGGCAAACATCTGCGCTTTGGCCGCCAATGCCGATTTCGCTCCCAGTTCGACGGAGCCGAACAGGCCGAGCACCGGCAGCGGGCTCGACACGTCAGATTGCTCGCGCTGCCCGGTCGCGCTGGCAAGGATGTCGGCTGTGCGGCTATTCACGTGCAAGCCGGCCATCACCCCGAGCTCTTTCTGGGCGTCGTTGATAATCGAGTAGCCGTATCCCAGGCGGAGTAACTCGGAATCAAACGTGCTGGTGAGCTCGGTACCGTTCGTAAAGGTCGTATTGCCGACGCGCAGCGCGTCGCCCAAAGTGGTAAGCCCGGTGCGCGAGAATTCGTGGTAGCCGAGCTCGATCCGGTGATGCGCACTGATTCGATAAATGGCATCCAGCTGGAAGATGGTCTCGCTGTCGGACACGCCAAGCAGTTCTTCGAGATCGATTTCGTCGCCGGGCGTCCCGTCGTCCGCATCGCGGATCACCTTCGAATCTGCCGAGTCCGCGAAGGCGGTGACACGGAATTCCAGCCGCGGCTGGCGCTTGGTGCCGAGATCCGCATCTCGCGGCTGGAAGATATCCGAGTTGTAAGCGAGGCCCAGCCTGGCGGACCAGGTCCGGTCTTTATCGACGATTGGCGACTGCCGGATTTGGTCCGCTAATTGCTCCAGCCCGACGCTGCCGGAGAGCAGCCAGCGGTCGGTCAACGCCACGCCCCAGCGAAGCTTGGCGGCATAGCTCAACGATGCCCCCGGTGCATACTGCGGCCGATCCGGTCGCGCCTCGCCGGCAGAGACGCCGTAGTAATAATTGGTGTGGTCGTCGCTGCGCCAGATGGCTTCGACCGATGGCACCAGATATCCGCGCTCATACTCTTTGGGCAGCGACAGCGAAAACTGGCCTGTCATCCCCCCATGCCGGCCGAGGACCTCCCAGTAGGTCTTGAGGTTCAGGTGCACGGGCCAGCGGCGATACCCGAGCATCGGCGCAATCTCGATGCTCCAGTTACGGTCATCGAGTCCGCGGAGCTCCGGCGCATCGCTGTTACCCAGGCCCTGCGTTTGCATTCGTCCCACGAGTCCGAGCTCCCAGCCCGCGTCATTCACCCAGCGGAAGCCGATATTGCCCTCGGAGATCAGGAACCAGTCGTCGGTAAACGCCGAATCCCGGAAGCTGGTCAGGAAAGGATAGGCGAAGACGGAATTGTCCCCGCCCGTATACGGGCTCTGGCTCGCGGAGACCGCCAGTCCAAGCGCGTAATCGTTGAGATCGTAAGCACGGATGTAGTCGAGCAGAGAACTGGCGCTTGCATTACCTGCGGCGGCGAGGCTCGACATCAGGAACAACAACAGTCGCTTCAAGCAGGGCATCCCGGAGGTTTGATTGCGGCTCACCATACCGTACGCCCGCTGATCCGGCCAGAAGCGCCAATTGAATACGCATCGGTCTTACCGTGCATGCATTGTTTGCCTGGCGCGATGCGCATTGCAGGCGATCATGCGCAGTATCGTGTAATGCATTGCTGGCGCCGGGTACCCGAAAGAACAGCGGCTCGGCAAGCAGTGGCGACGGCACCGGATTACGTTTACAGTTGTCCTGGGAACTCAGGGCGCCGCCATCAGAATCTGACGTGGCAAAGTCCGAAGTGTAAAAAAACCAATAAGTAAGAATCACTTAATCGAAAAAACTTTAAGAAGGTATCAAGATGAAGAAGTTGACTGCCGTATTTCTGGCTGGCGCACTTGCGTGCATGTCCACGGTCGCGTTTGGCTGGGATCCGGGTGAAGCGGAGGAGCTGGACGCCAAGGCGCAGGAGGCCATTGCGGCGCTGAAGGAGAAAGATCCGAGTGTTCAGCGCTTCTTTGATAACGCAGTTGCTTACGTTGTGATTCCGACCGTCGGCAAAGGTGGCATTGGCATCGGTGGCGCGCGCGGCAAGGGTGTACTCTACGAGGGCGGCGCCGTCACCGCGATCGTGACCCTGACGCAACTCACGATCGGCTTCCAGTGGGGTGGCCAGGCATACAGCGAGTTCATCTTCTTCAAAGACGACGTCGCGCTGCAGGATTTCAAGCGTGGCAACTACGAACTCGGCGCCCAGGCGTCGGCAGTGGCCGTGACGGCGGGTGCCTCGGCTGACGCCGATTACTCGAGCGGTGTGGCGATTTTCACGCAGGCCAAGGGTGGCCTGATGTACGAAGCGTCCGTCGGCGGCCAGAAATTCAAGGTAGAGCCGAAATAACACGAACGCGGGCGCCCTGACGAGGCGCCACTCGGCCAATCGAATCGCGCCCGGTCCCGTTCGGGGCCGGGCCGAATTGAACAGGAATCGAAGCAAGCATGCGCGCAGGTGTTCGCCCCCCGATTGCCGTTACCGGTATCGTCGCGGTATTACTGATGACGCTCGGCAGGCCCGGGTTCGCCCAGGAGCCGGCATTGCAGCCTCTGCCGGAACAGGTTGTCGCGGAATTCGACACGATGGTCGAGAATATCCGCTACCAGATGCTGGATATCGAATCGATCGACGCGCGGCTGCCGGAATTTGCGGGAGTCCCGGCCGAGATTCTCGAAACGCGGCGCGACAAGATCTGGACCGATATGTTCGACGCGGCGACTAGATTCGCGCGCGAGCTGGCCAATCAACGGGATAACGGCTACGACGTATCGAATTATACGGACGAAATCGGCGCCAGCTTCAGGACGTGGCCCGAGCAGGCCTATGCCGCTGCAGACAGGATCGGCGAGCGCGTGGAGTTCCCGACCGGCGAATTACCGCCCAATGAATTCGTCTATGCCGACCAGGTGCTGTTCCAGGCGCTCGAAGATCTCGACGAAATTACCGGGGCACTGATTTCCTACGCGGAAACCGCGGAACGCTTCGATATCGAGACAGACGAGGTCAGGCAATACCTGCAGAACAAGCTGGTTGATACCGCGGAGAATCGCTCGATCTTCCTCGATATCGCGTTGAACGATGTCAATAATCTGCGTGCTTCCGTCGCAACCCTGCCGAACGATACGACCTTGTCCGACTGGCTTGCCGCCGCGCAGACTCGTGTCCAGATGACTGCTGCGTCGCTGCAGGATGCGATCACCCTGATGGCCCAGCTGGACATGGAGACACGCCGTTATCGTCAGCAGGTGCTAACGGTGACCGGCGAGATCACCACGGACATTCTTGACGTGGGCATCGTCGCCAACCTGGTATCGGAATGGAGCGCGGCTCTGTGGAAGATGTCGGTCGAGCAGGGCCCGCGACTGATATTCAGGCTGATGCTTGTGCTACTGATTATTTTTCTCTTCTACCAGTTCTCCAAGCTCGTGCAGAAGGGCGTCGACCGGGCGATGAGTTCGTCCCGCAACCGCATGTCGCACCTTTTGCGCAAGATGATCACGTCCTCCGTCCGCAACGTGATCATGATCTTCGGTGTCCTGATCGCGATCTCACAGCTCGGTATCTCGTTGGCGCCGCTGCTCGCGGGGCTCGGAATTGCGGGCTTCATCGTCGGCTTCGCGCTGCAGGATTCGCTCTCGAACTTCGCATCCGGCGTCATGATCCTGATGTATCGACCCTTCGATGTCGGCGACGTCGTCGACGCCGCAGGCGTAAGAGGCAGGGTCAGCAGCATGAGTCTCGTCAATACGACGTTCATGACGCTCGACAATCAGCGTCTCGTGGTGCCGAACAACATGATATGGCAGTCGGTGATCACGAACATAACCGCGCAACGCACGCGTCGCGTCGATCTCGTCTTCGGCATTTCGTATGGCGACGATATCGAGAAGGCTGAGCAGGTGCTGCGCGACATCATTGCCGAGCACGAGAGCTGCCTCGACGACCCGGAACCGGTCGTCGCCGTGCACGAACTCGGCGACTCGTCAGTCAATTTCGTTGTCCGGCCCTGGGTCAAGACCGAGGACTACTGGGATACCTACTGGGATCTGACCAAAAAGGTCAAAATGCGCTTCGATCAGGAAGGTATCTCTATCCCGTTCCCGCAGCGCGACGTCCATATTTTCGAACAAAGCTCATAACAAAGCCGGGCCGACTGCGGCCCGGCTTTGTTCGAGCCGGCAATCTCAATTCGTTGCAGGGCGCGGATCAGGGTCGCCGGCAACGAATGGATAAAGGGCAAAGAATTGCGGCACGCCCGCTTTGACTCTTTCCTCGAGCTGCTCGAACGTTTCGTCAGTAACGCGGCCAATGCCGACGGCCTCCCAGACGAGTTGCTTGCGGCGCGCATCGACGAGGTCGATATTGAACGTACCCTCCGTGTATTGTGAAACGTGGGTTTCCGTGCCATAGCCATATCCGCCCCAGGCGCCGTAGTAGCCGGTGCGATAGCCGTAGTAGCCGCCTGCCATCATGGGCGGCGCTGCGGGAGTCGTGCGGACATCGGTTTTCTCCTGCAGGTATGCATTGAAGTTAACGAGCAGGTCGGGATTATCCGACAGGGTATAGCCGCGATTTTCCATTTCGACCGTGATTGCTTCCTTCATGTACTTGGTAAACAGGGTTTCGTAATTATCCCGGTTGGCCTGCTCCATGAAGTTATAAGTTCGATAGCCGCCGAAGTCGGCACTCGCGTCGTAGTCCGAACGCAGGTTTGGACCCGAGGCACAGCCGGATAACAGAAGCATCGCAGCGCCCGCAACGCCGATTCTCAGGAAAACGTCAAGACTTCTTGGCATCACCAGGCTCCGTAGGTTGCCGCTATTAAAAGCATCGAGAAACTGAAGGCACGCAATTTACCACGGGTGACCGATCTGGATATACCAGTTCGACTCTTCTTTCGCCCTGGCGATATCAAGGCCCACCCAGACATTCTGCTCGGTGAAAAGCTGGAAGCGAAGCCCGAGGCCTTTGGAGTAAATGTCCTCGGTTTCTGCCACTGCACTGTCGTCCCAGTTCGCGAAACCGGCGCCCAGGAACGCAACGCCGGCCCAGCGAGGGCTGATGTCGTAGCGGGCCTCGACCTCCACTGCGCCCGCGGTGTCGCCCTGGTAACGCAAAGCGGGAATGCCCCGCAGGGAAACGTAGGGGATGGCGAAGAACGGCGGATCGCCCGCGATATTGGAGACGTCGACCCGGAAACCGAGGTGAAACTTCTCGTGAAGCTCATTGAACCACAGCAGCTTGAGGTTGGCTTTCGTGTAGCCAAAGTCGCTGCCCAGCGCATCGTCATGCCGCCAGATCGTCAGGTCATAAAGGTGCCCGGAGCCCGGCATCATGCTCTCGTCCCGTGAGTCATGGATGGCGCTGACGGCGATGCCGACGTCCGTAAAATTATCAATTGCGTCATTTCCCGGCAGGCGGCCAATCGGCAGATCGAAGCCGATGCCGCCGTCCAGCCAGGCTGCCGAAACGCCGAGGAAGATATTGCTGTCCTTCACTCGCCACTGGCCGCGCGCATAAAGGGCGTCAGTGTCGAGGCGGAAGTCGAGTCCGGCGGTCCCCTCGTAATATTTCGCATTGATCTCCATCGTTGCCCCCAGCCCGACGATCCGATATTTGTCATCCGCGAGTGAGCGTGAATGCGCGATCGCAATGCCCGCCGTTTCGTTATCCGTATAGAAGCCCCCCGCTGCGGTAGCGGTGGGCGGCGGTTTGCCCCGTCGTGCCGTATTGCCGACGGCGCTGGCCGACTGGATGCGCGGTCGTTCGCGTCTCTCCTGGCCGTGAAAATAGATAAAGCCCAGGCCGAGTCCTTTGCCAATCGCGGGTTCGGTGATGACGAACGGCGCCGGCAGGATGCGACCCTTGATCCGGCCCGTGCCGGACGGTTCCTCGCTGGAGGTCGAATTCTCGCCTGCGGCGTCAGCGGCTGCCTCGGTTTCAGTATCCTGTTTTTCCTGCGAGATGACAGTGGCGGGAGATGCCAGTAGCGCGAGCAGGGCGATTAGCGGCAGGTCTCTGCAATGGCCGATCATAATGCTTATCGTTATTGGTATCAGGATTGGCGCACAGGTCGGCAAGACCCGATTATGTCGAAGCGCAGGGAGCCGCCATCGACGGTCCGCAATGGTGCCCGTTTCGGCGCGGAAACACAAAGCGACATTTGCTAGAATCTTTCTGGGGATTGGAGGTAACAGGTTGATTTATAAACTGCTTGCTGTCGTCGTCCTCGGCGCGCTCGGCGGCTGCATCGCGATGCCCGGCGGCACTGTCGTCGATTCCGCGCTGGTGGTGCATACCGCCGGCTCGAGCCGCAGCACGGTGTCTGTCCGGGTGCCGAGACCGGCCGAAGACGTCTGGTCGGTGTTCGACGACGTCGTTGCCGATAGAACTGACGTCACTCATGTAGAGCGCAATGAGCGGGCACACATGCTGGAGGTTACCGGCGAGTTCGGTGAAATCACTGCCCAGGTCACGCCGCTCGGGACCAGCGAGTCACTTCTGTATGTTTGGGCCGACGCCGCGGGCACCGGCCGGCCCGGGGAAGAAGTCGCCATCCGCTCAGTAGAGGCGATCTGTGACCGGCTCGGCGTCCCTTACGAAAGGGTACAATACTAGGACAAATGACCCGCCGGCAGGATGCAGGCGGCGGATAACAATAAGAAGAGTAGCAGCATGCTCCGCACTCATGATTCGTGCAGGATCGTCACTCGGCCGATTGCCGCATTGATTTTGTCGTCCGTTCTGACGGCCATCGGGCTGGCGGGCTGCGCGTCGTCCGCGCCGCAGACGCAGCAGGTCGTCGTTGCGGGCCTCGACGGGCGCATGCCGGTCGACCCCGGTGCGATGACGCGCGAGGAGCTCGAGGATCATGTAAGACGCTTCGCGGATCGCTACATTACCCGCGTCGCCATTGCCACGCGCGAGCTCAGCGAGTCGACGGAGGATATCGAGGACAAGCGCTTCCTCGACGACTGGCGCAACGTTTCCTATGCGGCCATCGTGGAAGTCGCGATTGGTGCCGATGCGGTCACCAGCCTGATGGACATGATGGTCCTGACCATGTTGTCCCGGTTTGTCATCGACGATTACTGGGCGGCGCGTATCCGCAACGAGGACTTACGTGCGAATTTCGTCCAGGCCTATCATGACCTCGAAGCCGATATCTGGACGGTCGCCGACGAGGTGCTCACCTCGGCGCACCAGGCAGAGCTTGCGGCGCTCGTTGAAGAATGGCATGCGCAGAATCCGCAGATCGTTTTTCCCTGGTATGTACGGCTCAGCAACTTTTCGGGTCAGCGAGCGGCCAGCCTCGCCGCCGTTCAGCAATCGGGCGGCATGCTTGCCGAGGTTGCGCGGGCGAGGGAGGCCGCCGAAGAGATCCAGGCTTTCGGCGAACGCGTGTTGTTCTACCTGCAGAAGGCGCCGATGATTACTTCCGGGCAGCTGGAAGCGAGTGTCAATGACGTCATCGGCGGCCCCGAGATCGCCAACCTGCTGGTCGACGTCAATCGTTTCGTGCAGGCTGTCGATCGCCTGGTGACGGTCGTCGAAAGGCTGCCGGGCAGTCAAATTACAGCCGTGGACCAGTTGATGGACCGGCTGGCGGTAGAGCGCGAAGCATTGACGGCGGACCTCGCGTCCAACAATCCCGACATTCGCGCGCTTGCGTCCGATCTCCTGCCGCTGATGGAGTCCATCGAGCGAACCGTCGTCGCCGCAAAACAACGGAACCCGGATGCGGAGCCGTTCGACATCGGCGAGTACCGGGCGATCGTCAACGATTCCGCCGCTACCGCAGCGGAACTTCGGCTGCTGGCAGAAACCATCGACAACCTGGTGTCCGGCGTCGAGGATGCATCGCAGATATCCGACGCATTGATCGATGTGCAAACCGAGGTGGTGGACCGCTTCTTCATACGGATGATAGGATTTCTGCTGCTCTTTTTTGTGCTCCTTCTCGCCAGCCGATTCGTTTGGGTCCGAATATCGCCGAGCTAAGAGTGCAGATACGGCCGCGTTTCGAGCCGAAAAATCCACCTGATCGATCCGAGGCTCCCGGGCGGGCGCCTGCCGGAGCGGAGTGCTGGTTCCTATGAAACATTCAATGGCCTTGCCAGGTCTCTCGATAATCCTTGCGGTGTCACTGGTCTCTATCGCGCAAGCGGATGTCCTAGTGCTCAAGAATGGCGATCGCATCACCGGCGAAATCAAGCGTATCTGGGACAACGAGATTACGATCGAACCCGAGTACGCTGACGAATTCGAAGTAGACCTGCCTGTCGTCGCGTTCATCGAATCCGACAGGGAGTTCGAGATCGATCTTTACGACGGCACCCGTGTCATGGCGAGATTTAGCGGGACTGCCGAAAACGGCGATCAGATCATCGAGACGGACCTGGATTCAATGGAATTACCGCTCGCCGATATTCTCGAAATGGAGGAGCCGGAGGATTATTTCGACTGGGAGAGCCACGTCGATTTCGCGAGCAACTTCAACAAGGGCAACACCGACTCGACGACGGCCCGGTTGTTTGCAGACGGCTTGTTCAAGCACGGGGATCACCGCCATCGCGGTGAAGTCACTTTCGAGAAGGAGGAGCTTGCCGGTCAGAAGACGAAGGACAGGGATCTCTTTCTGTATGACTACAACTGGTTATTCAACGACCCCTGGTTTTTGACCGCACAGTTGACTTTCGAACAAGATCCGATCATCCAGCTGGATAGCCGGATTATTGCCAGTGCAGGAATCGGGCACGATATATGGGATACGCCTCGCAGGTCGCTCAGCACCAAGCTTTCTGTCGGTTACCAGAGCGAGGAGTTGGTCATCGACCAGGGCGGACAGCTGGTGCAGCAATCGACAGACAGTTCGGTGGGGATCTGGAGTCTTCGATTCCGCCACGATTTTGTCGGCGATGACCTGGAGGTGTTCCACAATCTCTCGATCACCACGAACATTTCGGGTCGTACCAACACCAGTTACGACACGAGCACCGGCATCAGCTACGAGATTACCGACCTTCTGTACGCTACCGCTTCGCTCGATTACGACTACGAGACCGAGCCGGTCGACGCCGTCAAGAACGAAGACATCGCGCTCGTTTTCGGGCTGGGCCTCGAATTCGATTGATCCGTGGTTCAATAAAAAGGCCGGCGCTGCGCCGGCCTTTCGATTTATTGCATGGATTCGGCGCTGTCAGTCGCCCGACGCGGAAACGAACCCATCGAGGCCTTCCCTCAGGCGCGTTGCCCAGAAGCGCATCAGCCTGCGAACTTCCTGGGCATTGGTCACCCGGTTGGAGTTCATCATCTGCCCGCCCATCCGCTCTGCTGCACGCCTGTCGACGGAGCGCGCGAGGATGGTGCCGCTTTCCGAATCTCTCAGTTCCAGCACCAGGGTCGCTTCGCCGACGCTGGCAACGAAAAATTCCGAGCGGCCCGGAATATTGTCGTCGTCGGGGACGAAGGTAATGATGTCGAGCAGGGCGCCGCGCAGCAGCAGCACGTCCGGTCCCGGTTCGGTCACGAACTCGAAATGCTCGATCTTGCTGAGTTCCTCCTGGAATACATTGCGGACTTCCTCCTCGAATCGAGCGCGTCTATCGGCGTCGATGTAGTACGGGCCGCCGCGGCCGCGTTCGAATGTCGTTCGCGCGCGGTTGACGTCCTGGCGGTACTCGTATTGCGCCTCGACCGGCAGAATCTTGGTGTACTGGCTTAGATCGAAATCGGGCCGTGCCCAGGCAAGGTCTGCCTGACTGTTGTCCACCCTGTGCAAGCCATCGAAAGTTATCTCTGCGTCCGGGCCTGTCTGGATGGTAGGCGCCGGCGTTGCGCAGCCTGTTGTCAATGTCATCGTTGCCGGCAGCAACAGAGCCGCCAGCAATTTGCGAATTGCCATTGGTATACCCCTCTTGTTCGGAATTATTCTGTGAAGCGCGGCAAAGATACCACCTTTCAGCGAGAAAATTGACTTGCCGTTACAATTTTGTCCGCTGACTCCCTGCCGTCGAATACATGTTTACAGCTGCGACCGGATCGGGAGTATGCGCATGAAGCCCGCGCCGAATCGCTTCCAGAAGCCGGTCTGCGGCTCCTTGTCGAGTACGATCTCCCGGCCGTCGTCCTCGATGCGCCAGCGGACCTTGCCGTCCTCATTGAGAAACACTTCATAGGCTGCGCTCCCCAATGCGGGGGTGACGCGGTCGACGAGGCCATCCGCTATGCCGGCATCATGGATGATGACGCCAAGTTCGGTATCCCTGTTGATGGAGCGCTGATTCCAGTTGAACGAGCCGATGAATATCTTTGCCCGGTCGACCGCAAAGGTCTTTGCATGCAGCGTCGTGATCGGGTCGTCCGCGCTGAGTTTGGCGTCTGCCGGTATGCTCTGACCGGCTTTGAGTTCATAAAGCTTGACGCCCATCTCCAGCAGATCCTTACGGAAATTCATGTAGCTGGCGTGAACCACCGCGTGATTGTTCGATGCGAGCGAGTTGGTCAGCACGGTGATGTCCACCCCGCGTTCCCTGGCGCGACGGAAACCCTCGATCTCCGCCTTGTCGAGCACCAGGTAGGCGGTGACGACGAATATTTCTTCCTGCGCTTCACCGATGCCCTCGCGCATTTGCACCAGGATGGATTCCTCCGTGCCGGAGGTGCTCCCCCGGACCTTATCCGGGGTATCGAAGACAACATCGTAATCGGCCCAGGTGAAGGCATCCGCACCTTGTCCTACGTACTGCGCCAGCGACTTCCGCACCGCGTCCGCATACTGGCTGGCTTCGACCTCTTCGAGCGATCGTGCGACCTTGTCGTGGTAGTCCCTGAGCGCTTGCTCGCTATTCTCCCGGGCTTCCGCAAGTTGCGTAATCGGCACGGCTGCCGAGTGGTTCCAGTAGGTATCGAACATGTTCGATATTTCGCTGACCGTCGGACCGATCGTCAGTACATCGAGGTCGCCGAAGCGGACGTCGCTGCGGGCGTCGAAATATTCGTCCGCGATGTTGCGGCCGCCAATCAGCGTGATCTGATTGTCCACCGTAAAGGACTTGTTGTGCATGCGGCGCGTAATCCGGCCGAGGCTCGTCGGCGCATCCAGCGCTCGAAAGGACCGATGCGCGAACGGATTGAAGATCCGGACCTCGAAATTTTCGTGTGAGTTCAGAGTGGCCAGGCCCGGGTCCAGTCCTTGAGACAGGACGTCGTCGAGCAGGAACCTGACCCGCACGCCCCGACCGGCCGCGGCGAGCAGGGACTGGATGAAGAGGTTGCCGACCAGGTCGTCGTGGATCAGGAAGTACTGGGCATCGATGCTCTTCTCGGCGCGCTCTGCAAGCAGCAGTCTGAGCGCCAGCGAGTCCACGCCATCGTAAACCGGGTAAAAGCCGCCTTGCCCGGGATGCAGCGCGACGTAGTCCCGGACCTGCGCATGCAGGTAGGTGTCCTCAGTTTCTGCAAAGACGTAAGACTCGTCTTTCGGCGCGTCGAAGTCGACGGTGGCGCATGCGCCCAGCGCAGTTGCAAGAAACAGGAGGCTCAGGGACTTGATTGGCGTGGTCATGGTCTTCCGTATGTAGCGGCAGGTCGTCACCGTAAACAATTGACGTTATTGGCTTGCGACCAGGCCGTCCCGGCGCATTCTCCTGGCGATCATCGCCGCGGCGTCCTCGATCAGGTAGGCGATGTTCTGTTTGTCCATTACCTTCGATTCGGCTGTCCAGATCCTCTTTGCATCCGCCGCATTGAAAAAATCGCTCACCAGTACGACTTCGGTTTCGACATTGATCTGGTAGGGCTCATTGAGAATCTCGTAATCGTAGCGAAAGAAATCAACGGCACGGTCGTCGCGGCGTACGACTTTTGTCTCCGCGGTCGGCGTTTCGATAGATAACTCGCGTTGCTGGCTACCGAGCTGCGTAACGATCACGCCGTCGTATCCGAATCGCTCGATCGCCGCGAGTATCTTTTCGCGAGTGACTTCCTGGTCGCCCTCTGCGATCTCGTAGTATTCCCTTGCGACAGTGCTCGACGACTCCAGGGCGTTGGCCAGCGAGCGTTCGAAGCGCGAACGGGCGTTGTAATCCGCGGCGACTGCCAGTACGAGGACGTTGCTGTATGTCCGGTCGACGTACGCCGGATCTTCGTAGGTCCGGTTGATGCTCATCGAAGATGAGCAGGCAAACAATGTCGCTGTGAGCAACAGCAAAGTGATGCGAGGCATTAACCGCACGGGGGTCTCCGCTGGGTGAGGTATTTTTGCGCGCTATTTTATACGAGCGACGCCGTCATTTGTTCATGTTCTGATCGAGGAATTGCCTGAACAGCGAGGCCCAGAAAGCGGCCGCAGTCTGCACCTCCTGCCACTCAGATTCGTCGAGCGCGTCGACGCCGATGTTCGGGTTCCGCGACGTATCCGCTGCCCTGCCGAGCACGCGGCCGGAATTCGAGTCCCTGAATTCCATCAGGAAGACGAGCGATCCCGGCGTTGCGATCTCCTGGATCTCCCGTCGCAGGCTGGGGATGTCGCCGTAGGTGGCCGCGCGCAGGTCGATGAGGGATGCCTCGACCAGCATAATGTCCGGCCCGGTTTCCTGGACGACGTCGTAGTCCTCGAGTTCGGCCAGGAACGAGTCTCTGAAAATTGAACGGATCCTTTCGAGATCAGCCGCCGGTATCGCCGATGCTTCCGGAAAAAAGATGCCCATCTCGGCGCCGGTCAGGCGGCTGTAGCGACCGAAATCGGCGTCCGTCGCAATGTACGCGGCTTCGACCACGGAGTTCGGATTACGGCGGAATTCCTGGGTCACCGTGGTGGTGCACCCGGCAATTGCCAGTATCGAGAGTAACAGGAGAACAGCAATCTTTCGTAATTCGAGCATTGGCGTGGCGTCGGACCAAGGGGGAAGCACGGTCCGGAGAGTCTAACCGACGGCTGTGGCAGCTCAAATATTTTCCGAAACGGAAAATGCCGGGTCAGTCGGGGCTCGCGCGCCATGCCAGCGTCAGGTTGGATTGAAGCAGTCGGCAATTCAATGGATACTCCTGCGACGACCGGTCCGGATACAAGCTAATAAAATGCCGGGCGACAACAATCGGCCAGTGCGGGCGAAGAAGCGCCAGTGAAGATTCGCGTTCTGGCTTTTACCGACAGTTATTGGGAATGCTGAATAACAGCCTGATCGGGGCGGCACTGATTGCCGTCACCGTGGTTATCCACGCGGCGGGTACGACCCACTGGGTCCGGTACCTGGGGCGTCATTACGTTCGCGAGGACGGCCGGCTGAAAGTCGAGAAGTCCATGCAGGTGCTGATCAGTACCGGGCTGGTGCTGGTTGTACTGCACGTGATCCAGGTCGTTCTCTGGGCGGCCACCTATCTCGTCCTGATGCCTGACGGCGAACTGGAGACCTTCGAGAAGGCGGTTTACTTCTCATTTGTCACCTTTACGACGCTTGGCTACGGTGATATCACGCTGAGCGAAGGCGTGCGTATCCTCTCCGGCATCGAAGCAATGAACGGCATATTGCTGGTGGGCTGGAGCACGGCCGTATTGTTTGCGGTCGTACAGAGAGTCTGGCAAAGCGCATCGAAGTAGACTAGCGAAGGCCACTAAAAACAATGCAAAGGAGATCGCCATGACCAGTGCGGACAGCCGCCGGATCGACCCGGGGTTCCTGGCAAACGCGATGGCATCATTCATCCAGATAGGCGCAGTGCTTCTGTTGCTGATCTGGTGCTTCAATATCGTGCGCCCGTTCCTCGGCGTGGTCATCTGGGGCGTGATCATCGCGATCGCGCTGTATCCAGCGCACCTGTCGTTGGCCGAGAAATTCAACAGCGCGAAGCTGTCATCGTCATTCCTCGTGCTCTGCGGCCTGGCGATTATCATAATTCCGGTCTGGTTCCTGGCGGACTCGACGATCGAGGGCTTGCAGTACGTGTCCGGGGAACTCGAGGACGGGAACGTGCAAATCCGGCCGCCCAACGACTCCGTCGCGGACTGGCCGTTGATCGGTGAACGGGTATACGCGTTGTGGTCCAGCGCAGCGACCAATCTCGCGGAGACGCTCAACAAATTCGAGCCCCAGCTGCGATCGCTCGGCCAGACAGCAGTCGGCTTTGCCGGCGGCATTCTTGGTGGCGCGTTCGAGTTTATCTTTGCGACGATCATCGGCGGCGTGCTGCTGTTGAACGCGGAAGGCGGCTATCGCGCGTCGCGAAACATCGCCGCCAGCCTGGTCGGCAGGGACAGTGGCGACAAGTTGACAGATCTGTCCATCCTGACGATCCGCAGTGTCGTCAAAGGCGTGCTCGGCGTGGCCGTGATACAGACCATCTTCGCCGCGATCGGCCTGGTCGCGATCGGCATGCCGGCGGCAGGACTGTTCGCCGGCGTTGTGCTGATCCTCGCGATCGTGCAACTGCCGCCGATCCTCGTGCTGGGTCCTATCGCGATCTGGTATTTCTCGGTCGCGGACGGCATGCCGGCGACGATATTCCTGGTCTATGCGTTTATCGTCAGCATGAGCGATGCCTTCCTGAAGCCGATGCTGCTGGGCAGAGGCGTCGACACGCCGATGCTCGTGATCCTGATCGGCGCGATCGGTGGCGCCATCTCGCAGGGCATCGTCGGCCTGTTTATCGGTGCGGTCGTCCTTGCCCTGGGCTACGAACTGTTCACCGCCTGGATGTCACCCGACACGGACGACGACGAGGCGCCGGCGCCGGCCGAGGCCTGACGTTTCTCAAGCAATATCATGCGTAGCCTACTGATCGTCAGCGTTGCGCTGCTTGCCGCCTGTGCGCCCGTCGGGCCGGAGTTTGTGCGACCCGAGACCCCGGCGCAGCCAGCCTGGCTCGAGGCGGAACTCGCGCAGTACGAAGCGACGCCGGCAGAGCTGGTCGACTGGTGGCGACAGCTCAATGACCCGGTGCTGGACCGGCTGATCGCGGCGGCGCTGTTGCAGAACAATAACCTCCGGCTGGCCGGTCTGCGGGTGCTCGAGGCCCAGGCCAGCCTGGGCATTGCGCGCGGTGCGCAGTATCCCCAGGCCCAGGTCGTGGTGGGCGACGCCACCGCCGTTGGCGCCAGCGAGAGTAATGCCAATACAGGGGCAGGAGACCTGGACTTCACGCAGTTCAACCTCGGCGCGAGCGTGTCCTGGGAGATCGATTTCTGGGGCCGCTTCCGGCGCGGTATAGAAGCTGCCGATGCAAACCTGCTCGCCTCGATCGCGAGTTTTGACGAGGCGAGACTGCTGCTGATCGCTGCGGTCGCCGATACCTATACGGCGATCCGCTCGATCGAGCAGCAACTGAGTCTTGCGGAGGAGAGCGCTACGATCCAGCAACGCAGTTACGAAATCGTCGAGGTACTGTTTCGCAATGGCGAGAGCTCGGAGCTCGACGCACTGCAGGCACGGACGCTGTTGCTGAGCACGCAAGCCGCCATCCCGAATCTGCAGACCTCGTTGCAACAAGCCAGGAATGCGTTGTCAGTGTTGCTCGGGCTGCCGCCTTCGGATCTGACGAGCTATCTGTCGAACGAGGGCATTCTGCCAAGCCTTCCGGACGCGTTTGCGGTCGGCGTGCCTGCGGACTTGTTGCGCCAGCGCCCCGACGTGCGCCGCGCCGAGTTGCAGGCTTTCGCACAGAACGCGCTTGTCGGGGTAGCCAATGCGAACCTCTATCCCAGTTTCAGTCTGAACGGATACATCGGCCTTGCTGCATCCGGCAATACCAACACCACCCGCACCGGCGATAGCGGCATCGGGGAACTGTTCCGTGCCGAGAGTCTGACGTATTCCGTTGGTCCGGCATTCGTCTGGCCGTTTCTGAATTACGGCAGAATCCGCAATGACATCCGCGTCCAGGATGCCCGGCTGCAGCAGGCGCTAGTCGCCTACCGCGAATCCGTCATCCAGGCGGCGCGCGAGGTCGAAGACTCGATGACGGCGCTGGCGCGCTCCCGGGAGCAGGATCGTATCCTCGAAGAATCGGTACGGGTTGCGGAACGCTCATCCGAGCTGTCGTTGCTCCGCTACCAGGAAGGCTTCGCAGACTACCAGCGCGTTCTCGATTCGCAGCAGGCGCTGTTTTCCCAGCAGCAGCGTTTTGCGGCCAACAGGGGCGCGGTGATCTCCAACTTCATCGCCGTCTATCGAAGTCTTGGCGGCGGATGGCAGTCCGCGATGCCGAGAGAATATATTGATGAAACCACTCGTCAACAGATGCAGGAGCGAACCCACTGGGGCGATCTACTCGAGAACCCGCCACCGGATGAAGAGCAGAATCCATGAGTGAAAACGAAGAAGACCAGTCACAGGAAGAAGCCGCGGAGCCCGCAGAAGAGGCCGTGCAGGATCCGGTCCGCAGGTGGACATTTATCATCCTCGGTTTGTGTCTTGTATGGATGATCGTCTACCTGGTCGGTGACCGGATAACGCCATACACGACACAGGCGCGAGTCCATGCGCTCGTCGTGCCAATCGCGCCGGAGGTGTCGGGCACCGTCACCGAAGTGGCGGTAGTGAGCAACCAGGCCGTTTCCGCGGGCGACCTCCTGTTCGCGATCGATCGGGATCGCTACGCGCTCGCCGTCGAGACTGCAGAGGTCAGGCTGCAGACCGCACGTCAGGCGACCGGCGCCTCCACCGCGGGCGTCGATGCGGCGGCCGCCAACGTCGACTCGGTGCGGGCAGCCCTGGTTCGCGCCGAGCAGGATGCGATGCGGCTGCGGCGCATCAAGGAAGAAGACCCGGGCGCAATTTCGGACCGTCGCCTGGAGCAGGCCGAGGCCAGTCTCGCGGTGTCGCAAAGCCAGCTGGCTGCGGCCGAGGCAAGTCTGGAAAAGGCGCGCCAGGACCTCGGCGACACCGGGGACCAGAATACGCGAATCCTGGAGGCGCAGACGGCGCTGGCGCAGGCCCAGCTGGACCTCGAAAGGACCCGGATCCTTGCGCCGGATGACGGCATCGTCACCGACGTGCGCGTGGACCGGGGTAACTTTGCCGGCGCCGGCACGCCCCTGATGACGTTCCTGGCGACGCACGATATCTGGGTGCAGGCCGACTTTACCGAAAACAATCTTGGCAACATCAAGCGCGGTGATCCCGTCGAGATCGTATTCGATTCCTTGCCCGGCAAGGTGATCGAGGGGACGGTTCGAACGACGGGATTCGGCGTCAATGTCGATTCGGCCCCGCTCGGCAGCCTGCCGACGATCGACAACGACAGGAGTTGGCTGCGCGATGCACAGCGTTTTTCCGTACAGGTGGACTTTCGCCTGCCCGAAGCGCGGGACCGGCTCGGCATGCGCGTCGGCGCCCAGGCGTCGGTCATTGTCTACACGGGCGACAGCTTCATCTTCAACACGCTGGGCTGGATAAGGATGCGCTTGCTGAGCATATTCACCTATGCCTACTGATACGCGGGCCGATCCTGGCGCCTCGACAGCGCTCGATATCGCGAGCGTGCGCATTTTCAGGCTTGCGTTCGGCACCGCCGCCTGCCTCTGGTATTCGCAGCTCGTGGCCTGGGACATGTCGTTCATCGCCGCTGTGATGACGATGTTCATCCTGGCGCTGCCGATGCCTGCGCCGAGCGCCAAGGGCGGAATCGGTTTCGTCATACTGCTGGCGCTGGCGCTGCTGGCCGGACTGCTGCTGCTGCCGCGAATTCTCAATCAGCCGATGGTGGGCCTGCTGTTGCTGATGCTGGCCCTGTTCTGGAGTTTCTATTTCACGGCGAAGGGCGGTTCACCTCTGATTGGCACACTGCTTACCGTCGGTATCGCGCTTACTGCCGCCGTCGGCACAGTCAGCGTCGATGTGCTGCTGCTGATCATAAAGGGTCTCGTATTCGGCGCCGCCGTCGGCGTCGCTTTTGTCTGGATAGCGCACTGGGTTTTCCCCGACAAGCTCGCGGGTCCGCTACCTGCGGCGGCCAGGCCTGCACACGCCGCCGAGCCCGACATTTTCGAGGCGCGCTGGAACGCATTCAGGTCGCTGCTTATCGTCGCGCCCGTTGCGATCTGGTTCCTGTTGTCGAGCGCGAGCACCGCCTACGTCCCGGTCATGATCAAGGTGGCTTCGATGGGGCAGCAGGCGTCGAGTGACGCCACCAGGGTCGCCGGTCGTTCGTTGATCATGTCCACCCTGATCGGCGGTATCGGGGCGATCATCGGCTGGCAGATGCTGCGCATCGCGCCGTCACTGCCGCTGTACGTGCTGATCATCGGGCTAGCTGGACTGATCGCCGGGCCGAGGATTTTCCGCGGGCCGGGCATGCATCCTGACGGCGGTACCTGGTCCTACGCCTACCTGACGATGATCGTCATCCTCGCGCCGGCGGTCATGGACAGCATCGGCGGCGACGCCGCCGGCGCCAAATTCTTCGACCGGCTGTGGATGTTCGCGCTGACGACGCTTTATGCAGTCGTCGCCGTTTACGTGTTCGACGCCTTTCGGCCGCGGTACGGCAACGCCGGTCGGGCGTGACGAATTTGCCACGTGGTTTCCTTCAACTGCATGATTTTATGAAAAAAATCTCGCATGGATTGAAATCTAAACGGCTTTCCCTCAAGCTCGCGCTAGCCCAGAACAATGCGCAGCCTGCTCGATAACCAACAACCGGGACTGATTTTATGACCGTAACATTCCGTTCGGCTTCGGCCGCCATCCTCCTGGCGCTCCTGAGCGGCGTCTCCCAGGCACAGATTCCGCCACCGGCAGATCCGAGCGACCTGTTGTCCGGCGATTATCGCGGCACCAGTTATTCTCCCTACGCGGGCCGGGATTTTCCGACGTTTCCGCTCTGGGGCGACACGCACCTGCACACCGGCTTCTCGTTCGATGCGGGTTCGTTCGGCAACCGTTTGACGCCTGAGGACGCGTTCAAATTTGCGCGCGGCGACGAGGTGATCGCCTCGACCGGCATGCCAGCCAAACTGTCGCGGCCTCTGGACTGGCTCGTGGTGTCGGATCACTCGGACAACGTCGGATTCTTCGCCGACCTGTTTGCGGGCGATCCCGCCATCCTTGCACATCCCGAGGGCAAGGACTGGTACAACCGCATCAAGGCGGGCGACGGACCGGCAGTCGCCTATGAAATGATCGGGCTGTTCGCCAACGGGAATTTTCCCGCCGACCTGATGTACTGGCCCGACAAGCCGCAGTTCAAATCGGTCTGGCAGAGAAGTATCGAGGCGGCCGAGGCTTACAATGATCCGGGCAACTTCACCGCGTTCATCGGCTACGAATGGACATCGCTGATCACCGGTAACAATATGCATCGCGTGGTCATTTACCGGGATGGCGCGGACAAGGCCTCCCAGATGGTGCCGTACACGACCTACGAGCCCTACGGGAGCATCGATCCGATGGATCTCTGGCGCTGGCTCGAGAGTTACGAGGCGAAGACCGGTGGCGACGTGCTGGCGCTGGCGCATAATGGCAACCTCGCGAACGGCATCATGTTCCCTGTGCGCGCGCAGTACAACGGCCGCCGGCTGGACGAGGAATACGTAACGCAGCGCATCAAGTGGGAGCCGATTTACGAGGTCACGCAGATCAAGGGCGACGGCGAAGCGCATCCGTACCTGTCGCCCGACGATGAATTTGCCGATTACGAGAACTGGGACATCGGCAACCTCGACGCCGTGCCGGCGACAAAGACCGATGAGATGCTGGCCGGCGAATACGCGCGTGAAGCGTTGAAGAATGGCCTGCTCCTCGAAGAGCGCTTCGGCACCAACCCCTACAAGTTCGGCATGGTCGGCTCGACGGACAGCCATACCGCACTGGCGACGGCGCAGGAGGACAATTTCTTTGGGAAGCACACCGGCGCAGAGCCCAAGCCTGAACGCATGGAACATCCGTTCTTCGCCAACGAGAAAGGCACGATCATGGGCTGGGGTCAGGTGGCGTCGGGGCTGGCCGCGGTCTATGCGCGCGAGAACACGCGCGCAGCGATATTCGACGCGATGGCCCGCAAAGAAGTCTATGCGACCACAGGGAGTCGCATCATGGTCCGCTTCTTCGGCGGCTGGGATTTCGAAGATGCCGACCTCGCGAGTCGCAACCCGGCATTCGCCGGCTACCAGAAGGGCGTGCCGATGGGCGGCGACATCCGTTCGGCAGCCGAGGGCGTTGCACCGACCTTCATGGTCTATGCGCTCAAGGATCCATTGAGCGGCAATCTCGACCGCATCCAGATCATCAAGGGCTGGCTCGACGAGGACGGCGAGACGCACGAGAAAGTCTACGACGTCGTCTGGTCAGGGCCGCGGCAGCCAGGCGCCGATGGCAAGCTGCCGGCAGTCGGCAATACTGTCGATGCCGCGACCGCGAGCTTTACCAACACTATCGGCGTGTCCGAACTGGCAACGGTGTGGACCGATCCCGACTTCGATGCTGCGCAGCGCGCGTTCTACTATGCGAGGGTGCTGGAAATTCCCACCCCGCGCTGGTCGACGATCGAGGCCTTCCGGTTCGGCATTCCCATCCCGGAGGGGGCGCCCGTGTCGACGCAGGAACGCGCCTATACCTCGCCGATCTGGTATACGCCGTAACCAAGGATTCGCGCGGCAAGCCGCGTTCGTCATGAGCGGTGAGACTCACAAGTGGCTTCGGGAGCCCCTGCTGCATTTCATTGTCGCGGGCGCGCTGCTGTTCGCGCTGTATGGCGTGGTGTCGGACTCGGAGCCGGAACGTGACGACCGGATCGTAGTGACGACCGGGCAGGTCGAGCACATGACCTCGCTGTTCCTGAAGACCTGGAATCGCCTGCCGACCGAGCGGGAGCTGACCGGCCTCATCGACGCCTATATCACGGAAGAGATCCTATATCGCGAGGCCATGCGCATAGGCATCGACAAGGACGACACCATCATCCGCCGACGCCTGCGCCAGAAAATGGAGTTCCTCTTCGACGACTACACGGCGATCGAACCGACCGAGGACGAATTGCAGGTGTTGTTGTCGTCTGACCCCGAGAGGTATCGGACCGAGCCCCGGATCAGTTTCGAACACATTTATCTGAAAGACGGCAGCATGGGTCAGGCGGAGTCGCTGCTGGCGGATCTGCGTGCCAACCGCCCGGTGGACGCCAATGTCGTCGAACTGGGCGGGCTCGTGCCGCCGACTTTCGACGACGCCCGCCATTCGGAAGTCGCCAATCGCTTCGGGCCGGCGTTCGCGGATCAACTGTTCCTGCAGTCGCCCGGCCGGTGGAGCGGACCGATCGAGTCACCGTTCGGTGTCCACCTCGTGCTGGTCGATTCCATCGTCCCTGGCAGGCTGCCGTCCCTGGCTGAAATCAGCGCCGACGTCGAACGCGACTGGCGTTCGGCGCGACGCGCGGAGGCGGAACAGGTCATCGTCGACGGTCTGCGGGAGCAATATGTCATTACCATCGAGGCTTACGACGAGTCCGCTCCATGATTCGACGGGTGTCGCGTACCGCCTTGCTGGCCGCCCTCGTCCTGTTCTCGGGGCAGCTCCACGGACATGAGGCGAGGCCGGGCTACCTGCAACTGAGCCTCGGCGAGACCGAGGATGTATTCCTCATGTTCAAGGTGCCCGCGATCGGCGACATGCGCTTCGGTCTCTATCCGAACATGCCGGCCGAATGCGCGCCACAGGATGATCCGTCTCGCTACATCATCGACGACGCGTACACGGAGCGTGGCACATACCGTTGTTCCGGCGGGCTGACCGGCAAGACCGTGTCGATCGATGGTCTTTCGCGGACCTTGACCGACGTGCTCGTTCGCGTGGAGCGCAGCGACGGCAGTACCCAGATCGTCAAACTGACGCCGTCGGGCCCGTCCTTCGTCGTCGAGGAATCCCCCGGTATGCTCGGCACCGCGACGACCTACCTCGTTATCGGCATCGAGCATATATTGCTCGGGATCGATCACCTGCTGTTTGTGCTGGCGCTACTCGTCCTCGTGGACGGCTTGCGCAAACTCGTCTGGACGATTACCGCGTTCACCGTGGCGCACAGCATTACGCTGGCCGCGGCGACACTCGGCTTCGTACGCTTTCCGCAGTCACCCGTGGAGGCCATCATCGCCCTGTCCATCGTGTTCGTCGCCAGCGAAATCATTCACGCTGCCAGCGGGCGTCCGGGACTCACGCAGCGGAAACCCTGGCTGGTTGCGCTTACTTTCGGTCTCCTGCACGGCTTCGGCTTTGCCGGGGCGTTGTCGGAAGTCGGCCTGCCCGAGCAATCGGTGCCGCTGGCATTACTGTTCTTCAACGTCGGCGTCGAGGTCGGCCAGCTTGCGTTCGTGGCGGCGGTAATGCTGGTGATCGCGGCGGGCCGGGGCGTCCTGCAACCGGTTCCTAAATGGATGCCGGTTGCGGTAGCCTACGCGATCGGTATCCCGGCCGCGTTCTGGACCGTGGAACGCGTCGCCGGATTCTGGAGTTGAATATGACAGCCAAGAAACTCGCTGGCCTTATGCTGGTCCTGGCAATGAGCGCTTCCTGCACGACGACCCGGGACACGGATCTTTCCGGCATGTCGTTTTCGGAAGAGCCCCTGCTCGGCAAGATGATCTGGCATGACCTTGTTACCCATGACATGTCGTCGGCCAGGCGTTTCTATGGCGAGCTGTTCGGCTGGACGTTCGAGCAGCGGGCGAGCCGGGAGGGGCGGGAATACGTAGTCGCGCGCATGGACGACCTCTACGTTGCCGGCATTATCCTCGTCGATCGGCCTGCCGGTGGCGGACATCAATCGCGCTGGCTGCCGTTCATGTCGGTCGACGATGTCGACGCGACGGTCGATCGCGCGATCGCAGCCGGGGGCAGCGAGATCGCTTCCGCGCGAGACGTGCCGCTCGGCAGGGTGGCGGCCATCCAGGATGCCGAAGGCGCCGTCATCGGCCTGGTCCGTAGCAGCATCGGTGATCCGGATGACCTGACCACGGCAGCCGGGCCCGGCAGGGCGGTCTGGACCGAACTGCTCAGCAATGATCCGGGCGCAGCTGCAGAATTCTATTCCGCCGTTGGCGCTTATGACCCTGAAGCGGTCGAGCGCCGCGGCGGCATCTACACCTTCCTGACGCAGGATGGCATTAACAGGGCAGGCGTTCTGCCGAACCCGAGCGACGTCTGGGAACCGGTCTGGTTGACCTACTTCGGCGTCGCGGATCCGGCCGCGGCGGCCAGGAAAGCGGCGTCGCTCGGCGGGCGTATCGTCCTGCAGGCGTCTCCCGAGGTCCGCGAAGGGTCGATGGCGGTTGTGACCGACCCGTCCGGCGCCGTGCTGGTGCTGCAGCGGTGGGAAACCTGATGGAGGCCGCAATGGACATTCGCAAATCGAAAGCCAAGCTGATTGCACTGCTGATCGTCAGCATGCTGGTCGCGGGCTGCAATGCCAATGTCGGTGTCGGCATGAGCGTCGGCGTGCCGGTCGGCAGCCACGGCTACATGACGGTCAGCGGCAGCCGGTGGCTCTGAGCGTCTCGCGGTTCCGTGGTCGGGCTGACATGTCGCTGGCAATGACATTGGCTGGAACGTCACCTCGGACCGCCGATGCGGGCCGCGCGGGTGATTGGCAACAGATACGAAAGTTTCTGCAATGCACGGTTTATGCGCTGATCGTGGCGCTGTATTCCGGGTCAGCGGCGGCAGACAGCGCGGCCGGTGCAACTCGGCTCCTGCAGGGCCTGCTCGACCAGTACGAAATTCACGGCGCATTTTCCCTGCCGCGACTGACGAGCGACGAGATCGACGACCTGCTCGCGGGCCAGCCGATCGTCAAGGATTCGATGGACGAGAGGTCGCTGGACGGTGACAACGTCGACGAGATGGGCATCGCTGCCATGCAGGTGCTCGATGCGCCTCGACTGCTCGTCTGGCTGGCCGCCATGGGCGTCGCGAGCGAACCGGACATCCGCCTGACGCGCGCCTTCCTCGAACATCGCGAGGCGGGCGCCTACGTGCGCTACCAGCATGTCAATCTGCCGTGGCCGATACGCGACCGCCACTGGATCATACTCTGCGAAAAGAACACCGGCCTGGCCTCCGCAAGCAATGGCGCCATCTGGGAACATCAGTGGTCGCTGTTAAACGGCGGCGAATTACTGTGGCGGACGGCCCGCGAAGACGGCCGCATCCAGGGGTTGACCATCGAGGACATGGAGAAGTCGATCTACCTGGCCGAGAATCGCGGCGCCTGGATCATGCTGGAGGTCGACCCCGGGCGTACTCTGGTCATTGCGTTTTTTGACGGCGACCTGGGTGGCCGCATGCCGAAGTCCGTCGTTCGCCGGTTCAGTCACGTCCAGCTCAAGAACGGACTGCAGCTGATCAAGGAGCTGAGCGCCGACATCCATCAGTTCTATGACGAGCGTCAGCCGGTTCACGATGGATTCGGGCAGCCGATCGGCAGGAGCGCCGTGCTCGAGCTGGCGCTGCCGCGGATGACGGCGACCGCTGATCAGGACGGCGGCGCCCGGCAGGGCGCTGGTTGGCGCGCGATGCCTTCAGTCCAGCGAGAGCGTCCGATCGGGTCTCACGAATAACATCAACACTGCGCCGACGAAGCAGAATATTGCGCCGGACGCAATGGCGAAGGGCCAGCTGACGGAGCCGGCAAGCCAGGGCACGAAGAGCGCGTTAATGATGCCGACCGCGTTCGCGCCCGTGTTCATGACGCCACCCGACGATCCCGCGAACTGTCCGCCGATCGCGATGCTGGTCGACCAGTAGGTGCCTTCGGTCAGCTGGTTGAAGAAAAAGCACAGGGCGAGCAGGGTCACGGCGATCGCCGGATCCGTGTGCAGCGCGCCACCGATCAACAGCAAGCCGGAAATCAGCAGCCCGACGATGATCGGCCAGCGGCATCCCCAGCGCAGTCCGCTGACCCGGCACAGCCGGTCGCAGAGCCAGCCGCCGATGGCCGCGCCGGCGGCGCCTGCGATCCACTGCGTCGAGACGACGTAGCCGGCTGCCTGCTGGCTGAACTCGCGGACTTCGACGAGGTAGTAGTAGAACCAGTTGAACACCTCGTAAAAAACGAAATTCATGCACGAGTAACTGAGCGTGAGCAGGATGACGTCGCGATTCTTGAGCACGCGGAGCCAGCCGGGCGGCGGCGGCAGGTCTTCCACGGGCGGCGGTCGATTCGCCGAGATCAGCTCGATCTCCGCGGCATTGACGGCGGGGTGCTGGCGGGGAAAGTCGCGCGCATACCACCACCAGGCAGCGGCGACCACAAAGCCTAGCGGCGCGATGATCAGGAACGATATTCGCCAGCCGAACAATCCGATGAGCCAGGGAAGCAGCGGCGCGGCGGCCGCCGCGCCGAGCGTCAGCGCAGTGCTCGAGAGTCCGTGCGGCAGGGCCCAGCGACCAACGGGGAACCAGCGACTGATCGCGCTGTTCTGTACCGGAAAGATCGGCGCGTGCGACGCGCCGACCAGGAATCGGACGAACATCAGGGTGCTGATGATGACGCCGAGCGACGCCAGGTCCGGGCCAGGGATGGCCATCGTGAGGATCGTGGTGACCGCCCACAGTACCGCAATGATGGTCAGCGCCTTGCGAGGCCCGACGCTGTCACCGAAAACGCCGCCGGGAAACTGGAATGCGGCATAGCCGGCGGTAAACGCGGCGAGGATCCATCCGAACTGTATCTCGCTGAGCCCGAGGTCCTGCATCATGGCCGGGGCCGCGATCGATACGTTCGAGCGGAGCATGTAGGAAGAGAAACTGCCGAACGCGACGATGGCAAATAATCGCCAGCGGATATTGGTTGCCTTGCCGGTCATCGTTATTCTTGTTGTCGCTTTCTTAAACGCCACTTTACCGCGATGTCGCGCGACGGAACAGGCTCTCTGCCGGCGGCGCGATCCTTCGCGCGCGCACTGCCGGCGGCGGATCCGTTGATACTGATTCCGGGGTGACAGACAATAAGTCGTCCGGCGCTCCAGGGATCAGCATGAATGCTGTCTCGCCGGCATGATTCTTTTCGGTAACAGCTGATGTCGTCTCGCATTGTCCGCATAGCATTGATCGCGCCGCTTGCGCTGCTGATCGTCGCCGCCCTGCTGGTGATGCTGCTTGATTTCGGGCGCTTCAAGGGTCAGATCGAAGCCTTTGTCAGTGACGCCCTGTCACGCCAGTTTGCGATCAGCGGGCCGCTGCACGTGAGGCTCGGGCGAGCGATCGAAATCGAGGCGAGCGAGATCCACCTCGCTGCGCCCGAGTGGAGCGCGGACGCCGGGCTGCTCGACGTCGGCCGCCTCGAAGCGAGCATCGACACCTGGTCGCTGTTCGGTGGCCCGGTCGAAATTACGCGGCTCGTTGTCGCGGATGCGCGCGTCAATCTCGAGGTCGATTCCGCCGGCGAGCGGAATTGGAGCTTGCCGACGCCAGGGGCTACGGAGCAGACGTTGCCGCCGGAGCCGCCGCTGGCCCGCCTGCCGGCCATGCTGGACAACGTGCAGGCGTCGAATGTCCACATTAGCTACCGGAGTCCGGCCATAGCGCAGCCGGCAATGCTCATCGTCGACCGGCTCGCGGAAGGACTGCAGGGCGACCGGCTGGTTCTCTCGGCCGACGGCAGATTGAATGACACGCCGTTCGCCTTGTCGGCAGTGGCCGGCACGGTGGCCGAATTGCTCGAGCTGGGCGCCGTCGAGGCGCAACTGGAAGGGAACGTCGGCGAAATCAACCTGCAAGCCGATATTGCGGTCGCAGACCTGGTGGATCCGGGGCGCCCGGTCATGTCGGTGCAACTGGATGGTCCCGACGTCGACTACCTTTTGCGCGTGCTCGGCGCGCAGCAATTTACCAGCGGCCCCCTCAGGCTCGAGGGCAGCATCGCCCCGGGTGATCGCGGCATGCAGCTCGAAGTAGCCGGCATTTTCGGGGAGTTCGAGTTATCTGCGGACGGTAGTTTCGTCAATTTGCGGACGCTCGATGATGCAGAAATCCGCTTCACCGCCGCCGGTCCCGACACATCGCGGGTAGCCCGCTTCTTCGGTATCGAAGACGTTCCCGATGAGCCGTTTGCCATTCGTGGCGCGATTTCCCGGTCGGGTACGTCGATGATCGTCGACGACATGATCGTCGATGTCGGCGACACCACCTTCCAGCTGGATGCAGACCTGCTGGATTTTCCGAGTGCTGGCGGTGCAACGATCAACCTGGCATTCGAAGGGCCCGATTTCGCGCGGTTCAACCGGTTGCTGCGGCTCCCGGGCCGGCTCGGCGGAGCTTTCTCCATGACCGTTGCGGTCGCGCCCGCCGCCTCGGGCGGCGCCGAGATCGAGTTGCGCGCCGCCACCGGGGACATTGCCTACGCCATCTCCGGCATCCTCAGCGGGGACCCGGGGCTCGCCGGTTCCCGCCTCGGGATCGAGTTCAAGGGCCCGAACCTTCGGGTTATCGCCGAGGCTCTGGACATCACAGGCATGCCGCAGCGGGCTTTTTCGGGTGATGTTTCCGTCGAGCGACTTGCTGACGGTTTCCGCCTGCGGGACGGCAAGCTGGCGATCGACAGTGACGCGCTGCAATTCGGCGGCGTTCTCAGTGACGATATATTGAGCGCTGGAAGTCGAATAGACTTTGAGCTGCTTGCGCCGGATCTCGAGGGGACGCTGACTGCATTCGGACTCGGGCATGGCCTTGTTACGGCAGATCGGTTCACTGCGCGAGGCAATGTCAGCGGTGACGGCTCGGGCTTGCTGTTCGATGCCGTCCAGGCGTCTTACGCCGGCGTGGACGCCGGATTCGACGGCAGGCTTGCGCTGCCGGATGTGTTCGATGACAGCGTCGTCCGCTTCCGGTTTGCAGGCGACGGCCTTTCCCGATGGCTGCCGACGAACGACGCGTTCCGGGCGCCCGATGATCCGTTTGAACTGGACGGGACGCTGAGCCTGGGCTCCGGCCTGATCGACGTCTCGGGTCTGCAGTTCGTTACAGGCCCGTCACGCTTGCTGGCGGACATCAGCCTCGACCAGGGATTGACGCATGCAAGTGCGACCGTCAAAGCCACCTCGCCAAACCTCAACGAACTGTCTCCGCGCCTCGCGGAAAATATCGATATGGCGGCGTTGCCTCTGCAGCTGGATGCCTCGTTCACCTGGCGCGACAACCTGCTGGGCATCGAGCAGCTGCACGCCGCAATCGGCCGGGGCACGCTTGATGTCCGCGGGGTCGTGCAAGGGCCGCCTGACTTCGACGATACGAATCTGCAGGTGGAACTCGACGTTGTCGACCTCAGCAACCTGAGTGCCGCGCTGGGGCGGGAATTGCCCGACCAGCCGGCGCGGCTGACCGCCACGTTCAAAGGCGATGGCGACCGTGTCAGGCTCGAGGAATTTGCCGCCACTGTCGGCGAAAGCGACCTGCGAGGCGACTTCGAGTATCGAAGCGGTCCGACGCCGCATGTCATGCTTGCCCTGGAATCGAATAAACTGGATTTGACGCCCTACCTGCCGCCGGTCGAGACGGCAGACCTCGATACCTCCGGCGGCGTTCCGCCTGGGCCGGCCGGCGCGCCAGACGATCGCCTCATCCCGGGTGACCCGCTGCAGTTCGGGTACCTGGCGGTCACGGACGCCGACATTCGGCTCGAGATCGGTGAACTGCTTGCGCGCCAGCATCGTTACCTCGATGCGGGCCTGGAGGGGACCGTGGTCGATGGCGCACTGACCGTCGAAGCAATCCGTTGGCGGAATACCGATGATGGTTACTTCAACGGCCGGCTCATCGTCGAGCCCGAAGAGCAAGGGTTCAGGGTCGGGGGCCGATTCACGGGGGATGAGCTGAAACTCGGGCTCCCTGCGGCGTCGCCCGAGGAATACGCGGCATTGCCGAGTTACGATCTCAATCTCGCATTCATTGCGACCGGTCGGAACCCGCGCGAGCTGGCGGCATCGCTCAATGGTTATCTGAAGCTGACCAGTGAAGACGGCCGGTTTCGCACCGGCGCCATGCGCATGTTCACCAACGATTTCCTCGTCCAGCTTCTGAATACGGTCAATCCCTTCGCGCGAAACGATCCTTACAGCCAGCTCAAGTGCGCAGTGGTGCTGGCGACCGTGGAGCAGGGCAAGGTCAGCGGGCTGCCGGCGCTGGTCCTGCAGAGCGACCGACTCAAGATCCATGTCAATGCCAACATCGATCTCGCGACCGAGCGCGTGGATGCGGATTTCAATACCGTGCCCATGAAAGGGCTCGGTGTCAGCCTGAGCAATTTGGTCAACCCTTACGTGAAAGTGCGCGGAACGCTGGCGAATCCGACGCTGGGGCTGAACGCCGAGTCCACCCTGATCGAAGGCGGCGCCGCGGTGGCGACCGGCGGAATCACGATCCTTGCGAAGGGTCTGAGAGACCGGTTCTTCTCGGACAGAGACCCATGCGGCACGGCCGTCGCCGACGCGGATGAAAAGTTCAGGGCCCTCGAGGAAAAGTATGCGAGCGGTGCAAGGCCACGTGACTGAGCCTCCGGTCCGGCTCCCGCCCGAGCGGGTACTCGATCGGCAGTTGCCGGGATGCAGGCGTCATTAATGACAGCGAGGCATCGTCCGCCAATGCCGAGCAGCAGGATATCCGTCGCGCCGATGATGGACTGGACCGATCGGCACTGCCGTTATTTCATGCGCCTGCTGAGTCCATCGGTCAGGCTGTATACGGAGATGGTCACTGCCCAGGCGATCAGGTTCGGCAATCGTGAAAATCTGCTTCGCTATGACGATTCGGAACATCCGCTCGCATTGCAGCTGGGCGGCAGCGATCCCGGGCTGATGACCGAGGCCGCCGTCGCGGGGGATGGGCTGGGATACGACGAGATCAATATCAACGTCGGCTGTCCCAGTGACCGGGTCCGGAGCGGGCAGTTCGGCGCATGCCTGATGGCGACGCCGGAAATCGTCGCGACCTGCATCAGGGCAATGAAGGCTGCGGTTGCAGCGCCGGTGACGGTCAAGACCCGGATCGGAATCGATGACCATGACGATTACGACTTCCTCTGCAGGTTCATCGAGACCACGCGGGCGGCCGGTTGCGCGACGTTTATCGTGCACGCCAGGATCGCGATTCTTTCCGGACTGAGCCCGAAGGAAAACCGGACGATCCCGCCACTCAAGTACGAGCGTGTCTATCGCCTGAAACAGGATTATCCGGAACTGACCATCGTTCTGAACGGTGGCGTGACGACCATCGACGACTGTCATGCACATCTCGGTCACGTCGACGGCGTGATGATTGGAAGACAGGCCTATCACCGGCCCTGGTTCCTGACGGAGCTCGAAGCGGAATTCGGCGACGCATCCCGAACGCTGTCCAGGATCGATGTCGTCGAGGCGATGCTCCCGTATATCGAGCGGGAGCTGTCAACGGGCGCCCAGCTGAAGCACATCACCCGGCACATGCTCGGCCTGTTCGCGGGTCAGCCCGGGGCGCGCGCCTGGCGTCGGGTCCTGAGCGAGAACGCCCATCGCCGCGGAGCCGGTGTCGAAGTCATCGAACAGGCGCTTGAAAAACTTCCGAAGGCGGCGTAAGGACGCGCATCGGTCGCCAATCGACGACGCTTTGCAGCGATACTTTTTGCCAGCTTGTAGCTACAATGCCGCAAAAGAATCCCACGGAGAATCAGAACAAAAATGAGTGCCAAAGCCGGCAAGAAACACCAGACGATGGCTGAGCAGGCCGATATCCACCAGCTCTACGAGGAGTCGGTCCAGAACGTTGAACACGAAATCGAATTCCTGCAAAACACGTTCGCGGAGATACGCGGCAGAAAGGCGCATTTGCTGCGCGAAGATTTTTGCGGGACGGCTAGCGCGACCTGTGAATGGGTCAAACAGGGTGAGGACTACAAGGCGATCGGCGTGGATATCGACCCCTCGGTGCTCGACTGGGGTCGTGAACACCGGGTCGGCAGGCTGGCGGTGGCGGACCAGGCGCGGGTGCAGCTGATCGAGTCGGACGTCATGACGGTCGAGACGCCGCCCGTCGACATCCTGGTGGCCTTCAACTTCAGCTACTGGATCTTCGATACGCGCGAAAAGATGCTGGCCTATTTCAGGCGGGCGCACGCCGCTCTCAAGGACGATGGCCTGTTCTTCTGTGACTTGTTCGGCGGCTCCGAGGCCTTCGAGGAGACCAAGGAAAAGACCAAGCACGACGGCTTCACCTATATCTGGCACCAGGCGGAATTCCACCCGGTGACGCACTACATGCGCACCCATATCCACTTCAAGTTCCCGGACGGATCGAGGATCAAGAAGGCGTTCACCTACGAATGGCGACTCTGGACAGCGCCCGAAATTCGCGAGCTGCTGGTCGAGGCAGGATTTCGGAATCCGACGGTTTACTGGGAAGGCGATGACGAGGACGGCGAGGGCAACGGCGAATTCACGCCTGAGGACAAGGGCGAAGCGGATCTCGCCTGGATCGCCTACGTTGTTGCCGAAAAATAATAAGAATTTGTCGGAATTTAAATAACTTGGCGGATTAATGGATAATGCACCTTACCTGTGCAACATGACATAATGTGCGGGAAAATAACAACTTAGCGCGTATAATCGCCCGTCCTCCGGGGATACGCGGCAGGAACCACGATCGAACTGGTAAACCACGGGATGGCACAAGACCTCGAAGTTGCGATTCTGTTCGCTGATGTCGTCGGCAGCACCCAGCTGTACGACAAGTTCGGCGATACGAAGGCCAGCGAAACCGTGGCGCGCTGCCTCGACATCATGAAGGACGCGACGACCCAGCATAACGGCACCGTCATCAAGACCATCGGCGACGAAGTCATGTCGACCTTTCCGACCGTCGACGATGCGATGGAAGCCGCGAGCCAGATGCAAAGCCGGATCAGCGGCCGCGATGCCGATATCCAGGTCTCGATCCGGGTCGGTTGCCATTTCGGCCCGGTCGTGCAGGAGCAAAACGACATCTTCGGCGCTGCCGTGCATACGGCCAACCGCATGACCTCGCAGGCCAAGTCGAAGCAGATCATCATCTCCGGCTCGACGGTCGAGAAACTCGGCCCCGAGTGGCAGGCGCAGACGCGTCAGATCGACGTGGCTACCGTCCGGGGCAGGCTCGACGAGGTCGCGCTGTTCGAGGTGCTCTGGCAGCCGGACGAGGCGACGAGCATGTTGCCGACCATCGACTGGGAAGGTAAAACAAAGAGCGCGACCAAGATTACGCTGACCTTTCGCGACCAGACGCTGGTGGTGGACGAGAAGCGCAAAGGCATCAACATGGGTCGCGCCGAGGAGAACGATCTCGTCGTCAAGGGAAACCTGATTTCAAGGATTCATGCGCGAGTCGAAATGCGGCGCGGCAAGTTCGTCCTGATCGATCAGAGCACGAACGGTACCTTCCTCGAGAACGCGCAGGGAGAGGAAACCTTTATTCGCCGCGACAGCACCGAGTTGACGGGCGAGGGCATTATCGGTCTCGGGCGGGTTGCCAAGCCCGGCACGCCGCTCGCCGTCCACTATATCTGTGAGGAATAAGCCGCGGCGTCAGGACGCCTCGGCCAGCTCGGCAACGACTTTCTCATGCTCCGAGCGCAATGCGTCCGGCAAGCGTTCACCGTAGCTGTCGAGATACTCGCCTACCGAACTCATTTCTTCGCGCCACTGCTCGACGTTGACCGAGAGCAGCGCTTCCATCGTCGCGTCCTTGACGTCCAGGCCGTTCGTGTCGATGTCTTCCGGCCGGGGCAGGTAGCCGATCGGCGTTTCCTGCGCATCGATCCTTTGTTCGCAGCGATCGATGATCCAGCGCAGTACCCGCAGGTTCTCTCCAAAGCCGGGCCAGAGGAACTTGCCGTCATTGTCCTGGCGGAACCAGTTGACGTGGAAAATCTTCGGCAGCTTGTCCGAGCGATCGGCGAATGACAGCCAGTGGCTCCAGTAGTCCGCGAAGTTGTAGCCACAAAACGGCTTCATCGCCATCGGGTCGCGGCGCACGACGCCCACTTCGCCGATATTGGCGGCCGTGGTCTCGGAGGCGACGCCGGCGCCGACCAGGACGCCGTGATTCCAGTCCCTGGCTTCGTAGACCAGGGGCGCCAGTTCCTTGCGGCGGCCGCCGAAGACGATCGCCGAAATGGGCACGCCGTCGGGCGCATCCGCGAGCGTCGAGTAACTCTTGTTGCGGGTCGCCGAAACCGTGAATCGCGAATTCGGGTGGGCAGCGGGTCCGTTTTCCGGATCGTAATCGCGGCCCTGCCAGTCCCTGGCCGGCTCCCCGACTTTCTTGTCCTCCCACCACGGCTCGTTGTCCTCGGTGGTGCCGACGTTGGTGAAGATCGTGTCGGCACGAATCATGTCGAACGCGTTCTTGTTGGTCTTTTCGTTGGTGCCCGGCACCACGCCGAAGTAACCGGCCTCCGGGTTGATCGCACGGAGCATTCCTTCGCCGTCCAGGTGCAGCCAGGCAATGTCGTCGCCCAGTGTCCAGACGCGCCAGCCCTCGTGCGATTCCGGCGGAATCAGCATGGCGAGGTTGGTCTTGCCGCAGGCCGACGGGAACGCGCAGGCGAGGTAATGCACTTCGCCCTCAGGATTTTCGATGCCGACGATCAGCATGTGCTCGGCAAGCCAGCCCTCCGTGCGGGCCTGGTAGCTCGCAATGCGGAGTGCATGGCACTTCTTGCCGAGCAGGGCGTTGCCGCCGTAGCCGGAGCCGATGCTCTTGATCGTCAGCTCCTCGGGGAAATGCATGATGAAGCGGCGCTCGGGGTCCAGGTCGCCGGTCGAATGCAGGCCTTTAACGAAAGTCCCTTCTTTTTCAATACGTTGCAGCGCCTCAGAGCCCATGCGCGTCATCAGGCGCATATTCACGACGACGTACGGGCTGTCCGTGATCTCGACGCCGAGACGGGCATAGGGTGAGTCGATCGGCCCCATGCAGTAGGGGATGACGTACATCGTGCGACCGCGCATCGCGCCATCGAACAGGGTGTCGATTTTCGCGTGCGCCTCGTCGGGCGCCATCCAGTGATTGTTCTGGCCCGCATCCTGCTCGCTTTCGGTACAAACGAAAGTCAGGTGTTCGACGCGCGCGACGTCGGACGGGTCGGACAGGTGCAGGTAGCAACCCGGGTATTTGTCCTGGTTCAGCGGCGAGAGGACGCCGGATGCACACATCTCGTCGATCAATGCGCGATATTCGTCCTCGCTACCGTCGCACCAGGCAATCCTGTCCGGCTGCGTGCGGCTGGCCACTGAATCTACCCATTCCTTGAGGGCGGGAAGTGTCGTCGTCATCTTGGATACCCGGGAAGGTCGTCATTTTTGTCGCGACCCCACAGGGGTCAAATCAAGGCGCGCAATTATACCTGCCACCGGTCAATGTGCACGCACTTCTTCGGCGAGCATGGACAGCAGCATATAGGGATATCGGAACATAAACGACATCTTTTCGATCGGCCGGGGGACTGCAGGCCGATTCGGACACGCTTCCTACGCAGGCCCCGAAAACGCTGAATTTCGCACGTGACCGACTTCACAGGTCACCTGTGAGAGCGGTCTCAATTTGGGCACGAATCCGGGCCTGATTATGGCAACTCTCGAGGCATTCCGGGACATTGGAGCAGGCGCCGATAAGCGCGCAGCGACCGTCCGTGGCTGGCGTTCGCGGTGGCGCGCAAGGCTTGGGCAACGAGGGAAGACCGCTTTGGGATCGACGATCGCCAGGATCGCTGCCGGCTTGCGGGCGGCAGCATGCCGTCACCGGCTGCTGCTTGTGCTCACCTGTGGCTGGGCGTCGCCCGCCTGGTCGACCGGGACGCCGGCCGGCACCGTGGTCGACAATGTCGCCGTCGTGAATTTCGACCTCGCCGGGGTGCCGACGGTCCAGAATTCCAACAACGCGAGCTTCCAGGTGCTCGAGCGCCTGGATGTCGTCGTCACCTTGCAGAGCGGGCAGATCATCGTGTCACCGAACATGGTCGACGCGGCGCTCCTGTTCACCGTGACGAACACCGGCAATGGCAATGACGAGTTCGCCCTTGTGATCGACAGCGCGCTGGCCGGTGACGATTTCGATCCGGTCCCGGCAGTTCCCGCGATCTACTTCGACAGCGACGCCAGCGGCGACTTCAGCGTCGGTGACCTTGCTTATCAACCCGGTGTCAACGAGCCGCAACTCGCGGCTGACGAATCGGTAGACGTCCTGCTCGTCAACGACATTCCGGCGGCGCTTGCCAACGGCATGCTCGGCCGCAGCGAACTGACCGCAGCGTCGACGACCGGCACCGGTTTGCCTGGCGAGACGCTCGCCGGGCTCGGCGACGGGGGCCTGGACGCGGTCCTCGGCGCGAGCGGCGGCGTGGCCGCCGTCTTCGGCGAGTACCTTGTCTCCGACGTCGCCGTCAGCGTCGTCAAATCGGTCGTCGTCACGGATCCGTTCGGCGGCAACGAGCCGACCGTCGGCGCGACCCTGACCTACACGATTACCGTAGAAGTCCTGAACGCGGGCGTCGCCACAGGCAGCGTCTTCTCGGACCCGATACCGCTGAACACCACTTTCGTCGCCAACAGCATCTCGCTGAACGGCGGCAACCTCACAGACGCTATCGATCTGGACGCGGGCGAGCTCGACACGAGCGGCGCGCCGACAGTCGTCGTGCGCCTGGGAGACCTGACCCAGGCCGACGGGCTTCAGACCGTCGAGTTCCAGGTCACGATCGATTAACCGTTTTTCAAAGAGCGATACGAAGGGGATTGAAATGAAAACCTTGCGAAAACTGGCACTGCTCACTCTCGCGTTCGTTGCCGCAGCTGCAGGCGCGCAGGAAACAGGCCACCTGAACGTACGAACGATCGTTCAGAAAGAGGAAGTCACCGTTAACGACGCCGGCGAAACAGAGCGACGCCTGGTGCCTGCCGACACGGTCGTACCCGGTGACGACGTCGTCTACACGATTACGTTCACGAACATCAGCGACGAGACGGCTGAGAACGTCGTCATCACCAACCCGATTTCGGAAAACCTGACCTACGTCGCCGGCTCCGCGTTCGGTCCCGGAACGGTCATCGAGTTTTCCGTCGATGGCGGGCAGACCTTCGGGCAGGCGGACGAACTCGTCGTCGGCACGAACGGCGGAGAACGCCCCGCCCAGGTCGGTGATTTCACGCACGTCCGCTGGACCATGGAAAACGAACTCGAAGCCGGCGCGCAGGGCATGGCGCGGTTTCGCGCTCGACTGAATTGATTTCGATTTTGGCAAGACGATAGCGACACGACGATCGTAAATACCGGGGAAGGCCGGACGGCGAGGACGCCGTCCTGACGATCGAGTCGACCGGGCAGGGATTGCCGGTCGGATTGAAATGACAGTGAAAGGAGTACCGTGATGAGTGGTTTGCAACGAAAAGACAGCTTCCTGCTGAAGCTGGGAATGACGGCCATGGCGCTGTTGCTGACGCAACATGCGTTTGCGGCCGGAACGACCGCCGGGACCGACATCGTCAACCTGGCGACCGTCGATTACGAGGTCAACGGCAATAACCAGGAAGACATCGAGTCGGCGCCCGGCGCCGGCAACAGCGTGCCTGGCGTCGGCAATGGTACGGCGACGACCTTCGAGGTCGACAACCGCGTTGACTTTACGCTGACGCAGGTGGGCGCCGCGCATACGGTCGTGAGCCCGGGTGACGCCGATGCCTTCGTCGAGTTCCTGCTGACGAACAACGGCAACTCGGCGCAGGACTTCCGCATGGCAGTGACGCAGCTCGGCTCGGGCGACGGCGCGGTCAACACGCTGGTCGATACCGACGTCGACATGAACAACGTCAGGATCCGTGTCGGCAACGGCGGTGGCGTGCCCGTACTGGGCGATCTCGAATATGCCGATGAACTGGCAGAGGATGCGTCGGTCACCGTCTACGTCTTTGCGGACGCCGACGTCGTGCTGGGGCTCGTCAATGGCGACATCGCGAATCTCGAGTTGTCCGCGACCGTCGCCGACGCCGGCGCAGCCGCCTCGCTCGGCGCCGATGTCGTGGACGATGTCGGCAACCCGGACGATCCGGCTGCCGTCGATGTCGTCTTCGCCGATGGCGGTGGCGGGCTCGGTGACGGCGTCGAGGCCGACCGCGACGGTTTCGAAGTCCAGTCGGCTGGCCTGAACGTCACGAAGATCGCGACGGTCATCGACGATCCGTTCAACGGCACGACCAACCCGAAAGCGATACCGGGCGCGACGGTCGAGTACGTCATCACGATCGCCAACGGCGGAACGCTGGATGCCGACAACGTATCGATCAGCGACTCGATCGACACGGACGTGGCCTTCGTTACCGATTTCTACGCAGGGCAGGATCTGCAGGTCGTCAATGACGGCACGACGATCACGCCGTGTAATGCGGACGCCGGTGACGGTGATGCCGACGGTTGCGCGCTGGACGGCCAGGACCTGACGGTCGGTAACGGCAACCTCGCGATTACCGTGGTGGCCGGCACGACGCTGACGGTCACTTACCGGGTGACGATCCCCTAAGCCCGGCTGATTGGCCTGATCACGGTGCTCGAAAGTTTGCACATGGCGTTGAGGCGCGCCGCCACTCCAGCGAGTGTGCGGTGGCGTACTCCTGCCCGGGCCGCGCCACCTGGCGCGACCGGGCTCAGCCTTGTGCGTTTCAATCCAACGGGGGAGCAGATGCTCCCCCCGCGGCGTTTCTGGCACCTCGCAAAATCACGATTTCTTGCCGGAATCACGGCATTTCTGCTGGCGTTTTTCGCACAGCCTCTCGCGATTGCGGCGCCGCCGGGCACTGTCATCTCGAACCAGGCGCGGCTGGATTACCTGAACACAGCCAACGCCGCGTCGACGGAGTTCAGCAATGTCGTGGACGTGGTCACGGCGGTCACGCGAAGCGCGGCCAGCATTGAGTTGACCCGCGTCAGTGGTCTCGGGATGGGCGATTACCAGGAGACGGTGGGTCCCGCAGCCTGCCTCCAGGGTGGATCCTTCGTGAGCCTGGCGGACCCGGTCATCCTGGGCGGCCTGCTGATCGACCCGAGCCAGGTCCAGGAGGTCAGCGCTACAGGAACCTTCAATCTCGGTGAACCGGTGTTCATCCGCCTGACCGATACCGACCAGAACGTCGATGCGGCAGTGATCGACTACGCGGTCGTCGACGTCATCCATGATGACTCCGGCGACACGGAGACGATCCAGTTGACCGAGACCGGCGTCAATACCGGCGTCTTCGCGGGCTACATACCCACGGCAAACGGCCCCGCGGCATCCGGCGACTGCGTTCTCCAGGGTACCCCGGACTCCGGGCTGAGGCTCGACTATACGGACCCGGCCGACCCGGCGGACACGGCCCAGGCAACGGCGCTGTTCGATCCGCTGAGCGTCGTTTTCGAATCGAGCTCCGGCACATTGATCGACGGCGTGACCATCGAGATAGTCGAATCGGCGACAGGCCTTCCGGCGACCGTTTACGGCAATGATGGCGTGAGCATCTTCCCCTCGGCCATCGTCAGCGGCAGTTCGGTCGTCGATAGCGGCGGCACGGCCTACGTCTTCGGTTCCGGCGAATACCGGTTCCCGGTATTGCCGGCCGGCAACTACCGGCTGGTCGTGTCACCGCCCGGCACCTACTCGGCGCCGTCGACCGCAGCCATCCCCGATTTACAGGCGCTCCCGGGTGCGCCATATGTCCTTGGACCCGAATCCTTCGGTGCTGCATTTGCGCATAGCGGCCCGCTGTCCGTCGACTTCGACATCCCGGTCGATCCGGTCGAAGGCGCGCTCTATATGCAGAAATCGACGACCACGACGATTGCTGCGCCGGGCGACTTCGTCCGTTACGAACTGGTGGTCGAAAACAGCGCGCCGACGGGCATCGCATCCGCGATCACCGTGGTCGATGATCTCCCGGCGGTCGCGCGCTACGTGCCCGACTCGGCGACCAGGGACGGTACCTCGATCCCTGACCCGGGCGTCAGCGCGGATGCACGCAGGCTCGAGTTTGCAATCGGCGACCTCGATGCGGGCGAGCGCGCGACGATCACCTATGTCGTCGAAATTCTGAGCGGCGGGCGTAACCAGGAGATCGTCAATACGGCGACGGCATTCGCTGACGCCGGCCTCGTTTCCAACCTGGCCGCAGCGCGCATCATGATGACCGAAGACCTGTTCCGCTCGACGAGCACCCTGATCGGACGGGTCGTCAACGGTCACTGTTCGGCGGCGACATTCGCTGAGGACGAAGGCGTCGCCGGCATTCGTATCTATCTCGAGGACGGCCGCTTCGCCGTGACCGATGAGAGCGGCCGCTACCATTTCGAGGGGCTGCCGCCAGGCACGCACGTCGCCCAGCTCGATCCGGACACCGTGCCGGCCTGGTACGAGGTCATTGGTTGCGACACGGCGCCGCAATTCGCAGGCCGTGCCGACTCCCAGTTCGTCAAGACCCATCGCGGCAGCCTGACGCGCGCGGATTTCTATCTGCGCCGCAAACTGCCGCCGGCAGGGCAGGTCGACATCCAGCTCCGCAACCAGGGCACGGACAGCACCGAAAAAGTGGCCTACGTCGTTAACGTCAACGGCGAGGGCAACGTAAGAATTCGCAATCTCAACGTCATGATGTTGTTGCCGGACGGGGTTTCCTACCTGCCCGGTACGCTGACCGTCGACGGCAAGCGAGCGAGTGAGCCGCGCATCATGGGTCCGTCAGTTTCGGTGGCAATGGCCGAGCAGTTCGGCATATGGGAAGGCGAGATTCGCTTCGAAGCCGAGATCCGGGCTGCCACGCACGGCGAGCTGACGACCCGGGCTTTTGCAAAGTTCGATTCGCCGGTCGAGGACGGCCAGCAGACGCCGATCGTCGAGACGAAGATGCTTCGCGAGCAGGCGATCATCGAGAACGAGGGCTACGTCCTCAATCTGAATTTCGGCACCCTGTCGGCCGACCTGTCGGCAGCTGACCGCGCCCAACTGCTGGCGCTGATCGACGACTGGCAGGGCGTCGACGACATCCACCTGAGCGCGGTCGGCCATAGCGACAGCCTGTCGATTTCGCCGCAAAACACGAGCCTGTTCGCCGATAACTACGTATTGTCCAGCATGCGCGCCATGGCGGCGGCAGGTTTCCTCGCCGAAGCGCTGGATATCGAGCCAGCAAACGTCACAGTCCAGGGTCGCGGCCCGGACGATCCGGTTGCGACCAATGCGACTGACGAGGGTCGCAGTCTCAACCGGCGCGTCGAACTGGTCCTGTCCGGCAGGCGGCCGACCAAGCCGTCGTTCCTGGAGGTTACGCAGGCCATCTCCGGCGTCGTAATCGCGAGTACCCAGGGCGCGATACCCGGCATGGAGCAGCGCGAGCAACGCAGTCTGCTCGAGCAGGCCTTCGACGACGACTCCGGTTTGCCCTCGGCGCAGCAGGAGCCGCCCGTCGCGAGCCTCGGCTCCGGCGTCGAAATGTTATTGCCGGCCGCGGACTTTGCGCCGTCGATTCCGTCGACCAAGATCTCGATCAAGCATTTCCCGACACAGACCGTCGCCGTCGAACTGAACGGCCAGCCGGTCAATCCACTGAACTATGACGGCATCGAGGTGACGCCGAGCCGCAGCGTGGCGATCTCGCGATGGCGTGGCGTCGACCTGGTCGATGGCGAGAACCTGATCCGTGTCGAGGTGCGCGAGCCGGACGGCACGCTGGCCGGCGTGCTCGAACGGACGATCAATTATTCCGGCACCGCCGTGCGCGGCGAGATCGTTCCGGACATGTCGATGCTGGTGGCTGACGGCAGAACCCGTCCGGTCGTGGCCGTCCGTCTCTACGACAAGGCAGGCAACCTTTCCCGACAGGGCGCGGTCGGCACCTTCAGGGTCGATTCTCCGTACCGGTCCTGGTGGGAGGTCGAGTACGAGCGCAAGAATGAAATCGTCGCGGTCGGCAGCCGCGAGCCGATCTATCGCGTCGGCCCCGAGGGTATCGCCTATATCGAGCTCGAACCGACGACGCAGGCGGGCGAGGCGAAGCTTACCTTCAATTTCGACAACCGCCGCCAGCAGGAACTGCGTACCTGGCTCAGCGCGGAACCTCGCGACTGGATCCTTGTCGGCTTCGCAGAAGGCACGGTCGGCTACAACACATTGAGCGACAACATGACGGCAGCGATGGATGCCGGCTACGACGACGGCTATTTCGACGAGGGCCGGGTGGCTTTCTTCGCCAAGGGAGCGATCAAGGGCGAGTATCTGCTGACGGTAGCCTACGACTCCGATCGCGAGCGCCGCCAGAATCTCGACCGTTTCCAGACCGTCGTCGACCCGAACGCGTATTACGGGCTGTACGCCGACAAGAGCGAGCAGCGCTTCGATGCGCCGAGCCAGCGCAAGTTGTACCTCAAGCTGGAGCGCCGCCAGTTCTATGCGCTGTTCGGAGACTACGATACCGGCCTCAACGTCACCGAACTTGCCCGCTACGAGCGCCGCTTCAACGGGCTGAAGAGCGGTTACCGCGGCGAGAACGTCGGCTACCAGGTGTTCGCGACGGAGACGAACCAGGCATTCATGCGCGACGAGATTCGCGGCGACGGCACCTCCGGCCTGTATCGCCTGAGCAGCGCGCCGATCATCGCCAACAGCGAACTGATCCGGATCGAGGTGCGCGATCGCTTCGATACCGGCGAGGTCGTCGAGAGCACGACCCTGACCCGCTTCCTCGACTACACCCTCGATCCGCTCGACGGCACGATCTATTTCAAGCAGCCGGTGCCCAGTCGCGACCCGGCGTTCAACCCGGTATTCATCGTCGCCGAGTATGAAAGCCTGTCAGACGCCAACGACGAAATCGTTGCCGGCGGTCGCGCGTCGCTGCGCACGGCTGACGATCGCGTCGAAGTCGGCGTCAGCTACATCGACGAGAATCAGCCGGGCGCCGAGTCGGACCTGGCCGGCCTCGATCTCCGCTGGCAGATCAACCCGGAGACGTTGCTGAAAGCCGAAGTGGCGAGCAGCAACCGGCTCGAAAACGGCACCGAGACGGGCGGCGACGCCAGGTCGATGACGCTCGAGCATCGCGGCGAGGTCGTCGACGTCCGGGCATACATGAAGGAAGTGGACGAGGACTTCGGCCTCGGGCAGCAGAATGCTGCCGAGAAAGGGATCCGCAAGCTTGGTGTCGACGGGCGCGCCCAGGTGGGCGATCGCTGGTTCGTCGACGGCGAAGCGAGCTGGCAGCAAAACCTCGAGACAGAAGCGATCCGCAAGACGGCGCGGGCGCAGGTGCGTTACGAGCGAGAAGGGTTCACGGCGACCACCGGCGTGGTGCACGCTGCAGACGAGTTCGACGACGGCGAGGTGCGCGAGAGCAGCCTGCTCGAGCTCGGTATCAGCCAGCAATTCGGTCAGCTGTTGCTGCGGGCGAACAGCGGCATCGAACTCAGCGACGGCGCAGGCAACGCGGACTATCCGAATACTTTGACCCTGGGTGCCGACTACCGGATCTACGAGGGTGTCGAGCTGTTCGCCGAGTATGAAGACGCCAGCGGCACGGATATCGACGCCACGATGAGCCGCCTCGGCGTGCGCGCAACGCCGTGGGCGCGTGCGCAGGTCAACTCGTCGATCACCAGCCAGGACACCGAATTCGGTCCGCGCCTGTTCTCGAATGTAGGCCTGATCCAGGGCTTCCAGCTGACGGAACACTGGACGATGGATATCGGCCTCGACCAGGCCGAGACCCTGACCGATCCGAATCTCCGCCAGTTCGACGATGCGCGCGAGCTTGCCGCCGGCTCGTTCAACGAGGATTTCAGGTCCTTGTTTGTCGGTGCGACCTACACCGCCGAGCTCTGGAGCGCGAACAGCCGCATCGAATTCCGGGATTCCGATTCCGAGGAGCGCAGGTCGCTGCTGTCGGGCTGGTATCGCGAACCGAGCATGGGCCACGGCCTGTCTGCCGGGCTGAACGTCTTCACGAGCGAGAATATCGACGGCAGCAGCGCCACCGCTGCCGATCTCAAGTTCGGCTGGGCGTGGCGCAAGGCCGAAAGTCGCTGGTCTTTCCTGAATCGCACGGATCTGATCATCGAGGACATCGAATTGCTCACCCAGCGGCAGGAGAGCCGCAGGATCGTCAATAACTTCAACGCCAACCGCCGGGTCAGCGCGCGCACCCAGTTGTCGCTGCAGTACGCATTCAAGATCGTCAAGACCATGTTCGATAACCAGGAATTCTCGGGCTATACCGACCTGGTCGGCCTCGACTTCCGTCGTGGCTTCAAGAACAAATGGGACTGGGGCGCGCACACCAGCGTCTATCACTCCTGGGAATCGGACATCGTCGACTATGGCTTCGGGCTCGACGTCGGTTACAACGTCATGGACAACATGTGGATATCGGTCGGCTACAACTTCGCCGGATTCCATGACAGCGACTTCGCGGCAGCCCGTTACACGGCGGAGGGGCCGTTCCTGCAGATTTCGGTCAAGACCGACCAGCACACGCTGAAGCAGATCGCCAACCGCTGAAGTTCGACCGCAAATAAGGTCTATCCCGAAAATATCTGTTCGGTGCCGTAGCCGCAATGACGTATATTGCAGCCGTGCACTCCCTGACAGAATTCTTCGACGCCGACAGCCCGCTCAAAGCCCATCTCCCCGGATTCCAGACCCGGGAGGGGCAGGCATGGATGGCGGAAGCGGTCGCCGACGCGATTGCCACTTCCGGCAAACTCGTCGTCGAGGCCGGCACGGGAACGGGCAAGACCTTCGCGTATCTCCTGCCCGCCCTGCTCGGCGGCCGGAAGACGATCATCTCGACGGGCACGAAGGCGCTGCAGGACCAGCTCTATCATCGTGACCTGCCGTTGATCGGCAAGGCGGCGGGACGGCCCGTCAAGACGGCGCTGTTGAAGGGGCGGGCAAATTATCTCTGCCTGCACAGGCTGGAGTCGGCGACCGCGCACACCGTGTCGCCGGCGTTCGCCGAGGATCTCGACGCCGTGCGCGAATGGCGACACCGGACGTCGAGTGGTGACCGGGCCGAGCTGGTCGAGGTGGCCGAGGATTCCGGCGTCTGGCCGCTCGTTACCTCGACAGTCGACAACTGTCTCGGCAGCGATTGTCCTTTGTACCAGGACTGCCACGTCGTCAGGGCCAGGCGGGCGGCGCAGGAAGCCGATCTCGTGGTCGTCAATCATCACTTGCTGCTCGCGGACCTCGCGATGAAGGAAGAGGGCTTCGTCGAGTTCCTGCCCGGCGCCGATGTCGTGATCCTCGACGAAGCGCACCAGCTCCCTGACCTGGCGGCGCAGTTTTTCGGCATCAGTCTCGGCAGCCGGGAGCTCGAGCGGGTGTTCGACGAGTTACGGGCGGCGACCCTGCCGCTCAAAGATGCGGAATTCCAGCGCCGCCTGGAGGCGGCCCAGCAAGCTACGCGAGTGCTGCGGGCCGAAGCGCCGCGTGACGAAGGCCGCTATGAATTGTCCGCAGTACTGGAGCGACTGCAGGGTCCGATGCAGGAGCTGTCCGCCGCGCTCAGGGCATTGCTCGAAGGCGTGGCAGCACTGACAGACGCGTCGGCCGATATCGACAAGCTGTACCAACAGCTCTTTTCCGCGCTGGAGCGCTTGTCGCAGCTCGCGAGCGACGAGACCTGGGACGGGCTGCGCTGGCTCGACGTCAATCCGCGCAGCATCCGCCTGCACCTGACGCCCCTCGACGTTGCCGATACGCTAGGCAGCCTGATCAACCAGGGACACCAGGCGTGGATCTTCACGTCCGCGACGCTCGCGGTCGGCGATGACTTCAGTCACTTCACGAGTCGTGCGGGATTGGGTGACGCGGTGGGCGTGCGGTTTCCGAGCCCGTATGCGCTGGACTCTAACGGCCTGATCTGGCTGCCGCCCGGCCTGCCGGAACCGTCCGATGCGGGGCACACCGATGCCATGCTGGAGCAGGTGGTGCCGCTCCTCGAGATGACCGGCGGCGGCATGTTCTGCCTGTTCACGAGTCACCGGGCGCTGAATGCCGCACGGCGCTGGTTCCGCAGCCGGAAAAAACGACTGTCCGGCCGGCCGCTGCTGATCCAGGGCGACGCGCCGCGCGACGACCTGTTGCGGCGGTTTCGGGAATATGGCGACGCGGTACTCCTCGGCACGGGCAGCTTCTGGGAGGGCGTCGACGTGCGCGGCAGCGCCCTGACCATCGTTGCCATCGACAAGCTGCCGTTCGCCTCTCCGGCAGATCCCCTGATGATGGCGCGGCTGGAGTTCATCCGGCGCGAGGGCGGCAATGGTTTTACCAGTCATCAGTTGCCGCTCGCGGTGCTCGCGCTGAAGCAGGGCGCCGGTCGGCTGCTGCGCGACGAATCGGATTTCGGCGTCATCGTACTTTGCGATCCGCGGATCAGGACACGGAACTACGGCCGGGTGTTCCTGGACAGCCTTGCGCCGATGCCGCATACGGAGTCGATCGACGAGGTCGCAAACTTCCTCGCGCGTCATGAAGCCGGCCGGGCACAGGCCGGGAGCGCTGCGGGATGAAGCTGCTCGCGATAGAAACCTCCTCGAATGCCTGCTCGGTGGCGCTCGGCGTCGACGGCGAGATTCGGGATGCACATGTCGTCGAACCGCGGGCGCACACCGAGATTCTGATGCCGATGATTTCCCGATTGCTCGATGAGTCAGGGATGACGGCGGCGGCCCTCGACGCCGTAGTGCTCGGCAATGGCCCCGGTTCGTTCATCGGCATGCGAATCGGCGCATCGGTTGCCCAGGGTCTCTGCTACGCGGCAGGTCTGAAAATACTGCCGGTCAGTTCATTGGCTGCCGTGGCCGCCGAGGCGCTGCAGGCTTCCGAGGCAAGTCGGGTAATCGTCACACAGGATGCGAGAATGAACGAGGTGTACGTTGGTGTGTACCGCCGGGGGCAGCAGGGATTGCCGGAGGCGGAACGAGCTGAGTACCTCGCGCCCGCAGGCAAACTCGACCTGCCGGGAGAGCGCTACCTGGCCGCGGGCGGCGGCTGGCGCCGTTTCCCCGAGATGGCGCAGGTCAACAAAGCGCAGATCCTGTCCCGGAGCGAGGTCGTCGAGCCGCGCGCCTGCTACCTGCTGACGCTGGCCGAAGCGGCGCCGGACGCAGCCGTTTCACCCGCCGAGCTCGTGCCCGCCTACCTGCGGCAAAAGGTGGCGGATGCGCCGCCGCCAAAGCGTTGAAACGGTCGTGACATGTTTCTGTCATAAACGATAGCAAATGCGAAAGCGGCCAAATTGTCGTAACAGAGTTGTAATATTTGCTTGCTCTAATGCGGATATTTCGGCCATACGATTTGCCGGTATTCGCGATATCAAAAGCTGCCCGGCGAGTAGGCACATTGAGTAGCAACAAAATTCTTATCGTCGAGGACGAGCGCCCGATTCGCGAGATGATTGCATTTCATCTATCGCGCGCCGGTTATGACACGCTCGAGGCCGAGGACTGCCGAGAGGCTCGCCAGCTGCTGGCGGACGAGCGTCCGGCCCTGGCGCTGATCGACTGGATGCTCCCCGATATGAGTGGTCTCGAGCTGACTCGCATGCTGAAGCGGGACAATGAATTCGAGGACCTTGCGGTCATCATGTTGACCGCAAGGGCGGACGAGCACGACAAGGTAAGCGGACTGGACGGCGGCGCGGACGACTACGTTACCAAGCCATTCTCGCCGCGCGAGCTCGTGGCCCGGATCAATGCCGTGCTGAGACGTTCGAAGACGGCCGACGGCAAGACGATTTTCGCCGGGGGCATCGAGCTGGACTCCGCCGCACATCGGGTCACGATCAACGGCGGCGAGCTGCATCTCGGTCCTACTGAATACCGGCTGCTCAAATACCTGATGACCCATGCCGACCGCGTTTACAGTCGAAATCAGCTGCTCGACCGGGTATGGGGCGCCAATGTCTATGTCGAAGAACGTACCGTCGACGTCCATGTGCGGCGTCTGCGAAAAGCCCTGACGGAGCATGGCATAGAGCGGTATATTCAGACAGTGCGAGGCGCCGGGTACCGATTTTCGATTCTCGACGCCTAGCGACCGTCAGCCGGGTACAGGAATCGGTGTGTCCAAGGTCAGACAGCAACTCTTAATCGGGCACTTGCTCGTGCTCGGCGCCGGCGCGCTGCTCGGCTGGATTTACGGTGACGTCGCGATCGGCTTACTGGTTACCGCGCTGGCCGCGCTCGGGTGGCAATTAAGACAGCTGATACGTTTCGAAGCGGCGCTCCGGAGCTACAGCTTCGGCAGTCTCAAGTACGGCGACAGTATCTGGTCGCAGATGTACTCCCGGTTTGCTCACCAGCGTCAGCGGGCACGGGATTACCGACGGAATTACCGGCGCTTGCTGAAGGAAGTCCGCAAGTCGACGAATGCGATGCCCGACGGCGGCATTGTCCTGAACCGGGATTTCGAGATCGTGCTCTGCAACAAGGCGGCGCAGCGCCTCGCTGGCTTTCGCCGGAAGAAGGACAGGGGGCAGCGGGTCGATAACATCCTGCGCGATCCGGTCTTCGCTGCATACCTGAAGTCCGGAGATTTCTCGCACGGCATCGAGATCAGTTCGCCTACCGTGCAGAACGGGTGGCTGCTGTGCCGGATCGTCCCATACGGCGCAGACCAGCTGCTCCTGCTGATCCAGGACATCACCGAGCGACGCCGGTTGTCGGCGATGCGCCGCGAGTTCGTGGCCAATGCCTCGCATGAGCTCCGATCGCCGCTGACGGTTGTCAGCGGCTATCTCGATACGCTCGTCGAGGACACGGATGTGCCCGATAGCTGGCGCAAGCCGTGCGAACAGATGCAGCAGCAAACGCTGCGCATGAACAAAATCGTCGCCGAACTGCTCGAGCTATCCAGGCTGGAAAGCTCCGGTGCAGCGCCAGCGAATGAGGTCGTCGACATCTGCGGATTGTTGACTGCAGCAAAGACATCGCAGCGGGACGTGGAAGCCCAGGCGAAAGTCGAGGTCGACTGTGGCAGTCGCTCACAGCTGCAAGGCAGCGCTGCCGAGATCGAATCGGTCATCGACAATTTGCTGTCGAATGCCCTGCGATACACGCCGTCCGACGGTTCGATCCTGCTGTCATGGAGTGTTGACGATGATGCGGCCCGCTTGTCCGTCACTGATACCGGAATTGGCATCGAGGATGAATACATCCCGCGACTTACAGAACGATTTTTCCGGGTCGATCCCGGCCGCAGTCGCGAGGAAGGAGGCGTCGGCCTCGGGCTGGCGATCGTCAAGCACATCCTCGAACGGCATGACGCGGACCTCGTCATCGAAAGCACGCCCGGGCAAGGCAGTCGATTCACCTGCCTGTTTCCGTTGTCGAGGGTCGCGCTCTCCGAGCCCGTGCCGATCGCCGGCAATACCTGACAGAGGCTGCTTTCCTGCAGCCGCTGCCGGCTGCATTCAGGTCAGCCAGGCGTGTCATAAAAATGCAATAAATCTGTCACCGTGCTGCAATAAGCGGTTTGTAACGTGCGCGCCGTGGACGGTCACAGCAATGCAATTCGAGCGTGCTGTGATGCTTCTGTTGCGCATTGACCCATTGCACAGGAAATTGAATGAAAACAGCACCCTACAGACTAACGCCGTGTATCTGCCTGGCGTTGCTCGGCACAGTCACACCCCTTTCAGTCATGGCGCAGGGCAGCTGGGTCGACAAGTTATCGTTCAAGGGCGATTTTCGTCCCCGTCTCGAGTTGATCGATCGTGACGCCGATTCGATCGGGCAGCCGGTCGACGAGCGACGCCGCGGCCGCTTCCGGGTTCGCTTCGGGATGACGGCGGAAGTCAATGACGACGTGGACTTCATCTTTGAACTGGCAACCGGTGGCGAGAGCCCGGTCTCCACGAACCAGTCATTCGACGGCGGGTTCACGCGCAAGGACATCGGCGTAAACCTGGCGTACGTCGACTGGAGCGCGACGGACAACCTGGATGTGCAGCTCGGCAAGCTCAAGAATCCCTGGCATCGGGCCGGTGACCATCACCTGGTCTGGGACAGTGACCTGAACCCGGAAGGGCTGTTCGTCAAGTACGAGCGAGACAATTATTTCGCGTCCTTCGGTGGCTTCGCGGTCGAGGAGCGCTCGAGCGGTAATGATTCACTGCTGTACTCATTACAGGGCGGGTACGAGTTTTCGGTATCTGATTCCGGCAAGCTGCTCGCCGGCGTCGGCTACTACGCCTATACCAACATGGTCGGCAACAGCCCGTTCTGGAACGGCAATGCGTTCGGCAATACCGTCGACGCGAACGGCAACTTCGTTTATGACTACCGGATGGTGCAGGGCTTCGCCGAGTATTCGACCAGCTTCGGCGAGCATCCGCTCAGCTTCTTCGTCGACTACATCACCAATACGGAAGCGCCGGAGTTCGACACGGGCTATGCCTTTGGCGGCAAAATCGGCAAGGTGAGCGAGCCAGGCGACTGGGAGGCGTCGATTGCCTACCAGGATATCGAGCGGGACGCGCTGGTCGCCTTGTTCACTGACTCGGACTTCGGCGGCGGCGGCACGGACGCCACCGGATTTACCATCAGGGGCAAATACGGACTGAGCAAAAACTGGAATCTCGGCAGCACGCTGTTCATCAATGAAATTGAGGAAAACCAGGGTAACCCGACCGATTACCTGAGGTTGCAGATCGATTTCGAATTCAAGTTCTGATGCCTGAACGACGGACTGTCATTATACTGTCATATAGATAAACCAAGGTCAGGCCTGGAATCAAAATGGAAGCCAGCGACATCACCGATCATATCTCCCGGCGCTTCAACAAGGACCTGGAGGACCTGCGCAATTCGGTCCTCAATATGGGGGGCCTCGTTGAACAGCAGTTATCGAGCGCGATCGCAGCGATCGTCAGCGGCGACAGCGAACTCGGCCTGCAAGTCGCCAACGACGATTACAAGGTCAACCAGCTCGAGGTCAACATCGACGAGGAGTGCAGCCGCATCCTGGCGACACGCTCTCCGGCGGCCGGCGATCTGCGGCTGATCGTTGCCATCATCAAAACGATTACGGACCTCGAGCGCGTTGGTGATGAGGCCGAGAAGATCGGTTTCCTTGCCTCGAAGCTCGCGGCGATGGACCGGCCGTCCGACTCCTACAGGGAACTCAAAAACCTGGGCAACCATGTACTGCAGATGTTGCGGGACGCCATGAACGCTTTTGCGCGGCTGGACGTCGAGGAGGCCTACCAGGTCGTTCGGGAAGACGAGGAAGTGGATCGGGAATACGAGACGATCGCCCGCCAGGGCATTACCTTCATGATGGAGGATCCGCACAACATCAAGCGCGTCATGAACGTCACCTGGGTCGCCCGGGCGCTCGAACGTATCGGCGATCACTCCAAGAACATATGCGAATATGTCATTTATATGGTCGAAGGGCGTGATGTGCGCCACACGGACATTGTAGAATCCGGCGACCATTCGAAACGCTGATCGGACACTATGACCTTACCCGGCAGACGCCTGCTGAACCTGGCAGGATTCTTCGGCTGCGCCGGCCTGATGGCCTATGCGCTGTATGCCGAACACGTGCTTTTCCTGACGCCTTGCCCGCTGTGCGTTTTTCAGCGCATGGCAGTAATCGCGCTCGGTATCAGCTTTGCTGCCGCTGCGCTGCACAACCCGTCCGGGCGCGGCCGCTACTTCTATACCGCCCTGGTAGCCGTCACGGCAGGCGCAGGTATCGGTGTCGCCGGGCGCCATGTCTGGCTGCAGAACCTGCCAGCCGATGAAGTCCCGTCCTGCGGGCCCGGCTTTGACTACATCATCGATTCGTTTCCGCTCGCAGATGCTCTGAAACTGATCTTTACGGGATCGGGCGAATGCGCGAGCGTGGACTGGCAATTCCTCGGCCTGTCCATGCCCGCCTGGGTGGTCATCTCGGTCACCGTGCTTGGCGTTTTCGGTATCTGGAACAACCTGCGCAACGCGTAACGGTCATTTGCCCGGCAGCAGGCGCTCCATGATGCCGCGGTACATGTCGACGAGCGCTGATACGCAGGACAGACGGACGAATTCATTGGCTTGGTGAATGCTGTCGTTCGCGGGTCCGAGTTCCACGACTTCGATTCCATACGGCGCAATGTAGCGCCCGTCGGAGGTTCCGCCGCCGGTCGACAGGACCGGTTCGCTGCCGCTGACCGTTCGTACCGCGTCGACGACCGCGTCGATCAAACGGCCAGGGTCTGTCGCGAATGGTTCACCCTGCAGCTGCCAGGACACCGGCTCCGTAATGCCATGGCGACCCAGGATGTTCGAGACCGTCGCTTCGAGCGCCTCGGCAGTCCAGTCCGGCGAATAGCGAAAATTGAAACGAACCGTCAGATCGGGTGGCGTCACGTTCAGCGCGCCGACGCCCGCCTCCAGGTGGACGACCTGGAAACTGGTTGGCGGAAACCGGTCATCTGCATGCTTCCAGTCAAAGGCATGCAGGTCGGTGAGCGCCGGCGCGAATCGCCGGATCGGGTTGTCGACCTGGTCCGGATAAGCGACGTGGCCCTGCCGGCCACGCACGATCAGTTCGCCGCTGAGCGATCCCCGGCGACCGATGCGGATCGTGTCGCCGGCCGCACGCGAACTCGATGGTTCCCCGATCACGCACCAGTCGAGCTGCTCTCCGCGGCCGGCCAATGCCTGCATGACCCGGCGCGTCCCGTCAATCGCGTCACCCTCCTCGTCGCTGGTTAGCAGGAAGGCGAGCGAGCCTTCGAAGTCGGGGCGATTGGCGATGAAGAATTCTGCGGCAACGATCATCGCCGCGAGGCCGCTCTTCATGTCGGCCGCCCCACGGCCGAACACCCTGTCGTCCCTGGTGACGGGATCGAACGGATCCGTCTGCCAGGCGTCGATGTTGCCAGGCGGCACGACATCGGTGTGTCCGGCGAAACAGAGCAGCGGGCGGTTGCTGCCGAGACGTGCCCAGAGGTTGCTGACGTCGCCGCAGTCGAGTTGCTCGGTAGCGAAACCGAGGGCCGCCAGGCGTGCTGCAATCAACTCCTGGCAGCCTCCGTCTGCAGGGGTCACCGAGGGACGGCGGATAAGCTCGGCGAGCAGGTCGAGTGCGGACCGGGGCGCAGAATTCATTTGACGGATATTGTCGTTATCATTGTTAACGTCAATGGAGACAGCGAGTTAACTGCCGCAGTTTTGCAACATTTCCGTAACATTCGGCCATTAAGCTGTCGTCCACCTGGAACTTCCTCCCGGAGTCTTGACAGTGGCCAAGAGAAGCATGAGAACGACGTTCCTTGCAAGCGCCGCCATCGTTGCGCTGGTTTGCAGTAACGCGCTGGCGCAGGCCGGGCGTGATTACGTTTATATCGTCGGCTCGTCGACGGTCTATCCGTTTTCAACGGTCGTTGCCGAAAGGTTCGGCCGCGGTACCGAATTCAAAACGCCGAAAGTCGAATCCACCGGTTCCGGTGGCGGTATCAAGCTGTTCTGCGACGGCATCGGCGTCGATTACCCGGACATTGCCAACGCATCCCGCGCGATCAAGCGGTCAGAGATCGCGAACTGCGCCGCAAACGGGGTCACCGAGATTATCGAGGTCAAGATCGGCTACGACGGTATCGTCGTCGCGAATGCGATGGCCGCCACGGAGATGGCGCTGACCCGTCGTGACCTGTTTCTCGCACTTGCGAAGGAAGTGCCGGGCAATGTCGACGGCGAGCTGATCGAAAACCCGTTCCAGACCTGGCAGGACGTCAACCCGGCACTGCCGGCACTGCGGATCGAGGTGCTGGGTCCGCCGCCGACCTCTGGAACCCGGGACGCATTCGTCGAGCTGGCGATGGAAGGCGGCTGCCAGACGGTGCCGTGGATCAAGGCATTGAAGGATTCCGACGGCGACAAGTACAGGGCGGTCTGTCACACGATTCGTGAGGATGGACGTTTTGTCGAGGCTGGAGAGAATGACAACCTGATCGTCCAGAAGCTGGAAGCCAATCCGTCGGCGTTCGGCATCTTCGGTTTCAGCTTTCTCGATCAGAACGCCGAGAAGGTGAAAGGCGCGTCGATCGACGGCGTCGTCCCGACCTTCGACGCGATTGCGGACGGCAATTATCCCGTCTCTCGTCCGCTGTACTTCTATGCGAAGAAGGCGCACGTCGACGTAATTCCGGGGCTGCGAGGCTTCCTTCGCGAATTTGTGAGCGAACGCGCCTCGGGCGAGGAGGGCTACCTCTCCGATCGCGGGCTGATCCCGATGCCGGATGCGGAGCGCAATGCCGTGACCGCAACGGTAATGTCGCTGACCCCGCTGTCCGTGGCGCAGGAGTAAAGGAATCCGTTACAGGTACTGAGTCTGAACAATGTCGGCCCCGAGGGCCGCGTTTTTCTGCGGTCCTGGTCGGCTGGAGTGACTTCCCGGTATGCAAACCACGACATTGGTCCTGATCCTGATCGCGATGGCGGCCGGCGCGTTCTATGCCGGTCGCGAGCGCTCGCTGGCCGTTGCGTCCGGACCGCGTCGGCTACAGAGCCTGCATTCACTGCCGGGTTATTACGGGTACTTCACCGCGATCTGGGCGCTGCTGCCTGCCGTGGTCCTGATGTTTCTCTGGACGCTTGCCGAGGACCGCGTGATCGTCGCGCTGGTCGTCAAGAGCCTTCCTGAAGCGCAGCAATCATTGACCAGCGGGGAGCTGAATCTCCTCGTCAACAATATTCAGAACCTGGCGACCGGCGACGTCGTGTCGGGCGAAGTGGACGCGGTCCTCGAGGAAGCCTCGGTCCGTTACCTGGACCTTGTTTCTGCCAGTCGAAACCTGCTCGTCGTGCTGGCCCTGGGCCTTGCCATGCTTGGAGGTACGATCGCGTGGCGGAGGATCACTCCCGACTTTCGCGCACGTAACAGCGTCGAGCGTGTTGTCAGTGGCTTGCTGATCGGCGCCTCCAGCATCGCGATATTCACGACGATCGGCATCGTCATGTCAGTGCTTTTCGAAGCGATCCGCTTTTTCCGCGAGGTACCCCTGACAGAGTTTCTGTTCGGACTCAACTGGAGCCCGCAGACGGCAATCCGCGCCGATCAGGTCGGTTCGTCCGGCAGCTTTGGCGCGGTGCCGCTGTTCACCGGCACACTGCTGATCACCGGTATTTCGATGCTCGTGGCGGTGCCGATCGGCTTGCTGACCGCAATCTTCCTGGCCGAGTACTCGTCGAACCGGGTGCGCGCGGCTACCAAACCGATCCTGGAAATACTGGCGGGCATCCCGACCGTCGTCTACGGATTTTTTGCCGCGCTGACGGTCGCGCCCACGGTGAGACAGATCGGAGAATCCATGGGCTTCGCGGTCGCCTCGGAAAGTGCGCTCGCCGCAGGACTGGTGATGGGCATCATGATTATCCCGCTGGTTTCGTCATTGTCGGACGACGCGATCAATGCTGTGCCGCGGGCGATGCGCGATGGTGCGCTGGCACTGGGGTCGACTCGATCGGAAGCGATGATCAAGGTCCTGCTTCCGGCGGCGCTGCCGGGCATCGTCGGCGGCATACTGCTCGCGGTCTCCCGCGCCATCGGCGAGACCATGATCGTCGTGATGGCGGCCGGGCTGGCGGCGAACCTGACGGCCAATCCGCTCGAGGCCGTGACGACCGTTACGGTGCAGATCGTGACATTGCTCGTCGGCGACCAGGAGTTTGACAGCGCCAAGACGCTGGCTGCGTTCGCCCTCGGCCTGATGCTGTTCGTCGTGACCTTGTGTCTGAACGTGATCGGCCTGCAGGTCGTGCGTAAATACAGAGAGGCTTACGACTGATGGCCGGCAAACGTGCGACCTTACAGAAAGTAGAGGCAAGCCTCGCCGCAAGACGCAGGAAGGAAGCCCTGTTCCGTGTGTTCGGGGTTGCTGCGACCCTCGTCGGGGTCTTCTTCCTGGTAACGTTTTTCTGGACGCTGATTGCGCAGGGTTCGAGCGCATTCGTGCAGAGCTTTGTCGAGCTCGAAGTGGAATTTTCGGAGGATGTCCTGGCGCCGGCAGGTCAGCTTGACCTTACCTACGCTGATTTCGATGGCCTGGCGAGAGCCGCATTGCGCAAAAAGTTCCCCGACGTCTCGTCGCGCAGTGACCGTCGGTCCTTGAATCGCCTGATCAGCGTCGGCGCCGGGTACCAGATCAGGGACGCAATCGAGAATGCCCCGAGCTTGCTTGGCACGACCGTCAGGATGCTGGTACCTGCAGCAGCGAATGTCGACATGCTCGTGAAGGGAAACATCGATCGCAATCTGCCCGAGGCACAACGTCCCGTGACGGATCAGCAGATCGCCTGGATCGACACCCTGCTCGCGGATGGCAGCCTGAGCTTGAAGTTGAATCGTGCATTGTTCACCAACGGGGATTCACGGGAGCCGGAACTCGCTGGTATTCGCGGCGCCCTGATGGGTTCCTTTTACATGCTGGTCATTACCGTCATGCTGTCGTTTCCGATCGGGGCAGCGGCGGCGATCTACCTCGAGGAATTTGCGCCGAAGAACCGCTGGTCTGATCTCATCGAGGTGAATATCAACAACCTCGCAGCGGTGCCGTCCATCGTATTCGGCTTGCTGGGGCTGGCCGTCTTTATCAACTGGATGGCGATTCCACGGTCGGCGCCGCTGGTCGGCGGGCTCGTTCTGTCGCTGTTGACGCTGCCGGTCATCATCATCGCGTCTCGCGCCGCCATCAAGGCGGTGCCACCGTCAATTCGCGAGGCGGCGCTCGGGCTGGGCGCCTCGAGTATGCAGGTCGTTTTCCACCACGTCCTGCCTCTGGCCCTGCCCGGCATGTTGACGGGTACGATCATCGGCATGAGCCGGGCACTCGGCGAATCCGCGCCGTTGCTCATGATCGGCATGGTTGCATTTATCGTTGACGTCCCGGCTGGATTTTCCGATCCGGCGACGGCGCTGCCCGTACAGATTTATCTCTGGGCAGACAGTCCGGAACGGGCATTCGCAGAGCGGACATCCGCCGCGATCATTGTCTTGTTAGGATTTCTGCTGCTGATGAACCTCGCGGCGGTCATCATGCGCAGGAAAGTAGAGCGGCAATGGTAATGCGTCGATTGCGGGAATCCGACAACTATAGAAGAATGACTTCGATGAGCGAGATCCCGGAATCGCAGCAACCCGGCGCGGCACATCCGCCCGGCTCGGGCAATGGTCGTGCGGACAATCCTTCCCGGCGGGCCGCAGATTCTCCTGCAGGCACCCCCCTGCCTGAGCAGCTGACCCAGCTGACGGGCAGGACCGTCGGTGAAGTTCGTTGCGCCGAACCGTTCATGGTTGCCGAAAACGTCGATGTTTTTTATGGCAACAATCATGCGATTCAGAATGTCACGCTGGAATTCGGCAAGAACCAGGTCGTTGCGCTGATCGGCCCCTCGGGTTGCGGCAAGTCGACGTTCCTGCGTTGCCTGAATCGCATGAATGATTCAATCGAGACGGCGCGGGTAACCGGTACGATCACGCTGGACGGTCAGGATATCTATAGTAAGAAGCTCGACCCCGTTGCTCTCCGCGCACGCGTCGGGATGGTATTCCAAAAGCCGAATCCGTTCCCGAAGAGCATCTACGACAATGTTGCATACGGTCCCCGGATTCACGGGCTGGCGAACGACCGCGCTGATCTGGACAATATTGTCCACACGAGCCTGGAACGTGCCGGACTCCTGAAGGAAGTCAAAGATCGGCTCGACGAACCGGGCACCAGCCTGTCTGGCGGTCAGCAGCAGCGGCTATGCATCGCGAGGACCATCGCGGTCGATCCGGAGGTGATCCTGATGGATGAACCCTGTTCGGCGCTGGATCCCATTGCGACGGCGAGAATCGAAGACCTGATCGACGAGATTTCGGAGAACTACGCGATCGTGATCGTCACGCACTCGATGCAGCAGGCGGCGCGAGTATCACGGCGGGTCGCTTATTTTCACCTGGGCAAGCTCGTCGAGGTCGACGACACCGACAGGATCTTTACGAATCCGCAGCACAAACTGACCGAGGACTACGTGACCGGCAGGATCGGTTGACGGACGTCGCGATTATGCTCGAAAGGCTGCGTAGTCTTCTGCCGAGAATCCCACCAGGACTGACCGGCCCGCTTCCGCGACCGGACGTTTAATCAGCGTTGGATGCGCAAGCATCAGGCGCACGGCGTCGGCCTGGTCGACATCTGTTTTCTGTTCGTCGCTGAGTGCACGCCATGTCCTGCTGCGTGTATTGAGCAGAGTTTTCCAGTCCGTGACTGCCAGCCAGCGATCGAGCATTTCGCGATCGACGCCGTCTTCCCTGAGGTCATGAAAGTGGTACGGAACGTGCTCCGCGTCCAGCCATTTGCAGGCCTTCCGGCAACTGTCACAGTTCGGGATTCCGTAGATCGTCAACATTCCTGGCCCCTTATCCGTCCGCATCGATATTGTCGATGAGCGCCGACCTGAGTGCGCTGCATTTCTCGTCGTCCAGCGCCTGTTGATTCGTGTCGACGACATAGAATACGTCTTCGGCCCGTTCCCCGATCGTCAGGATCTTGGCGGTTTCGATCGTGATTCCCTGGTCGACGAAAACCCGCCCGACCGTCGACAGCAGTCCGGGCCGGTCACCCGCAACGAGCTCGACTACTGTCCTGCCGTTCGGAACATCCTGGCTGAAGCTTACGTTCGTTTTCGTCGGGAACATGCGCACCTGCCGTGGCGCCGGCCGCGTTACCCGGGCCGTGGCCTCGTCGCCTGCCGCAAAGACCTGCGCGAGGCTGCGCCGAATCCTCGCGAGCCGGGCGTCGTCCACTTCGGTTCGGTTGTCGAGCTCCATGAATATATAAGTGTCGAGGCTGTAATCATTGGCCAGCGGCACAATGCGTACATCGACGATCGTCATGCCCAGTTCGGCCAGCAATGCGGTTGCGTGCGCGAAAGTCGGCTTTGTGCGCGGACTGTACAGTACGGCCTCGATGCCGTCGCCGTCGGCCTGGCGGCGCACGTCGAGCAGACCGCGGGTATCCTCCACGTCGGCGTCAGCCAGCACCGCTGTGTGCCAGGCAATCTCGCCGGAGCGGTTGCGAAGAAAGTAGTCTTCCGTGAACAGCTTCCACACCCGGTCGATTTCCGAGTCTCCCAGCTGCGATTTGGCCAGCAAAGATCGCGCAGCATCCTGGGTTTCATCAATCAGCAGCTCGCGATCGATCGGGTTTTCGAGGCCGCGTCTCAGCGCTCTTGCCGTCAGTTCATACAGGTCGCGGAACAAGGTCGCTTTCCAGGAATTCCACAGCTTCGGGCTGGTGCCGTTGACGTCGGCGACGGTCAGCACGTACAGGTAATCGAGATGTGTCTGGTCGCGGACGAGTGCCGCAAACTCGTTGATCACGTCCGGGTCGCTGATGTCCTTCTTCTGCGCGGTCATGGACAACACGAGGTGGTGCCGGACGAGCCACGCAACGGTTCTTGCATCGTACTGGCTCAAGCCATGTTCGAGGCAGAAGGCCTCGGCATCAACCGCGCCCAGCTCCGAATGATCTCCGCCCCGTCCCTTGGCGATGTCGTGAAACAGCCCGGCGAGGTAGGCGATCTCCGGTTTCTCAAATGACTGCATCAACGGGCTGCAATGCGGGTGCTCATGATCGAAGCGGGAAAGCGCGAAGCGACGCAGATTCCTGACGACGAACAACGTGTGTTCGTCGACCGTATAGGCATGGAAAAGGTCGTACTGCATTCGACCGACGATGCGGCCGAAAGACGGGATGTACAGGCCCAGCACGCCGTAAAGATTCATGCGGCGAAGCTCGTGGGTGACGCCGGCCGGCGCGCGGAGTATGGCCAGGAAAATCCGGTGATTTCGCGGGTTCTGGCGAAATTCCTCGTCGATGAGATGCAGATTGCGGCGAATGAGCCGGATCGTGTAAGCGCTTACACCGCGAATGCCATGGTGCTGCTGCAGCAGGAGGAACAATTCGAGCAGCGCCGACGGCTGGCGTTGAAAAACGTCGTCGGCCGTCGTTTGCAGGTAGCCGTTCCTGACCTCGAAGCGCTCGTTGATCGATTGCGGCGCTGCATCGGGGTCCATCAGGATCGCTTCTTCGAATTGCTGTAACAGCATCTCGTTGAGACGACTGAGTTCCATCACCGTGCGGTAGTAATGCTGCATCAGTTGTTCGACGGCCAGCGTATAGGTCGCATCCTCGTAGCCGAGTAGTTCCGCGAGCCGGGCCTGGTGGTCGAACAGCAGCCGGTCTTCCCGTCGTCCCGTCAGGATGTGCAGTCCGAAGCGCACCCGCCAGAGGAATTCCTGGCAATTCTTGAGCTTGACGAGCTGACCCGGTGTCAGGAATTCGTGGGCGACCAGTTCGTCGAGGGTGCGCCCGCCGAAATGGCGCTTGGCGACCCAGCCGATCATCTGGATGTCGCGCAGGCCGCCCGGGCTCCCCTTGACGTTGGGTTCGAGTTTGTAGGCCGTATCGTCGTAACGCCGATGTCTTGCCTGCTGTTCGCGGCGCTTCTCCTCGAAGAAGCGGTCGGATGGCCAGATCCGATCGGCGGCAACGGCGGCCTCCATCTGCGCAAACAGGTCCGCATCGCCGTCCAGCAAGCGGGCTTCCATCAGGGTGGTGGCGATGGTGATGTCATCCGCGGCAGACCGGCCGCAATCGTCGACCGTTCGTACGCTGTGCCCGATATCCAGGCCGAGATCCCATAAAGCCGTCAGGAATTCGCCGACATTCGATTCGTCGTCACCCCGCATGGCGTCGGGCAGCAGCACCATGACGTCGATGTCGGAAAACGGATGCAGTTCCCCGCGTCCGTAGCCGCCAACGGCGACCAGCGCTGCAGTTTCGGCGATGCTGCCGGCGGTTTCGCGCCACAAGCGGACGAGCAGTTCGTCAATCATCTGCGAGCGTACGTGCACGAGATCGACGACGGATTCTCCGGTCCTGAATCTCGCAGCGAGGTTCGCCGACGCCGCGGCCAGGGCGTCGCGGAAACTGACCGGCGACGACGGCTTGTCGTCCAGCCCGGCTACCAGGATGCGCAGGGATTCGTCAGCAGCAGCCGACGATTCAGCGGTCTTCGGCTCCAAGAGTCAGGACCTCGTAGCCCGAGTCGGTGATCAGCACGGTGTGTTCCCACTGCGCCGAGAGTTTGTGGTCCTTGGTGACGACGGTCCAGCCGTCCGGCAACAAGCGCACGTGGCGCTTGCCGGCATTGACCATCGGTTCGACGGTCATCGTCATCCCCGCCCGCAGTTCCAGGCCGGTGCCCGACTGCCCGTAATGCAACACCTGGGGATCCTCGTGGAAAACCCTGCCGATACCGTGACCACAGTATTCGCGGACCACCGAAAAGCGGTGTTTCTCGACATTCTTCTGGATGGCTTCGCCGATATCACCGAGGTGTTTGCCGGGCGCGATCTCCTCGATGCCGAGCCACATGCTGTCGAAGGCAACCTTCGACAGGCGCTCGGCCTGGATCGACGGCTTGCCGACAAAGAACATCCGGCTCGTGTCGCCGTGGAAGCCGTCCTTGATCACCGTGATGTCGATGTTGAGCGCATCACCGGACTTCAGCTTGCGTTCGCCGGGAATCCCGTGGCACACGACATGATTGACCGAGGTGCAAATCGACTTCGGGAATCCCCGGTAGTTGAGCGGCGCCGGGATCGCGTCCTGGACGCTGGTGATGTACTCGTGGCAAATGCGATCGAGTTCCTCCGTGGTGATGCCGGGCCGCACATGCTCGCCGATCATATCGAGTACCTCGGCGGCCAGCCGCCCGGCGACACGCATTTTGTCCTGCTCCTCAGGCGTCTTGATCGTTACGTTCATGGATTGTCGGTAGTTTAGCAATGTGGGCCTATATTCCCATAAAAGGAGTCAGCACGCTTGGGAAGCGGAGTCGTGCCGGACTTTTCGAACCGTCGCCTGCCGGCAACCGGCAGCCGCGGCGATTAGGCCGGTTAGACCCCGGATCGCGTTGTTGATGCAGGCCCGCTATGGTATAAAGCGCGCGCCCCAGAGGCAATTACCACGGCGGTTAGCCAGCCTGGCCGGCGCCGCTGAATTACACACGCTCACCGACACGACGCGCTGGGTGCCCCGCCTGAAAAGGGGTTGTGCGTCGGGGTGTGCGGAGGCATAACCCGGAGACTACTCATGGCAGACGTCACGATGCGCCAGATGCTTGAGGCTGGCGTGCACTTTGGTCATCAGACCCGCTACTGGAACCCGAAGATGGCACCGTACATCTTCGGCGAGCGAAACAAGATCCACATCATCAATCTCGAAAAGAGCCTGCCCATGGCGCGGGACGCTTACGCGTTCGTCAAGACCATGGTCGCGGACGGCGGCAAGGTGCTGTTCGTTGGCACGAAACGCGCCGCCCGCGATTCGATCCGCAGCCAGGCCGAACGTTGCGCAATGCCTTACGTGAGCCATCGCTGGCTCGGCGGCATGCTGACCAACTACAAGACGGTCCGGCAGTCCGTGAAGCGCCTGAAAGAACTCGAGCAAATGGCAGAGGACGGCGGCTTCGAGCGCCTGACCAAAAAGGAAGCGCTGGGCCTCGACCGGGAGCGCGAGAAGCTGGAGCGCAGCCTTGGTGGTATCAAGGAAATGACGGGCTTGCCTGACGTCATGTTCGTCGTCGATGTCGACTATGAAGACATTGCCGTTCGGGAAGCGCGCAAACTCGGCATTCCCGTGGTTGCCGTCGTCGACACGAACTGTTCGCCCGACGACGTCGATTACGTGATCCCGGGCAACGATGACGCGATGAAAGCGATCTCTCTCTATGCGACGCTGGTTGCCGACGCGGTGCTCGACGGCAAGGCGTCCCTGCCGGAGGTCGTCCTCGGCGAAGACGAGTTCGTCGAACTCGACGAAGAGGGCAAACCGAAACGTGCCGCCAAGAAGCCGGGCGGCCGCAAGCCGGCGCGTAAAGCGACCGTGAAGAAGAAGGCCGATGCGACGCGTGCGGCTGCCGAAGCCAAAGGCGCCGAGGACAAGGTGCAGAAAGCGGCGGAGGCCGCCGAGGCTGTCGAGGAGGCTGCAGCGGAACCCGCAGAGGCCGCGCCCGAAGAGGCTGCAGCGGAACCCGCAGAGGCCGCGCCCGAAGCGGCTGCAGCGGAACCCGCAGAGACCACGCCCGAAGCGGCTGTTGCCGATGCGCAAGCGGACGCCGATGCCGAAGCGGCCGCGCCAAAAGCTGCCAAAAAGAAGGCGGCCAAAAAAGCTGCCAAGAAAGCCGCTGCAAAGAAGCCTGCCGCCAGGAAGAAGGCGGCCAAGAAGACCGCCAAGAAAGCGACGGCAAAAAAGAAATCGGACTGAAGACAGCCGTTCGGCGCAAGAGGCGGGCGGATCGATAGCAACGAGGAATTGAGCGATGTCGATTAGTGCATCAATGGTGAAAGAACTTCGCGAGCGCACCGGCGCTGGCATGATGGAGTGCAAGAAGGCGCTTGTTGAAACGGCGGGCGATATGGACGGCGCAATCGAGCTGTTGCGCAAGTCGGGGCAGGCGAAGGCCGACAAAAAATCCGGCAGAGTCGCTGCCGACGGACGCGTCGTCATTACGACCGATGGTCTGAACGCGGCGATGACGGAGATCAACTCCGAAACCGATTTTGTCGCCAAGGACGAAAATTTTGTGGCGTATGCCGAAGCGGTAGGCGCTTGCGTTCTGAATAGCGACGCAGCCGATGTCGCCGCGCTGTCCGCGGAATCACTGGCCGATGGTCGCACGGTCGAGTCGGCGCGGACCGAGCTGATTTCCAAGGTCGGCGAGAATATTTCCGTGCGGCGTTTCGAGCGCCTCGAGGCGGCGGAGCATCTCGGCAGCTATGCGCATGGCGCGCGGATTGGCGCCATCGTGTCCTTACGCGGTGGCGATGCCGAGCTGGCGCGCGACGTCGCGATGCACATTGCGGCAAGCAACCCGGTCTGTGTCGACGAGGACGGCGTGCCTGCCGACACCCTGGAACGCGAGCGACGGATTTTCGCCGAGCAGGCGGCCGAATCCGGCAAGCCCGCCGAGATCGTCGAAAAAATGGTCAACGGCCGGGTCGCGAAATTCCTCAAAGAGATCACGCTGGTCGGCCAGCCTTTCGTCAAGGATCCGGACATCGCTGTAGGCAAGTTGCTGCAGAATGCCGGCGCGGAAGTCACCGGTTTCGTCCGCTTCGAGGTGGGTGAGGGCATCGAGAAGAAGGAAGACAACTTCGTCGCAGAGGTGATGAATCAGGTTAATCAAGCCTCATAAATATCTGATAAACAAGAATATATCTGACCGCGATCGCGGTTTGCGTTAGACTAGGGCTAGCGCATCAGCAGCAGGATGCTGTCGAGACAAGCGATTGATTTGCAAGAAAAGGATGACCCCATGACGGATGTTCCGGTTCTCTACCGACGTGTGCTGCTCAAGTTGAGCGGTGAAGCGCTGATGGGCGAACTGGACTACGGCATCGAACCCGTGGTCATCCAGCGTATTGCCGCCGAAGTCGCCGCCGTTCGCAAACTGGGTATCGAGGTCGCCATCGTGATCGGGGGCGGCAATATTTTTCGCGGTGCCGGGCTTGCGCGCGCCGGGATGGACCGGGTCACCGGCGATTACATGGGCATGCTGGCGACCGTGATGAACGCGCTGGCGATCCAGGACGCGCTCGAGGCGCTTGACGTCTATGCGCGGGTCATGTCGGCGATCCGGATCCATGAGGTCTGCGAGGATTACATCAGACGGCGGGCGGTTCGGCATCTCGAGAAAGGACGGGTCGTGATCTTCGCGGCAGGAACCGGCAATCCATTTTTTACGACCGATAGCGCAGCCAGCCTGCGCGCCATCGAGATCAATGCTGACGTATTGCTGAAGGCGACCAAGGTCAGCGGTGTCTATGACTCCGATCCGACGGTAAACGCCGAGGCATCGATGTTCGATACCGTGTCCTTCGACAAGGTGCTGGTCGACAAGCTGCAGGTGATGGATGCGACGGCCATCGTGATGTGTCGTGACAACGACCTGCCGCTCAGAGTATTCAGTATGGCGGAAGAGGGCACCCTGGTGCGCGCCATGACGGACCCCGACGTGGGCACGCTGGTGACGGCCTGACCGGGCAACACAATCAAGAGAGGACGACAAGCGTGATAGACGACATCAAGAAAGACGCCACTGACCGCATGGACAAGAGCGTGGCTGCGCTGTCGCAGGAACTGACCAAGATCAGGACGGGGCGAGCGCACACCAGCCTGCTCGACCATATTACAGTGGAGTATTACGGCAGCGCGGTGCCGCTGAACCAGGTGGCCAATGTCAACGTGGAGGATTCGCGAACGCTGACCGTCTCGCCGTGGGAAAAGACCATGGTGCAGCCGATCGAAAAGGCGATCATGAATTCCGATCTCGGGCTTAATCCCGCGACCGCCGGCACGATAATCCGTGTCCCGCTGCCGCCGCTGACCGAGGAGCGTCGCAAAGACATGATTCGTCTCGTTCGCCAGGAAGCGGAGGGAGGCAGGGTGGCCGTGCGCAACATTCGTCGCGACGCGATATCCGACATCAAGGATCTGCTCAAGGAAAAGATGATCGGCGAGGATGAGGAGCGTCGGGGCGAGGAGGAAATCCAGGGCATCACCGACCGGCACGTCGCCGCGATCGACGCCATGCTGGCGCAGAAAGAATCCGAATTGATGGAAATCTGAATAGGTCCGGCAGCGAGTGAACAGCGAAGCAAACAATCAGCAGGACCGCGGGCCGCAACCGGTACCGAAGCATGTTGCCGTCATCATGGATGGCAACGGGCGCTGGGCGCGCACCCGGGGCATGCCGCGTCATGCCGGCCACAGGGCCGGCGTCAAGTCGGTTCGCGAGACCGTCGAGACGGCGGCGCGACGTGGTGTCCCCTTCCTGACCGTCTTCGCTTTCTCCAGCGAGAACTGGCGACGCCCGGCCGACGAGGTGAGCAAGCTCATGGCGTTGTTCATCGAGGCGCTGCAGCGGGAAGTGGAAGAGCTGCATCGTAATAATGTCCGCCTGAGGTTTATCGGCGCGCGGCGGCAGCTGCAGGCCGAGCTTGTCCGGCAGATCGAGGACGCAGAGGCGCGTACCCGGGACAATGACGGATTGACGCTGATCGTGGCCGCTGCCTACGGTGGCCGCTGGGATTTGGTCCAGGCGGCGAAGTCGCTGGCGCGCAAAGTACAGGACGGTGCATTGTCCGCAGATGACATCGATGAAGACTGCCTGTCCGCCGAGCTCGCCCTCGCCGGGATCCCGGATCCGGATCTCCTGATTCGCACCGGCGGCGAGCGGCGTGTCAGCAATTTCCTGCTCTGGAACCTGGCCTACGCGGAGCTCTGGTTCACAGACTGCCTGTGGCCCGACTTTGGTGCAGCGCAGTTTGACGAAGCCCTCGATTACTTCGCCGGCCGGCAGCGCCGCTACGGTTACACCGGCGACCAGGTGGCCTGAAATGCTGAGACAGCGAATCCTGACGGCAATCATTGCGCTCGCGATCCTGGGTCTCGTGATATTCATCGTGCCGCCGACCGTCGCGCGCCTGGTCATCGCAGCGGTCTTTGTTGCCGGCGCCTGGGAATGGGGTGGTTTCGTGTTTGCCGAGGGACGGGCGGGGCGCATGGCCTATGTCGCGTTTATCGCCGCCCTGATGGCGGGCGCCTGGTACCTGATGGCGGACCCTTACTGGTTCAATCAGCTGCTGAAGCTTGCCCTGGCCTGGTGGCTGCTGGCGCTCGTGTGGCTGCTGTTCTTCCCGACGCCGATACCGCCTGTGCTGCGCTGGGTTTGCGGCGGGCTGGTGCTGGTGCCGGCCTGGGCAGCGCTGGACTATTTGTATACCCAGCAGTCGCCCGACCTGCTGATCTTCGTATTGCTGATCGTATGGGTTGCCGACATCGGTGCCTACTTCGTCGGCAAGGGTTTCGGTCGGGTCAAACTCGCGCCGGCGATAAGCCCGGGCAAGACATGGGAAGGCGTGCTGGGGGGTATGGCCGCAGTATCGATACTGGCGGCCGCCGCGAGCAGCGTTTTTGCCTGGGATATCGCCGTGCTGGTGCCGTTCTGCCTGGCCGTCGCCCTCGTGTCGATCGTCGGTGATCTGACGGTCAGCATGTTCAAGCGCACGGCGGGTGTCAAAGACAGCGGCTCGCTGTTCCCGGGTCATGGCGGCGTCCTCGACAGGATCGACAGCGTTGCGGCGGCGGCGCCTTTGTTTGTTTTCGCGCTGGCATGGATCGGGTTTCAATGAATCGGCTTGACATTCAGTGTCCGTTCAGCGGGATTCCTGCAGCGTGGCAAGGAACTGGCTGGAGACAGGTCAGTCCTAGTCATATGTCGGGGCTTGCCGAGCGCTCGCCCTGCGTCGATTTCACATCTTCCAGCTGCATGATTTCTAAAGGAAATCACTGACATGATGACCAGCGCACTGACCAATTTCCTGGCCTTCATCGTCGCGATCAGCGTGCTGGTCGCCGTCCATGAGTACGGCCATTACATCGTCGGCCGCTGGTGCGGCATGAAAGTGCTGCGTTTTTCGATCGGTTTTGGCAAACCGCTGTGGATGCGGATCGGCGGCAAGGACAAGACCGAATACTGTATTTCGGCCATTCCGCTCGGCGGTTACGTGAAGTTTCTTGGTGAGCGTTACGGGACCGGTGAGCCGGTGGATCCCGCCGACGAGGGACGGGCATTCAACCACCGGCCGGTGTGGAACCGGATCCTCGTCCTGCTGGCCGGGCCGTTTTTCAATTTCCTGTTTGCGTTCGCGGCGTACTGGGTGCTCTTCATCAGCGGGGTTCCCACCATGAAACCCGCCGTCGGCGAGGTTGCCGAAGCATCCTATGCTGCCGAAGCCGGGCTCAGGTACGGCGATCGGATTACCAAGGTCGGCGACCGCGAGACCGCCGACTGGGAGACTGCGCTCGTCTCGATACTCGACGAGATGGTCAGCGACGGGACCGTGACGCTGGAGCTCGAGGAGCCGGATGGCTTTGTTCGTACGACGACGCTCAATGTCGGCGAGGACCGTACCCGCCTGACGGAGCCGGGCATGCTGTTCGACGGGCTCGGTTTCCAGCCGTGGCGGCCGCCGGCCATCCTGGCGACCGTCGAGGAGGGCGGCGCAGGTGACCTCGGTGGCTTGCAGATCGGCGACAAGATCACGGCGATCGATGGTCAAGCCGTCAACTCGTTCGGCGATCTGCAAAGGATCGTCAGCGCCCGGCCAGGCATGTACGTGACGGTCGAACTCGTGCGAAATTCTGAACCGATGGCGCTCGACCTGACCATCGGCACGCGCGACGTCGAAGGACAGACGAACGGATTCCTCAACGTCGGTATCGGTAACATCACGACGGATTACTGGTACGTCAGGAAATTCGGGCCTCTGCAATCGATTGCCCAGTCGGTCGAGCGGACGTGGACCTCTACGGCGTTTACGGTGCGCATGCTGGGGCGCATGGTGACCGGTGAGGTGTCCGTCAAGAATATCAGCGGGCCCATCAATATCGCGCAGTTCGCCGGCAGTTCCGCTGCAGCCGGACTGAACGCTTTCCTCAATTTCCTGGCGCTGGTCAGCATCAGTCTCGGCGTGTTGAACCTGCTGCCGGTGCCGGTCCTGGACGGCGGTCAAATCGTGTACCACGGTATCGAGGGTATCAAGGGCAGTCCCCTGTCGGAACGTGCCCAGCTGATCGGTCAGCAGATCGGCATCGTTGCATTGTTGCTGCTGATGACTTTTGCCTTCTACAACGACATCGCGAGGATCCTGGGCTAGGCGATGGCGGGACAGGCGAACAGCTTGCGATTGGTAATCCGATGCCTCGCCGTGCTGGCGATTGCAGGCGCGCTGCTGCCGGGCATTGCTGCGGCCCAGCAGGGCGAATTCGTTGTTCGCGACATGCGCGTTGAGGGTCTGCAGCGCATTTCCGAAGGCACGGTCTTCAATTACCTGCCGATCAATATCGGCGACACGGTCGACCAGATTCGTATCCAGGAAGCAGTGCGCGCACTGTACTCGCAGGCGCTGTTCGAAAACATCGAAATGCGGCGCGATGGCGAAACGCTCGTGATCGTCGTTCGCGAACGGCCCTCGATCGAGAGTTTTTCGATCGAGGGGAACAAGGACATCAAGACCGAAGACCTCATGGAGTCGCTGCGGGGCGTCGGCCTCGCGCGCGGACGGACCTTCGACCGGTCCGTACTGGACAACGTGCAGATGTTCCTGACCGAGCAGTACTATGATCGCGGCAAATACGGCGTGTCCGTCGAGACCACGGTCACTGACCGGCCGAATAATACGGTTGCTATCGCCATCGACGTCAAGGAAGGCGACCGGGCCAAGATCCGCCAGGTCAACATCGTCGGTAATCACAGCTTCGACGAAGACGATATCCGTGCCGGTTTCGAGCTGGACACCGCCAACTGGCTGTCCTGGTTCCGGCAGGACGACCGGTATGCGAAAGAGGCATTAAGCGGCGATCTCGAGAGGTTGCGGTCGTTCTACATGGACCGCGGCTACGCAGATTTCCGCGTCGATTCGACGCAGGTGGCGATTTCGGCGGACCGCAAGGACATCTACGTCACCATCAATATCCACGAGGGCGAGAAGTACACGATCTCCGATATCAAGCTCGTGGGCGAGATGGTCGTGCCCGAATCGGTGTTGAGCAGCATGATCCTCGTGCAACCGGGGTCGATCTTCAACCTGCAGCTGCTTGCTTCATCCGCGGAGTTCATGCTGTTCCGGCTCGGCGAGGAAGGTTATGCCAACGCAGAAGTCGAACATGTGCCTGAACTCGATTACGAGAACAAGGAAGTTGCGGTTACCTTCTTCATCAACCCGAATAGCCGCGTATATGTCCGGCGTATCAACTTCAAGGGCGTGGACCAGATCGATGACGAGGTGCTGCGCCGCGAGATGCGCCAGATCGAAGGCGCCTACCTGTCTAACCGGCTTGTGGATCGCTCCAAGGTTCGACTGCAGCGCCTGCCCTTTATCGAGGCAGTAGAAGTCGAAAATATTCCGGTGGAGGGCACGCCGGACATGGTCGATGTCGATTTCGACGTCACCTATCGCATGCCCGGGCAGTTCAGTGGCGGCCTCGGTTACTCGGAATCCCAAAAGTTGATGTTGAATGGCAGCATCGTGCATTCGAATTTCCTGGGCACGGGGCAGCGAGTTGCGCTGAACGCGAATTCCGGCCGCTTCTCGACGTTTTACTCGCTGTCGCATACCGAGCCGTACACGACGAAGAACGGCATCAGTCGCACGGTCGGCATAAACTTCCGCGACATCACGCAGTTCACGTCGGCTTCTTCCGACTTTTCGACGACCAGCTATGGCGCGTCGCTGGAGTACGGTTTCCCGATCACCGAATTTCAGAGTCTCAGCCTCGGACTTTCATTCAACAGTTCCGAGCTGTTGTCGTCGACCAGGAGTACGCAGCAGGCGCAGGACTGGGTGGCCAATAACGGCAACCCGTTCGTAACGGACTCTTCCGGAGGCGTCGTGTTCTTCGGCACCGAATTTACAGCGACCGAGCTGATCCTCGGCTGGATCTACGACAGCCGGAACCGGGCCCTGTTCGCCGACCGCGGGTCGCGCCAGCAAATATTCCTCGGATACACGATCCCCGGTAGTGAGGTCGAGTACTATTCGGCGCGCTACAACTATACAAAATACATCAATATCTATGGACCATGGACCTTCCGTATCAATGCCGAGCTCGGCTACGGCGAGGCCCTCGGTGAGACCACGGCAATACCGCCATACAAGCATTTTTACGGCGGTGGTCCCGAGTCGATCCGGGGCTACAAGGAGTCCTGGATGGGGCCCCGTGACAGCTTTGGCAATCCCTACGGCGGTAACGTTTTGGTCGCCAGCCAACTTGAGCTTATAATCCCACTCCCGGAGAAATTCAGCAGTCAGGCGCGGGCCAGTCTCTTTTATGATATTGGCAACGTGTTTAATACCGGCGAGGTCGAGTTTACAGACAAACTGGGCAGCCCCGTGGAATACAAGCCGGACTTCGACGAGCTTCGCACTTCGGTCGGCGTGGCGGTTCAATGGCTCGCCCCGCTCGGTTTGTTCCGCTTCAGTTACGCGTATCCATTGAATCAGTTCAGGGGTAACGACAGATTTTACGGAGACCAGATCGAAAGATTTCAGTTCTCCATTGGACAGGCATTTTGAGGATTGGATTTTTATGAACGTTGTAAAACCGAACCTGGTTACATTATTTGCGACCTTGCTGGCGGCTTTGTCGTATGACGGCATCGCAAATGCCCAGGAGGTTAAGATCGGAGTTGTCAACATCGCTCAGTTGATGGAACAGGCGCCGCAGGCACGTGTCGCGATGGAGGCGCTGGACCAGGAATTCCAACCTCGACAACGCGAGATTATCGCGAGACAGACCGAGCTCCAGGAGTTTTCGGAGAAGGTGCAGCGCGATCTCGCCGTGATGGGGGAGACCGAGCGCCGCAACGCGGAGAAAGAATTGCGCGACCTGCAGCGCGAAGTTACCCGGTTGCAAAATGAATTTCGCGAGGATCTGAACCTGCGTCGCAACGAAGAGCTGGGCACCTTGCAGCGGTCCCTGCTGAAAGAGGTGCAGGATTACGCTCAGGCAGCCGGTTATGACCTCGTTGTCGGTGATGGCGTTTTGTTTGCCAGTTCGGCAGTCAATATCACCGAGAATGTGCTGCGCGCCATGGAGGCCAACTTCCAGGCGGCAGGCAACTAGCCCGTCGGCGAAAAACGCTAAGCCGTCGTGCCTCTTCATTGAACGCGGCCACAGTTAGCGCAAGTATTGAGCGGTGCACACAGCTGTTCCGACCGCGTTCGCAGCGGCTTTCGCTCGTCTGAGTGTTATCCGCTGCATGGCAGGAATTGACAACATACGCGTTCTGCCGGGGGGAGGGCGCGAATCCGGAGTAATCGATTGGCCAGGACCCTGGGAGAGCTGGCTGCTCAGTTCGGCTGTGAACTGATCGGTGATCCTGCAGTTTCCGTCTCGCGCGTTGCGACCCTGTCGAACGCAGAGGACGGCGACCTCAGTTTTTTCGCCAACAAAATCTATCGTGACGAGCTGCGCGCGACCAGGGCGGCAGCCGTCATTGCCCGTGACGCGGACGCCGAAGATTGCCCGGTGCCCGTGCTGTTGTCTGCCGACCCTTACCTGACCTATGCACAAATAGCGGCATTGCTGCATCCGTCGCCGCCGCTGACCGCCGGCGTACACGCTTCGGCGGTCGTCGCCGATACTGCGCAACTTGCGGATGGCGTGCAGGTGTCACCCCAGGCGTTCGTCGACGAGGACGCGGTCGTCGGCGAAAACGTATTCGTCGGTCCCGGCGCGATGATCGGCCCGCGCTGCCGAATCGGTGAAGATTCCAGGATCCTGGCCAATACGACGCTCGTGCAGGATGTGTCGATCGGAAAGCGCTGTATCGTGCACCCGGGTGCGGTCCTCGGGTCCGACGGGTTCGGTAATGCGAAGAGCGACGCAGGCTGGGTCAAGGTGCCGCAGGTGGGTGGGGTCCGCGTCGGCGACGATGTGGAAATCGGCGCAAACTCGACCATCGATCGCGGCGCGATCGGCGACACAGTGATCGGTAATGGCGTGCGCATCGACAACCTCGTGCAGATCGCGCACAACGTGCAGGTGGGCGACCATACGGCAATGGCGGCGTTTACCGGCATTTCCGGCAGCACCGTCATCGGCAAGCGATGCATGTTCGCCGGACAATCCGGCGTCGTCGGCCACATCACGATCTGTGACGACGTCATCGTCGGCGGCGCGACAATGATATCGAAAGACATTGATCGACCGGGTTTCTATACTGGCAGCTTCCCGGGCGAACAGGATCGGGAATGGAAGCGCAAGGTCGCCCGTTTCCGACGGCTTGGCGAACTGGCTGAAAGGGTCGGTGCGCTCGAAAAGTCGGCAAAGGATCAGGATTGACGATGGCCAATTTGATTGAACCGATGGACGCGCTGCAGATCATGGAGGCTTTGCCACATCGTTATCCTTTCCTGATGATCGACAGGATCACCGGCGGCGTGGTCGGCGAGTCGATTACGGCGCAGAAAAACGTCAGCAATGACGAGTTTTATTTCCAGGGACATTTTCCCGGCAGGCCCGTGATGCCGGGCGTGCTGATCATAGAGGCGATGGCGCAGGCCGGGGGTGTGCTTTCCCACGTCACGTTGATCGACGTGGAGCCGAAACCGCTTTTTTTTCTTGCCGGCATTGACAGCGCGCGTTTTCGTCGGCCCGTCGTTCCGGGCGACCAGCTGCAAATCACGGTCAACGTGGAGCGAGTCCGGCGCGGCATCTGGTTCTACCAGTGCGAAGCCACCGTGGACGGCAAGCTTGCGGTCGCGGCCGAGATCACCTGCGCCCCGGGTGGCGAGCGTTGAGCATTCATCCGACGGCGATCATTGCCGATTCGGCGCGTTTGGCCGACGATATCGAAGTCGGTCCGTACTCGATCATCGGCGACGACGTGCAGATCGGCACCGGCTGCAGGATCGACAGCCATGTCGTGATCAATGGCCCGACGACCATCGGCAACCACAACCACATCTACCAGTTCTGCTCTGTCGGCGACGATCCGCAGGACAAGAAGTACGCTGACGAACCCACGCGCCTGGAGATCGGCGACAACAATACGATTCGCGAATTTTGCACGATCAGCCGCGGCACGGTTCAGGATGCAGGCCTTACCACGATCGGCAATAACAACTGGATCATGGCCTACGTGCACGTCGCGCATGACTGTCGGATCGGCGACCACTGCATTTTCGCGAACAATGCGACGCTGGCGGGTCATGTTCACGTTGGCGACTGGGTCATTTTTGCGGGGTTCACGGGCGCCCACCAGTTCTGCAGGATCGGTTCGCACGCGTTTCTCGGCATGTACGCCGGAACGAGCCGGGACGTGCCGGCCTATACGATGATCGGCGGTCAGCCGCCATCGCCGAAAGGCATCAATTCGGAGGGTCTTAAGCGTCGCGGTTTCAGTGGCGAGCAGATCCGCAATATCCGCAACGCCTATCGCGTGGTTTACCGCAGCGGGATGAAGCTCGCCGATGCGATCGTGGATCTCGAAGCGCTGGTCAACGAACAGCCGGAGCTGGAATTGTTCGTCGAGTCTCTGAAATCCTCAGAGCGCGGCATCATCAGGTAGTGATGCGCGTCGCTCTCGTAGCCGGCGAAGCCTCGGGTGATCTGCTGGGCGCGGGACTTATCCGCAACATCCGTCAGGCCGTGCCCGCCGCATCCTTCGAGGGCGTTGCCGGTCCGGCGATGGCAGAGGCCGGCTGCAAGAGGCTGGAGCACGCCGAAACGCTGGCCGTTTTCGGCCTGATCGAGCCGCTGGCACGCATTCCCCGGCTGCTGCGCCTCAGGAAGTCGCTGGTGGACCGCTGGACGACCGATCCGCCCGATGTCTTCGTCGGCATCGACGCACCTGACTTCAACCTGGGACTGGAAAAGCGGCTCAAGACCGCAGGGATACCCACCGTGCAGTACGTTTGCCCGTCCGTGTGGGCCTGGCGCCAGGGCAGGGTGAGCAAGATCGCGGCCGCAGTCGACAAGGTGCTGTGCCTGTTGCCTTTCGAACAGGCGTTTCTGGCCAAGCACGGCATTTCAGCGGACTTCGTCGGCCATCCGCTGGCGAACCAGCTGCCCGCCGAGCCGGACGTCGCCGCAGCGCGGGCCGAACTCGGCCTGCAGGACTCGCCGGTGGTCGCAATCCTGCCCGGCAGCAGGATGAGCGAGGTCACCCGGCTGATGCCTGCCTTCCTCGAAACGGCCGGCATACTGGCCGAGCGGCACCGCGACCTGCAGTTTGTCGCGCCGATGGCGACGCCGAAAATTCGCGCTTACGTCGAGCGCCTTCTGCCGGGCGATACGGGTTTGTCCCTCGAGCTTACCGATGGCGTCGCCGAGACCGTGATCTCGGCGGCGGACGTCGTGCTGCTGGCCTCGGGTACGGCGACGCTGCAAACGGCGCTGCTGGGCAAGCCGATGGTCGTCGCCTACCGGCTCGCCGCATTGACCTATGCAATTGCGAAACTGCTCGATCTGGTCAAGGTGCGGTATGTCTCTCTGCCCAATCTGCTGACGGAAGATCCGCTGGTGCCGGAGTTCATCCAGCAGGACGCGACGCCGGCCAGTCTCGCTGATGCGCTCGACGCCCTGCTCGTCGATGAATCTCGTCGCGCCGCCATCGCGGCCGAGTTTGCGAGCCTTCGATCCACCCTTGCGCGGGACGCCGACCGCAGGGCCGCCGATGCCGTCATCCGCATGGCCGGGCGCGATGCAGGCTAACCTGTTCCAGGCAGCCGACGGTCCGGTCGCCGGCGTCGACGAAGCGGGCCGCGGGCCGCTGGCGGGGCCCGTCGTGGCAGGCGCCGTCATTCTGGATGCGGATCGCCCGATCGATGGTCTTGCCGATTCCAAGCTGCTGCCTGAGGAGGTCCGGGAAGAACTCGCTCGTCAGATCCGGGTGCGCGCCATTGCGTGGTCGGTTGCCTGGGCCGACTGCCATGAAATCGATCGTCTCAACATCCTCGAGGCGACCTGCCTCGCAATGCGCCGCGCGATACTCGGGCTGCGCCTGATGCCGGCCAGGGTCGAGGTGGACGGCAATCGCCTGCCACGCCTGATGTTCGGGAGCCGGCAGATCGACGGGTCGGCGGTGATCGGCGGCGACGGTCGGGTCCCGGCGATAAGCGCGGCGTCCATCGTCGCCAAGGTTCACCGCGACGGGATGATGCGCAACTTCGACCGCCTGTATCCCGACTATGGATTCAGTCGCCACAAGGGTTACGGCACACAGGCGCACCGGGCGGCGCTTGACCGCTTAGGTCCCTGCCCGCTGCACCGGCGGTCGTTTCGGCCGATTTCCCGCGGTTGACGGATTGAAATTAGACCGCCATCGTTCGATCATTCTGCATTCCGCCACCGGCCGTCCAGGACGCCGGAGTCAGACAAAAACCGGATATCCGTGACCAAGCCATTCGTCCATCTGCACCTGCACACCGAGTTTTCCATCGTCGACAGCACCGTGCGGATTCCGGCCTTGATGGCAAGCTCGGTGGAATGCGGCATGCCCGCGGTCGCCATGACCGACCAGGGCAACCTGTTCGGGCTGGTCAAGTTCTATCGCAAGGCGTTTGCGGCCGGCGTCAAGCCGATCATCGGTGTCGAGCTTCGCGTCAGGAACGCGGCGGAAGAGGAGCGCCCGTTCAGCCTGGTCCTGCTGTGCCAGGATCGGGACGCTTACCGAAACCTGACCCGCCTGGTCAGCCGCTCCTACCTCGAGGGTCGGCGCCGCGGCGTGGCCATGATCGAGGCGGATTGGCTCGACGCCGATAACGCAAAAGGACTGATTGCCCTGTCCGGCGGCGTCAATGGCGACATCGGCCGCGCGCTCGCAGCGGAGCATCCGCAGCTTGCCGGCGACCGCCTTCGGCACTGGCTGGAGATATTCGGCGATCGTTTCTACCTCGAAGTCAGCCGTCTCGGCAGGCCGGGCGAGGAAGCTTGTCTGCAATCGACGATCAAGCTCGCGGCCGAACAGTCGGTGCCGGTGGTGGCGACGAACGACGTGCGTTTTATCGACAGCGGCGACTTCGAATCGCATGAAGCGCGGGTGTGCATCCAGGACGGGCGGACGCTCGGCGACGCAGATCGGCCGCGGCTCTACACCGACCAGCAATACCTGCGGGACGGCGACGAGATGGCGCGCCTGTTCGAGGACATCCCGGAGGCCATCGAGAATACCCTCGAGATCGCCCGGCGCTGCAATCTCGACCTCGAACTCGGCGGCTCGTACCTGCCGGCGTTCCCCGTACCCGAGGGGCAGACCACCGATCAGTTCCTGCGGTCGGAATCGGCAGCCGGCCTGGCGCGCTTCCTCGAGGCCAGGGCACGCCGCGAAGATATCGCCGACGAGGACTTCGAAAAAATGGCGGCGCCCTACCGCGGACGCCTCGAAGACGAGCTCAATGTCATCTGCGATATGGGCTTCCCGGGCTATTTCCTGATCGTCGCCGACTTTATCGACTGGGCGAAAAAACAGCGCATCCCGGTGGGGCCGGGCCGCGGTTCGGGGGCAGGTTCGCTGGTGGCTTTCGTGCTCGGCATCACGGACCTCGACCCGCTGCAATACGACCTGCTGTTCGAGCGCTTCCTGAACCCGGAGCGCGTGTCGATGCCCGACTTCGACGTCGACTTCTGCATGGAAGGGCGCGACCGGGTCATCGATTACGTGGCTGAACGTTACGGTCGCGATCGCGTGTCGCAAATCATCACCTACGGGACCATGGCGGCCCGCGCAGTGATTCGCGACGTCGGCCGGGTGCTGGGGCACCCCTACGGCTTCGTGGACCGCATTGCCAAGCAGGTGCCTTTCGAGGTAGGCATGACGCTGGACAAGGCCCTGGAGGACGACGATGAGCTGGCGACCATGTATCGCGAGGATGAAGAGGTCACGGCCATTATCGATCTCGCGAAGTCGCTCGAAGGGCTGGCCAGGAACGCCGGCAAACATGCGGGCGGCGTGGTCATCGCGCCGTCGGAGCTGACCGATTTCACGCCGCTGTACTGCGAAGACGGCGGCGCCAACCTGGTCACGCAGCTCGACAAGGACGACGTCGAGGCGGCGGGTCTCGTCAAGTTCGATTTCCTGGGTCTCAAGACGCTGACGATCATCGACTGGGCGGTGCAGACGGTGAACAAGCTCAGCCCGGAGCTGCAGCTCGATATCGCGGCAATCCCGATGGACGATGCGAAGACTTTCGAGTTACTGCAGGCATGCCGGACCCGGGCCGTGTTCCAGCTCGAATCCCGCGGCATGCGCGACCTGGTCAAGCGCATGCAGCCGGACCAGTTTGCCGACCTCGTCGCACTGGTTGCCCTGTTTCGTCCCGGCCCGCTGCAGTCGGGCATGGTTGACGACTTTCTGTCGCGCAAGCATGACGTCAACAAGGCCGATATCGATTACCTGCACCCGGACCTCAAGTCGGTGCTCGAGCCGACCTACGGCGTCATCCTCTACCAGGAGCAGGTCATGCAGATCGCCCAGGTGCTGGCCGGCTATACGCTCGGCGGCGCCGACCTGTTGCGGCGCGCGATGGGCAAGAAGAAGCCGGAGGAAATGGCGAAGCAGCGCGAGGTGTTCGTGGAGGGCGCCACCTCGCGCGGTGTGGCGCAGCGGACTGCCACCCGGATCTTCGACCTCATGGAGAAGTTCGCGGGGTATGGATTCAATAAGTCGCACTCGGCCGCTTATGCGCTGCTGTCCTACCAGACGGCCTACCTCAAGGCGCATCATCCTGCGGCATTCATGGCGGCGGTAATGAGTGCGGACCTGGACCACACCGATCGACTCGTCATGATCAAGGACGATTGCCGCAAACTCGGGCTGACCTTGCTCGTCCCGAGCGTGAACCGCTCGCAATATTCGTTCAGTGTCGCCGACGGTGCGATCCTGTACGGGCTCGGCGCGATCAAAGGCGTCGGCAAAGGCGCGGTCAATGCGATTATCCGCAACCGTGAGGAGAACGGTCCATTCACCTCGCTAAAGGAATTTTGCCGCCGCATCGACCTCGAAAAAGTGAACCGGCGTGCGCTCGATGCGATGATCAAGTCGGGCGCCATGGATGATTTCGGCCTGTCGCGACGGCAGCTGGTGCAGGCGTTGCCGGAGGCGCTCAAAGGTGCCGACCAGGAGGCGCGGGCGCGGGCGGCCGGACAGAACGATATGTTCGGGATCGTCGAAACGGTGGAGGAGCCGGGCGATGTCAGCCACCCGGTGCTCGCGGAATGGACCGAGCGGGAGTTTCTTGCCAATGAAAAGGAGGCGCTCGGTCTTTACCTGACAGGTCATCCGTTCGATGCGGTCCGTGAGGATGCCCGCTTTCTGGTGGATGGCAGACTCGTGGACATCGCTTCGGAACCGCCGCCGCAGTCGGGCAGCGGTGAGCGCAATTACGCCCAGCCCCGGCGAGAGGTCACGGTGGCCGGCCTGATCATGGACGTCCGCAAACGCGGCAACCGGGTGACCGTCGTGCTGGACGACAATTCGGGACGTCTTGAAGCCAGCCTGTTCAATGAAGCCTTCCAGGCGTTTCGCCACCTCCTCGCCAAGGACGAGATCGTCGTCGTCACCGGCGCGCTGCGTTACGACGATTTCATGGCGGCCTGGCAGGTTAACGTGAAAAACGTCCTGCATATCGACCGGGTCATCGAGTCGCGCGCAAGCAGCATGATACTGAGCCTTGAGCCCAATGGGCAGGGGCAGAACCTGCTGCATCGCCTGCACGACGTCCTCCTGCCGTACCGCGAAGGCAGCTGCGATGTCGCAGTGCAGTATGTGGGCAACGACGCCGCCGCCCGCCTCAATCTCGGCCCGGAATGGACGGTACGCCCGAGCCGCGAATTGCGCGACAAGCTCACCGAGCTGCTGGGACGCGACAGCGTCAGATTGCTGTACGCACCCGGCAGGGAAATGCGGTAGAGTTGCCCCCCTGCGCCGTTGGCCCTGCCAGGGCCGCTGGTGCCATCGTCTTTCAAGCCGCTCGCTGAAATCCATGGATCTCAAGTTTCTCGACTTCGAACAACCGATTGCCGAACTCGAAGCCAAGATCGACGAGCTTCGCTACGTCGGCGACGATTCCGAGATCAACATCAACGAGGAAGTCGCGCGCCTCAAGGCCAAGAGCGAATCGCTCACCAAGAGCATTTTCGCGAAGCTCAGCGCCTGGCAGATCGCCCAGGTCGCGAGGCATCCCATGCGGCCGTATACGGCGGATTACCTGCGCCTGATTGCGCCCGATTTCCAGGAGCTGCACGGCGACCGCATGTACGCCGACGATCCGGCCATCATCGGCGGCGTCGGCAGGCTGGACGGCCGGCCGATGATGTTCATCGGCCACCAGAAGGGCCGGGACACCAAGGAACGGGTGAGGCGCAACTACGGGATGCCGAAGCCGGAAGGCTATCGCAAGGCGCAGCGGCTGATGAGGATGGCCGAAAAATTCTCGATGCCCGTGATCACCTTCATCGATACGCCCGGGGCCTATCCCGGCGTGGGCGCGGAGGAACGCGGGCAGAGCGAAGCTATCGCCTACAGCCTGTTCCTGATGGCCAGGCTCAAGACGCCGATCATCAGCGTGGTGATCGGCGAGGGTGGTTCCGGGGGGGCGCTCGCCATCGGCGTCAGCGACAGGCTGCTGATGCTGCAATACAGCGTGTATTCCGTCATTTCTCCGGAGGGCTGCGCGTCGATTCTCTGGAAGAGCGCCGATAAGGCCGAAGAAGCGGCCGAAGCCATGCGTATTACGGCGGACAGCCTCAGCGAGTTCGGTCTCGTCGACGAGGTTCTGCCGGAGCCGCTCGGTGCAGCACACCGCGATCCGGCAGCGACCGCCGAGGTGATTCGCAGCGCGGTGGCAAGACACCTCGCCGACATCGACCAGCTCGACATCGACCAGCTGCTCGAGCAGCGCCAGCGGCGTATTTCCGGATTCGGCCAGTTCAAGGAAGCCTGAGCCCGGACGACCCGCGGCAACGCCGATGGCCTTTGATTCAATTGTCCTCCAGGAAAGACTGCAGACGTTGCTGGCCGGCACGCGGCCGAAGCGCTGGATCGTCGCATTGTCGGGCGGCATGGATTCCAGCGTGCTGCTGCACGCGCTGATCGGCGCCGGGACCGGCATCCCGATTCTGGCCGTACACGTCGAGCATGGCCTGCATGCGGACTCCAAACAATGGAGCGACCGCGCTCGGTCGTTCGCCGCCGGGCTGGGCGCGGAGTTCATTACCCTGCCGGTGACGGTGGACCGGGATTTGTCGTCCGGACTCGAGGCTGCTGCGAGAGAGGCGCGTTACGCGGCGCTCGGCAGCCTCGTCGGGGCAGGCGACTGGGTTCTCAGCGGACATCACGAGAACGACCAGGCTGAGACGCTGCTGCTCAACCTGATGCGCGGCAGCGGTCCGGCCGGGATCGCCGGTATCGGCGCCCGCAATGCATTCGGCAAGGGCATACTGGCGCGCCCGATGCTTGGAGTGGCCGGCGAGGATATCGAGGACTATGCCCGGCGACACGCGCTCGAATGGATAGATGATCCGGCAAACGAGGACCCCGGCTTCGATCGTAATTTTGTCCGCCATGAAGTCATGCGGCTGCTGGCGTCGCGCTGGCCGGCGGTTGCCAACCGGCTTCGGCGGAGCGCGGAACTCGCGGGCGAGGCGGCTGAATTGCTGCAGGCCCTTGCCGATATCGATATCGCCGCCTGTGGCGGCCCTGGCCGGCTTTCGATCCCCGCCATGAGCCGGCTTTCCGCGGCGCGACAAAGGAATCTCCTGCGGCGGGCGGTGCAGCGCTCCGGGCTGCCGCCGATGCCGGCGACCCGTCTTTACCAGGCGGTCGACGAACTCCTGCTCGCGCGCCGCGATGCGCAGCCGCTGATTTCCTGGCCGGGCGGCGAGATGCGCCGCTACGCCGATACGGTGTACCTGATGCCGCCGCTCGGCGCAGATCCCGCTGATCCGCAGGAACGGCTGTGCCCCGGGGGCGCAGCCCTCGAGTTAGGCGCCGGTCTCGGCAAGCTTCGGCTTGTCGAAAGCGGCGGTGGCGGCCTCGATCCGGGCATCGCGGGCCCGGGTCTGCAGGTCCGCTTCCGGGAGGGCGGAGAAGCGATCCGCATCGCCGCTGACGGATCGCGGCGCAAACTGAAGAAGTTGTTGCAGGAACGTCAGGTATTACCGTGGATGCGCGACCGGCTGCCGCTCATGTTCGCGGATGGCGAACTTGTCGCGGTCGGCGATCTGTGGGTCTCCGCGGACCACATGGCCGCAGAAGGGTTCAAGGTCGAATGGGGCGACAAACCGGCCATCATTTGAGGTTGCCGCATTGTGGAAGCAGCATCGATCTGCTAACTTGCAACACCGTCTTTAATCAAACGACGGGTCGTGTTCGGACGCCTGGCACCGGGCTTTTTCGGGCGTCTTCCGGGTTGGATTAAAAGCACATTCGCGCCGCTGCGGGCGCCGAATCCGTGTTTTTATTCTGACCCTTATTTGTTTCCCGGCCTGCGAAAACGGACTACGGAACAGAATGACATCCTACGTATTCATCACCGGCGGCGTCGTGTCCTCCCTGGGCAAGGGCATTACCTCCGCCTGTCTCGGGGCAATCCTCGAGTCCCGCGGGCTTTCGATCAGCATGATCAAGCTGGATCCCTATATCAACGTCGACCCCGGCACGATGAGCCCCTTCCAGCACGGCGAAGTGTTCGTGACCGAGGACGGCACGGAGACCGACCTCGATCTCGGACACTACGAGCGCTTCGTGCGCACTACCTGTGGCCGCAACAGCAATTTTACGACCGGGCGCATCTACGAGACCGTGATCGGCAAGGAGCGGCGCGGCGACTACCTCGGCGCCACGGTGCAGGTGATCCCGCACATCACCGACGAGATCAAGGACAGCGTGCGCCGCGGCGCCGGCGACGCCGACATCTGCCTCGTCGAGATCGGTGGCACGGTGGGCGACATCGAATCGCTGCCGTTTCTCGAAGCCATCCGGCAGATGGGCGTCGAACTCGGCCGCGACAAGGTCGTCTACGTGCACCTGACGCTGGTGCCCTACATCGCGACGTCGGCGGAGATCAAGACCAAGCCGACGCAGCACTCGGTCAAGGAATTGCGGTCGATCGGTATTCAGCCCGATATTCTCGTCTGCCGGTCCGAGCAAATGCTGCCGGAGGAACAGCGTCGCAAAATTGCCCTGTTTACGAACGTGCCCGAAAAAGCCGTCATCTCGGCATACGACGTCGACGATCTTTACAAGATCCCGGCGATCATGCATGCGCAGGGTCTCGGCGATATCGTCGCGGACCAACTGCGTCTCGATCTGCCGCCGGCGGATCTGTCTGAATGGCAGGCGATTGTCGACGCGAAACAGAATCCCGAGGCCGAGGTGGATATCGCGATGGTCGGCAAGTACGTCGACCTCAGGGATTCCTACATCTCGCTGTCGGAAGCCCTGCTGCACGGTGGCATCCATACGCGCACCCGGGTCAACATCCATTACTTCGAATCACAGGATATCGAGCGCGACGGTGTTGACCGCTTGCGGGACATGCATGGCATCGTGGTGCCGGGCGGATTCGGGGACCGCGGTATCGAGGGCAAGGTGGCGACGGTCCGCTACGCGCGCGAAAACAACGTCCCGTACCTCGGGATCTGCCTCGGCATGCAGGTGGCGGTCATCGAGGCAGCGCGGAATCTCGCCGGGCTCGAGGGCGCGCACAGCACCGAGTTCGAGCGCGGCACGGCGCATCCCGTCGTCGCGCTGATTACCGAGTGGGAGACGAGCGCCGGGGAGCGCGAGGAGCGCAGCGAAGACTCGGATCTCGGCGGCACGATGCGCCTCGGCGCACAGGAGATCCAACTGACGGAGGGCTCGATGGCGGCCGAGATCTATGGCGAGTCCACGATCTACGAACGTCACCGGCATCGCTATGAAGTCAATAACAACTACCGTGACGCACTGGAACAAGCCGGCATTCGCTTCTCCGGGCTGTCGGTGGACGACCTCGTGGAGATGATCGAGATTCCGACGCACCCCTGGTTCCTCGCGAGCCAGTTCCACCCGGAGTTCACGTCCAACCCGCGTGATGGGCACCCGCTGTTCGCCAGCTTCATCCGTGCGACCGTGCAGGCGCGCAGCGGCGAGCTGCCGAAGGTCGCCGAAGCATGAAACTCTGCGGCTTCGAGGCCGGGCCCGACAAACCGTTCTTCCTGATCGCGGGCACCTGTGTCGTCGAGAGCGAGGCCTCGGCGATCGATACGGCGGGCACGCTCAAGGAGATAACCGCGGACCTCGGCATCCCGTTCATCTACAAGTCCTCGTTCGACAAGGCCAACCGCAGTTCGCGGCAAGGCTTCCGCGGGCCGGGCATGGAAGAGGGGCTGCGCATCCTGGCTGAGGTCCGTTCACAGCTCGGCCTGCCGGTGCTGACGGACGTCCACGAAGACACGCCGATGGACGAGGTTGCCGACGTCGTGGATGTCCTGCAGACGCCCGCGTTCCTGGCCAGGCAGACGAACTTCATCCTGCGCGCAGCCGGCGCCGGCAAACCGGTGAATATCAAGAAGGGACAGTTCCTGTCGCCCTGGGAAATGCAGAACGTGGTCGACAAGGCGAAATCGACAGGCAACGAGGCCATCATGGTCTGCGAGCGCGGTTTCACGTTTGGCTACAACAACCTCGTTTCGGACATGCGCAGCCTGGCGGTGCTTCGCGGCACCGGTTGCCCCGTCGTCTTCGATGCGACCCACTCGGTTCAGCTGCCGGGCGGCAAAGGCAGCGCATCGGGCGGCCAGCGCGAGTTCATCCCTGTCCTCGCGCGCGCCGCGACGGCGGCCGGCATCGCCGGCTTGTTCATGGAAACGCACGCTGACCCGGACACTGCGCTCAGCGACGGACCGAACGCCTGGCCGCTCGAGCGGATGCATCCGCTGCTGGAAACCCTGAAAGCGATCGACGAATGCGTCAAGCGGGAAGATTTTCTCGAGGCGGAATTCGGCCTGGGCGTCTGATTCTCCTGGACTGAATTTCTTTGTCCTCAAGCGGCAGCGCTACAGCAAACCTTCCTGTGGGGGAACGATGATCGAGATCAAGCATGTCCATGGGCGAGAGATTCTCGACTCGCGGGGCAATCCAACCGTAGAGGCCGAGGTGACGCTCGCCGACGGATCGCACGCGCGCGCGGGCGTGCCGTCCGGCGCGTCTACGGGCACGCGTGAAGCCGTCGAGTTACGCGACGGCGACGATTCGAGGTACCTCGGCAAAGGCGTGCTGAAGGCCGTGGCCAACATTAATGGTCCCCTCACGGAGGCATTGACCAGCACCGCATTCGACGATCAGCAGGCGTTGGATCGCTGCATGATCGAGCTCGATGGCAGCGACAACAAGGGCAGGCTGGGCGCCAATGCGTTGCTGGCGATCTCGCTCGCAGCGGCGAAAGCGACCGCGAAATCCGCTGGAAAATCCCTGTTTCGTCACCTGGGAAACGGCACGACGATGCCGGTGCCGATGATGAATATCATCAACGGCGGCGCCCATGCCGATAACAGCGTCGACATCCAGGAGTTCATGATCCTGCCCGTGGGCGCGCCCACATTTGCCGAAGCGCTAAGGTACGGCGCGGAGATTTTCCATGCCCTGAGAAGCGTGCTCAATGGCAAGGGACTCAATACGGCGGTAGGCGATGAGGGTGGTTTTGCGCCGGACTTGCCGTCGAACCGCGCGGCGCTCGACACCATCGTCGAGGCGATCGATCGCGCCGGATATTCGCTGGGCGATGACATACTCCTCGGACTTGACGTGGCCAGTTCGGAGTTTTTCGAGGACGGCCGTTATCGTCTCGTCTCGGAGGGCAGGGATTTCGACGCAGCGGGATTCTGCGAGTTCCTGGCGGAGCTCGTGGCGAATTATCCGATCATTACGATCGAGGACGGCATGGATGAGAGCGACTGGGACGGCTGGCGGCTGCTGACGGCAAGGGTCGGCGAATCCGTGCAGCTCGTCGGTGACGACCTGTTCGTCACGAACACGAGCATCCTGGCCCGCGGAATCAGCGAGAAAATTGCCAATTCCATATTGATAAAACCTAACCAAATCGGTACCTTATCGGAAACTCTTGATGCGATTACTATGGCAGTGGATGCGGGTTATTCGGCTGTTGTGTCGCACCGCTCAGGCGAGACCTCGGACAGCACCATCGCCGACATCGCCGTAGGTACCCGGGCGACACAGATCAAGACGGGCTCGTTATCGCGCTCGGATCGAATCGCCAAGTACAACCAGCTGTTGCGCATCGAAGAGGAATTGGGCGGCGACGCCGGCTATGCGGGCCGCGGCGCCTTCCCGGTGAAGGCCTGACGCCCGAATCCGCAACTGCGGACTTTGCTTGGGGTAAGCATCGTTTGAATACGCGTTGGTTTTTGCTCGTGCTGATGGTCGCCGTGCTGGCGATGCAGGGTCAGCTGTGGTTGAGCGATTCGGGTATTCACAAGACCAGGGATCTCCGCGCAGCGGTTGTCGCACAGCGCGCGCAGAACGAAACCCTCGGGGCGCGTAACCGCGCGCTGGAGGCCGAGGTCCTGAACCTCAAGAACGGCCGTGCAGCTGCGGAGGAGCGCGCCCGGACCGATCTCGGCATGATCGGCCGCACGGAAACCTTCTTCCAGGTGGTGCCGGCCGGCGGCGACAGGCTGGTCGCCGATGCACACCGCTGAACGGCGACTTCCGGACTGGCCTCGCGCCCACGGGGCTCCGCTTTTTCAAGGGCTTATCAAGCAAACCCCAAGCGATTTCAAGGTCGATGAAATCATCGACATCGACCTGTCGGGTGACGGCGAGCACGACTGGTTGCGCATCCGCAAGACCAACGCGAATACCGTGTGGGTGGCGCGGGGCCTCGCGGCGCATGCCGGCGTGCCTTTGCGCGATGTCGGCTACGCGGGGCTCAAAGACCGTCACGCCGTCACCACCCAGTGGTTCAGCGTTCGAAGACCCGGGAAAGCGGGAACGGACTGGGATTCTCTTGCGATGGACGGCGTCTCGGTCGTCGAGCAACGCCGGCACGGCAAGAAGCTCAGGCGCGGCGCGCATGTCGGCAATGCCTTTCGGCTGGTCGTTCGCGAAGCGACAGTGGAGCCGGGACAGCTCGCTGAACGTCTCGGCGCCATTCGCGAGCAGGGCGTACCGAATTATTTCGGTCCGCAACGGTTCGGTCGTGGCGGCAGCAACCTGGATCTCGCCGAGCGACTGTTTGCGGGGCAGCGCATGGCGCGGGAGCGGCGCAGCATAGCCATATCGTCCGCGCGCTCGTTCCTGTTCAACGAGGTGCTGGCGGCGCGCGTCGCGGCGGGCACCTGGAACCGGATCCTGCCGGGCGAGGCGGTCAACCTCACTGGCAGCGGCAGCTACTTCCTGCCGGAAACGATCGATGACGAGCTATTATCGCGGCTCGATGCGTTCGATATTCATCCGACCGGGCCCCTCTGTGGGGAGGGTGATATCGGGTGCCGTCATGAGGTTCAGGCGCTCGAGCGAAAGATTGCTTACGCACAGTCGGCTTTCGTCGAGGGTCTCGTCAGTCAGGGAGCGATGGCGGGAAGACGAGCGTTGCGGCTTTTTGTGGATCACTTGCAGTGGTCACTGTCGGCTGACGATTTGGAGGTCGGATTCAGACTTTACAAAGGCAGTTATGCAACGGCAGTTCTGAGGGAGTTGTTTCACTGATGTCAGCCTCCTTGAACGATACGGTGTCCCGGTCATGACCAGTAGACGGCTGGCAGGCNNCTGGTGCCCGGATTCAGTTCATCGTCACTGACAGCAGAAATCAGAAACTCGATTCATTTTATTGGTTTCGCGGGGATCGCCGGTTTCCTGTACGTCGTGATTAAGGTCTCGGTTCCGCTCCGTGTTGTTCTGATCCTGCTGATTATCGCGGTGCTCGGGCTGTTGTCCGAAATTGCGCAATCCGGATTCGAAAATATTGATTTTTATGATGTGCTCAGAGACTTGGCCGGAGCCGCCGTAATTCTCGCTGCGGCGATGGTCTGGTTATGGTCGAAACGCGTTCGTCGAGGCGCTGTGATGATTCGCGGCATTGCGGTCACAATTGGCCTTACGGTATTCATGCCACTCCTTTACTGGTCAACCATATTCAGTTTCTATGTTTATCGCTTCCCAGTCATTCTTGACTTTGAGCGGGGTACGGATCACCTTGTCGTCGTGCCGATCAATGCAAACATCAGTGTCGTTGATTCATCGCTGGCTGGCGGCGGCTCCAACGGTCAGGTATTGAGAGTTGATCTGTTACGACGTAACTGGAGCGGTATTCGTATTCATCATCCGGTCAATGACTGGTCAGAATTCCGTTATCTGACGTTCCGGATTGCGATGCACGGTGATACGCGTACGAGGTTCGATGTGCGTCTGAGCGACGGAG
>JABAOE010000354.1_pt1 | contig 115002 bp, 123 predicted proteins | sample 7062141 | NCBI WGS metagenome assembly JABAOE01 (sample SAMN14538627, study PRJNA623070) | marine sediment metagenome | biome: marine biome [ENVO:00000428]; feature: marine pelagic biome [ENVO:01000023]; material: deep marine sediment [ENVO:00002113] | place: India: Gulf of Khambhat ... | reverse complement strand
AAGGGCGTTGAAAAGGGCCGACAGGATAATAGGGACCGCAGGGACCTACACGACGATTGCAGCTGTCGCCAGGAAGATGACCGTGTACGATCCCGATAAGATCAATGGAACGATCATTTCAAGGGACACCCTTAAAAAACTTGCCAGAAAACTCTTTTCCCTTTCCGGTAATGAGAGGCTCGCCATCAGGGGAATGGAGAAGGGAAGGGAATTTTTGATCGTACCCGGGCTGGTGGTGGCGGAGGAAGTCATGGATGCTTTCTCGGCCCGGGAAACAGTCGTTTCGGACGGCAGCCTTCTCGAGGGTATTATCCAGGCACTGAAGAAGGGTAAAATAAAAGGAGAGGTTTATGAAGAAACAAAAATTTGAAGAGTCGCTTACCTTCGACGACGTTATCCTGCTTCCTAGAAGTTCGAGCATACTTCCCCGGGATGTCGATGTCTCGACCCGCCTCACGGAATCGATTCGGCTGAGCATTCCCATCATATCCGCTGCGATGGATACGGTTACGGAGTCACAGCTTGCCATTGCCATCGCACGGGAGGGAGGTATGGGGATCATTCACAGGAACAACACGCCGGAAAAGCAGGCAAACGAGGTAAACCGGATCAAGAAGTCCGAATCGGGAATGATCGTCGATCCGATTACCATCTCACCCGAGGGGAAGGTGCACGAGGCACTCGAGCTGATGAATCGCTACAGCATCTCCGGAGTCCCGGTAACGAAGAAAGGGAAGCTCAAAGGAATATTGACAAACAGGGATCTGAGATTCGAGACGAATTTCGACCAGCCCGTAAAAAATGTGATGACGAGCAAAAACCTGGTGACCGTGCCGGTTGGCACGACGCTCGATGAGGCAAGAGAGATCCTCCACAAGCACAGAATTGAAAAGCTGCTCGTTGTCGACGACGACTACATGTTAAAGGGGCTGATCACCATCAAGGACATCATAAAGATAAAGAAGTACCCGCACGCCTGCAAGGATGAACTGGGGAGGCTGCGTGTTGGCGCAGCAATCGGGACGGGTCCCGATACCGAGGAGAGGGTGGCGAGGCTTCTGAAGGCGGGTGTCGACATTCTCTGCGTCGACACCGCTCACGGACACTCCAAATTCGTGATAGAAACGGCAAAGGGAATTAAAAAGAGACATCCCGAGATACCCCTGATGGCAGGCAACGTGGCCACGGGAGAGGGGACGCTTGCGCTGATCAAGGCGGGCATCGATTGCGTAAAAGTGGGCGTCGGACCCGGGTCGATATGCACCACCAGGGTCGTGGCGGGAGTAGGGGTGCCGCAGATTTCAGCCATCATGGACTGTGCTTCCGCAGCGGCCAAACAGAACATTCCCATCGTTGCCGATGGCGGCATAAAATACTCCGGCGATATACCGAAAGCTCTCGCCGCCGGTGCGTCTTCGGTGATGATAGGCTCTCTTTTCGCCGGGACCGATGAGTCCCCCGGTGAGATCGTCCTCTTCCAGGGCAGATCGTACAAAATATACCGGGGGATGGGATCCATCGGGGCTATGAAAAAAGGGAGCAAGGAACGCTACTTTCAAGCAGATGTGGAAGGAGAAAGCAAGCTCATCCCCGAAGGCATAGAAGGCCGCGTTCCCTACCGGGGCCCCCTTGCAAACAGCATATATCAACTCGTCGGGGGGCTGAAGGCAGGCATGGGGTACGTGGGGGCGGAAGACCTCGAGGACCTGAAGAAAAAAGCGATCTTCATCAAGATTACCAACGCCGGCCTCAGGGAGAGCCACGTCCACGACGTGATCATAACGAAAGAGGCACCCAACTACTGGATAGATAAATGACGAGGTCCGATCATGGATAAAATTTTGATCCTTGACTTCGGTTCCCAGTACACCATGCTGATCGCAAGGAGGGTGAGGGAATTGTCGGTGTACAGCGAGATACACCCCTTCAACATTTCCTTCGATACCATAAAGGATTTCGAACCGAAGGGGATCATTCTCTCCGGGGGGCCGGCCAGCGTTTACGATAACGGGGCGCCGAAGGTTTCCATGGACCTGTTTTCCCTGGGGGTTCCCGTTCTCGGTATCTGCTACGGAATGCAGCTGATAACCGATCTTTTCGGAGGCAGGGTTGCCGGTTCCGCAGCGAGAGAATACGGGTATGCCGAGATAGAGATAGACGATGATGATCCCCTTCTATCAGAACTCGAGGATTTTATCAGCGATGGGAGATTGTCCGTCTGGATGAGCCATGGAGACAAGGTAGAGGTGCTCCCCGACAAGTTCTATCCAATAGCAAAGTCAAAAAACTCCCCCTTCGGGGCAATTAGAAATGGAGCGGGAACCATCTACGGCGTCCAGTTCCACCCGGAGGTTGTCCATACGCCCTCCGGCGTCAAGATAATCGACAACTTTATTACGAACGTGTGCGGGGCCAAAAAGCAGTGGAACATGGGCTCGTTCATAGAACAGACCATCACAAAGATCAAGGAAAGCGTGGGCGATTCAGGTCTCGTCCTGGGCCTTTCAGGAGGCGTCGACTCATCGGTAACCGCCGTTTTGCTCCACCGCGCGATCGGGGACAGGCTTCACTGCATTTTTGTGAACAACGGTCTTCTCAGAAAGGGAGAGGTGGAGGAAGTCGTCAGCATATTCAGGGACATGATCGGCTTGAACCTCATCTACGTCGATGCCGAGGAACGGTTTCTCACTGCCCTGAAAGGGGTGAGCGATCCGGAAATGAAAAGAAAGATCATCGGCGAGATATTCATCAGGGTCTTTGAAGATGAGGCAGGCAAACTCAAAGACATTGAGTTCCTGGCCCAGGGGACGCTCTATCCCGATGTTATCGAGAGCGTCTCGTTCAAAGGCCCGTCGGCCACCATAAAATCACACCACAACGTGGGGGGGCTCCCCGAAACAATGGATCTCAAGCTGGTAGAACCCCTCCGCGAGCTGTTCAAGGACGAAGTCCGGAATGTGGGCCGGGAGCTTGGCATACCGGAAAACATTCTTTCCCGTCATCCCTTTCCCGGCCCGGGGCTTGCCGTGAGAATCATCGGGGAGGTAGAAGTCGAGCACATAGAGAAGCTCAGGGAGGCCGACGCCATCGCCGAGGAGGAGATCAAAAAAGCCGGCCTCTACGAGTCTATATGGCAGGCGTTTACCGTCCTTCTTCCCGTCAGGACCGTGGGCGTTATGGGGGACGAGAGGACGTATGAAAATGTGGTCGCTATCAGGGCCGTTCATTCCAGTGACGGAATGACGGCCGACTGGGTAGAGCTGCCATACTGGCTGCTGAAAAAGATATCCAACAGGATCATCAACGAAGTAAAGGGCGTAAACCGGGTGGTGTACGATATATCATCCAAACCACCCTCAACCATAGAGTGGGAGTAGGAGTGGGTTACACACAGCGAGAAACAAGCGGCAGGGCGTTAAAGTAATAACCGTGTATGGAGTTTCCAGATGAACTTTGTCCATTTGCATCTGCACACGCAGTACAGCCTGCTCGATGGGTTGATCAAGATCGGTGATCTCGTTTCCCGGGTAAAGGAGCTGGGAATGCCCGGCGTTGCCGTGACCGATCACGGCTCCATGATGGGGGTCGTCAAGTTCTACGATCAGGCAATAAGGGAGGGAATCAAGCCGATAATCGGATGTGAAATGTACGTTACCCCGGGTTCGCGCTTCGACAGGGAAAGTGTTGCCAGGGGAAACAACCTGTACCATCTCATCCTCCTTGCAGAAAACAACGAGGGCTATAAAAACCTGTTGCAGCTCGTATCGAAAGCACACGTGGAGGGCTTCTACTACAAGCCGAGGGCTGACAAGGAACTGCTGCGCGAGCACGCAGACGGGATCATCGCCCTGTCATCGTGCCTCCAGGGAGAAATTCCAACGGTCTTAAACAGGGAGGGTGAGAAAAAAGCCACCCAGGTGCTCAAAGAGTATGTTGACATTTATGGAAAGGATTCATTTTTCCTCGAGATCCAGGCAAACGGCCTTCCCGAACAAAACAGGATGAACAAGCTGCTCGCCAAGCTCTCGAATAAAAACGGCGTGCCGCTGGTTGCGACCAACGACTGTCACTATCTGAAAAAGGAGGATTACGGGATCCATGACATCCTTTTATGCCTCCAGACGGGCAAGAAAATAGACGACGAAAACAGGATGAGATTTGAAACAGACCAGTTTTACTTAAAACCCCCTGAACTGATGTACAAAGAGTTCGAGAACTACGGCGAATCCCTCAAGAACACGATGTACATTTTCGAGCGATGCAATGTGACCATCGACCTTGGAACCTACAAAATCCCCCGCTTCCTATCCCCGGAGGGTATTGCAAGCCACGATTACATGAAGACACTTGCCATCAACGGCATGGAGGAGCGGTTCTTGGAAATGAAATCGCGCAACGAAAAAATCGACGACCATGACCGGTTGCACTACAGAAAGCGGCTGGATTACGAGATAGAGGTCATTAAAAATACCGGCTTTGCTGACTATTTTTTGATTGTCTGGGACTTTATAAACTTTTCCAAGAAAAAGGGTATTCCCGTTGGACCGGGAAGGGGGAGCGCCGCGGGATCACTGGTATCCTATTGCCTGAGGATTACCGACATCGATCCGATTCAATATGATCTGCTCTTCGAGAGGTTTTTAAACCCCGACCGCATAAGCATGCCCGATATAGACTGCGACTTCTGTATGCTCGGAAGAGATGAGGTGATCAGATATGTCGAGGATAAATACGGAAAGGAGAACGTTGCACAGATCATCACTTTCGGGACCATGCAGGCAAAAGCCGCCATCCGAGATGTGGCAAGAGTTCTCGACATTCCCTACGCTGAGGCAGACAGGATGGCAAAACTCGTCCCTGCAGGAATGAAACTTGCCCCCGCGATAAGGACCGACCCCAGGTTAAAGGATCTGCTCGATAGTGACCCTCAGGCGAAAAAGGTTGCCGATATATCGATTGCCATCGAGGGGACCTCGAGGCACGCATCGACGCATGCCGCGGGGGTCGTCATTTCCAGCGGCCGGATTACCGAGCATGTCCCCCTCTACAGAAACTCCAACGGGGATATCACCACGCAGTTTCCGATGAAGGATATCGATAAGATCGGACTGATAAAATTCGACTTTCTCGGCCTGCGGACGCTGACGATAATGAAGCACGCCCTCGACCTCATCAGACAGAACCACGGGGTCGAACTGAAGCTGGAACGGATCAAGCTCGATGACGTGGAGGTCTACAAAACGCTCCAACAGGGAGACACGAAAGGGGTATTCCAGTGCGAGAGCACCGGCTTCACCGATCTCATCACAAAAATCAGACCCACGAAATTAACAGAGCTCATCGATGCAATTGCCCTGTACCGGCCGGGGCCTCTTCAGAGCGGAATGGTCGATGATTACGTTGAGAGGAAACATGGGCGAAGGCAGGTAGATTATATCTTCCCGGAGCTGAAGGAGATCCTGAAGGACACACACGGAGTGATCGTCTACCAGGAACAGGTGATGAAAATTGCCCAGGTGCTCGCCGGGTATTCGATGGGCGAAGCCGACTCGCTCAGAAAGGCGATCGGGAAAAAAGACCAGATAAAAATGGCCGAGCATGAGATCAAATTCATCGATGGATGTGTGAAAAAGGGAATAGAGAGGGAAAAAGCAGGGATCTTCTGGAGCAGCATAAAAGGGTTCGGGGAATACGGTTTCAACAAATCCCACAGCGCGGCCTACGCTTTCATCGCCTACTATACGGCGTATTTGAAGACCCATTACCCCGTGGAGTACTTCTGCTCCATTCTCACCTACGAAGCACAGGATACAGCCAAGGTAATACAGTACATCAACTATTGCAAAGACAGGGGAATCGAGGTCCTGCCCCCCGACGTGAACGAAAGCGAGGAGCAGTTCATCATCAGTGACGGCAAGATACGCTTCGGGCTATCTGCAATCAAGAACGTGGGCTCCTCGGCAATCGAAGGCATCGTCGAAGCGCGAAAAGAGAGTCCATTTGCCAATTTGTTGGACTTTTCCAGGAGGGTTGACCACAGGAAGGTGAACAAGAGGACGATAGAGAGCCTGATAAAAGCGGGGGCCTTCGACACGATAGAGCCATCGAGAGGGAAGGCGTTCACGATATTCCCGGGATTGATGGAGAAGGTCCAGCTCATGAAAAAGAAAGAGGCAGACCCCCAGATGGGTCTTTTCGGGGAAAAAGCCCCAGCGGATATCATACGTCTCGAGATCGATCTGGAAGGGGTGCGCGACTGGTCGGAGAAGGAGAAGATGCTCTACGAGAAAGAGAGCCTCGGTTTCTACATAACGGGACATCCCCTCGACCAGCACGATGCCCTTTTATCCGAGGTGAGCGTTGAAACCACATCCTCTCTCCAGCACAGGTATCAGGGAGACAGGGTTACGGTTGCAGGTGTGGTAAACAACCTCCGGGAGAAGAGAACGAGGCGCAACGAGGTAATGGCAATAGTCTTTTTCGAGGACAGGGAGGGAATCGTCGAGGTAATCGTCTTCCCGAACCTCTACGGAGTATCGGATCACATAATCAAATCAGCCGACCCCTTCTTCGTTTCCGGGAGAGTGGAGAGAGACGACAAAAGTGTTAAAATAATTGCAGAGGACATTGTTCAGATCAACGAAGGGAAAGAACGGCTCTCCCGGGAGGTACACATAACGCTCGATTCCAGCAGGGTTAAAAGTGAAGATGTGGCTGAGATCAGCAAGCTTTTCATGAAACACAGGGGCGATAAAAAATCTCGAATCAACTACATCCTCGATGAAACACTGCTTGTCGTCATCGATCTGTCCGAAGATTATTCGCTGGCCCCTTCGCCGACATTCGCAAAGGATTTGAAAAATAAACTGGGGTACGATGCTTTTGACCTTCACTGACCGCCCAATTGTCTCCGGAAATGGAGGAAAGGAAAAGGCTATCCTCGTCGGTGTATTCCTCAAGGGCAGGAAAAATAGACAGAGCAGCCCTTACCGGCCCGTAATAGCCCAGGATTTCATGGACGAGCTGCATGCCCTTGCAAGAAGCGCCAATGCAGAGGTTCCCCACTCCGTGATAACTTCGGCAAGCCACTTCAATCCTTCCATGCTGATCGGCACCGGGAAAGCGGATGAGCTCCACAGGCTGATTCACCACCACGACGCGGATCTCGTCATTTTCAATAATCTCCTGCGGCCTGTGCAGCAAAAAAACCTCGAGGAGTTTCTCGGCGTGAAGGTAATCGACAGGAAAGAGCTCATTCTCGACATCTTTGCCCAGAGGGCAAAGAGTTCGGAAGGTAAATTGCAGGTGGAGCTCGCCCAGCTTCAATACCGTTTGACCAGGATCATCGGGAAGGGCAGGGAGCTGTCACGAACGGGAGGGGGAATAGGAACCAGGGGGCCGGGAGAGAAGAAGCTCGAGATAGACAGGAGGAGAATTCGGGAGAGGATAAGCCAGATCAAAAGGGATCTTGTCAAGGTTCGAAAGACGAGAACTCTTCATTACGAAAGGAGAAAGAAGGGGAATGCCTTTGTCGTTTCCCTGGTTGGATACACCAACGCCGGCAAATCCACCCTATTTAATTTCCTGACCGGTGCCTCCGCGATCTCCAAGAATCAGATGTTTTCGACCCTCGATCCGACAACGAGGAGAATAAACATCCCGTCAAATGGAAAAAGATGCCTCATCGTAGACACGGTCGGATTCATAAGGGATCTTCCCCCCGAGCTCATCGATGCTTTCAAGGCGACACTCGAGGGCATCAACGAGTCCGACCTGATCATACACGTCATCGATTTTTCATCGCCCTTCAGTGAGGAAAACGAGGAGGTCGTCGAGGAGATCCTCTCCGATATCGGCGTAAGGGATAAACCGATGATAACCGTGTATAACAAAACAGACCTCACGAAAGGACAATATTCTATTGAGCCCGGCAGCGGGAAATTGTATATTTCTGCGAAGACGGGGAATGGGACAGATGTATTAATACGGGAGATCTTAAAGCGCGTATGCCAGTTCGAAGATACAGGGAAAAGTTCGACACAGAGCGAATTCTCAACCTCGCAAATATCATCACGGCAGCGAGAATAATACTCATCCCCTTTTTCGTCCAGTTTATCATTCAGGACAGGTACACATATGCCTTGTACGTCTTCGTCATCTGCGGATTGAGCGATGCCGTCGACGGTTTCATCGCGCGGGTATTCCAGGTAAAGAGCAGGTTTGGCATGCTCCTTGACCCCATAGCCGACAAGGCCCTCATGGCCACATCGTTCATCATTCTCGGGATATATCAAAAAATTCCCCTCCTGCTCGTCATCATCACAATCAGCAGGGACATCATCATACTCCTGGGCTCGCTGCTGATCATCATATTTATCGGCATGGAGGAGATATCCACCGTCCCCCTCGGAAAAGCCAACACCGTCTTCCAGCTCACCACGATCGCATATATCCTCTTCCTCCTCTCCTATCCTGATTTTATACGTGGCCTCGGTCTCGAAAAAAATGCCGTTATAGTCAAAACCGCTCTATTTTACGTGACGGGTGGGACGACCCTTCTGTCGGGAATCCACTACTTTGTAAACGGTTTTAAAAAGCTGACAAGGATTTAAACGTGGTCAGAGTGGACGGTGTAACACGGGACAGCGTCGCAGACAGGCACGGCGTTGTGCGGGGCGACCGAATCGTTCACGTGAACGGGAAAAGTGTCGAAGACCTCATCGACCTTCACTTCCTCACCGCACAGGCAAGGTGCCGTATCGGCGTAAGGAACAAAAGGGGCGAGGAGTTCACCTTCCCATACCGTGAGAAAGAGGGCCCCCTCGGCATTATCCCCGAGCCGATAAAAGTCAAACGGTGCAGGAACAAGTGCGTTTTCTGCTTCGTACACCAGCTGCCCCGGGGGATGCGAAGGACTCTGTACGTAAAGGACGAGGATTACCGCCTCTCGTTTCTCTCGGGAAACTTCGTTACCCTCTCCGATGTGACCGATGAGGAGCTCGCCAAGATCATCAGATACCGTCTGTCACCGATTTACGTTTCCATCCACACAACGGACAACGACCTCCGTCGAAGGATGCTCGGCAATCCGCGTGCCAGAGACATAAAGACAACCCTTCACGAATTGACCCACAACGGCATCTCCGTCCACGGCCAGATAGTCATCTGCCCGGGAATCAACGATGGAAAGGTCCTGACGCAGACCGTCTCGGATCTTTCCCGCCTTTATCCCGGACTGGAGAGCGTAGCGCTGGTGCCGGTCGGAATAACCGCCCACAGGGAAGGCCTGCCGCCCATTGAAAGTATCACCGTAGAAAAGGCAAAGGATATCGTTACGTATGTTGAGTCTTTCGCACGAAAATTCAGGAAAGAGAGTGGAGAGGATTTCCTCTACGCTTCCGATGAGTTTTATATCCTGGCACAGAGAGGTCTCCCTTCCGAGAAGCGGTATGGAGAATTCCATCAGATAGAAAACGGCGTGGGGCTGGTGAGAAAATTCATGAAGTCTGCAAACAGGTTTTCCAAAATGGCGGCAAAACCCATGGGAGATCTTGCCGGAATTGTGGTGACTGGCGCGTTGTCCTCGGGGCTCATCGATCGCTTCATCTCTGAATTCAACCAAAAAACAGGAGCATCGGTGAGGGTAATACCGGTTGAGAACGCTCTTTTCGGGAATACCGTTACCGTCACGGGCCTGCTTACGGGTGAAGACATAGTGAGGGCGGTCAAAGGCGGAAAGGGGGAAATTCTCTTCATACCTTCGGTCCTCTTGAGGGAAACGGGGGATAGATTCCTCGATGATCTCACGCCGGAAAAACTGGGAGGTGTCACGGGAAAAAGGGTGGTCGTATTTGAACCCGATCCTGTCGAATTTTACCGAAAATGCCTGGAAATAATGTATAATTGATGGTAATTGAGAAAATAACGTATTGACACAAAAAAGCACCTTTGGTAATAATTTAATGCTAAATCAAACGTGTGGGCGATTAGCTCAGATGGTTAGAGTGCCTGCTTGACATGCAGGAGGTCACTGGTTCAAGTCCAGTATCGCCCACCATAAGTATAGATATTCATTCGACTAACCCGGTTTATCCGGGTTTTTAAACTTTATGAGGGAGATTGGGCGTTGCCATATGTTACCGTTGAGGGGCAGCAGGATCGGTTCACCCCGGGTATGACATACGAAGACCTACTCGTCAACAATTCATCCGTAAATGCCGGTAGAGTGGTAGCCGTAAAGGTCAACGGCATGGAGAGCGACCTGAGCAGGACGATTGAGGAGGGCTCGGAGATATCGTGGATCATGGTTGACGAAGATGAGGGCGTGGACATCCTCCGGCACAGCGCCGCCCACGTTATGGCGTGTGCCGTGAAAAGACTTTTCCCCGAGGCGATGGTAACGATCGGGCCATCTATAGAAAACGGATTTTACTACGATTTTGACGTCCGGGAGCCCTTTACGCCCGATGACCTGAAAAAGATCGAAAAGGAGATGAAAAAGATCGTAGCCGGGAACCTTCCCTTTGAAAAAATGGTCATGGGTAGGGAAGAGGCGATCGATTATTTCGAAAAAATTGGCGAGCACTACAAGGTCGAACTCTTGAGGGAAATAGCGGATGAAAAGGTGTCCCTCTACAAACTCGGCGAGTTCGTCGACCTCTGCAGGGGCCCCCACGTGAAGTCGAGCAGGCGGGTAAATTTCTTCAGCCTCCTCAAGATAGCGGGTGCGTACTGGAGGGGCGATGAAAACAACAAGATGCTTTCCAGGATCTACGGCACTGCCTTCCCCGACAAAGAGGGCTTGGAGCAATATATCAACTTTCTCGAGGAGGTAAAGAAGCGGGACCACCGTCGCCTCGGAAGAGAACTCGACCTGTTCTCCGTTAGCGACGATATCGGCCCCGGTTTGATCCTCTGGCATCCAAAGGGTGCCCTGATGAGGAAGATCATCGAGGACTTCTGGAAGGAGGAGCACCTGGCGAAAGATTACGAGATCGTCTACACCCCTCACGTTGCGAAGCTCGACCTGTGGAGGGTTTCCGGGCATCTGGACTATTACCGGGAGGATATGTATTCCCCCATGGAAGTGGAAGGAGTTCATTACCAGATAAAACCGATGAACTGCCCCTTCCACACCAGCATCTACAAATCGAAGCTCAGAAGTTACCGTGAGCTTCCCATCCGCTACGCCGAGCTCGGGACTGTCTACCGCTTCGAGCGATCCGGTGTTCTCCACGGGCTCATGCGCGTTCGAGGCTTCACCCAGGACGATGCCCATATATTTTTAACCCCCGAACAGCTCGAGGGCGAGATTTTTGCGCTCCTCGACATGACGATAGAAATTCTAAAAAGATTCGGCTTCAAGGAATACGACATATACCTGTCAACGAGACCCGAGAGCTTTGCCGGTTCCGCAGAATCATGGGCAAGGGCAGAGGATGCCCTGAAGGAGGCGCTGGATAAAAAAGGCCTTCCCTATCAGGTCGATCCCGGAGCAGGCGTTTTCTACGGCCCGAAGATCGACATCAAGATTAAGGACGTTCTGGGAAGGGCCTGGCAGTGTTCGACGATTCAGGTTGATTTCAACAACCCCGAGAGGTTCGACGTGAACTACATAGCATCCGACGGAAAGGAGCACCGGGCTATCATGATACACCGGGCGCTCATGGGGTCACTCGAGAGGTTTTTCGGCATCCTCATCGAGCACTACGCCGGCGCTTTTCCCCTCTGGCTTGCGCCCGTCCAGGTAACCCTGTTGACCGTAACGGACAGGACGAGGGATTACTGCGAGCAGGTAGCGCAGAAGCTTCGCAGCGAAGGGGTCAGGGTAAGAGAGGACATGAGAAACGAAAAGCTCTCCTTCAAGATAAGAGAGGCCCAGGTCAGCAAGATACCCTATGCCCTGGTCCTTGGCGAAAGGGAAATGGAAACGGGTACGGTTACCCCGAGACAGAGGGGGGACAGGCATCTTCCATCGATGTCCGTTGACGAATTCATTTCGATGATAAGGTCAGAACTGGAAGGAAAGGAGGAAGGCCATAGCAAAGAAGGTTAGGGTGAACAACCGGATTACTGCTACCGAAGTAAGATTGGTCAGTGCAGACGGTGAGCAGGTCGGAATCGTCAGCACCGAAGAAGCCCTCAATAGAGCCAAAGACCTGGGTCTCGACCTGGTCGAGGTTGCGCCAAATGCCAATCCGCCCGTATGCAGGATAATGGATTATGGAAAATACAAGTACCTCCAGAGCAAGAAGGAACACGAGGCCAGGAAGAAGCAGACCATAATCAATGTAAAGGAGATGAAGATAAGACCCAGAACCGATGAGCACGATTTCCAGGTTAAGTTAAAACATATCAGGCGCTTTCTCGGCGATGGAGACAAGGTGAAAGTAACCTGCAGGTTCAGGGGAAGGGAGATGGCATTCCAGAGCCAGGGACTGGCGTTGCTCAACAGGATTGCCGAGGAAGTCTCGGAGTTAGCGAAAGTCGAGTCACATCCAAAATCGGAAGGAAGGACAATCGTAATGATCCTTGGTCCCCTTGCGGTCAAGAAGAAAAGCTAACGGGAGGATAGGATGCCGAAAATCAAGACGAACAGGGGAGCAGCTAAGCGGTTCAAGGTTACCGCAACGGGAAAGATAAGAAAGAACAGCGCGAACAAGAGCCATCTGCTCACCCATAAGAGCACGAAGCGCAAGAGAAGGCTGAGAAAGTCGGTCATGATAGATTCGACGAACGTCAAAGCTGTCAAGAAACTCATACCCTACCTCTGAAGTGGCGCGGGAGACGGGGAAAAGATATAACTTCCAGGAGACGGTAAGATGTCGAGAGCAAAAAGAAGCAGCCATACGAGAAAGAAGAAGAAGAAGATCCTCAAGATGGCGAAGGGATACAGAGGGGGAAGGAGCAGGCTTGTGAGAACCGCAAAAGAATCCGTGGCCAAGGCCCTCATGTATTCCTACCGTGACAGGAAAGTGCGTAAGAGGGATATACGTGCGCTCTGGATCCAGAGGATAAACGCGGCCACCCGGCTTCACGGGCTTTCATACAGCAAGTTCATAAACGGCCTGAAAAGAGCGGACGTCGATATCGACAGGAAAATCCTCGCCAACCTTGCAATCCACGACGAAGATGCTTTCAGGCACTTAGTGGAAATTGCGAAATCATCTCTGGGTTGAGCCGAATTGTCCGATCTACACGAAACAATAAAGAGCATCCGTCAAGAAGCAAAAGATCTCATTGAAAATGCCGAGAAGGAGGGAGACCTCCTCGAGATAAAGGGGAGGTATTTCGGCAGGAAAGGGTCGTTGTCTGCCCTCATGAAAACCCTCGGGTCTCTTCCTGCAGAAGAGAGGAGAAAGGCCGGGAAAAGCTCCAACGAAGCGAAACGTGAGCTCGAACGGCTCTTCGATGCGAAGCTCGCGGAGATAAAGAGGAGGAGGAAGGAGCGGATCGGCACCGAAGCGGCGACCGACGTCACCCTTCCCCTGCATCTCATTCCCACCGGAAAAATCCATCCCGTATCGGAAACCCTCTTTCATATCATCGATGTTTTTTCCCGGCTCGGTTTCACCGTGTTTTCAGGCCCTGACATAGAAACGGACTATTACAACTTTGAAGCACTGAATATCCCCCCCGACCATCCAGCCAGGGATATGCAGGACACCTTCTACATAGCGAACCTGGATGGAGACCTGGTACTGCGCACGCACACCTCCCCGATTCAGATCCGCGTGATGGAGCGGTTACAGCCCCCCGTGCGCGTTATCGCACCGGGCACCGTGTACCGCTGCGACTATGACATTACCCACTCTCCCATGTTTCACCAGGTGGAGGGTTTCGCAGTAGACAGGGATGTCACCTTCTCTGATCTGAAGGGTGTCCTGACTGAGTTTTGCGGGCTGATTTTCAACAGAAGGGCAACCCTGCGTTTTCGCCCCTCCTACTTCCCCTTCACCGAGCCGAGCGCTGAAGTTGATATCGAATGTGTAATCTGCAACGGAGATGGGTGCAGGGTCTGCAGTGAAACGGGATGGCTGGAGATCCTGGGATGTGGGATGATAGACCCGGCAGTATTCGAATTCGTCAATTATGACTTCGAACACTATTCGGGTTTCGCATTTGGGATGGGAGTGGAGAGAATAACCATGCTCAAGTATGGAATAAACGATATAAGGCTCTTCTTCGAGAACGATACCCGCTTTCTCGCTCAATTTTAACGGTATCAAGATGGAGGGGTAGGCTTTGAAGGCCCTGTACTCCTGGATAAGAGAATTCGTCGAGACAGATCTGGATCCCCACGAAACGGCCGACAGGCTGACGATGGCGGGCATCGAGACATCCTCTGTCAGATATCTGGGAAACGGCCTGGATAGTATCGTAACCGCACGTATCAAATCGATCAAACCCCATCCAAACGCGGGAAAGCTGACCCTCTGCACCGTCACTGATGGAGAGCGCGATTATCAGATCGTCTGCGGAGCCACCAATATTTCCGAGGGAGACAGGGTACCCCTCGCGCACATCGGGGCAACGCTTCCCGGTGGCATGGAGATAAAAAAAACTAAAATCAGGGGCTACTACTCGGAAGGAATGATGTGTTCAGAGAGAGAGCTTGGAATATCTGACGAGCACGAAGGTATCATGATCTTGCCCGACGACACACAACCCGGGAAACCGATTGTGGAAACACTCTTCCTTGATGACTACCTGATGGAGTTCGATATCACACCGAACAGGGGAGATTGCCTTTCCGTCTACGGGATAGCCCGGGAAGTTGCCGCACTTGGCGGGTTTCCTCTGAAGAAGCCTCACATCTTCTTTCCCGAGGAGGGATCTGATATAGAGCGTGAGGTGACCATCGGGATTGAAGATTACGATCTCTGCCCCCGCTATTCATCCCGTGTCATATATGATGTCGAAGTTTCCCCATCACCCCTGTGGCTGCAGAGGAGGCTTCAGATCTGTGGAATGAGGCCCATCAACAATATCGTCGACATCACCAATTACCTCCTCCTCGAGCTCGGACAGCCCATGCATGCCTTCGACCTTGACCTGATAAAGGAGCGCAGGATACTGGTCAAGAGGGCAGGCGATGTCAAATCGTTTACGACTCTCGATGGGATCGACAGGCAGATCCATGAAGAGACCCTGTTGATCTGGGACGGAAAAGACCCGGTTGCAGTTGCGGGAATCATGGGAGGGGAAAACAGCGAGGTGCATCGGGGAACCAGGAAGGTTCTCTTCGAAAGTGCCCATTTCAACCCCCTATCCGTGAGGAAAAGCAGGAACCGGCTCGGAATTTCAACTGAATCATCCTACCGGTTTGAGAGGGGAGTGGACCCGGCGGGGACCCTTCTTGCGATAGACAGGGCCTTGACGATACTCGCGGGTTTCTCATCCTTCACTACCTGCAGGGGGTTCATCGATGAAAAGAGTGAGATCAGCACATATACCCCGGTCCGGCTCCGCACGAAGAATGCACAGAGAATTACCGGTATGAAGATCGCAAAAAAAGATGCCGTGCAGGTTTTCCGGAACCTCGGCTTTGAGCTGGCCGATGGAAAAGGAGATGAGATTCTCGTACACGTTCCTTCGTTCAGGTTCGACGTTACACGCGAGATAGACCTCGTAGAGGAGATAGCGCGGATGCTGGGGTACCACAACGTACCCACCACCTATCCGAAAGCCGACATCCCCCACTCTTCCGCAGACCACGAATTCATCGAGTTTAAAAAAAGTGCCTCCCAGATCCTCTCGTCCCTCGGCCTGATGGAATCGATAAACTACTCTTTCATATCAGAGAAGACGTTCAATCAGCTAACAGAATATTCAGATGATTTCTCCGAGTCGCCCGTCACGATTAAAAACCCGATATCCGATGACACGGGCCTGCTGAGACCTTCCCTCCTGCCCGGCTTGCTCAAAAGTGCCAGCACGAATATATCGAGGTACAACAGGGATGTGCGCCTGTTCGAGATAGGAAAGATTTTTAAAAAGTCCCTCAAAAAGGAGTTCTTCGAGGAAAACAGGCTCGCCACTATATTTACGGGCAATCTCTCCATCGATCCCCTGTCGGGGAGGGAGAAAAAGGTCGACTTCTACTACGCAAGGAACGTCCTCGATAAAATATTCGCCGGGCTCAAGATCGATGATACCTTCATCGTGGCGGAAAAGACCCCGGGAATTTTTCAACCTGGAGAATCGGCAGCCATCAAATTCGAACACAAAACGGTCGGTTACATCGGATTAATTAATGCAGCCGTTTGCGATCTCTTCGATATTGAAACGGAAGTCTACTGTTTTGAAATCAACCTCGATCTTCTCTTTAAAATAAGGAGTCCCGAAAGAACGTACCGCCAGATCTCCAGGTATCCCCCGATGGAGCGAGACATCTCTTTTTTCATCAACAGGGAAATTCCCGTCGGTGACATCCTTGCATACGTCAAGAGAGTGGATGACTCCCTGATAGCGAGCGTCTCGATATTTGACGTTTATCGCTCAGAAAAACTCCCGCCGGATAAGAAAAGTATCGGCTTGCGCGTGGTGTATCAGGCAGACAATAGAACCTTGACTGAACAGGAAGTTAATGATATTCATAGAAAAATAATTATTCTCATAGAAAACAGATTTGGTGGTATGGTCAGAAGTAGTTAAAGAAGGAGGAAAATATGACGAAGGCGGATCTGGTAGAAATCATTTACGAAAAGGTGGGGCTATCCAAGAAAGAGGCAAAAGACATCGTAGAGACGGTGTTCGATACGCTCAAGGAAAGCCTCAAAGATGGAGAGAAAATAAAGATTTCCGGATTTGGAAACTTCTCCGTGAGAGTGAAGAGGCCCCGCAGGGGTCGGAATCCCCAGACGGGTGAGGACATAGAAATTTCTGCCAGGAGGGTGCTCACCTTCAAGGCAAGCCAGATCCTTAAAGATCACATCAACAGCTTGGATCAGGAAGAAGTTCTGTAAATTGACGAGGGCAGGGTTTGAAGCAAAGTATCCCTGATAAAATCTACTTTAAAATTGGGGAAGTAAGCAAAATTGTTGGTGTAAAGGCGTACGTAATACGATTCTGGGAATCTGAATTCAAGATAAACAGGGCGAAGACAAAGACGAGCCACAGGATCTACAAGGCGAAAGATATCGAGCTTCTCTTAACGATAAAAGATCTCCTGTATAACAAGAAATTCACCATAGACGGCGCCAAGAACAAACTAAAGGAGCTTCAAAAGGACGAAAAAGAAAAGCAGTTATCCCTGTCCCTCGACGAGGGAAAGTATCAAAAAATGCTTCTCAACGTAAAGGGAGAGCTGAAAAGAATAAAGAAAATACTCGAGAAGACCACGAGATGACCGTCGGGGCGTAGCGCAGCCTGGTAGCGCACTTGCATGGGGTGCAAGGGGTCGCTGGTTCAAATCCAGTCGCCCCGACCATTTTTTCTTTCCTTACCGCCACGGATGTTGCTTGCTGTCTCAATCCGCCGTTATTTGATTCCTCAAGGCGATCATCCTACAATGGAGACGGTAAAATAGAAGGGGGAAGAAACTGCTGCATCATAAACGTATCTGCAGGAACAGGGTGACCACATGTCAGGAAAAGTGAAGAAGCCCCTCATACTTATTTCCAATGATGACGGTATACATTCGGAAGGCCTGCATGCCCTTGCGAAGGCTATGAGAAAATTAGCCCGCGTCGTTGTCATAGCTCCCGACAGGGAGAGAAGTGGTGTCAGCCATTCACTTACCCTGCAGCGTCCCCTGAGGGTAGACAGGGTAAAGCCGGGTATATACGCCGTTGACGGTACCCCGACAGACTGCATCAATCTCGCCGTGAATAAAATCCTCCGGGAAAAACCTGCACTCGTGGCGTCGGGAATCAACAAAGGGGGCAACCTGGGTGATGACATCACCTACTCCGGGACCGTCTCTGCAGCGATCGAAGGCAGGTTGCTCGGCATCCCCTCGTTTGCGATATCACTCGTGACGAGGAACAATTTCCGATTCGATATCGCAATGAGGGTCGCTACAGACATTGCAAGAGAAATCCTGGTGAAAGGTCTTCCCGAGGACACGCTCTTAAACGTCAATGTCCCCAACGTTGCTGAGAAGGAGATCAAAGGAATAAAGATTACCCGGCAGGGAAAGCGGATTTACAGCGATGCCGTCATCGAGAAAACCGACCCCCGCGGAAGAAAATATTACTGGATAGCAGGGGAGGAGATAGGCTTTGAGAACAGGAAGGGTACGGACATTCTCGCTGTAAACAGCGATTACATAAGCATTACACCTCTTCACCTTGACCTGACCAATTACAAATCGCTCAGACAGTTACGGTACTGGGAAGACTCGTTGAATAAATCAATGAGGATATCAAAAGGGGGAGGCAGGCGTGAAGGGAGAAGCCGATCCTGACGTTTTGAGCAGGTTGAGATCGCACATGGTCGAGAGCCAGATCATGAAGAGAGGCATACGAGATTCGCGGCTCCTCGAGGCGATGCGGGCAATCCCCCGGCACCTGTTTATTCCCCTCCATCAGAGAGACCGGGCATACGATGACTGTCCCCTCCCGATTGGTTATAATCAGACCATTTCCCAGCCCTACATAGTTGCCCTGATGACGCAGCACCTCCAGCTAACCGGAAGCGAAAAGGTTCTGGAGCTCGGGACCGGTTCCGGCTATCAGGCTGCCATACTCTGCGAACTTGCCGAAAGGGTAATTACGATAGAGAGGATACCAAAGCTTGCCGAGAGGGCTGAAGCGGCGCTATCCGGTCTCGGTTATCGCAACGTTCAGATCATTGTAGGTGACGGAACGGTCGGGTATCCTGACGAAGCCCCCTATGACAGGGTGTTGATAACCGCAGCGACACCGAACATTCCGCAGCCCGTCGTGGAGCAACTGTCCGAGGGGGGAATCGTTGTCGCTCCCGTTGGCAAGCAGTTCGAGCAGGAGCTGTTGAAGGGGATCAAGAGGGCGGGGGGTCTCGACAAAACCTATCTTGGAGGGTGCAGATTCGTAAAACTCGTCGGGAAATATGGTTTCAGAGACAACTGATTCTTTTCATCTCTTTTCTCCTGATCGTTTCATGCGCACAGCCGGGAGTCTACCACAGGGTGAAGAGAGGACAGACCCTTTACCGGATATCGGTCACGTACAACGTCCCATTGGGCAAGATCGTTTCCTACAACGATATCGATGACCCTTTTGACATAAAGGCCGGACAGAGGATCTTCATCCCCGGCGCCGTGAAGCACCTGGACGTTCCCATTGTCAAGCCGCCTGTTTCCGTCAAGAAAAAGATCTTCATAAAGCCCGTGAGCGGCACGATTACCGGGAGGTTCGGGGAACGCAGGAGCAGGCACCATCACAAGGGGATAGACATCGCGGCACCTTCGGGTTCCCCCGTGATGGCCGCGCTATCAGGAAAGGTGATTTATGCCGGCTCGGGTTACTCGGGTTACGGCAAGACCGTTATCATAGACCACCAGAATGGATACATGACCCTCTATTCTCACCTAAAAAAAATCCTGACGAAAGTAGGCAACTCGGTCCGTCAGAGAGAGAGAATCGGAAAGGTGGGGAAGACGGGTAGGGCGACGGGCCCGCACCTGCACTTCGAGGTGCGCCACAACGAAAAACTGGTCAACCCTGTCGATTATCTCCTTCTCTGATAGCTGTGAAGAGATCGGGAAACATAAAAATCTTTACAGGAGGTGGTTTTCTCTATGCACGGAGAACTGAAGGCGAAGATTAGAGACGTTGCTGACTTTCCCAAGAAAGGAATTCTTTTCAAGGATATCACGACGCTGCTGGCCGACCCCAAGTCTTTTCAAATGGCCATCGACCTCATCGCACATCGCTACACCAACGTTCACATCGACGCCGTCGTCGGTGTCGAGGCGCGGGGCTTCATCATGGGCGCAGCCCTTGCTTATAAACTCTGCTCGGGTGTCATCATCGTGAGAAAACCCGGAAAACTGCCCGCAGAGACCGAGAGCGTCACCTACCAGCTCGAGTATGGCGAGGACAGCCTGGAAATCCACAAGGACGCCGTCAAGCCCGGAATGAAGATACTCATCGCAGACGACGTTCTTGCGACGGGCGGCACGATCAAAGCGGTGATCGACCTTGTAAAGAGAATGGGCGGTGAGATCGTTGAATGCGCGTTCCTCGCGGAACTCTCTGCCCTCGGGGGAAGCGAGAAGATCAAACCTTATGGCCACTTTTCCCTTTTGGTGTTCGAGGATTAAGGAGGGTGGTGCCCCCGGAGAGACTCGAACTCCCGGCACGCGGTTTAGGAAACCGCTGCTCTATCCGCCTGAGCTACGGGGGCAGCAAACAGGGTATGATCATAACACAGCAAAATGATGTTTTCAATTGATTCGACGTTACGATCGGGTGGCCATGTGGTATGATATTCTCCTAAAGAGAGGGAAATAGAGGCGCATATGCCTATCTACGAGCTCGAGTGCAAAAAATGCGCAAAGGTTGGAGAGTACCTTGTTTTCGGATCCATGGACGGTGAGATCTGCAAGTTTTGCGGTTCCCCGGAGCTTGTCCAGCTCATGTCGGTATTCGCCTACAAATCGGAAGGGAAATTCAAGCAGGGTGGAGGTGCCGGTTGTGCCGGTTGCAAGGCGAGCAGCTGCTCATCCTGTGCCTGAAGTGTGCCTCTGGTTGTACTTCTTCAAAAATTTTTCAACGTCTTTTTTCCTGAATCGCCACTGGTTTCCGCTCTTATAGCCCTTTATCTGACCTTTTCTCGCCATGTCGTTGACCGAATCGGGACTCAGGTCGAGCAAAATAGCTATGTCCCTGGTCTTGAGAATATTCGGCATGCTTTTCAAGCCCATCAATCCTCCGAACAAAACGGCTTTTTATTTTATATAACATAACAGATAAGCGAAGTAAACGGAAAAAGCCTTGCAAGGGTTCGTATTTTTCATTATCTTTAATCGAATTAACCCGTTTTCATACAAAGAGCCCAGATGAAACTGTTTAAGCTCGTAGCAGGAATAATATTGTTTTGCCTGGATTTTCTCGTCGTATGGTCATTTCCTTTCCGCTATGTGGGGAGTATGCTCGATAAAGTCTATTACCTTTTGTTTGGTCTGGGATGCGTGATATACCTCCTGGTCCACGTCGTGAGAAAACCTGAAAATTTTTATGTATGGAATCACGAATTTTCTCACCTGCTGGCGTCGAAAATGTTCCTCAAAGATGTCAAGGGTTTTCACGTAACACGCAGGCGGGGCGGGAAGGTGGTCGTGGAAAAAACTAATTTTCTCATAGATCTTTCACCTTACCTGTTCTATCCACTCATAATTTTTTTGGTTCTCCTTGCCATTCTCTTTCGGAAAGCGGGATTTCAGGCCGGAATACGGGCATATTTCCTCGCAGCAGGGTATCTTCTCACCATGATGCTCGCCTTCACGGCAAAATCCTTTGTTTCAGGCCAGGAGGATATCAAGCGGAACGGATACCTTTTTTCAGCAACCGTTGTCCTGCTCCTGAACTTCATCATTCTGCCCGTTTATCTTTTGCCGGGAGTTATTGAAAAAAAGGTGTTTATAGAAGATATAATAATGTTATGGTTTAATAGTATTAAGTTAAATACACAATTTATATTTGAAATGGCGGGAAATATATATGCAGGTATGACGGGAACCTTGAGCCGTTGACAGCCCTCTTTCAGAATGCCGTTAACGGGCTTGGCGATTGAGAAAAAAGTGCGCTCGTGACCTAATTCTGATTCGACGCCGGCATGCGGAGGATCTTCTCTGCACGCTCTTTTACCTTTTTTACCTCATCCCCCTCAAGGACATCGATTACCTGTTTATCCTTGCCTATGAAGAAGATCGTCGGGGTATGTATGATGCCATATTTGTCCGCAGCGATAAAAAAGTCATCGACAATCGCATCGAATGCCACGGGATAGAGGATATCGTGATCATCTATGAAAAGAACCACGTTGTCAACATGGGGTTCTCCATCGACATTGACGGATAAGAAATTTACCCCGTCGCGGTACAATTCATAGGTTTCGTTCAGGGCTGGGATAATCTCCGTACAGACCTTGCAATATGCGGACCAGAAGACGAGAACGCTGGCTCTGCCTCCTGGGTTAAACGAAACCAGTTCGCCGCTACGAGATTTCAGTTCGAATGAAGGGGCAACATCGCCCCTTTCAAGAAGGGAAATCAGCCCTTCCGGGAGAGCAGGTTGAGGGAATGACCAGAGAAAGACAACGAGCGTGGCAAGACAGCACCTTGCGAGTCTCGTCATAGCTCACTTTCCGGTTCGGATCTCATTGATTATATTTGCTATCTTGTCCTGTGACGCCCAGTAATAGTTGGCTTCCGCATAGCGGATCTTCCCGGCTTTATCGATAATTATGCTCGTGGGCAATGCATTTATGCAGAACATATCCCAGGCTAAAAGCTCCCTGTCGATGAGCACGGGAAAATCTATCTTCCACTGTGTAAGCGTTTCCTTTATCCTCGCCACGTGAGCCCTGGATATGTTCTGTGCCTCCTGGTTGATGGCGATGACCACGATATCGGGGCTTGTCTTGTATACCCCCTGAAGAAAGGTCAGTTCCTCCTCGCAACGGGGACACCAGGAAGCCCAGAATGCAAGGAGTATTATCTTCCCCCTGTACGCATCCAGAGAGACCTTCTTTCCGTCTATGTCGGTCAGTTCCAGGTTAGGAGAGGCCTTGCCGACCTCGACGCACAGTGCGAAGGAGGAGGGTGGTGCATGAAAGACACAGAGAAGAAGAATGAAAAACAAAATAACGATCGACACCACTCTCATTTGGATATCACCCGGATTTCATTTTGTTTCAATATAATAATAATCATTTTCCAAAAGTCAATGTTTTAATGGATCAGTGGAAATAGAGCCTTTTTGACTCTCCTTCACGATCCTTAATTTGGTCTTAACAAACAAACTGTTTTTGCGTAATATAGTTTGGAATGAAAAACAGGGCCCCCTCCAAATATACAATCAAAAGGAGCAGGGTAGCCGCTTTGCTCCTTATCATCGAACTAACCGCACTCACGATCTTTTTTGGCTTTCTCCTCAAAACCGTCAGGGCGAGATACGCCGATTTGGCCTTTGAGAGCATAAGCGGGAATATCACCGGGAATATCTCATCTGCAATCTGGAGAAGTGCGTCGCTCGTTGCAAAAAACGGGGACGCGCTGCTATCGGAAAAAATTACTGACAGTATAAAAATGTACCTTGCAACCCCGGTGACTTTCACCGAGGACCCATCCATTCTGCGCGGCAAGAAAATGCTCAAATCAGCGGAAGGAGAAAAGTTCAGCCTTTACATCGGCCACCTGCGAAACCAGCCGGAGCAGGGCATGGTTCTGCCATTTGCGGTGGCAAGTAATCCCGACGTGAAAAGTATCGCCTCGGCAGAGCTGAGAGTTCCCGGCATTCTCGAATACCTGAACGGCCTTGCGGCAAGAGGCGTTTACTGCAAAATCTTCTCCCTCGAAGGCCGCATCTCACTCGCCGACACGTCGCTGCTTCCCGCTGACTCACGCCTGGAAAGAATGATTGAAAATTTTGATTCGTGGGAAAAAGCAATCACTGAATTTGATATCGGTGTTACCGTTACCGCTCCCGAGGGTTTTTTAGAAATACCCCTGGTTCCCCAGGTTTGCGTGGTCCTGGGATTTCTCTTCCTCGCATCGCTGGTTTTCTTTCTTCACGTGCGCATAATCAAGCCGGCTTCCTTGTCCATCGACCTTTTTCAGGAGAGAAGGGAGAAGGTGGGAATTGAGCTGCTCGACGGGATCAACCCCGAGAACCTCTACCTGAACGTCAACTCGCTGGTCGGTGAATATACGAACTTGAGGGAAGAGCACAGGGTTGTGAAAAAGAAGCTCGAGGAGGTTGAGCTTGGAAGCCTCAAGGAGTTGAGAAGAAACCACAACGAACTCCTCATCAATCATTCGATAACGAAGAAGATGTTGAAAGCGCTGAACAAGGATAGCGTGATCCCTATCCTGCTCGAAGGGATAAAAGAGCTCGGTTACGAAAATTTTATCTGGGGAAGATTCAACCGGGATGCTCCCGGAATGGAGTTCAACCTGGACGCGCTCAAGTACGGCAAAGAGAGGGTGACCATTCCACTTCTTGACGAAACCTTTTTTCTCACCAAGGTGAGCTGGAGCGGGACATATCACTATGTTGAGGATGCATCCAAGATCGACTGCCGCTACGATGATCTCATCCTGCTGGCAAATGGGCCGTCCTTTGTCATTCCGGTTCTGAAAAACAGGAGGTTCAAGTGTTACCAGCATTTCAAATGCAGCACGAATGATTGTCCCGCCTACATGAGTAACGACCAGAAATGCTGGGTGAGGGGTGCGGTAAAGTGTGATTCCCATATCGTGGAGCCTTCAAAAAACCCGAAGGAAACCTGCTTTAAATGCAACCTCTTCAACGTCGAGGGCGTGCTCATCATCAAGGAAGGGCGGGATGAAAAAGAGCTCAAGACAGAGCACATCGGCAGCATAGTGGGACTGGTGAACGAAGCGTCACTGGCTCTGGAAATTGCCGACCTCTATGAGGAGACAGAGAGGATGTCGATAACCGACGGGCTGACGGGTCTCTACAACCACAGGGAGTTCTTCAAGCTTCTGCGGGGCGAACTTGACAGGTCGAAGAGATACGGAACCAACCTCTCCCTCATGATGATAGACGTTGACAACTTCAAGGTGTTCAACGACACCTACGGTCATCTGGCGGGCGACCTGGCCTTGAAAATGATATCGACGGCCATAAACAGGGCAGTGAGAAAGATCGACATCGTTTCCCGCTACGGGGGCGATGAGTTTACGGCGATTCTTCCCGAGACTGACCAGAGGGGTGCCATCGTTCTCGCAGAGAGGATCAAGAGCGAAGTTGCAAAGATGAACATGTCTCCCGTTGAGGATGAGAGGGCGGCATTGACGGTCAGCATCGGTATCTGCTCCACACATGCAGGCAACATCACCCCGGATCAGCTGGTAAGCAGGGCGGATGACGCCTCCTACCTTGCAAAGAAGACGGGCAAAGACAAAATATGTATCTCTGACAGAATGTAATGAGCATGCTTACGAGAGAAGATTACGAGAAACTCGAAAGTGAAAGGCTTGCCCCCTTCGCGTCCAAGAGCCTCCTTTCCCGCGGCCGAAAGCATCCTGAGGCAGAGGATACGATTCGAACTGCTTTCCAGAGGGACCGGGACCGTATTATCCATTCTGCCGCATTCCGGCGGCTGGAATACAAGACCCAGGTTTTTGTGAATCACGAGGGTGATCACTACCGCACGCGCCTGACCCACACGATTGAAGTCTCACAGATAGCGCGGTCGATTTCCAGGGCCCTGCGCTTGAACGAGGACCTTACGGAAGCGATCGTCCTTGCCCACGACCTCGGCCACACACCCTTCGGACATGCGGGAGAGAGAACGATGAACGACCTGATGGAAAACCACGGCGGCTTCGAGCACAACCTCCAGTCACTGCGCGTGGTGGACCACCTCGAGAAGAGATATCCTGAGTTCAACGGCCTCAACCTCACATACGAGGTGAGAGAGGGAATATGCAAGCATTCATCGGCCTATGACACGACGTCGCCTCCCTTTGAATTCTCGCCCGGAAAAGAGCCCTCCCTGGAGGGACAGATAGTCGACCTGGCCGATGAGATTGCCTACAGCAATCACGACATCGATGACGGCTTGAGAAGCGGCCTCATCACGTTGAAGCAGCTGGAGGGCGTAACGCTCTGGAAGGAAGCGATACAGATGGTGAGAAAAAACTATACCTCACTCGATGACGATGCGCTGAAACACAGGGGAATTTCGACGATCATCTCCTTTCTCACCAGGGACCTTACCTTTTACTCCTGGGAAAGCATCGAGAAGGCGCAACTTACCTCGGTTGACGATGTTCGCAACTTCGGCGGCCGAATGATAACATTCAGCGAGGAAATGAGGGAAAAAAACGAAGATCTCAAGAAATTCCTATATAATAATATGTACTGCCACTACAGGGTCATCAGGATGGAGGAAAAAGCGAAAAGGATTATAGTGGATCTCTATGACGCTTACAGAACAAGGCCCGAGCAATTGCCCCCGCGCTTTTATGCGAAAAAAAACAGGGAAGGCCTCGAAAGGGTGATATGCGACTACATCGCGGGGATGACAGACAGATTCGCGTTAAATGAGCACAAGAAACTGTTCGATCCCCACGAAAAAGTCTAAAAGAATATCCCCGCCAGGTATCACATGAGCAGCTTCGACGAAAGGTTCAAAAAAGCAGTAAGGGAAAACTTTGATGCCAGTGTAGAGCACTACGAACGTTTCGAGCAAAAACATCACCTTTTTGAAAACCTTACCTACAAGCTGGTAGAAATCATGGGAGGGATGGAGAAGGCCTCGAGAGTGCTCGACGTTGGTTGCGGTACTGGCATATCGACGTACAGCCTTTATAAGTGTTTTGGAGACAATTGTTCATATTATGCAATAGATATATCTGCAAATATGCTTGATATTGCAAAGAATAAATACGCTGATCTGGGCAATTTCATATTCATCCACGGCGATGCGGAAAATTTATCCGATCACTTCATAGAGAAATTCGATGCGATTTTCTACACAGCATCGCTCTTTTTGCTCCCCGATTTTAAAAAAAGTCTCCATCAAGCGCTGACATTGCTAAACAACAGGGGAAAGATTGCAATCAGCTTTTACTCGGGACTTTCCGACATGAGAGGGCAGGACCTTATAAAGAAACATTTCGAAGGTTTTTCATACAGATATGGAGCATTTGGCCTTCCTGATCTTATCAAATGGCTAAAAGCATCAAAGATCAAGAATTTTACCACAGAATACCTTTTTCAGGCAGAGAGTGAGTTTCTGACAGAATTTCTCACGATTCCCGCACAGGCTGCAGGCCTTTTTCCGCGCCAGACGTTCAACAAACAGGTCTCTCTGGTGAAGGAATTCGTTCGCGATCTCTACAGCTTCGAAAAAGATACGTTCATGAAGTGGACGTTTATCGTTATATCGTCGTAGAGAGGGGATAATCAGGAAAAAGAGAGCGGGAAAGAGCCAATGAGCGAGCAATCTGCACCTAAGTTAACATAATATACATTATCAGACGTTATAACCGGCATTCAGATGATCCATTCTTCCTTCGCCGGATCTTCCCCCGTTATCCTCATCTTGAATTCGGCCATTTCTGGCCATCTTTCTTCAAAAACCCTGTCGCTGGTACCGACAACAAAGAATTGAATCGTTCCCTTTCCTTTCTCGAGAAACATTTGAAGCGGATATGAGGCTTCGAAAACATCTTCAAATGCGCAAACGACCTGGTTCCGACTATTTTCGCCTGAATCTATGATCTTGACTATTTTGCGTAATGGATCGATCTCATATTCAAAATGGTTATCATTAATATCAAATTTTATTTCAATTACGGCACTTTCTTCTAAGGTATCCCCTTGAAAATCGATGCGCATAAACAATGTGTTCCTGTCATACCCTGCGTACAGGGAGCTGATTATTCCGAATCCGGCCCGGTGCATCGAGGCGAATGTGGGGCTTTGAACAAATTTGGCACCCCCGATCCACTCGTAGTAAGAGGTAATCTTCCCGTCTATTCTTGGATTTATGTAAGATTTGGGCCTTAGAACGAGCATGTCACCATCGATCGCCTGAACCAGTCTTTCCGGGGAAAAAATCTCCTTCTCCAGGCTTTTTGGGGGATCTTCGCCCAGGCAACTATAGGCCATTTTTATATTTTTCCTGAACAACTTGTCGAACTCAAGAAGGTTTGCCGTGAAATGCTCATCCCCATACCACCAGTACCAATCTGACCCCTCCGCAATCCGTATATACTCTAATGCTTTACTTGATTTATCTGTATCTATATACCTGTCATAAATCAGATTTTTCAGTTTATATATATACTTCCACGCAGCAAAATCCTCCTGCTGGCCGAACCATATCCTGAAAGTACCGTCAATCCATGAACCGGGTTTTATCGATTCGAGGACGGGGAAGCTTTTTTTCCCCTTCCCGTTCATGTATTCACGGTATGTTACAACGTTCAGATCATCCGACCCGCTTAATTTATCAAAGAGAGACCGTAAGAAATCAATGCCGTAATTGGGGTAGTATTCCCAGGGATTTTCCCCGTCAAATATGAGTGAGACAATATAATCCCCGGGATTTAAACCTCTTTCTGTAATATTGCGGCGTATGTCGAGAAATTTGTTGAAGAGATGGTTTGCCGCTGTCTGCTGATCCCAATTCTTGTAGACGAATCCAATCAGATCGGATAGATAGTGATCTCTAAAAAATATGTGAAAATCCAAGTTTTTATACCGGTATGGTTGGTACAATACTTCAGGCTTATCCGGCAGGCCCCCGGTATCCCGGTGAATTATCTCATTGATCCCCTTGCTGAGAACGAGCTCATCGGTAAATGTATACAGGAACCCCTCCTTTGCCATGAGTTCTAACGCCGGCTCTGACACCGATCCCTCGGATGGCCACATTCCCGAGGGGGAAAATCCGAAAACGTCGAGAAAGTACTCCTTCGCTTTCTTTATCTGGTCCACGGCGTCATCGGGATAGGCGATGCGAAACGGCGGAAGCTCAACATGGGGGTCTGCAAGTTCCGCACAATTGCTGTCGATGAGGATCGGCAGTATGGGGTGGTAAAAAGGAGACACCGTCAGTTCTGCTATGCCGGCATCGGAAACCTCCCTGAACCTGCTTATTACTCTGCCGATTATTTCCTTGTGAAAATCGAGCAGAACCCTTTTATCCTCTTCCCCAAAGAGCCGGCCTTTTTGCACTATTTCCTGAATCTTCCTGTTCCCTTCATAGTGAACGGGGTTCAGCCATACGAGATTGAACAGGACCTGAAGGTCGGTTATCTCTGTTATGCCGAAAAGTTTCAGCGCCCTGTCAACATTACCTGACGTGCCTCGCCAGCGCTGGAAGAGCTCTTTATACCGTGGAAACCGATAGATCATCGTCTCTGCGTGGGCGTGGAAAAAGTTTTTTAGAATATACTCCTTCTCTTCGGTAGAAAGGTCGTAGGCGTTCTTTTCTGAAAGCGCAAAACAGGTGTCGCTCAACCCATCTCTGTCGTAGTGCTCTATCTGTTTGACAAGAGATGGAACGAGATTGATGTTGTGCCTGAGTCGGGGGAACTCCTTGAACAGGTCTGCAATGAAGAGGTAGTTCTTTGTAGCGTGCAGGCGAACCCAGGGAAGGAGAAAGCTGTTCTCCTCAGGGTCGAGATAGTACGGCTGGTGAAGGTGCCATAGGAAAGCGATGTTGAGTTTCATCAGGAAATTGAGGAAAGCCTGATTTTGATGAATTCAATATCAGGGTAATCAGGGTTCTTTTCAAGGATATCGGCATATATCTGCCTTGCTACTTCGAAATCCCCCATCAGCTCATAACAGCGGGCCATCCCGTAGGAGGCGGCACCCCTGCTGTAAGGGTCGGTTGCCATATCCCCGGCAGCCTTGAAGTGACGGATCGCCGATTTATACTCGGAAAGGGCCTCATAGCTGTACCCGAGTCCGATGTTGCTGATGTAACGCAACTCGGGGGGTACCTCCTCTTTCCCGAGAATCTCCTGAAATTTCTCGACCGCGTTTGAATAGTATGCGAGCTTGAAATTCACATCGGCGATATAGTACTGCGCGTAAATTTTCACGGATTTCGAGCCGACTTTTTTCAAAAAATTCTCGAGATCGGACTTGACCAGGACGAGGTTTTGTTTTTCCCCTTCGCTGAGTTCCAGGTATTTATCGGGTATCCTGGCAACAATTTGCCAGAGCTTTCCATTTTCCTTGGAAAATTTCCGGCTCGTATAGCCTTTGTAACCATAAATTGCCAGGGCAAGCACGAATATCGAGCCGGCGACGGCCATCAGCTTTGCCTGGTTTTCCGTTATGAATCTTGTCGCCGTGCCAAGAAGCGTCAAAACCTCATCTGGTTGCTTGAGTTCCTTTTTCGTCAGCCGTTTCTTCGCCACGTTTCAGCCCCTCTTATCTATCAAGTTTGCGGAATTTTCAAAAATCAACGAAACATCATCAGCCAAAAGGCCCGCACCCTCAAGAACTGCCCTTGCCGTCTCCTTATCGATAAAGTCTCCAGGCCCGTGGGCGTCGGTGTTAAAGATCAATTCCGCACCCGTTCTCCTTGCCATTCTGACGATATGGCCATTCGTGTAGGAATGCCCTCCCCTCGAAGTTATCTCCAGAAAGACGCCATTTTTTGCTGCCAGCATCGCATCCTCCTCCGTTATGAGGCCCGGATGGGCGAGGATATCGGCACACGCAATAATCGCCTCCCTGTTCGTTCCCGGGGGAACCGGCTCCACAATCGTCTCGCCATGAACGATAACTATGCCGGCACCCCGTTCCCTTGCCTCGGTGACGAGGCCGCCTATGAGCGAAGGCGGGACGTGCGTTATCTCTACACCCGGAACAACTTTCACCCCGGTTTTAAGGGACAGGTCCCGGGAAACCTTTACCATGCCGGACAGCACGAAATCGATGTTCGACGTGTCCACGTGGTCAGTCAGAGCAAGAGCTTTGTAGCCTTTCTGCTTGGCCCGGGATACGATTTCCGATGGTATGAGCACGCCATCGCTAAATATCGAGTGAATGTGCAAATCTATCATCGCGGTTCTCCACGATCTCTATGTGCCGTCTAATAACTTCCTGCAGGGAAGCCTGTATTTCAACCGGGGTCAAATCATCCATCTCTTTTATTTTAATCGCACAGCGCAATTTTTCGGCTCTTTTTTTGAAAAGACTGAGGGTGTTGTCACCCAGGCCGAAATTGGTGAAACTCTTGCTCATGATCCCGAGAACCTGCCCGCTGCCCGTGCTCTTTGCAAACTCCGAGACAGCCAGGAGGTCCTCGAGGGAACTGCTCATCTCGTCTTTCAGGATGAGAATTACGCCGATAGATCTCGCCGACATCGCGTGCCACATGGGAGAAAACTCCCTCCTGCACAGAAAGGAAAGCAAGGCTATCCGCGCATTTTTCCCAACGTGTAAATATCCGAATACTCCCTTTGAGATGCCCCTCTCCCTGTTTTTTGCCGCCAAAAAATACCTGTCCACCTGGAATTCAGAATATCGATTGAGCACAGTTATTATGTCGTCAAGGATGGAATCTTCGGGGAGGAAAAAAACTATCTTTCCAACGATGGGGTTATCCACATCTTTTGAGACAGGGATCTCTCTTTTTGAACGTATTTTGATGATTTCGTCTTTGTCGAGGAAGTCGAGCTTTACCTGTTTTTTCTCGAACCTCCCGATCCTGATGAAATTTCTCTTGCTCATCGAGAGAAGGGCTTTATAAACATCGTAATCGGGGTGGGTGGAGGCGTCCACGATCTCCTCGACCTTTGAATAGTACTCGATGAGCATGAGGATCTCTTTCAACACGGAGTTTGACGTTGGGGGTAGCTTATGGGGGTTGATCATGAACTCAACTGAATCATCGGGGTCGGGAAAATCTTCCGTGATCAAGGCCATTTCATCATGTCTGCGCAATCCCTCGAAAATCAGGCTGTGACTGCTTTTAACGATTGTTCTCTTGGAGTCGAACTCCCCGGGGATAAACTGGAACTCTCCCTCCTGGAGATTGATCAGACGGTAGAAAGCCTTTTCTCCCGCAGTAGTGCCGGAAATTGCAGATGTTATCTCTCCCTTGCTCATGTAAATTGAGCCTGAAGTCCTCTTCGAAGCCACGTTAAGGATACCGCTTCTCCCATTCAAGGAAAACATCTGAATCAGGTCAGGCAGTGACATGTGGGATAAGTTGCCGGAAACCTCTGTGTCACCGGAAATAAGCGACGCCTCCTTTATTCCATACCTGAATATTCGCGACACCCGCAGGATAAACTCGCTCATATTGAACGGTTTTCTGACGAAATCGTCTACGTCCTTCCTGAAAGTGCTAAGGCTCTTTCCTTCACTTGAAAGATAGATTACCGGCAACTCCCGCGTTTTCGGGTTTGAGCGTATGATCTGGATGAGCCTTTCCGTTGGCAGAACGTCGAGATCGGTATCGACGACGAAAAGATCCGGCAAGCTCACCAGGACAGACTCCAGGGCACTCGATCCGTCCTCTACCGTATCGACATCAAAGCCCCTCGCCCTGAGCTTCGATGAGAGCCGATCCCGTATCCTCTTATCCCTGTCAGCTATGAGAATATTTTTGCTCATGGCCCGCCATCAGAATGTCCCCTGTATCATGTACATATCCTGAATTTTCTCAAAGAGGGTTTCCACGAGAACCTCATCCGACGTGTTGAAACCTACCAGTTTTCCATCAGCAGAGGCAGTCATGAGAGCATAGGCGCCGCTGTCTTTCAGGTATATCAATATGTTAGATGAATCGAGCCTCTTGTCGTCCGCGGAGACAATCAATACGTTTTTTGCGTCGAACTTTGATACTGCCTTTTTCCCGAGGATGTAGACCTTTTTTGAAGGGACGTTGTTGATCTCGAAAGATGACAGTATCTGGCGAATCAACTCGGGCCTCGGCCCTGCAATAAGAAGTATCCCCCTCTCGTCTTTACCCATGCACAAATCCTGTGAAATAACTTCGACTATCTTCGTGAATTCCTCTGTCTCCATGGAAAAATACCTGTTCCTGCCGTAATCCGCCTTTACCCTGAAATTGCCGCTATCGATCAGTTCGGAACTTTGCTCCCTGTACTGAGAAAGATCACCGATGACGACCTCGAATATATCCCAGAAGTTCTTGTCTTGAAGCCGATACTTGTAAACGGGGCTCCTCTTGTAGAGGATAAACTTCTTGTCAACGGATTTTTTGAGTTCATCGAGGGTATCTCCGTCGTCGGGAAATGAAACGGCCCGCATCAGCACGTTCACGTAGTAGGTCTTATCGAGGTGTTCCAGACGCAACCCTTCGCTGATCATCTTCCTCAGGCGTTTAATTGTTATCAGGGCACCGAGATAGTCCGTTTCGGGCAGGAGAATGCAAAAACGGTTACTCTCGAGCCGGGAAATGAGGTCGGAGTCTCTGAGCGTTTTAGCGATCCTGGTCAGCAGGTGGGAAACACGGTCATGGACAATCGTTTCCTTGAGCCTTGTGAGGAGATAGCTGTAATTGTCGAGATGAACATAAATCAGTGATAGGGGGCGTTGAAAACGGGTGGACTTCGACGATTCCTTTTCGAAATAGTCGCTGAAAAATGAAGCAGAATATACCTTGGTCTCCGGGTCAAGAAGCGTTATTTTTTCGAGTTTCTGAATTTTATCAAGGTTTTTTATCGCAAACGCACAGTGGTCGGCTATAATCTTACAGATACCCTCTTCCTTCTCCGAAAACGGTTTCCCCGTCAATTTTTTCCCCAGCTTCAAAAGACCGATGGGATATCCGGCGTGGACGAGTGGAACGTAGAGAAAGCTATCCTTTTTCCCCGTCTCCGGGTATTCAAAAGGCATGAGGCCATTGACCTGTTCGTAAAATTCCATCTTGGAGAGGTAAAACCTCGATCCTTCGAGGTCAATGTTGATCAGCCCCCTCACGGCGGAGATCGTGAATGCATCCGTCTCTTGCTGGTCGGCGAGCCAGAGAACGCATGATTCGACTTTTAGCTCACTCAGGAACGCGTCCGTGGCGCTGGCTAAAAGCGTTTCTATCTCGTATGAGGTGATGATATTCAAGCAACGCTGATAAACCGAAGCGAGAAGGTAGTAGTCGAGGCTCTCGGCCATCAACTTCTCAACCACATCTCTTTCCTCCTCCGATACGGCGTCGTTTTCCCGGCTAAGGACCCATTCGCCGAGTTTTTTCAGAGGAGGAGTCTCTTTGAAGCACAACAGGGGAAGCCCCCCGTTTGCTTCCCGCAGTATTCTCAGCAGGTTTTCCTCGCTCACGTTATTCGAGGTGATTGAAACGAGGGATGCTTTTTCCTTCAGTTTTATATCGGAAAAGTAATGAGAGGATGGGATGAAGACGACATCGATAAACTCTCCTTCGATGAGCAACTGGGACTTTTTGAGATCGGATGAACTATCGTCGACAACTATAATAGTCTTCGGGTGCTGCATCTTCCCCCAATCTACATCTTGTACTTCGTAAATTCTTCGGGATTGAGCATTTCAAGAAGCTCAGACCAGCGATCCTGCCCCTCCTTGCCCTCTTCGGATTCAAGGCTGTAGGCCTTCTCGAGGACCGAATCATAGACATATATTGCTGCTTTGCACCTCAGGGCCAGGGCTATCGCGTCGCTTGGACGGGAGTCTATCTGGAACCTTTTGCCATCTGACTGGATGTATATTACGGCAAAATAGGTGTTTTCCTTCAGGTCGGTAATCTCCACCCGCAGGACTTTTCCGCCGAATTCCTCGATAATGTTCTTCGTAAGATCGTGGGTCATCGGCCTCGGGAGGTCCATCTTCTCAATTTCTATGGCAATGGAATTTGCCTCCAGAACGCCGATCCATATGGGAAGGGTAAATTTTTTGTCCACGTCCCGCAGGATAACGATGGGAGAGTTGGTAACCGGGTCTATCGTTATGCCGAGCACATTAACTTCTTTCATCTCGAGAACCCCCGTTTTCTATCGACCCGGTCAATGAATGGGCAAGAGCATCGTTAATGGTAACCATGACAATCTTGCCCCTCTCATCCGGTCCGGCATCGAAGTTGACTATTTTATTACACGCTGTGCGACCAGTATACTTATTATCGTCGGTTTTGGATATACCCTCAACAAGTACTTTTACTTTTTTCCCGACCATTTTACCGTAGTTGACACCGGTAATCTTCTTTTGAAGGGCCTGGAGTTCCATCAACCGTCTTCTCACGACGCTTTCTTCCACCCGCCCATCCAACTTTTCTGCAGCAGTACCCGGCCTGGGGGAAAATTTGAACGAGTACGTGGTATCGTACCCGACCTCCCGCATGAGTTCCAGGGTTTTTTCGAAATCCTTATCCTTTTCGCCGGGAAACCCGACGATAAAATCGGATGAATAGGACATGTCCGGCCGTACCTTCTGCAATTTGCCGATGATCGAAAGGTAGTGGTCTCTCGTGTACCTCCGGTTCATCATGCGAAGCACCCTGTCGGAGCCGCTCTGGGCAGGCAGATGAACGTGGGAGCACAGCTTCTCGTTTTCTCCGAATGCATAAATGAGTTCGTCGGAAAAATCCATCGGATGGGACGTAACGAAACGCACCCTCTCGATTCCCTCTACCCGGCATACCTCTCCTAAGAGGTCGGTAAATGATGTCCCCCCATTTTTCTTGCCGAATGAGTTGACGTTCTGTCCAAGGAGCGTGACCTCCCTCACCCCTCTTTTCGACAGGCTCCTGATTTCCCTCAGTATGTCCTCCCGGGGCCTGCTGTACTCCCTCCCTCTCACCAGCGGAACGATGCAGTAGGTGCAATAGTTATCGCATCCCTGCATGATTGTGACGTAGGCCTTGACCCTCCCTTCGCTCAGGTACTGGTCACCGCTGAAGGTGGAGGGAATTTCGAACATCTCCAGGCCGGAAACTGAACGCTTTCCATCTTCCGCCTCCCGCAGTAGGTCGGGCAAACTGTCAATATTATGTGTCCCAAAAACTATATCCACGTGGGGTGCCCTCGTGAAAATACCCTCCCCCAGCTGCTGTGCGACGCATCCTCCAACGGCGATCTTTGTCCCACGCTTTATTTTGTGTTTTTTCAGCCGGCCGAGAAGGCTGTACACTTTCTGTTCGGCTTTTTCCCTGACGCTGCAGGTATTGACGATGATGAGATCTGCCGTTTCAGGAGATTCTGCATGCTCATATCCCGAGGTTTCCAAGAGCCCCATCATTCTGGCCGAATCATACTCGTTCATCTGGCACCCGAATGTATGTACGTAGGCCTTTCTCCTCATGTGAATAGCATTCTCCACAAAGTGTCTCCCTCCGATTATAACAGATTCTGTTTAAATACTTATGGAGGGGCTGTCCTTGCAGGGGTTGACCACGCCGCAGAGGCACATCGGCGGGCCCTGACCTATTTCATGCCTCTATTCTAACTGTCTCCCCACCGATAATGATGTTCGACGGATCGATATCGTTTCTGAGAAGATCGATCTCTTCTGCGCTCGGGGGGGAGAGTTCCTCTATATGATCGGCAATCGCGGGCTTGAACCCCATACCTTCGATCACGTCGTCTACCCCGAGGCCTCTCTGCACACCCTGGAGTTTCAAGATCCGCGTATCCTCATCGAAACCAAAGAGGGCTTTTGAGGTGACAACTCTCCAGGGACCCGTTTTGGAGGGGAGGCCCGATTCTTCCCGCGACCTGTCTCCCCGGAGAAAGCCCGGAGAGGTTATGAAATCAACCTTCTCCACAAACCTTCTTGGCTCGTGCTTCATCACGATGATTGTTTCCCAGCAGTAGCTTGCCACCTGGTTGCCACCCCCGCTCCCGGGGAACCTCCTGACAGGGGCATCGAAGGATTCCCCTATCATCGTCGAGTTGATATTTCCATATTTGTCGATCTGCGCGGCGCCCAGCATCCCGTAATCTATGTAACCGGCAGCCGAGTAGGAGAACGCCGTGTTCATATTCGCCCATTGAATGGACCGGTGTGTGTTCTGCGGCCCACCCATTGTTCCCCTCACGAAGGGCGTGACCGCACGTGGCCCGATTGCGCCGAATTCAAAAACCTGCACTATGTCCGGCGTGTACAGTTTTTGGGCAAGAATGGCAACGATCTGGGGAAGTCCGAATCCGACGAAGAATGTTTTTTTATCCTCGAGCAGCCTCGCGGCATGGACAATCATAAACTCGGTGTCCGTAAATTCGACCGTTCTTCTCACCTTCCCCCCTAGCGATACCCCTCTTTTATCGATGCTTTTCTAATGAGCTCCCGGAGCCTCCTGCTCCCAACCTTCCTGTCGATAAATTCAGCATGGTCAGAAACGTCGTAGACATATTCCTCGAGGTATTCCTTCATCTGTTCATCGGTAACTATCCCATTCAGTTTACCGATATGCTCGATATCGAGCTCGTACTTGCCGGGCATACAGCCCGGGTATGCGCAGAATGGGAGATGGACAACGGCATCGACGCAGTAATAGGGGATGGTCGTGCGTTGAGGATCCGTCCTGATTTCCTCATGGTCGATGATCTCCTCGGTCGAGAGGATTACCTTCTTTGATGCTACCGCCGCTTCGAGGGCAAAGAGGTTTGTCCCGAATATCCTTGCATTTCCGAAAACGTCTGATTGATGGACGTGTATGAGAGCCACATCGGGATGCAATGCGGGAAGAAGGCAGAGGGGGTCCCCGGTAAAAGGATCCTGGATGACCTTCGCCCCCGAGTGATCGATATTATCGGATCCAAGGAGATCCCTCGTCGGGATAAAGGGTATTCCCCTGCTTCCCGCGAGTATCCTCAGGGCTATCCCACCGTTCGTCCACTCATACACCGTTACCCTCCCCTTGCAGACTGCGTCACCGATGTATGATCCGTATCCCAAAAATCCCACGTCTATTTTCGACACGCATCCGCCGCCGACGAGAAGGGGGGATTCATGTAAGGTAAACTCCGCCCCGACCCAGAGGTCTTTTTTCCGCTGTCTGATTATTTCCCTTATGAGAGCCTGAGGTCCGCGTGTGAGCGAGGAAAAATCATACACGACGTAATCTCCATCATCTACATACCGGGAAATCGCCTCCTTCTCAGAAATGATTTTCGATACGGGCTCTCTCGTTTTGTTCTCTCTCACGTGCCTGCGAAAATCATCGGGGTGGACAAACTTATATTCCTTTCCCCCTTCGGAAAGAACTCTCATTTTCCGTCCCTCTTTTTTCTGCTGTTTAAAAGGTGAAAGGCAAAGCTGTGGTTTACGATCTTTTCGACAACCGAATAGGGATCCTTCTTCCTGTCCGAAATATCGGCCACGATCTTATCGAAGAGGTCGTGCTCCTTCAGGTCATCGAGCGCTTTTTCCAGGAGTTTGCTTTTGAGTATCTCCATGAGCTCTACGGTTGCCTTTCGGATCCGATGAGCTCTTTTCTTTTCACTCGTACCGATGAACCTCCGGTGCTCATCGATAAAGCCCAGAAGCTTATCGACACTCTCACCACTCGTCGCCACGGTATTACAAATTTTCGGCTTCCACTCACCATCGCCATACTGTTTCATCTCGATCATCATCTCGAGCTCGGACCTCGTCCTGTCTGCGCCCTCCCTGTCGGACTTGTTGACGACAAATATGTCTGCAATCTCCAGAATTCCCGCCTTGATCGCCTGGATGTCGTCGCCGAGGCCGGGCACGAGTACAACGGCGTTTGTATGCGCCACCTTGACCACCTCCGTCTCGTCCTGCCCGACGCCAACCGTTTCGATTATGATTACGTCTTTTCCCATAGAGTCCATGACGTTCACGATATCGATGGTGGATCGGGAAAGCCCCCCGTGATGCCCGCGTGTGGCCAGGCTCTTGATGAACACGCCCTCATCGAGGGTATGTTTCTGCATTCTAATCCTGTCACCGAGTATCGCACCACCGCTGAACGGGCTCGTGGGATCTATGGCAATTATCCCGACGGTCATCCTCTTTTTCCTCAAAAGTTCGGTTATCACGTCTACGAGCGTGCTTTTCCCGCATCCGGGCGCTCCGGTGACCCCAATTATGTGTGCATTGCCCGTGTGCTTGTAGAGTTTCTTCAATACCTTTTGGGCCGATGGCATCTCATCGTCAAGGTCTCTCATGAGCCTGGCTGTAGCCAAAATATCGCCGCCCACAACCAGGTCCTCAGGCTTTTTGGCCATTTTCCGTCACCCTCTTATCAAATCTTTTGCGATGACAATCCTCTGCATCTCCGATGTCCCCTCGCCGATCTCGCAGAGCTTTGCATCTCGCATGTATTTTTCAACGGGATAATCCTCGATGTACCCATACCCGCCGTGAATTTGGACGGCCTTCACCGTTGCCTTCATTGCCATTTCGGAGGCGTACAGCTTAGCCATTGAGGCTTCCCTCGTATATTTTTTCCCCGCATCTTTCAAGTAAGCGGCCTTCAGAGTGAGCATCCAGGCGGCCTCGATCTCCGTTGAAATGTCCGCTAACAACCACTGTACTGCCTGGAAGTTCGAAATCGGCTTCCCGAACTGTTGCCTTTCCTTGGCATATTGTATCGATTCCCGAAGGGCCCCGGTGGCAATTCCCACCGAAAGGGCCGCGATGGAAATTCTGCCTCCCGATAAAACGGTGAGCGTGTCAAAGAATCCCCCTCCCACATTTCCCAGAACATTGTCGGCAGGCAGGAACATATCATCGAACGCGACCTCCGCGGTGTCAGAGGCTCTCATGCCGAGCTTATCGAGCTTTTTCCCCGGTTTGAGGCCCCGGTTATCCCTTTCGGCAACGAAGGCGGTAATTCCACCTTTTCCCTTGTCCCGGTCGGTGACTGCCATCAGGACATAAAGGTCTGCCGTGGAACCCTGCGTGATAAACATCTTTGTTCCGTTGATATTCCATCCACCCGGTACCCGTTCTGCTCTTGATTTCATCGATGCTGCGTCCGATCCCGAATCGGGCTCTGTAAGACACCAGGCGCCAATTTTCTCCCCGGAAGACATCGGCGGCAGATACTGCCTCTTCTGCGCTTCAGTCCCGGCCAGCAAAATGTGCCCGGCGCAGAGTGAATTGTGTGACGCCAGCATCAGCGCCAGGGACCCGTCTGCGCTTGCTATCTCTTTGATGGCGATAGCATAGGAGACAGTGTCCATTCCGACGCCCCCGTAGTTTTCCGGCACGCATACCCCCATCAGCCCGAGCATTCCGAGTTTTCCAATAATTTCTGCCGGAATCTCACCCGACCTGTCCCACTCCCCCGCAAAGGGAAGCACCTCCTTTTTGCAGAATTCTCTCAGCGTGTGTTCGAGGGTTTTATGCTCGGCATCGAGTTCGACTCTCATAGCGGTCCCCGGATAGCGGCCAAGTGCAGTTCATTATTCGTCGACGGCCGGCACAAAGTATAGATCGGTGGGTTTGAGTTCACAGAGCCTCCTGAACCTGGCGTTCACCTTCATCCCTATCTTGATGTCCTCGGGCTTCTCAACCCCGATGAGCCTTGCAAGCAAAAGAGTATCAACACCGTCAAACTCCACGAGGATGAGATGGAAGGGTGTCTCCTCGAGGAACGCTTCGCTTCCGAAGTAGCACGTGGTGAATGTGTGAATTCTTCCAACGAGGGGCAGCTCTATCCAGTCGCACTCGGATCCGCACAGCATGCAGTGGTATTTTGGCGTCGCATAGGTGTACCTGCACCCGGGACAGCGAGTTCCGAGGATCTTTTTTCTCGTCAAAGCGGCGAAGAATGGCGAATCCTGACCGTAAGAGTGGATGTACTCTATCTGATAGGGATACTTTACGATGATCGGGCTCATTTTCTTCAGCTCTGAAAGGTCCTCGGGAAAGGGAACGTTATACACCGTCGACCCGGTCATGGTCTCGGGAAGCTTCGCGTCAGGGTTATATTTAGGTCTGTCTTTTTTTGATATCTTTTTCCCGGTCATCCCTACCACCCCCTTTCGAGTACGGAAACCGTCACATATGTTCCCGTCCCCGCGTGACTGTGGATAAGACCCCTCCTTGCACCATCGATCTGCAGCGTATCATCCCCGAAGTGGACGCCGATCCTTTCCTGAAGCTGCCAGAATGCAAACACGGCCTGCATCAAACCGGTGGCCCCAACGGGGTGGCCGCAGGCTATGAGGCCACCGGAGGGATTCACCGGCAAAGTCCCTTTATTTTTCAAAGGCAAACCGTAATCGATGCCACGCAGGAAAGGGTGCCCCTTTTCGACAAACGTGCCTCCCTCGCCGTACCTGCAGAGACCAAGGTCCTCGTACGTCTGTATTTCCGATGATGTGTAGGCATCATGGAGCTCGATGAAGTCGATCTCCCGGAGAGGATTTTTTATTCCGGCCATCTTATAGGCCTGGATACTCGCCATACGCCCGGCCCGGAAGGAGTGAATGCCGGGATACTTGAGTTTTTTGTAATCGCTTTTCTTTTCATGAGGCAACAGGGGCACCTCAGCATGCGGCCTGTCCGCCATCCTCATTGCGTCTGTACCGGTACCGACACCGGTTATCCTGACGGGCCTGTCGGTGAGCCGGTGTGCCGTCTTCTCGTCGGTAAGGATGCAGGCCGCAGCTCCGTCCGACATGACGCAGATATCGAGAAGCGTGAGAGGATAGGCAACCATCTCGGCATTGCGAACATCATCGATCGAGAGTTTCCCCCCCTTTTGAGAGTATGGGTTATAGAGCGCATTCATGTGATTTTTCACCGAGACCATCGCCATCTGCTCAACTCTGGTCCCAAACTCGTGGATGTGCCGGTTTACCATCATCGCGTAGTAACCGGAGTAGAAGCCGCCGACGGGATAATCGTAATTGACATCCGAGGCGAGGGCGATAAATTCGTTTCCTTTCCACGTCTGCACGTGAGACATGGTCTCAAAGCCGAAGGCCAGGCATACATCCATCCTTCCCGATGCCACCGCTTCCCATGCCGCCTGAAAACAGAGGCCGCCTGTCGCTCCCCCACCCTCCACTCTCTTGTTCGGCTTCGGACACAACCCGAGGTAATCGGTTGCCATGATGCCCGCCATCAGCTGCCGTGTGAAGTGGTCCGAAAAATATGAGGCGACGCTTCCGTCGATCTGGTCGCGGCTCAAACCGTCAACGTCATCCATGGCATAATCAAATGCTTCTTTGACCATCTTCTGAAAGGTTGCATCGGGCCGTGCCTTTTTGAACTTGCTCACGCCTCCCGCAACCATATAGACATCACGCATCAATACGTCTCCCTTTTATTTTCTCGGCTTGATGTTTTTCTTCACATACTCGATTATCTCTTCGAGCGGGGCACCGGGGGTAAATATCTTGTCCACACCGGCCTTTTCGAGAGTTGGAATGTCTCTGTCGGGAATGATACCGCCGCCGAATATCTTTATCCCCTTTACCCTCTTTTCCTTCAAGAGGCCAATCACTTTGGGAAAAAGGTGATTGTGGGCGCCCGAGAGGATGCTCAGGCCTATTCCGTCGACGTCCTCCTGTATCGCTGCATTCGCTATCATCTCTGGCGTCTGGTGAAGCCCTGTGTAAATGACTTCGAAACCGGCATCACGAAGAGCCCTTGCAATGATCTTGGCACCCCTGTCATGCCCGTCGAGGCCCGGCTTCCCCACCAGGATTCTTACCTTCCTGCCGGGACGTGCACCCTTGGCCTTCCTCTCAACGGATTTTTTCTTCGCTCCTTTTGCCCCCGTAACCATGGTCTCCCTCCATTTTACTAAAAGTATGCAGGATCCTTGTATTCTCCCAGGACTCCCCTCAGGACATCACAAATTTCGCCGAGGGTCACGTATTCTCTCACGGCATCGAGTATCACCGGCATGAGGTTCTCGCTGGTGCTGCCCGCTTCCTGCAAATTTTTTATGCAGGAGTTCACTTTTCTGGCGCTTCGCTTTCTCCGGACTTCCCTCGTCCGCCTGATCTGATTTCTCTCAACAGAATCGTCGATCTTCAAAATCGGCATGGAATTTTCCTCTTCCATTTCGTATTGGTTCACTCCCACGACGATTTTGTCCTTCCTGTCTACGAGCCGCTGATAGTTGTATGCAGCCTCCGCTACCTCTTTCTGCGGGTATCCCTGGTTTATCGCTTCGATTATCCCGCCCATCTCGTCTATCTTCTCGATGTAGGCGAGTGCCTTTTTCTCCATCTCATTGGTGAGCGCCTCTACGAAATACGATCCGCCGAGCGGATCTATCGTGTTTGCCACCCCCGACTCTTCAGACAGTATCTGCTGGGTCCGGAGGGCAACCGTGGCTGCTTCCTCGGTGGGCAGGGCGAGGGTCTCATCGAGCGAATTCGTATGAAGCGACTGGGTCCCGCCGAGGACGGCGGAAAGCGCCTGGACGGTTACCCTGGCGACATTGTTGAGGGGCTGCTGGGCCGTCAGGGTGCAACCTGCCGTCTGGGTATGGAATCTCATCTTCCAGGACGCGGGATCTTTTGCTCGAAAACGTTCCTTCATTATCCTGGCCCACATCCTCCTGGCGGCCCGGTATTTAGCAATCTCCTCGAAAAAGTCGTTGTGGGCATTGAAGAAGAATGACAGCCGGGGCGCGAAGGCATCTACATCGAGCCCGACGTCGATGCCAGCCTGCACGTATCCTATTCCGTCGGCAAGGGTAAATGCGAGCTCCTGCACAGCCGTCGACCCGGCTTCACGGATGTGATAGCCGCTGATGCTTATGGTGTTCCATCGAGGGACGTTCTCCACACAGTACTGGAAAATGTCCGTGATGATCCTCATGGATGGTTCCGGAGGGAATATCCACGATTTCTGGGCGATATACTCCTTCAATATATCGTTTTGTATCGTCCCACCGATCAAGTCTGAAGATACACCCTGTTTTTCTGCAACGGCTATGTACATGGCGAGAAGGATGGCCGCGGGGGCATTGATCGTCATCGAAGTGGTAACCCTGTCCAGCGGGATCCCGCTGAAAAGTAATTCCATATCCTTGAGGGAGTCGACGGCCACGCCGCACTTTCCCACCTCCCCTTTCGAGCGCGGGTGATCCGAGTCCAACCCCATAAGCGTCGGCATATGGAATGCGACGCTCAGACCGGTCTGCCCCTGGGAAAGGAGGTAGAGATATCGTTTGTTCGTATCCTCGGCAGAACCGAATCCAGAAAACTGCCTCATAGTCCAGAGCCTCCCCCTGAACATGGATGGCTGGATTCCCCTTGTGTAGGGGTATTCGCCGGGAAACCCGATGTCTCTCACAAAATCCACACTCTCGATATCGGATGGGGTATAGAGGCTGTTGATCTCTTCATCCGAAACGGTGGAAAACCTCTTCTGTCTCTCGGGAACCTTCCTGAGAGCCGAGCCCAGGCACCGCTCCTCCCAGTCCCCTTTTCTTTTCTTTAATTTCTCCATTTTCTTTCTGTCGAACATATGTGGACCTCCTGATTCTATTACCGTTCTATGCCTATCCTGGCATCGACGCCTTCCGCGTAATAATGTTTGACGTCTTTCATCTCGGTAACCAGGTCGGCCTTTGCAATCATCTTTTCCGTGGCTCCCCTGCCCGTCAGCACCAGCTCGACTCCTGCGGGCTTTTCGTCCATAAATGACAGCACCTTTTCTTCCGGAATGAGGTTGAATGCAGCGGCGCAGATGAGCTCATCAAGGATTACGATGCCAAACCGCCCTCCGAGGATGGCATCTTTCGCGAAGGAAAAGCCCTTCGATGCAAGTTCAAGATCGATTGGATCCGGGTTGCCGGGATCAACGAATGTGTCCCTTCCGAATTGATGCAATTCCACGTGGGGTGTTAGCATTTTTACCCCGTTGAGTTCTCCGTAGTCGATCCAACCCTTCATGAACTGTATGATCATAACCTTTATCCCGTGTCCGGCAGCGCGAAGGGCAAGGCCCAGTGCCGCCGTTGTCTTACCCTTTCCATTTCCGGTATAAATATGTATATACCCCCTGCCGATAGGTCCTTTGCCCACGTCTCAATCCCTCAAGATAGATCTCGATATTACCAGCCTCTGAACCTCTGATGTCCCCTCATAGATCGTGGTGACCTTCACATCTCTCAGGAATCGCTCAACGGGATACTCGGAAATGTACCCGTATCCACCCAGAATCTGAACTGCCTTGTGGCACACGCGGTAAGCCATCTCACTGGAAAACAGCTTTGCCATCGACGCTTCCCTGGAAAATCTAACACCCCTCTCTTTTAAGTGGGCTGCACGCAGAGTGAGCAGTCGTGCGGCTTCTATCTCTGTGCCCGCATCAGCGAGCATCCACTGAATAGCCTGGAAATCACTGATGGAGGTTCCAAACTGGCTCCTCTCCTTTGCATAGGCGACTGCGCACTCAAGCGCTGCGGAAGCAATTCCCACGCACTGGCTCCCGATTCCTATTCTCCCTCCGTCAAGAGCCGCCATCGCTATCTTGAAGCCCTCCCCCTCTTTGCCAAGGACGTTTTCCCGTGGAACTGCCATATCGTCGAAAACGAGCTCCACCGTATTCGACCCCTTCAGCCCCATTTTCTTTTCCCTCTTTCCAATGGTGAAGCCCTTGAATCCCGGCTCTACGATGAAAGCCGTAAGCTCTCTCGGGTCTTTCCCGGTGAGTGCTATGACGACGACCAGGCCGGCATACTCTCCATTGGTTATGAAAACCTTGCTCCCGTTTAAACGGTATGCGTTCCCTTCTTTTCTGGCAAAGGTGGATATGCTGCGGGCATCAGATCCCGCGCCAGGCTCTGTGAGCGCAAATGCACCGACTCCTGATTCGCCGCGAAGGAATGGTGGAAGGTATTTCTCCCGTTGCTCCTGGTTTCCGAAGCGGTGGACGATTTCCGCGATCATGTTGGTGACGCCCATTGTGACCGACGTTGAAGCGCATCCTGCTGAGATTTCCGACAGTGCAAGGGCAAAGGAGACCGGCCCCGTAGCCGAGCCGCCATACTTTTCGTCCACCAGCATGCCCATCATGCCCAGGTCAAAGAGCTTTTCAACCTGCTCGTAGGGAAACTCCTCTCCCTCGTCAATAATGCCAGCCACCGGGTAGAGCTCTTTCGAGGCAAAACTGTGGGCCATTTCCTGTATCATCAGCTGCTCTTCTGTGAGTTCGAAGTTCACCCTTCCCCCCGTCTCAATCTTTTAGAATCGCGCTTGCGATAACGAGGCGCTGAATTTCCGATGTGCCCTCGTAAATTTCCGTGATCTTCGCGTCTCTGAAATACCTCTCGGCGGGATACTCTCTGATATAACCGTAGCCGCCATGTATCTGGATGCACTTGACCGCCGCCCTCATGGCAGCCTCGGATGCAAAGAGCTTTGCCATCGACGATTCCTTGCTGTACCTTTCGCCTCTGTCCTTGAGGTATGCCGCCTGGTACGTCAGGAGTCTCGCGGCTTCTATTTCGGTTGCCATATCGGCTATCATCCACTGTATCGCCTGGAAGCTCGATATGGCCTGCCCGAACTGCCTGCGCTCCTTCGCATAGAGAACGGAGTCTTCCAAACACGCCCTGGCTATGCCGACTGCCTGAGCAGCTATGCCTATCCTCCCGGCATCGAGGGTTTGCATTGCCACTCTGAAGCCCATCCCCTCGTCGCCGAGCCTGTTTTCAACGGGTACCTCGAGGTCCTCCAGGATGAGCGATGCCGTCTCTGATGCTTTGATGCCCAGCTTTTTTTCGCACTTTCCGACCGTGACGCCTTCGGACTTCATATCGATGATGAAGGCCGTGATCCCCTTGTGCCTCTTTTCCTTGTCCGTCATGGTAAAGAGGATGCTGTAATCAGCCCTTGGCGCATTGGTGATGAAGTTCTTCGTCCCGTTCACGACATAGTGGTCACCCTTCCGTTGGGCAACGGTTTTTTGCGAGCCCGCGTCAGAGCCTGCCCCCGGTTCCGTGAGCGCGAAACATCCGAGATTTTTGCCCTCCGCAAGAGGTGTGAGGTATTTTGTCTTTATCTCCTCGCTTCCATATGAGAGGAGTGGCTCGCAGACAAGGGAATTATTGACCGACATGATCACCGCCGTGCTGGCGCAGGCCCTCGATATTTCCTCCATGGCAATAGCGTAGGAAACATAGTCGAAGCCTGCACCGCCATATTCCTCGGGAACGGACATGCCCATCAAGCCCAATTCACCCATCTTTTTCACGAGCTCTTCAGGAAACCTCGATGTCTCGTCGAGTTCAGCCGCCTTCGGGAGCACTTCCTTTTGAGCAAAGTTTCGGGACATATCCTGCACCATCTGTTGTTCTTCGGTTAGGTTGAAATCCATCCCACTCTCCCCTCGTGTATTACTCGCCAGCCAATTCTCTATATATTAATATATTATTCTTAATTAACATATATTTAATAACTTATTACTAAATATACAATTTAACTATCTCACTGTAATAGCATGATATGTTGCGCAAATATTATTTATCATTACGCGGCGATGGGCTCCGAATCCTTTCATATCATTTTCCCTTGAAATCCGGCTTTCTCTTCTCGAGAAATGCATTGACTCCCTCCGTGCTGTCTTCCGTGGCAAAACAGAGGGCAAATGCATTCAGCTCAAGGTAGCATCCATCGTTGAGGCTCGCCTCAAATCCTTGATTGATAGCCCTTTTTGCCGCGTAGAGCGCAAAGGGGGCTTTTTCGGAAATTTTTTCAGCAATTTTCATCGTCTCCTCCATGAGTGAGGAGGCGGGAAAGACACAATTAGCCAGTCCAATGTCGTATGCTCTCCTGGCATCTATGTGCCCCCCCGTCAGGACGAGCTCCTTCGTTCTGTTGCGCCCCACGAGGCGGGGCAATCGCTGAGTCCCTCCCATACCCGGAATGATGCCGAGATTTATCTCCGGCTGTCCGAAAATAGCCTTCTCGGATGCGATGATGAGGTCGCAGGACATCGCGAGTTCCATGCCGCCTCCGAGGGCAAATCCGTTCACCATTGCTATAATCACTTTCGGGCTCTTCTCTATCGAAAACGCCAGTTCCTGCCCCTTTTCGACAAATTCGAACACTTCTTTTGGCGACAGTGAGCTGAGGTGTTTCAGGTCGGCACCGGCGACGAAGGCCTTTTCCCCGGCCCCGGTAATGACGATGACCGCAATGTCGTCTCTCTGTGACAGTTCCTCGATAGCTCCTTTCAATTCAGAGATAACCGTACTATTCAGGGCGTTGAGTGCCTCAGGCCTGTTGATGGTGATAATAGCGACCCTGTTTCTTTCCCCGACAAGGATTTCCTTATATGCCATCACGGCCTCCTCATTCGTATTGGAAAAATCCCCTTCCCGATTTTCTCCCGGTGTGGCCTGCCTCGACGAGCTTCCTAAGAAGCGGGCATGGCCTGTACTTGGGATCGCCCAGACCTTGGTGAAGCACTTCCATTATGGAAAGACAGGTATCCAGTCCGATGAGATCCGCTAGGGCAAGGGGGCCCATGGGGTGATTTGCGCCCAGCTTCATGATCTGGTCGATGTCATCTGCCTTCCCGACCCCCTCATACAGCGCGAAAATGGCCTCATTAATCATGGGCATGAGAATTCTGTTTGCGATAAAACCGGGGTAATCATTGGCGGGCACGGGAACTTTACCCATTTTTTCCGCAAGCGCACAAACAGCGGCAAAGGTCTCATCGCTCGTCAAAACTCCCCGGATGACTTCCACGAGGCGCATGAGGGGAACGGGATTCATAAAGTGCATCCCGATTACCCTGTCGGGCCTCCCCGTCACTGCAGCAATCTTCGTGATGGAGATCGAGGATGTGTTGGTGGCAAGAATTATCCCTGCCGGCGCGATTGAGTCGAGCTTTTCAAAGATACCCATTTTCAGATCTTCATGCTCAGTTGCCGCCTCAATTACGAAGTCGACACGGGAAAAAGCGTCTAATTTCGTAGTGACCTCGAGGGATGAGATGTATTTTTCCCGATCGCCGGAACTGATTTTTCCCTTTTCGAGGAGCTTTGAGAGGCCGGAATGGATTTTTTTCTCACTTCTTTTGAGTATTTCTTCCGATACATCCTGTATGATGACTTCGCAGCCGGCCGTGAGTGACACCTGTGCTATTCCCGTTCCCATCTGGCCTGCCCCTATTATGCCTATTACGTTCATGGTCCCGGTCCCCCCGTCAGTTCATTTCTATACACACCGCCACGGCTTCCCCGCCACCTATGCAAAGCGTTGCCACGCCCCTTTTAAGCTGCCTTTCTTTCATCGCATAGATGAGGGTCGTGAGAATCCTTGCCCCTGAGGCCCCGATCGGGTGACCGAGCGCCACGGCACCGCCGTTGACGTTCACCCTGTCACGGTCGAGGCGGAGGCTTTGGATGGCGGCTATAGCCACTCCCGCAAATGCCTCGTTTATCTCCCACAGGTCGATGTCGTCCGCCGTGAGGTCGAGCTGTTTCAGAAGACGGTTGGACGCCTCGATTGGCGCAACGGTAAACCACACGGGATCGAGGCTCGCCGTGGAAAAACCGACGATTCTTGCAATCGGCTCGATCCCTTTTCCCTCTGCCACGTCGCCTCCCATGACAACGAGGGCAGAAGCGCCGTCGTTTACCTTGGAAGCATTTCCCGCGGTAACCGTTCCCTCTTTTTGAAACGCAGGTCTGAGTGTGGAGAGCGTATCGAGTTTTCCTCTTCCGGGCTCCTCGTCTTCTGATACCATGACAGGGTCTTTGCTCCTCCGGGGAACGGAAACAGGCACTATCTGGTTCTCAAATCTGCCGTTATGCATGGCATCGAGGGCGCGCCCATAGCTTTCGCGAGCAAACTCATCCTGCTCTTCCCTGCTTATTTTGTGCTCCTTGGCAAGGACTTCAGCACAGTTTCCCATGTGAATATCGTTGTAGACATCCCAGAGGCCATCTACGATCATGTGATCGTAGATAGTTGCATTCCCCATCCGGTAACCGGCTCTTGCCTTGTCGAGAAGGTATGGCGCCTTCGACATGTTTTCCATTCCTCCCGCTACGACGATGTCGCTCTCTCCGGTCATAATCGACTGTGCGGCGAGCATAACGGCTTTCAGGCCCGAACCGCACATCTTGTTGATCGTCAGGGCACCGGCGCTCACGGGGATTCCAGCATATATCATCGCCTGCCTTGCAGGAGCCTGTCCTGTTCCCGCGGGCAAAACGTTTCCCATGATGACCTGATCGATATCTTCCTTAGCAACGTTACTCCTCTCTACCGCGCTTTCTATGCATATCGCACCGAGCCCGGGTGAAGAAATGCCGCTCAATGCTCCCTGGAAGCTCCCTATCGGTGTTCTTACCGCAGATGTGATGACCGCATCTCTCATCTCTTCCTCCTTGATCTCTCTGTATTGCCCAGCTCTTCTTCGAGTTTTTCCTTCATCCTTTTCTTATATTCCAGTATCTCTTTTTTCAGGGTGCTGAGTTGATTTATCCTTTCATCAACTTTCGTTGCATTCTCTTCAAGGAGCTTGATAAGTTTCGGCAGCACCTTGACATTTGTCTTGTGAATCCTGTAAATCTGCTCGAGCTCCTGCATCTCGGCGAGAGAAAGGCCGAGCAATTTGAGTTTCTTGATAAACTTGAGCCGTCTTATTTCCTCTTCCGAGTATACCCTCTTGCCATGCTCGACCCTCTTGATGCTGTTCAAGAGGCCGATCTCCTCATAATAGCGGATGGTTCGGATCGATAGATTCAGGATCTTCGAGACTTCCCCGATCTGGTACTTTTTTCCGGTCTTTTCAGCCAATGTCCCCACCTTACGTAAACTGGCAAGATTATCTTACTATAATGCACTCGCTTGTCAAGATATTATTGGTATGCCGCGCATTGATCGCTTCCTGACGCCTGCCGGATAACGTCAGCGGAAAAATCTCAGCGCCTGTTTTTTTCCAAGGAGCCTGGCGAAATGCCTAAATTAAGATACCTGTTTTACAAAATAAATTGGAGCAACTTCCTATATCTTCGGGGGCGTCGCCTTTTCGACGCCCTCCTTGCCCTCTGTTCTGTTATCGTAGAATCGCGTCGTGGGATAGGCAAAGTCGATATCGTTGTGCTCCGAGAATGCGCTCAAAACCATTTCCCATAAATGACTGTCCGTCTCCCTTCGTTTCGTTGGCTCACAGATATACCTCAGATAGAAAGTAACCCCATAGTCGGCCACTTGAGTCCACACGGAAGGATAAATATGTCTGAAGAAAATCATATATTTCCGTGAAGCATTCTTGAGTTCCTGGTGAAAGTTGTGCATTGTCTCTTCGGACTGCTCATTCACAATGTAGGTGAGAATCTCTTTGGCCTTCTCCCAGTTGCTCTCGAAGGTGATGGTGAGTGCCAGCTCGTTCCATATGTAGTTGAATGCCTCGTTGTAGTTCGTGATCGATTGTTTGAAAATCCAGCCGTTTGGAATGTGTATTACCCTGCCGGTGCTCTGGTCTCCCCCCGTCCAGACACCGACCTCCATGAGGGAAAACATGAACATTCGAATGTCTATTACATCACCCATGTGCTGCCCTATCTCTATCCTGTTTCCCAGCGAAAATGGCCGCCTGAAGAGAATGAAAAGCCAGGCGGCAAAGTTTACCACGAGATCCTGGAGGGCTATTGCAAGACCGGCAGAGAGAATACCAACGTAGGCGAGCAGGCCCGTCCCCCTCAGCCAGATCGAACCGATGATTACCAGAACCAAAAAGCCAAGGAAGTAGTTGGTCAACTTCGTCGCGAGATACCGCGTCTGGGAATCATCGCTCCTGTTTATGATGAGGGCATTGAGAACTCTTCTCAAAAAGAGGTAGGTCAGTATTATGACCAGAGAAACGATTATCCTGCTGAGAATGTTCGAATCTATTCCGATCTGACCGGCAATAAATTCTAAAATGGAGATGGCTTTTGCTTCGGCCACACCTTCATCCGTCTACGGAGAAATCTCATGCATGTAACTATTCCTGCATCCGCAACCCTTTATCTTCGAAAAACTCAAGGTATTCGTAAATGATGTCAAAGTGTATCTGCTCCTCAGCGGCAAGCAGGTCGTAAAAATGTTTCTCATTTTGGTCTTTTGCTTCATGAGAAAACTTTTCGTACATCTCCCTTCCCTTGAACTCCAGTGCCAGCGCGTTTCGAAGCGCCGTCACCTCTTCCTGGGCAAGAAGGGTCTCCTTTTTTAGCTGTTTCAGCGCATCCTTGAACACTTTCGCCTTGTCCGAGGTGGATGAAAGGGTCGCTTTTTCCGGAAACTGCCCTTTTTCCTTGAGCTCGGCGGAGATGCGCTTTATGTCCTCCATGTGCTTCACCTCCATCATCGCAAGATATTCATATATCTCCTTCGTCAATGGATCTCCAGATTTTTCCGCTGCCGTCGTGAAAAAATCTCTCCCTTCTTCCTCGAATTTCAGGGCCTCTTCCAGAGGGGTTTTTCTTTCCGCCATTTCGATCCTCCCTGTTTTATTCCGTATTGGGTGATATTTTAACTCAAAAACGTTGCCTCATGGGATTTTATTGCCCTCTGCTCCTTTCTTCCTGATCGATCAACTCGTATCGATACCGATAGAGAGCCTCACCGAGCCTGCACGTGGGGGGAACGTCGAAAGGCAAACCTGCGGTTGCCAGGCCTTCGAAGGCATCGTCGGTATGAATTATCTCCTGAAAAAAAGTCGACTCCGGCGGAAACCGCGAGGGAACAGATAACAGAAGCGAATAATCACCCCTGTAAAGAGCCATAATCCTTGCCTCGGAAGGGATGGACCAGAGGGAGGGGAGCCAGGATTCTATACCCTTCTTTCCGCAAGAAAAGGATTCTATCAACTGCCTGCTCAACTTCAGCGACTCTCTGAAAAAGTCTAATTCACGCTTCAGCCTCACCCCGTCATACTCCCTTCCGGTGCTCCTGGTGAGCGCTCGGGCCAGCTTCTCCACCAGGAGGATGGCATCGATTGCCCTGTCCACCCTGTCAGCCACGTGTATCATACCCCTGGACTCCGGGCCGATGATCTCGAGGCGAACACTGATCGAAGCCTCACCCCGGCCGGTCAAAAATTTTTCATAGGCTGGATATATGCCCCATGTGGAAAAAAGGGGATCGAAAATGAGTGGTGCCTCGGCTACCGTCTTTTCAGGCTTTTCGAAGAAGCGGTGTTCTTCCTTCTTCCTTTTACAAATAACCTTCTCCTTGCTTTACCCTTGCGACCCTGTTCCCTGGTTGATCACCGCAAGAATCACCGCCTCCTTATGTCCTGCGCTGTGCACGTGGTGGGGAAGGCTTGAGTTGTAATAAATCGAATCACCCTCCTCGAGAATGTCGGTATAGTGATGGAGAATCACCTTGACTTTGCCCGACAAAACGTAGATGAACTCCTCTCCATGGTGAACGCTCAGCTTCGGTTTTCTGCCCCCGAGTGGTTTCAACCGGACGACAAAGGGCTCCATGTTTCTGCCCTTCTTTCCCGCACCGAGTGATTCATACGTGTAATCTTCCGCGGCACCGTCTTTCATTGCAACCCGCGAAACTATTTTTCTGTTTTTTTCCCGCACGATAGAAAAATCGTGTTCCTCCCCCTCGGATAGAAATGCACTCACGCCCAGATTGAGCGCATTGGCAATCTCAACGATTACGCCAAGCGGGGGGGAAATCATTCTGTTTTCAATCTGGGTGAGGATGGCCGAACTGAACCCCGTTTTTTCGGCAAGGTCCTGTACTGTCAGCCCCGCTTCCTCACGCCTTTTCCTGATAACCTCTCCCACCTTTATCTCATCGCTGACGGGCTCTTTTTCGATTGCCCCTCTCTCCCGGGCAATCTTTTCCATGATCTTGTCAACCGATTCGTCCCTGTCTCTCTCTGGCAACTTTCTCTCCCTCCTTTATGGCTTCCCTGTTCAGGGGTATGAGCTTTTCGTACCTTCTGGATATCACTTTCGGCAGGCAATCGATCAGCGACTCGATGAGAACCGCCTCCGATTTGTGGACAAAGGCCCCCAGGGATACCATGCTTGCCAGTTGCTGGCTTCCCACCCTCTCAGCGATGTCATTTGCCGGCAGGCAGACCAGCTCGATATCTTCCCGGTCAATTTGGTGCGTATCACAGAGCGATGAATTTACGATCACCGTCCCACCCTCTTTCACATCCCCGAGGTATTTCACCAGTGAAGGGCCGTTCATGGCAATGAGGGCCATCGGGTTGCCGATAACGGGAGACCCTATTTCCCTATCGGAGATGATAACGGTACAATTTGCCGTACCTCCTCTCATCTCCACGCCGTATGCGGGGAAATAGGTTACGTTCCTTCCCTCGCTTATCCCCGCGATGGAGAGGAGATTTCCAATCATGAGTATTCCCTGGCCGCCGAATCCCGAAATCACAACATCCTGGTACACGGGTCCTCACCCTCAAATAAAGTCGCCATGCTCTCTGTGCTTGAACTCACCGAGGGGAAAATACGACATCATCTCGCTGGCAACCCTCGCGTTTGCCTCCGACGGTTTGAGCCTCCAGTTTGTCGGGCAGGCCGAAAGGATCTCCACCATGGAAAATCCCATCTCCTTTTCCTGGATCTTAAACGCCCTGAGAAGAGCCTGTTTCGCCTTTTTTATATGAGCCGGTGACGATACGGCCACCCTTGCCGAGAAAGCCGTTCCCTCGAGGGTCGCTATGATTTCCGCCATTTTTATCGGGTAACCGTCGTTTTTAAAATCCCTTCCGTAGGGAGTCGTGGTGGTTTTCTGGCCGAGCATGGTAGTGGGCGCCATCTGGCCGCCCGTCATGCCGTATGTCGTATTGTTCACGAATATTACGGTTATGTTCTCACCTCTGTTGGCAGCATGGATGACTTCCGAGGTCCCTATTGCCGCCAGGTCGCCATCTCCCTGGTAGGTAAAGACGAACCTTTCGGGGATAGACCGCTTTACACCGGTAGCGACAGCGCTTGCCCGCCCGTGAGGGGCGTCAATCACGTCGACATCGATATAGTTGTAGAGGAATACCGAACACCCAACGGATGCCACCCCGATAGTTCTCTCCCGCAGATTTAACGTGTCGATGGTTTCGCAGAGGATCCTGTGAATGATGCCGTGATGGCAACCGGGGCAAAAATGGGTGCGAACATCCCGCAGTGACCCCGGGCGCTCAAAAACTTTTTTCATAGAAGATGTCTCCATTATCCACCTTTTCCCCCCTGTTTGCTTTCCCGATGACGGAAAAAATCTCTTCCGGCGTAAGCAGCTGGCAGGGCCTGCCGTAAAACTCTATTTTTTCGTGGTCGGAAGAGGACCTCCTGACGTCGTCGATCATCTGCCCGGTATTCATCTCCAGGACGATGACCCTCTCCAGCCTGGAGATTGCATCCTTTACCTGTTTTTCGGGAAAGGGAAAGAGAGTTATCGGCCTGAACAGGCCCACTTTAATACCCTTTTCTCTCGCCCATTGAACCGACGTCTTTGCAACCCGTGCTGCGGTGCCAAAAGCAACGAGGGCAATCTGCGCGTCATCGAGGTGATACTCCTCAAAAAGCACTTCTTCTTCTGCCATTTGCCGGTATTTACCCGACAGCTTCCAATTGTGGACCTCGATTGCGTTTTCCTTCAGAAAAAGAGACGAAACCTGCCGCGTTGACCTGCCGGCGCACCCGTCAATGATCCATGAGCGGTCGAACGAAAAGAGAGGCTCATAGGGTTTTTCGAAAAAGGGCTCCTTCATCTGCCCGATAATTGCGTCCCCGAGAATCATGGCCGGGTTCCGGTACTTGTCGGATACATCAAAGGCCCTCATCGTGAGATCATACATCTCCTGAACGGAGTGGGGGGCATAGACCGGCGTCCTGTAATCTCCATGCCCTCCTCCCCTGGTTGCCTGAAAGTAATCTCCCTGTGATGGGTTGATACCGCCGAGTCCCGGACCCGACCGCGAAATATTTACGATAACCGCCGGAATCTCCATGCCACACAGATAGGAGATCCCCTCCTGCATCAAAGAGATACCCGGGCCTGAAGATGAGGTCATAACCCGTTTCCCTGTCGCTCCCGTCCCGATAATGAAGTTGATCGTCGCCACCTCGCTCTCGGCCTGCAAAAATACCCCTCCCAAGCCGGGAAGGTGTTCCGCCAGGTATTCGGGGATGTCGTTCTGGGGTGTGATGGGGTAGCCGTAATAAAATCTGCACCCGGCACTTATCGCGCCCTTGCAAATAGCCTCGTTCCCTTTGAGGAACAGAACGTCCAACAGGTCACCTCCAGACTTCGATGGCAACGTCCGGGCAGGTCTCCCCGCACATGGAACATCCTGTGCACTCCTCAGGCTTTGCGAAATTCGCGAAGTAGTAACCCTGCTCGTTAATGCTTGTCCCTACCTCGATACACCTGTTCGGGCAGTATGTAACGCAGAGGGCGCATCCTTTGCACAACTTTTGATCGATATCGATTCTCGGCACAAGCGTGCTCCTCGGGGCTTTCTTGTTTACTATTTTAGTCGATTGCAAAGTGGGTTGTTTGCAAATATCGAATGGTATTCGGTTGGGAGCGTAATACGAGTGAGCTGGTCTTCGCACCGCCTTTGAAAAATCGCACCCCTTTGAGCAGCTCACCATCCGTGACGCCCGTTGCGGCAAACATTATGTTTCCCCGGGCAAGGTCTTCCATGGCCAGGACTCTGTCGACATTCCTGATCCCCATTCTTCTGGCCCTCTGGATTTCCTCCCTGTTTCTCGGCCTGAGTATCCCCTGAAAGTTCCCGCCCATACACCGCAGTGCCGCAGCCGCAAGGACGCCCTCGGATGCCCCTCCCGTCCCCATGAGAACGTCCACACCCGTATCTTCTCCCGCTGTTGCTATGGCGGCAGCCACGTCTCCGTCAGAGATCAGGCGTATCATGGCCCCTGTCTTCCGAACCTCGTCGATAAGCTTTTCGTGCCGCGGCCTGTCGAGAATCACAACGGTAATTTCCTCCACGGGCCTTTCAAGAGCCGAGGAGATCGCCTCGAGATTCTCAGAGGGGGGTTTGGATATATCGATAACGCCAGCAGCCCCGGCTCCCACAGCGATCTTGTCCATGTAGGTATCGGGGGTGCGGAAAAACGAACCCTCTTCTCCAACGGCCAATACGGAAAGAGCATTGGTTCCTCCCGTAGCGACAATGGTGGGACCTTCGAGAGCATCGACGGCAAGGTCGACAACAGGTTCATCGGCTCTGCCGACAACTTCGCCGCTGAATAGAACGGGGCTATCGTCTTTTTCCCCCTCGCCGATTACGATCCTGCCCCGGAAATTTACCGTGTCCAGGGCCTCTCTCATTGCCTGGACCGCCAGCATGTCGGCCCTGATGTTGTCCCCCCTGCCCATGATCCTCGCTGCGGCCATGGCTGCGGCTTCGGTAACCCTGACGGCTTCCAATGCTATATTTCTATAGAGCATCTTTCACCCGCTGAAGCTTTGATCGTAATGCACCGGGGGGCCTGATAACTCTCCCCGACGGATCGGTAAAAGCGTGTTCGGTGAAACCCGTCGTCAAAACCCCGGCCTCCGACTCGATCCTGTATTCAAATCCGATTCGTGCCTTTGCCAGTTGATTCATTCCCGTGAAAATCCTGACCTCGTCGTCATACCTGGCCGGCCGCAGGTAGCGGCAACCAGCTTCAATTACGGGAAGATGGATACCCATGGCGTTCAAATCCCGGTAGACGATGCCGCTCTTCCTGAGAAGTTCCGTCCTGCCGATTTCAAACCACCTGAAGTAGACACCGTAATAAACGATCCCCATTGCGTCCGTATCGCCGAATACAACTCTGGCGCGGTGGACCTCGTTCATGATTTGAGACCGAGAAAAATGGGCATTAAATCGAATCCCCGCTCGACGAAATACCCTGTCTTTCTTGCTTCGTCCTCTGTGTACCTTGCCGCGGAAAAATCGCGGGAGTTTTTCAGCTTCGGGTACATGACGAAAGGTACCGGCTCATTCGAGTGTGTCCTTATTGCCACCGGTGTGGGATGGTCAGGGAGAAAGAGAACCCTCAAGTCCCCTTTTCCCTTCGCCCTTTCAAGAATCGGTCCTATTATGTGCCTGTCGATATCCTCGATGGCTTTTACTTTGTCCGCGGCGTCGCCGTTGTGACCCGCCTCATCGGGTGCCTCGACATGAACGAGGACGAAATCCTTTTTTTCCAGCTCCTGAAGACAGTATTTCCCTTTCCCCTCGAAGTTCGTGTCGATGTATCCCGTGGCACCCGGTACTTCCACGATGTCCATGCCGAGGTAAATCCCAATACCCCGTATCAGGTCCACCGCTGCGATGATCGATCCGGCTACCCCGAACTTTTCCTCGAAGGGAGGCATCTTTGGAGCCTTTCCCTGCCCCCACAGCCAGACGGAAGTTGCGCTGTTCTTTTTCCCTCCCGTGAGAGGGGCTTCCGGGGTTTGGTTACTGAAGACTTCCATCGACTTTTTCATGATCTCAACCAGGACTTCTGACCCCTCGCCCGACGGAAGAAAGTCCCTGATAGGCTTCCCCATGATATCGTGGGGCGGAACGGTGGTAACGCTCTCCCTCCCGTTGCGCCATACCATGAGATTTCTGTAGCTCACGCCGGGGAAAAATTCCACGCCCAGACTGGCAGTCGCAGCGTTCAGTATTGTAAGGAGCCTCCGGGATTCTTCGGTGGATATGTGTCCTGCAGAGTAATCAACCATTGTCCCGGCGGGAATTGCCCCTTCGATGGTCACGATATTGCACCGCACCGCCACGTCGGTGGGGGAAATATCGACACCAATTGACGCCGCCTCGAGGGGCGATCTCCCCGTGTAGTACTCTTTCGGATCGTAACCCAGGATGCTGATGTTCGAAACGTCGCTTCCCGGGTACATATCCTTGGAGACGATTTGAGCGAGCCCGCACACCCCGTTTTTTGCCATAAAATCCGCGTGAGGCTTGCTGGCAGCCTCGAGTGGCGTCCGCCGGCCAAGGGAATCGACCTTCCAGTCGGCCATGCCGTCGCCAATGACGACCACATATTTCATGCCCGCTCCTCAGAGTCCCAGTTCTTGAACAACTTCCTTTAAAACAGGCTGGACCGAAACGGGTCCCACGGCCTGTTTAACTGCAATGTCCGGGTCCTTCAGGCCGTGCCCCGTAAGGGTGATTACGACGGTCTCACCTCCACTGAAAAAGCCTTCAGAGACCAATCTTATCACACCCGCTATGCCTGCTGCCGACGCAGGTTCACAAAATATTCCCTCTGTAGAGGAAACCAGCTTGTAGGCATTCAATATTTCCTCGTCGGAGACCATCGCGATCATTCCCCCCGACTCATCCCTTGCAGCTATCGCCCCCTTCCAGGAGGCCGGGTTTCCTATTCTGATTGCCGTAGCGATGGTTTCCGGCTCGCTCAGTGGATGTCCCCGGACGATGGGGGCAGCGCCCTCTGCCTGAAATCCGATCATTTTCGGGAGATTGTCAACGATACCCCTTGCGTGATACTCTTTGTACCCCTTCCAGTAGGAGGTGATGTTTCCCGCATTCCCAACGGGGAGGACATGGTATTCGGGCGCTCTGCCAAGTGTGTCGCAAACCTCGAAAGAGGCTGTCTTCTGCCCCTCTATCCGGTAAGGGTTTAACGAGTTAACGAGCGTTATGGGATAGTTTTCCGATATCTCTCTCACGATCTCCAGGGCCTCATCGAAATTTCCCTTCACCTGGATGATGGTGGCTCCATGTATTATCGCCTGAGACAGCTTTCCATATGCTATCTTGCCCTCGGGTATGATTACGTAGGCCTCGACTTCCGCCTTCGAAGCGTACGCGGCAGCGGAAGCCGACGTGTTGCCGGTGGAAGCGCAGATGACAGCCGATGCGCCCTGTTCCTTTGCCACGGAGAGCGCCAACGTCATTCCCCTGTCCTTGAACGATCCTGTCGGGTTGACTCCCTCGTACTTCAGATAGATGTCGAGATCGCCACCTATTTTTCTCACGAGATTGTCGGCCCGCAAAAGCGGTGTGTTCCCCTCGCAGAGGGTGACGATATTTTCTTCCGAAACTTCCGGCAAGAGTTCGCGGTATCTGCGCACCACTCCTTTCCACTCCATTTCTCACTCTCCCGTTACAGATTGCTCTCGATTCTGATGAGCTTCGTTTTGTCGAGAACGACGTCTAGCTCATCGATCTCCTGAAGGGCTCTTTTCAGGTCTCGTTCCATTGCTTCGTGAGTTAGAATAACTATGGGAACGCCTTCCTCCATCTTCCTTACCTTTTGAATAACGGAGGATATGCTTATGTTATTTTCCCCCAGAATCCCTGATATTTTTGAGAGAACCCCGGGCTTGTCGATGACGATGAACCGCAGGTAAAACTCCGAGACTACTTCATTCACATCTTTCACCTCTATCTTACCGCCATCCTTTTCATACCCGGAGAAGGGAATGCGCTTCTTCGAGCCGGCCCTCATGTTTCTTCCAATATCGATGATATCACCCACAACGGCACTCGCAGTCGGATCCATACCCGCTCCGCTTCCAAAAAAAAGAACCGGGCCGACGAAGTCACCCGTGACGTAGACGGCGTTATAAGCGCCTGCGACAGTGGAAAGCAGATGACCTTTCGGAATCATCGTCGGATGCACCCTGGCCTCTATCCTCTCTCCGTCCTTCTTGGCTATCGCCAGAAGTTTGATCTCATACCCGAACTCGCCTGCGAACTTAAGGTCCAATGGTGTGATTTCCCTTATCCCCTCGACATACACGTCATTGAAATCGGGATACTTTCCCGTAGTCAGACAGATCAGTATCGCAAGCTTGTGAGCCGAATCGATCCCATCGACATCGAGGGTCGGGTCAGCCTCTGCAAGGCCCAACTTCTGGGCTTCCTCTAAAACGAAAGGAAACTCGAGGCTCTCGCGGGTCATGCGTGTGAGAATATAATTGGATGTTCCGTTGATAATGCCGAAGAGTTCGATCACGCTGTTACCCGCAAGACTCTCCCGCAAAGCCTTGATCACCGGGATGCCGCCCGCCACGCTTGCTTCAAAGCCGATCTCCACTGCCTCTTTTTCGACTTCCCCGATGACGGAGTCCCCCATCTCGGCAAGGAGCGCCTTGTTTGCGGTTACAATGTTTTTTCCCCTCCTCGATGCTTCGACAAGGTACTCGCCCGCCTTTTCGGTTCCGCCGATGAGCTCGACGATTATGTGGATATCAGGATCATTGATAAGTCGATAGGCATCAGTCGTAAAAAGTTCTTCGGGAACGCCCACATCCCTCTTCCTGTTCATGTCGATGTCGGCGACCCCTGCAATCTTAACGGGGATTCCCACTTTTTTTTCGATACTCTCCCCGTTCTTCGTCAACATCCTGTAGACGCCCTCCCCCACCGTTCCCAGGCCAATTATGCCTACGTTGATAGCCCTCATGACACGCTACCTCTTTACCTTTTTCGCCTTTAAACCCGCATCCAGCACCTGCTTTATGCCGCGCACCGCCTGTCTTATCCGGTGTTCATTCTCAACGAGCGCGAATCGAACGTAACCCTCTCCATGCTCCCCGAACCCGACGCCGGGTGAGACAGCAACCCGTGCTTCCCTCACGAGAAGCTTTGAGAATTCAAGGGAGCCCATTTCCAAAAACTCGCCGGGAACCTTTCCCCACACAAACATCGTCCCTTTCGGGGGCTCTATGTTCCATCCGGCCCTTTTCAATCCCTTTACGAGCGTGTCTCTTCTCTTCCGGTAGATCTCATTGATTTCCTCAACCACGCCGTACGGCCCGTTGAGGGCTATTATGGCAGCCACCTGAATGGGCTGAAACATCCCATAATCGAGATAGCTCTTGACCCTGCCCAGAGCGTGGACCATAGCGCTGTTCCCCACGCAGAAACCTACCCTCCAGCCGGGCATACTGTATCCCTTGGACATCGAGTAGAGCTCAACGGCAACATCTTTCGCCCCCGGCACCTGCAATATCGAGGGGGCTTTGTACCCGTCGAAGGTAATGTCCGCGTAGGCAAGGTCGTGTATGATGAACATGTTGTTTTCCCTGGCGAAATCGATCAGCCGCACGAAAAATTCATAGTCTACGATTTTCGTTGTCGGATTGTGGGGAAAGGATATTATCAGCATCCGTGGTCTGGGCCAGAGTGTTTTGACCGCTCTTTCCAGAAGGGTCAGAAAGTCCTCTTCTCCTGACATGACGTTGACCCTTCTCACATCGGCATTGGCAATTATCACCGAATAGTAGTGGATGGGATAGGTGGGGTCGGGAACGAGCGCTATGTCACCGGGCCCCATCGTTGCCAGGACCAGATGGGATAGCCCCTCCTTGGCCCCGATAGTTGCGATAGCTTCGCTGTCCGGGTCCAGTATCACGTTGAAATGCCTCCTGTACCAGTCACATATGGCGAGTCTCAGCTTATAGATACCCCGGGAAGCCGAGTAGCGATGATTTTTAGGGTTCCTCACCGCCTCGATCAATTTTTTGACAATGTGATCTGGTGTTGGGATATCGGGATTCCCCATTCCCAGGTCTATGATGTCTTCTCCCTCTCTTCTCAGTTGCATTTTCAACTCGTTTACGACGTTGAAAACGTACGGTGGCAGTCTTTTGATCCGCGTGAACTCTTCCATTTTTTTTCCCTTTAAATAATTGAATTTAAACTATAAATCCTAATTCAAATGAACAGTCTTGTCAATGAATGTCGCGTTACACGAACGCAAAATCGATTCTTCCACCCCACATGGAACTGACGAATGAGCGGAGTTCCCTGTTCTCCTGTCGGCCAAGCTCAGGGTCCTCCGCTATTATTTCAAATGCCAGTTCCCGTGCATTTTTGAGCACGCGGCTATCGCGAATGATGTTCCCGAATATAAGATCGGGAAGTCCCGACTGTCGCGTCCCGATGAACTCACCCGGCCCCCTGATGAGCAAATCTTCTTCGGCAACTTTGAAGCCGTCCGTGGTGCGCACCATGACCTCGAGGCGCCGTTTCGCGTCTTCCGACTCTTTTTTCCCCGCAACGAGAAAACAGTACGATTTCTTCCTTCCTCTTCCCACCCTCCCTCTCAGCTGATGGAGCTGGGAGAGGCCAAACCGTTCCGGATGTTCGATCACCATGATATTGGCCGACGGCACGTCGATACCGACTTCAATAACCGTTGTGGAAACGAGGATTGATACGCTGCCGTTTCTGAAACCGCCCACGATCCTCTCCTTCTCCCCGCCCTTTATTTTTCCGTGGATAAGCTCCACGCCAAAATCGGTGAAAATATCCCTTTTTAGATGACCGTACATCTCCTTGGCGGCTCTTAGATCAATCTTTTCCGATTCCTCCACCAGCGGATACACGATGAAAGCCTGGCCTCCCTTCGCCACCTCCTGCCGGATGAACTCGTAGAGTTCATCCCTCTGCCATTCATAAATGAGCCTTGTCTCAACCGGCGTCCTTCCAGGGGGCATCTCATCGATTACCGAAACATCCAGGTCCCCGTAAAGAGTCATGGCAAGCGTCCTGGGGATCGGCGTCGCCGTCATGACGAGCATGTGGGGAGACTGCCCCTTGAGCCTCATTTTCAACCTCTGGTATACGCCGAACCGATGCTGCTCATCGACGATAACCAGCGCCAGGTTGTGAAACGAAACGTCCTCCTGTATTATGGCGTGCGTTCCAACCACGATGTTTATCCTCCCGGATGCGATGTCCTCTTTTATCCGGGTTTTTTCCTTTCCGGTAACTGAAGCGGTGAGCAGGCCGATGTTTAAAGCCAGACCGTTTGAGAGTTCCTTGAAGTTTTTGAAGTGCTGCTCGGCGAGAATCTCGGTGGGCGCCATGACGGCAACCTGGTAACCCCGGTGCCACGCAACCATGGATGCTATCCACGCGACAATGGTTTTGCCCGAACCTACGTCGCCCTGAAGGAGCCTTTGCATCGGCTCTTTCTTCTTCATGTCTTTCAGGATGTCGTTTACCGCCGTTCTCTGCGCGCCGGTGAGCTGAAAAGGCAGCCTCTTTTTGATTTCATCGACGATGTTTCTGTCCCACGAAATTTCCACCCCTCTCTCCCTGCACCCCAGATATTTCTTCCTTGCCAACCCCAGCTGGAGCGAAAAGAACTCGTCAAAGATGATCCGCCTGTGATAGGCGGTTCTGTAGTTTCTGAGCTCTTCCACGTCTGAGCTGCCTTCCGGGAGGTGGATGCTTCTCAATGATACAGCAAGGGGTGGAAGATCTTCCCTCCTAAGGATCGATTCGGGAAGCGGATCGATCAGAGAATCTGCATGAGACTGCACGGCGGTTAAAATAATTTTCCTCACAATCTTCTGATGGATCCCCTCTATGTCCGAATAGACGGGCGATATTATTCCTCTGTCATGGCGGGGAAATTCACCCCCCGCGTCGGGAAAGGTTACCTCGGGGTGAAGAAATTCCATCCTTCCCTGGAAATATTTTGCGCTGCCGTAAACGAGGATCTTCCGCCCTTCCCCGTATATCGATTTCCATCTCTTCGGGTTGTAGTTGAGCCACTTCAGGCATGTACCGCCCGTCTCATCTTCCATGAAAACCTCGAAACAGCGGCCACCGGAGAAAAAACGGATTTCATTCGCCCTCGAGATTTTGCCTGCGAACAGATAGGTTCCCTCTTTTTTCATATCGCCTATTTTGGTGATGAAACGCCTGTCCTGGTAGTCCTTCGGAAAAAAGTAGAGCGCATCCTTTACCGTCCTGAGGCCCTTCTTCTCCAGCCTTTCGTAAATTTTCGGCCCCACCCCTTTCACGTATCGAAGACTCATGCTGAGGTTTTCCTGTCTCATCCCGCTCATCTCTTTGTTGATTTGTGAAATTCCTGGAGGCTTACAACAGTGAACTTTTCTTTCCTCATTCTGTGCAATGCCATGGCAGCAGCCTTTGCTGCGGCAATAGTCGTGAAGTAAGGAACTCCGTGCACGAGCGCGGTCCTTCTGATGTAGTATGAATCTGCCTTTGACTTGGCTCCCAGGGGCGTGTTTATCACCAGGGCGATGTCTCCGTTCTTGATCAGGTCCGCCACATGTGGCCTTCCCTCTGTGATCTTCAACACCTCCTCGGCAAGGATGCCGTTGTCGAAAAGAAAGCGCGCGGTGCCCCTCGTCGCAACGAGGGTAAAGCCCGAGGCAACGAGGCTCTTTGCGACATCTTTGATATACATTTTATCTTCGTCCCGGACGCTGATGAACGCTTTGCCCTGTGATGGAAGGAGATTCCCTGCCGCAATCTGGGATTTTGCGAAGGCAATTTCGAAGCTTGTGTCTATACCCATGACTTCACCGGTGGATTTCATTTCGGGTCCGAGAAGCGTATCGACACCGGGAAATTTTATGAAAGGAAAAACAGCCTCTTTCACGGATATGTGGCGGGGCACAACCTCTTCGGTAAACCCGAGGTCCTCTAACGTTCTACCGATCATGACTTTCGTTGCAAGCTTGGCAAGCGAGACTCCAATGGCCTTGCTGACGAAAGGGATGGTTCTCGAGGCTCTCGGGTTCACCTCCAGGATGTATAAATCATCATCTTTCAGAGCAAACTGTACGTTCATCAGGCCAACCACGGAGAGCTCTCTCGCAATGGCTTTCGTCTGCCTGACTATTTCCTCGATGACATGACTTTTGAGTGAATAGGGGGGGAGGGAGCATGCGCTGTCACCGGAGTGTACGCCTGCCTCCTCTATGTGCTCCATGATGCCTGCCACCACGGTATCCTTTCCGTCGGAAATGGCATCCACGTCTATCTCGATGGCATCTTCCAAAAACCTGTCTATGAGAACAGGACGTTCACCGGATACGACAACGGCTTCCTTCATATATCGTATGAGGGACTCCTCGTCATGAATGATTTCCATGGCCCTGCCCCCGAGCACATAGGAAGGCCTGATGAGAACGGGAAAGCCGATCGAACGCGTCACCTCTCTCGCCCCTTCGATGGAAGTTGCAGTCCCGTTGGGGGGCTGCTCGAGTCCCCGCCGCCTCAGCATGGCGGAAAACAGCTCTCTGTCCTCTGCCATATCTATTGACTCAGGCGGTGTCCCCAGGATTTTCACTCCCGCCCTTGCAAGGTGAACGGTTAACTTGAGGGGGGTTTGCCCCCCGAACTGGACAATGACACCGTCCGGGTCCTCCTGCTCGACGATCCGGATCACATCCTCGAAGGTGAGCGGCTCGAAGTAAAGCTTGTCCGATGTATCGTAATCGGTGCTCACCGTTTCGGGATTGCAATTGACCATGATCGTCTCGTACCCCTCTTCCCGAAGGGCAAAAACGCTCTGGACGCAGCAATAGTCGAACTCGATGCCCTGCCCGATCCGGTTCGGCCCGGCACCGAGGATAACCACTTTCCTGCCCTCGTTCCTGACGGATTCATCTTCCATCTCGTAGGTGGAATAGAGGTAAGGCGTATATGCCTCAAACTCTGCGGCACAGGTATCGACGAGTTTGTACACGGGGCGAACACCAAGCTTGTTCCTCAGGGCATGAAAATCAGCCTCCTTTACTCCCGCCAGCTCTGATACTTTCGCATCCGAGAACCCCATGCTCTTGATCTTTCTCATGTACCCGTCAAGCCAGGGCGAAGGATTCCCTCCATTTACGGCTATTTTGAAATCTTCGGCCAGGCCGCGGATGATCTCTTCCTCCTCGACAATCTGTCTGATGTTTATGAGAAACCAGGGGTCAATGCCCGACAGTTCGTGTATCCTCTGGACCGTTAAATTCTGCCTGAAAGCCTCTCCGATATAAAGGATCATCTTGCTGTTTGGCTGCTTGAGTTTCTCCTCGATGAGTTCAACCCGCCGTGCCTCATCGATTCCCCTGTCCAGAGGGTCATCGAGCCCATTCAGGTCACTTTCAAGTGAGCGGATCGCCTTCTGGAGAGACTCTTTGAAGGTCCGCCCTATTGCCATGGCCTCCCCCACGGACTTCATCTGTGTCCCCAGGCGGTCATCGGTCTGGGGAAACTTCTCGAAGGTAAAACGGGGAATCTTCGTTACCACGTAATCTATCGAGGGCTCAAAGGACGCCGGGGTCTCCTTCGTTATGTCGTTTTTCAACTCGTCAAGCGTATATCCGACTGCAAGCTTGGCTGCTATCTTTGCAATGGGATAGCCCGTTGCCTTCGATGCAAGAGCCGATGATCTCGAGACCCTCGGGTTCATCTCTATGACCACCATCTCCCCCGTATCCGGCTTTATCGCGAACTGTATGTTGCTCCCTCCTGTGTCTACGCCGATCTCCCTGATGATCGATATCGCCGCGTCACGCATGATCTGATATTCCTTGTCCGTAAGGGTTTGTGCGGGTGCCACGGTGATGCTGTCGCCTGTGTGGATCCCCATGGGATCGACGTTTTCAATGGAGCAAATGATCACTACGTTGTCGTTTGCGTCTCTCATCACTTCGAGCTCGAACTCTTTCCAGTTGGCAACCGATTCCTCAACGAGTATGGTCCCCTTTGGCGACGCATCGAGGCCCCATTTGACCATCTCCTCGAATTCCTCCCTGTTGTAAGCGATTGAACCGCCTGTGCCGCCGAGGGTAAAAGATGGCCTGATCACTGCAGGAAAACCCACATAGTCGACAGAACGAATGGCCTCACCCATCGAGCTTACGTATCTGCTTCTCGGGATTCGAAGACCGATCCGCTCCATTGAAAGCCTGAACAGGTCCCTGTCTTCGGCTTTGTTGATAGCCTCGACACTCGCGCCTATGAGCTCTACGCCGAACCGCTCGAGCACTCCCTGCTCACTGAGGGCAACGGCTAAGTTGAGAGCCGTCTGCCCGCCGATCGTGGGGAGAAGGGCATCCGGTTTCTCGCGTTCGATTATTTTTTCAACAAAGCGAGGAATCAGGGGCTCGATGTATGTTCTGTCTGCGAATCCAGGGTCGGTCATGATCGTGGCAGGGTTCGAGTTCACGAGGATCACCCGGTATCCCTCTTCTTTCAATGCCTTGCATGCCTGCGTACCCGAATAATCGAACTCGCAGGCCTGTCCGATGATTATCGGACCCGAGCCGATGATCATAACGCTCTCTATGTCGCCCCTCCTGGGCACTGTTTTAGAATTCCTCCTTCATCGCCGAAAGATCAAAGAAATTCTTATTTTCCTCACAATCTAAAACATATTTCTTTCCCGGTGAAGCGCCCCCGTGCCGTCAAAGAGCCGCTCTCGGGTGGGTATGGCCGGCCACCGCTCAACTCCTTTCGTCCTCCTCTCTTTCATGGAAATTCAAGAAAAGGGGATTTCACAAAGCATCATGACCACATGCTCTCCATATGCTCGTAAAACCGGTTAAAAATGTACCGGGAATCGTGCGGCCCCGGCGATGCCTCGGGGTGATACTGGACAGAAAAAACATTCAAATCGGGTATTGCCAGCGCCTCAACGGTCTTGTCGTTCAGGTTGATGTGGGTTATCTTTGCCCGCTCTTCAATGGAACTGGCGTCGACAGAAAAATTGTGGTTCTGACTCGTTATCTGAACTTTCCCGGTTTCAAGGTCGAGAGTCGGCTGATTTACGCCGTGATGTCCGAACTTCAGCTTATACGTCCTTCCTCCGAGTGCCAATCCGAGTATCTGATGACCAAGGCAGATCCCAAATATGGGGAGTTTCCCGAGAGATCTTCTCACCGTCTCCACCACGTACGGAACTCCCATGGGGTCACCGGGCCCATTCGATATGAACAGGGCATCCAGCTTTTCACCATGAAGCGTATCAAAGTGGGTGTGGGCAGGAAAAACCGTGACCCTGAACCCATGAGAAACGAGCTGCCTGAGGATATTCAATTTGACACCGCAGTCGATAACGCCAACATGCGGTATCTTCTTGAATTTCTGTCTATATTCCTCTGCCTTGCCGTACCCTTTCAATATATCCCAATCTCCGTGGATCCACTCATATGGTTCACGGCAGGTAACCTGCTGGACGAGATCGCGCCCCTCTATCTTTTCTGCATTTCTTGCCTTTTCAACGAGGGTGCCCCGTTCGCTAATCTCGGTAGAAATGAATCCTCGCATGGCCCCCTCTTCCCTGATCATCCGGGTGATCATTCTCGTGTCGATTCCCCAGATCCCGACGATGCCATGCCTGCTCAAATAGGAGCCGAGTGATTCCCGGGATCTCCAGTTGGAGGGCTCGTCCCAGTACTCCCTGACGATGAATCCCTCTACCCACGGCCTTACGGATTCGACGTCTTCATCGTTGACCCCGTAATTGCCTATCTGCGGATAGGTCATGAGGACGATCTGCCCCCGGTAAGAGGGGTCTGTGAGAATCTCCTGGTACCCGGTCATCCCGGTATTGAATATGACCTCTCCAGACGTCTCTCCAGCGGCACCGAAGGAAAATCCCTCAAAAAAAGAACCATTTTCCAATGCCAAATATGCGCCTTTCATGAACCATTCGCCTGGCTGTCCCGATATACCACTTTCCCGTTTACGACAGTCATCTTTACTTTTCCCCTCATCTTCCTGCCGATAAAGGGCGAGTTCCTCGACCTGGATAAAATCATATCCTCGGTAAAGGTGTACCTCGCATTCAGGTCCACGATGGCCAGGTCAGCACCTCCTTTCTCTCTAATTGTTCCTCCATCTATATTCAATAATATCGATGGGTTATATGATAATAGCTTAACTATTGTTTTAACATTGTTGTCGCTGCCATCGAGAACTTCCAAGAGGAGCGGAAAGGCTGTCTGGAAACCGATGATACCGTTGGCAGCCTCCTCGAACTCGCAGCTTTTTACCAGATCCTCATGGGGTGCATGGTCAGTTGCAACGCACTCAATCGTGCCGTCCACGATTGCGGCCAGAAGGGCCCTTCTGTCGTCCTCTTTCCTCAAGGGGGGATTCATCTTCGCCTTCGTGTTGTATCCCAAAACCTCTCTTTCCGTAAGGGTAAGATAGTGGGGAGCTGTTTCGGCCGTGACTCTGACTCCCCTTTCCTTTGCATCCCGTATCAAGTCAATGCCCCGTTTCGTCGAAAGATGGGCTATGTGGATTCTCGCACCCGTGTATTCTGCAAGGAGGATATCCCTGGCAATCATGATCTCCTCGGAAACAGGGGGGACACCGGTGAGTCCCAATACCGCTGAGGTCTCCCCCTCGTTCATGCATCCCCCTTCACTGAGGCCGGCATCCTCCTCGTGAAGTATGAGCAAGGCGTCGAACATTTTGCTGTAATCCATCGCCCGCATCATGATAAGGGAGTCCATAATGGGTTTGCCATCATCGGAAAGGGCTATCGCTCCTGATTCAAGAAGTTCTCCAAAGTCAGTGAGCTCTTTACCCTCCAGATTGTGGGTGATCGAGGCTACCGGAAATACCTTGACCAAACCTTTTTTCCTTGCTTTCTCGATAATATAGCGTGTAATTTCCGGGTTGTCGTTCACAGGATCGGTGTTGGCCATGCAGACAACCGATGTAAAGCCACCGGCGGCGGCAGCCTTTGTTCCGCTTACGATATCCTCCTTCCATTCGTAACCCGGTTCCCTCAGGTGGCTGTGCAGGTCGATAAAGCCCGGCATCACATGCAGGCCCGATATATCGATGATCTCAAAGTCTCCTTCCGCCGGAAACTGGTCACTCCTGGCCAGTTTGACTATTTTGCCTTTCTCCACGAATATATCCCGTGTATCCAGCGTGTCCGACGCATAATCCACCACCGTGCCGCCTCGAAAAACGATCATCTGCCCTCCCTGTTATAGCGCGGTTTTCTCCTTCACTGCCGAGAGCAGGTAAAGAACTGCCATTCTCACGGCAACGCCTGACTCTACTTGCTGCAGGACAACCGATTTCTCGCAATCAACGAGCTCATCGGAGATTTCCCAGCCCCTGTTGACAGGACCGGGGTGCATGATAATCGCATCCTCCCTGGCTTTGGCAAAACGCTCCCTGTTCAGGCCAAAATATTTGACGTATTCCCTTATCGAGGGGAAGTAGCTTGACTGCATCCTCTCGAGCTGGATTCGCAGCACAATGATGATATCCTTCCCCTTTATGGCTTCGTCGAGATCCCAGGTGGCCTCCACTCCCAGCGATTGCCACCATCTCGGTATGAGCGTCGAGGGACCGCAGACCGTAACACGTGCTCCCAGTTTTTTGAGCGCCGGTATATCGGACCTCGCAACACGGCTGTGGAGGACGTCTCCCAGTATGAGCACCTCCGCACCCTCCAGTGATCCCCTCATTTTTCTCAGCGTATAGATGTCCAGCAGCCCCTGCGTGGGATGCTCGTGCTTCCCGTCACCCGCATTGACGATGGCAACATTCATTTTGCTTGACAGAAAGTATGGCGCACCTGAAGCAGAGTGCCTTATGACAAGGATATCCGGTTTCATCGCCTCTATGTTTCTCGCCGTGTCCAAAAGCGTCTCTCCCTTTTTAACGCTGCTGGCAGTGGAGGTAAAGTTTATCACGTCGGCAGAGAGCCTCTTCCCGGCAATTTCAAAGGATGTTCGTGTCCTCGTGCTCGGCTCGAAAAAGAGATTAACCACCGTTTTCCCTCTCAGCGAAGGAACTTTCTTTATGTCACGGGACATTATCTCTTCCATCGATTTGGCCGTCTCCAGGATCAACTCTATCTCATCCCGCTCCATCTCCTTTATTCCCAGCAAGTCTTTGGCTCTCAGTGATTCAATCATCTTGGCTTCTCTCCCGAATATCAACGCTCCACTCATCCAGGGTCTGCGTCATGTTCACATTGACGAGCTCGGTCACCGATGTGGGTACGTTGCGTCCCACATAATCAGCCCGTATGGGAAGCTCCCTGTGACCCCTGTCGATCAGCACAGCCAGCTGAATTGAACGTGGCCTCCCGAAATCGATAAGGGCATCCATGGCCGCCCGTATGGTTCGCCCCGTGAAGAGAACGTCATCGACGAGGACTACGACGCGCTCATCTATGGGAAATGTAATCTCTGTCTTCTTGAGCCTCGGATGATAGCCGATCCGTGAAAGGTCGTCTCGGTACAACGTAATATCAATGTAACCCGAGGGAACTTCTACCCCCTCGATCTTCCTGATTTTCTGCTTGAGGATATCTGCAAGGGGAATCCCGCCGGTGCATACTCCGATGAGCACGAGGTCTCCTGCCCCTTTGTTTTTTTCAAGAATTTCGTGAGCGATGCGGGACAAGGCCCTGTCGATTCCTTTGCCGTCCATGAGAATTTTTTTCTGCTCCCTCGGCATAAATCCTCCATGGCTTCAGCTGTTTACGGACAAAAAAAAACCCTCTCGCCCGTTCCGAGAAGGTTAGGTAAACAGAGCAACCGGGATCACGTTTTCTCCTTTGCTGGCCTCACTGGATCAGCTTAAAAGGTCTAACAACTATATCACTCTCTGTTGTGAAGGTCAATAAAAATGCTCTTGCGGCATCCTCACCTCAGCACATTTTTTTGAGCGGAAGGCATGCATGGACAGAGTCAGCGTATAAAGTCTCCCACTCTCCCCCACCTGATGCGCCCCGGCCACTTCCAGAACTCGAACCATCTGTCCTCCGGCGTTTTTTTTATCGAGAAATAAATTATGAATGCCTTGCCGATGACTTCGTTTATGTCGACGAACCCCCAAAAACGCGAGTCGTAACTCCTGTCCCTGTTGTCTCCTTCAACGAAGATCTTTCCCTCGGGGATCCGCAAAGGGCCGAAGTTGTCCCTCTTGGGAATGATCCTGTTCTCTTCAACAAACTGGGTGTATGGCTCATCCTGCAACTCTCCGTTCACGTAAAGCCGCTTATCTTTGATTTCGACGACATCACCTTCAATACCGACCACCCTCTTGATGAAATCTTTCGATTTGTCCTCGGGAAATACGAAAACGATCACGTCTCTTCGCTGCGGCTTCTTGAAAGCAAATATCCTTTTGCCGAGCAGAGGGATCCTGATGCCATAGATAAACTTGTTAACGAAAATATGGTCGCCAATGAGAAGGGTCGATTCCATCGAACCGGAAGGTATCTTGAAAGCCTGAACGATAAAGGTCCTGATAAACAGGGCAATAATCAGCGCAATTATGAGGGCTTCGAGGTATTCCCTGAACGTGCTCTTTTTTGCCACTTGGCCGTCAGTCTTATCCGTATTCCCGATTTTATCATTCATCCCTTATTCCTTTATCTTGAGGATTGCCAAAAAAGCTTCCTGGGGGATTTCAATGGTGCCAACCTGCTTCATCCTTTTTTTCCCCTCCTTTTGCCGCTCCAGAAGCTTCCTTTTTCTCGTAACGTCTCCTCCGTAACATTTTGCGAGAACATTTTTTCGCATGGCTTTTATCGTTTCGCGGGCGATGACCTTTGAGCCAATTGCCGCCTGAATGACAACGTCAAACATCTGTCTCGGAATCAGCTCTTTCAATCTCTCACCGAGTTCCCGCCCCCTCCTGTAAGCCTTTTGTCGATGGACGATCGTCGAGAGTGCGTCAACTTTTTCTTTATTGATGAGTATATCGAGAAGAACGAGATCAGATTCCTGGTAACCCTTGAAGTCATAATCTAAAGACGCATATCCTCGCGAAGCCGTCTTGAGCCTGTCATAAAAATCGAGGACGATCTCATTGAGAGGCAGGTCATATGTGACAATCACCCTTTTACCCGGGACAAACTTCAAATCTTTCTGGATGCCTCTTTTGTCTTCGCATATTTTCAGAATATTCCCCAGGTATTCCGTGGGCAGATGTATCGTAGCGGTAATGACGGGTTCCTCCAGATAATTCATCTCCGCCTGCGAGGGCAGATGTGACGGACTGTCAATTTCCAGAAACTCGCCATTTTTCATAGACACCCGGTAGCGAACCGTTGGCGCGGTCGTTATCAGGTCTATCCCGAATTCCCTCTCGAGCCGTTCCTGTATTATTTCCATGTGCAGGAGTCCGAGAAAGCCGCATCGAAAACCAAAACCCAACGCCGTTGAGGTTTCCGGGTCCGAAGAAAAAGAGGAGTCATTGAGCCTCAACTTGTTAATTGCGTCTTTGAGACCCGGGTAGTCATCAGAGTTAACGGGATAAACCCCGGCGAACACCATCGGCTTTACCTTCTTGAACCCGGGAAGGGGAAACACTGCGCTCCTGTTTTCGATGGTGACGGTATCGCCAACGTTTACCTCCCTCACGTCTTTGATTCCGGCTATGAAAAAGCCTACCTCACCTGCCCCGAGCTGATTTACAACCGTCGCATAGGGATTGAAAACGCCTATTTTTGCCACTTCGAACGACTTGCCGGTCGACATGAGTTTTACCCTGTCCCCCGTTGAAAGCTTACCGTCGAAAACCCTGATCAAGGTAACAACTCCCTGGTAGGAATCAAACCACGAATCGACCACGAGGGCTTTCAGGGGATCATCATCCACTCCAGCCGGCGGTGGGATGACGCTCACGATTTTTTCAAGGATTTCTTGTGTCCCTTCTCCCGTCTTGGCGCTCGCCAGAACGAGATGTTCCGTATCGAGGCCTATTATCTCTTCTATTTCCCTTTTCACACTCTCCGGATCAGCGTTTGGAAGGTCAATTTTGTTGATTACCGGGACTATCTCCAGCTCCTGGTCTACTGCCTGATAAACGTTGGAAAGGGTCTGCGCCTCTACACCCTGTGTTGCATCCACGATCAAAAGCGCTCCCTCGCATGCGGCGAGACTCCGTGATACTTCATATGAGAAATCAACGTGGCCGGGAGTATCTATGAGGTTGAGGAAATAGTAGTCTCCATCGGCTGCAGTGTAGCCGATCCTCACGGTCTGGGCTTTGATGGTTATCCCCCGCTCCCTCTCAAGGTCCATGGAGTCGAGAAATTGGTTCACTTTTTCCCGCTGGGATATCGTACCCGTGAGCTCCAGGAGCCGGTCTGCTAAAGTCGACTTACCGTGGTCGATATGGGCAATTATCGCAAAGTTCCTGATTCGCTTTTTCATCGTATGCGTCGATAAAAATTCAAATTCTTAATTTTACTATATAGTGACCTGCCTGTCGCGCAAAATAGTCCTGAAGGTAAATCATTATCCCCTGTTTTTTTCGTGAGCTTTAACGCCGGGCAACGGAGTTTTGGAGCGGCAGTGCATTATGATCGTTTCCTTGAAAGGGACAGGGAAGACATTTTTGTGAAATCTCGGCCTTTTCTTCCCCCATCAAGGCGAAAAAAGAAAAAATAGTTAGTTTTTAAAGATTTTCAAGAAAATCGAACGTGGCCTGGCAGCCAGGTCATACCGCGTGCGCATGAGTGGGGTGCTGCTCTCGTTCCTACCATGCAACGCCGCCTTCATAGGTTTTTTTCAGAAAATCCCTGAGCATCACTTCCCAGTGTCTCGGGTCCTCTCCCGTCGCTTTCCTGTACTTCTCCTTGGACAACACGCTGTCTCGAGGACGACGGGCTTTAAGGGAAAGGTCGGCGCTTTCGATGGGAATTATTCTCACCTCTCCGGGAATGCTGAGCTCGGCAATTTTGCAGGCAAAACCGTACCAGGTAACTGCTCCATCGCCGGAAAAGTGAAATATTCCCCGCTGGTTGCGATCGATAAGCTTTTCGGCCGCAAAGGCCAGGTCAAGGGTGTAGGTTGGACAACCGCACTGGTCATCCACAACAGAGACTTCGCGGCTTTTTATCAGCCTGTCGATGATCGAAAAAACAAAGTTTTTTCCCCGGGAACCGAACAGCCACTGGGTCCTTATTATGAGGTATTCACACCCCGATGCGATCACCTCCCTTTCTCCTCCGAGCTTTGATTCTCCATAGGCGTTGATCGGGGATGGAAGGTCATCTTCCGTGTAGGGACGATCCGATTTGCCGTCGAAAACAAAGTCGGTGCTGATGTGAACGAGCACGGACCCTTTTTCCTTGCACACTGTTGCAATATTTCTCAGCGCATGGGAATTGACGTTCATCGCCTCTTCCCTGTTATCCTCGGCATCGTCAACACGCGTGTAACCCGAAGCGTTGACGACAATGTCCGGGTTAAGGGATCGTATGGATCTGGACACGTCGGAAAAGAGCGTTACGTCGACTTCTCTCCTGGTTTTTCCCACCACGTCATAAGAATCATAGAGGACGTTGAACATGTCATGGCCAAACATTCCCTCAGCCCCGAGTATGAGGACCTTCCTCTTTCTCGAGCTTTTTTCCGTAGATCTTTTGATAATATTGAATATACTCACCGCTCTTCACATCCCTCCACCAGGAGTCATTTTCCCTGTACCACGCAATGGTACTGCGTAATCCGTCGTTGAAATTTGTCTTTGGTGTGAAGCCGAGCTCTTTGTTTATCTTGGAGATATCCATGGCATACCGGCGGTCGTGGCCCGGTCTGTCCGCAACATATTTTATGAGACTGTGAGGTTTACCGAGCAGGTCAAGGATAGATCGCGTGATGTCGATGTTTGCTTTTTCCTCTTCGCCGCCGATGTTGTAGACTTCTCCCGGTATCCCGTTTCGAGCGACCATATCGATAGCCTCGCAGTGATCGGTAACGTAGATCCAGTCTCTTATATTCAGGCCGTCTCCGTAGAGGGGGAGAGGCTTGTCCTCAAGGGCGTTCGTTACAAAAAGGGGTATGAGCTTCTCGGGAAACTGATACGGCCCGTAATTGTTCGAGCACCTCGTTATGATGACCTGATAACCATACGTCTTAAAAAAGGCGCGTGCAATCAGATCCGCTGAAGCTTTCGATGCCGCATAGGGGCTGTTGGGTGCAAGCGGCGTGCTCTCCGTGAAATAACCTGCTTTTCCGAGAGACCCGTAAACCTCATCGGTAGAAATCTGAACGAATCTGGGTATCTTTTTGCTTCTTGCAACGTGGAGGAGGACACCGGTGCCGAGAACATTGGTTCGGGCAAAGAGGGTCGGGTCTTCTATGCTCCTGTCCACGTGTGATTCCGCGGCAAAGTTTACGACAACGTCGACTTTTTCTGAGAGATTCTCATCAACCGTGCCTATGTCAGCGATGTCCCCCCTGACAAAACGATATCTCGGGTCGCTTTCAACATCCATGAGATTCTTGAGGTTTCCTGCATAGGTAAGGTAGTCGAAATTGGTAATCGACACATCCTGATATCTGGTTAGCATATACCTGATGTAGTTTGTTCCGATAAATCCCGCCCCGCCGGCCACGAATATGTTCATCAGCCATCCTTCCTCTCCCATGAGTATGGGATATCGTTATCATGCGGGTGTATTCTGAACTCATCGGGGGAGTCGTGATTATATTTTTCCGTCGGGATATTTATGAGGAGGGCCTCCTGCTCGCTGACACACTTGAACCCATGGAAGACCTTCGGCGGAATCCTAACCAGGATTGGGTTATATTCCCCCATGAACAGCTCCATGATGTTACCCTTGGTTGGCGAATCCTCCCTGCCATCGTAAAGGACCACCTTCAGCATCCCTCTCACAACGCAGAAGTTATCCCACTGATTCTTGTGATAGTGCCACGCCTTGACGACTCCCGGATACCCCGTTGTCATATAGACCTGGCCAAATTGTAAAAAGAGGTCATCATCGCTGCGGAGTATCTCCATCAGCCTGCCCCGTTCATCAGGGATGACCTTCAGTTTTTTTATCTCGACACCGGATATCATACACCCTCCTGTTGTTAAGGAATGATTATCATCGAACTGTCCCCTGCCATTATCTGCATGGTTTTGGGGAGTCCTGCAGTTTTCCGGATAATAACGTTTTTTCCCAGAAGGGAATCTGATATGCGTGCGCCGGCATCGACGATTTCGCACTCGTCCATAATGATGCTCTGTTCGATTTCTACTCCCTTTACCACGCAACCGGCCGCGATGGCGGTGAACGGACCTATGTAGGAATCCTCGATGACTGAGTCCCGGCCGATGATGGCTGGGCCCCGTATTCTGCTGTTCACGATTCTTGCACCCTTTTCCACCACCACTTTCAGCTCAACCGTTGAATTCCCGTCTATTTCTCCCTCAACGCGCATCTCAATCTTGTCGAGAACCATTCTGTTCGCCTCGAGGATATCTTCCAGTTTTCCCGTATCCTTCCACCATCCAGAAACGAGGTGGTGCGACACGGTATAGCCGTTCTTGATCAGCCATGCAATTGCATCCGTTATCTCAAGCTCCCCACGGAAGGATGGCCGTATTTGTGTTACCGCTTCGAATATCTTATCGTCAAAGAGATACACGCCGACAAGTGCCAGGTCGGAAATAAATTCCTTGGGTTTTTCGATCAGATCTACCACTTTATCGTCCTTTATCACGGCAACGCCGAACTGGTTCGGATTTTGAACTTTTGCAAGGAGTATATGGCTGTTTGCGTTATCCTTGTCGAAACTTTCTACAAATCGGGCAATTCCGTCCATTATCAGGTTGTCGCCCAGCATCATGACGAAACTGCTCTTGCCGATGAACTCCTCGGAAACCATGACTGCATGAGCAAGCCCGAGAGGGGCGTCCTGCTCGATATACGAGACTTTCAGCCCGTACCGGGACCCGTCTCCAACGGCTTCGACGATCTCCTTTTTCGTCTCGCCGACAACGATTCCCACATCTTCGATGTTCGCCTCGCGCATGGCATCGATGCAGTACTCGAGCACCGGCTTGTTCGCCACGGGTATCAGCTGTTTGGCGCTCGTGTAGGTCAGCGGCCTCAACCTCGTTCCCTTTCCTCCACTCAAGATCAGACCTTTCATACCCTTTCTCCTATTTGCCTATTGCCCCCAGCCCCCTGAGAGAGAAAAAGAGTGAATAGGATGTCTCAGCCGGCCTCGTTTTTCTGCTCACACCGAATGTTAAACTCCAGCACTCGCTTCTGGGAATATATTCAAAGAAAGAAGTGTTCTCGATAACCACATCGTCCTTGAGTGAATAGTTGAGCCAACCCTTGACCCGCAACCACCTGATGATCCTGTTGTTATAGCCAAGATTCAGGTCTGTGGCAAGCGATCTGGTGTGTCTCACCATCATTGATATGAACGTATTATCTTTGTTGTCGTAATTCAATCCAAAAGATAACTTGTCCACGACTCCCCCTCTGGTATCGTAAAAACCCTCCGTGCTCAGGTCAAGATTTGCGGTTGCTTTCAGGTATCCTTCGAAATACAGATCGGATCTCAGGTCCCCGGAGAGAGTCCCGTCGACGGCGATATCGATCTGATCCTGATAGGTCCTGAAATATTCAGAGAAGGGATCAATGAGATTTGTTGAGCTGTCAACGTTTCTCTCAAAATCGTAAGAATACTTAACGACGAAACCCCCTGTATCCCTGATGTCGTTCTTTCCATAGATACTCGTGAAGGTGTTCCTGATGCCGAAGATGATCCTCTCTTTCTCAGGGGCCCTGTCTGTAGGTTCTATGACCAGGGGGGAAAAACCGGAAAGGCGCTGTGTCTTTTGGAGGGTAAGGTAAGGGTCCAGTCTGTGCACGAACTCACGGGCTTTCCTGGCGTACCTTTTGGAAAGGGACGTCTTTAGCGTCCCGCGGTTGTCCCAGTATGCGAAATTTTCCGTTTCTTTGCCCCCCTGCGGGCCGTCGTAGTAATAGAATCCGTCGACAATGTTTGAGTATGCGTGAAAAATGAGGACGTTCCCAATTTTGATGGGGATTTCGGCAGCAAAATCGATATTTCCCTTCTGTGTTGACCCATCGGCAGAGGTATAAAAATTTTTTATTTCCAGATTTCCGCTGGTAAAGAAGTGACGGAGAAACTTCGTTTTCCGCAAAGCAGCCCGGACGGCGGGAAGCAGCTGCACGGTCTCACTTTTATCTCCGACGGGAAAGAGATCCTCGGTGTAGGTTCCATACACCTCGAAATAGAGATCTTTTTCCTCATATCCCGTCGAGAGATCACTGATCACCTGCCTGGAAGAGCGCAGGTAGATATCTTCCTCAAAGTCCGTGTAGTAATCTTCGTCTGAAGGGTAATCTACATTGGTGGTTGCGAAAAAGGGGAATTCACCCGTCACGTTGCTTTCATACCGAACCCGGTACCGCTCATCGTCAAACTCCCTGTCATTGATGTACGCACCCTCGATCCTTCCCTTTGATTTCTCTGTGAGCCGGTACCTTAAGTCCCCCTCTGGCTTGAATCCCCTCTTCGACATATGGTCCAGGTTCAGGGTAAAATCGGAGAAATCCGATGTAACGATATAGAAGGGAAGCTCCACCCTGTTACCTTTCGTCCTGCTTGTGGAGAACTTGGGGAGCAAAAAGCCTGATTCGCGGTCGGTTTTAGCCGGGAAAAATGCATAGGGAAACCAGAAAAAAGGCCTGTCCCTGATATCGAGCGAAATTCCCATTCCCGTTGCATATCCTCCCAGCGTCAAAGTTCCTCTCCTTATTTTTATGCGCCAGTCAGCCTTTTCACACGCGTCACAGGTGGTAAATTTGGCTTTGAAAATCCTGTATCTGTCCTTTGTGAGCTCTTCAAATCTTTCGGCGCTCACGATGAGGTGCTCGCTCTTGACGTGAATATAGCCGTCGTAGAGAACGGAACTTTTCTCTTTGACGTTTATCGTTACTCTCGAGAATGAAAATTCTATGTCCTCATCGATGAAGGTAACGCCACCGTCCAGCTCGAGAACTTCTTTTTCGAAATAGTATGTCAACTTCCCGGCCTTGATCTCTTTTCCCTCGTATTCCATCTGCACCCCCCCTGTTGCCTCCAAAACTCCCCTTTCTTTCGAAATGGAAATTTTTTCCGCGTCGAAATTCAGGAAATTTTTTAAAACGGAAGGAGGAGGCAACTCGAGTGCGAAAACATTGAAAGCATACCCACAGATGGAGAGCAGGACACATATATGTATTTGTGCTCTAACCCTTTTGCGCCAGCGCTTCATAGCTATCCGTAAACGTGTAGTAGTTTTCCGCGGTAACAAAAGACCCCGTTAGGAAAACAAGGCCTGCTCGCCCCGAAAAATCGATGGCGGTTTTGTAGGCGGAGGGAAAATCATCGGCCACTTCGAGAGGGACGATCTGCCTCAATGCATACCTGTCAATGTCCTTTTTTCCCAGGGTTCTCTCACCGCAGGGAAAGAATATGAACAGGTCGGTTACGCCGAGGAGGGATTTTAAAAAGGGAACGGGATTTCTGTTTCTCATCATGGTAAAAACACAGACGGTCTTATGTCCATTCTCCCGCCTCATTTTGACCAGCTCGTGACGAAGCGTCCAGGATGAGAGATAGTTGTGACCCACATCGAGCAACACAAGGGGATCATTTGAAACCATCTCGAATCTTGCCGGTATGCAGGTTTGCTTTATTCCCTCCCTGATTGCTGTGCTCAGTTTTTCAAATTCTATTCGACAATGATCGCCGAGCTTCAAAGCTGCAGCCGCGGCAATCGCAGCGTTTCTATATTGGAAGTCGCCTGGAGATGTCTTCCAGAGTTTCTTTAAGGTAACACTATTCGAAGTAAAATTGAATGCACCGTTTCCCAGCTTCTCGAAAAAAAAATTCCGTCCCAGGACGCTCAAATGGCAACCTGTTTTTTTACATCTATTCTTTACAAGATTACCCAGGTAGTGGGGAAGCGAGCTGGAAACGAGAAACATCCCTTTCACATGCCCGATTTTTTCCAGCAAGATCTCCTCGATCGAGTTTCCGAGATATTCAGTGTGATCGAGGGAAACATCGGTGAGAACGTCCCCGATATTGCCGGCAATTGCCGTCGCATCCAGCCTTCCGCCGAGACCCGTTTCCAGCACCGCCACATCTACCCTCTTTTGCCGAAAATAGTCCAGTGCAACAGCCGTGGCGAGCTCAAAAAAAGTCGGCCTATCCCTTAACAGCTTTGGGAGGGAAGAGAGAACGCTTTTTTCCAGTTCCCCCATGTCATGAAGCAGGTCTCCCTCATAGAGCGCGTTTGAAACCCGTATGCGCTCTTCAGGTTTCCGAATATGGGGAGACGTATATAGACCGGTCGTTGCACCAGTTTTGATAAGAACGCTGTTCAGAAAGTAGGCTGTCGACCCTTTTCCGTTCGTCCCTGCGATTCGAATGGAGGAGAACTTCTCCTGCGGGTTACCGAGGTACTTCAAAAGAATAAAAATCCTCTCGAGGCCTGGCTTGATGATCCCCGCTGAGCCCGTCATCACCTTTGTGAGGAAGGAGAGGGATTTTGTTCGCCTTTTTCTCTTTTGTTCGAATGCATGTACTTGAACAGGTCATACACCGTCTGTTTCAATTGAGTCCTGTCCACGATCATGTCGATCGTACCGTGCTCGAGCAGAAATTCTGCTCTTTGGAAACCTTCGGGGAGCTTCTGTTTAATCGTCTGCTCGATAACCCGCGGGCCGGCAAAGCCGATGAGCGCCCCGGGTTCGGCGATGATGACGTCGCCGAGCATGGCGAAGCTCGCCGCCACACCACCCGTTGTGGGATCAGTCAGAATGCTAATGTAGGGCAAGCCTTCGTTGTCGAACTTTTTCAGGGCCGCACAGGTTTTTGCCATTTGCATCAGGGACAGCGTTCCCTCCTGCATTCTCGCCCCCCCCGATGCGCTAACGATGACGAGCGGTATCCTTCTGCGCGTCGCCTCTTCCATTGCTATGGTAACTTTATCTCCGACGATACACCCCATGGAGCCGCCGAGGAAGGAAAAATCAAAAACGGCCAGAACGATTTCAATATCCCAAATCCTGCCCGTTCCCGTTATGACCGCCTCGTTGCGGCCCGTTTTGACGCTCGCTTCCTTGAGCCTTTCGGTATATTTCCTGGTGTCTTTGAAACCGAGAATATCCTCCGACTGGTATTCTGCTCCAAATTCACTGAAACTGCCTTCCTCGAGAAGGCTTTCAATCCGCTGGGAGACGGAAATCCTGAAGTGGTACTTGCATTTCGGGCATACATTGAGATTTCTCTCCACTTCCTTCCGGTATATGATCTCCAGGCATTTTTCGCATTTGATCCACAGGTTTTCCGGAACCCTGGTCTTCTTTTCGTTCATGCTTTTTTTCCTACCCTTAAAGATTGCCATCCCGAATCCTCAATTTTGTTTTTTCTACAAAAGCGGCGATGTTTTTTATAAGAGCTTCCCTGTTACTTTTGTACTTTTCCACCATTTTCACGCAAGCACTGCCGATGACAACACCATCGCATACCCGCGCTACCGACTGCGCCATCTCCGGGGTCGATATGCCAAATCCCACCACCACAGGGGTGTCGACACTTTTTTTCACCAGCCGAACTGCTTTTTTGTATTCACCGGGCAACCTGTTTCGCGTACCGGTTATGCCGGTTACCGATACGACATAGACGAAGCCGGACGTGCCGTCTGCGATCACCTTCGTCCTCCTTTCACCGGAGGCGGGGGTGACCAGCCCTATCCACGCGATATCATGTGCATCGGCGTACCTTCTGTAATTACCCCACTCCTCAAGAGGCAGGTCTACTATCAAGATACCATCAACTCCCGCGCTTTTACAGTCCCTGAAAAAATATTCCGCACCATATGCAAGTATCGGGTTCAGGTAACCGAAAAGGACAACCGGGGTATCGACAATTTCTCTCAGCTTCCTCACGAGATTCAGTGTTTTTTTGAGGGAGCAGCCACTTCCAAGAGCCCTGCCGAAAGCTCTCTGGATCACCGGGCCGTCGGCCATTGGGTCTGAGAAGGGAATGCCCACTTCCAGGATGTCCGCCCCGGAGACAGCGGCACAGAGAAAGAGCTCGAGTGAGGTCTCCATGTCGGGGTCCCCGGCAGTCAAATAGATAACGAGGCCCTTTTCTTTTCTTTCTCTCAGGCTCTGAAATTTTGCGGCTATCCTGTTCACCCTAGCCTCGGTCAATGAGCGTTGTCACGTCCTTATCTCCCCTTCCCGACAGGTTAACAACGACGACAGGCTCTTTATTCTCGGAATTTTTGGGAAACTTCATCGTGTAAGCCAGCGCGTGGGCCGATTCAAGGGCGGGTATTATTCCTTCCTCCGCAGAAAGCAGGTGAAACGCGTCTACAGCTTCCCTGTCCGTCACGGAAACATACTTTACTCTGCCGGTAGATTTGAGATACGCGTGCTCGGGGCCGACGCCGGGATAATCGAGCCCTGCAGAAATCGAGTGGGCTTCCTTTATCTGCCCATCTCTATCCATCAGCACGTACGACCTGCTCCCGTGGAGAACGCCAACACCGCCCTTTGCGAGAGTTGCCGCATGAAGACCCGTTCTCAGGCCCTTACCTGCAGCCTCGACACCGATCATGTTCACTCCTCTGTGTGAGAGGAACGGGTAGAAAAGGCCCAGGGCATTGCTCCCGCCTCCAACACAGGCAATAAGGGTATGGGGAAGGCTCTTTTCCCGGTTCAATATCTGCCGCTTCGCCTCCTGCCCGATTATCGACTGAAAGTATCTCACCAACCATGGATAGGGATGCGGCCCGGCCGTTGATCCAATCATGTAGTACGTCGTTCGAACGTTGGTTACCCAGTCCCTGATCGCTTCGTTCATGGCGTCCTTGAGCGTTTTGGAGCCCGATTGGACGGGGACGACGGTAGCACCGAGCAGCCTCATTTTGAAGACGTTGATCTCCTGCCGTTTCATGTCTTCAAGTCCCATGTAAATGATGCACTCGAGGCCCAGCATGGAGCACACCGTCGCAGTTGCGACACCGTGCTGCCCTGCCCCGGTCTCCGCTATGATACGCTTCTTCCGCATCCTCTTCGCGAGAATTCCCTGCCCGATAGTGTTGTTGATCTTGTGGGCCCCCGTATGGCAGAGGTCTTCCCGCTTCAGGTAGATCTTCACTCCACCGATCTTTTTCGAGATATTGGAGGCGAAATACAGGGGGGTGGGTCTTCCGGCGTATTCCGTGAGATATCTTCTCAGCTCACGCCTGAAGTCCTTGTCTTTCTTCGCCTCTTTGAATTCCCCCTCCAGGTCTTTCAGCGCCGGCATCAACGTCTCGGCCACGTACCTCCCGCCAAAATCGCCGAAGTAACCTTTCAAATCAGGGAGTTTTCTCTTCTGATGGCCAGACAAAATCAAGTGCCTCCTTGGCGTTTTTGATAAACTCCCTCATCTTTTTTGGATCCTTCACACCCGGGGAATGCTCGACTCCCGATGCCACGTCTACACCCGAGGGCCTGACAATCTTAACGATGGCTGCCACATTGTCTGGAGTGAGCCCCCCGGCCAGGAGAAACGGCCTCTTTATGTTGGCTGCAACGAGAACCTCGTAGTCAAAAGTCTGCCCTGAACCTCCGTATGCTCCCGGAACCGGAGTATCGAACATGATCCAGTGGGATGGGAATTGCTCGGCTCGCCTTACATCATCTATCGTTTCGGCCCGTATCACTTTTATGCTCTCCCTCTCCACCCGGTTGGCAACTTTTTCATCTTCGTCTCCCGACAGCTGCACACAGGATAGGCCCAGATGCTCTGCCACTCTGTTTATGGAGTCGGGGTCTTCGTTTACGAAAACTCCGACGAAACGGAGGGCAGAATCCGCTGAGCCGATGATATTCCTGCATTTTTCAACGCCGAGATATCTCGGGCTCTCGGGGTAAAAATTTAAACCCGCCGCATCGGCACCGAACCGGCCTGCAAACTCGAGGTCGGGGGCCTTTGTTATGCCGCAAATTTTTACCCTGAACAATGCCCCTGCTCCGCTGCTCTGTTACTCAACCTTCGGCAGTCTCGCGAGAGACTCTCTGATTTTATCTTCAGGGTATTCATAATCGATGAGCTTACCCGAGAGAAAATCGTCGTATGCGGCTAGGTCGAAGAAACCGTGACCGCTCAGGTTTAAAAGTATGGTTTTTTCGATCCCTTCCTCATCGGCCTTTCGCGCTTCCACTATTGCCGAATGTACCGCGTGAGCAGTCTCGGGCGCCGACAGGATGCCTTCGCTTTTGGAAAATATGGATGCGCTCTTGAAAATCTCTGTCTGGTGATACGCCTGGGCTTCGATCAATCCCTCCTGGTAGAGCTGGCTTATAAGAGGTGCATCCCCGTGATACCTGAGTCCACCCGCGTGAATCCCCGACGGAACGAAATCGTGCCCAAGGGTGTACATCTTTGCAAGGGGAGTCAACTGCGCCGTATCCCCGAAATCGTAGGCATAGACCCCCTTTGTAAGGGTGGGGCAGGCAGCGGGTTCAACAGCGATCACGCGAACTTCTCTTCCCCCTGTCAGTTTCTCCTGCAAGAAGGGGAAGGCGATGCCTGCAAGGTTGCTTCCACCGCCGCAACAGCCGATCACGATATCAGGGTAATCACCGACCAGCTCCAGTTGCTTTTTCCCTTCCAGGCCGATTATCGTCTGGTGCAGGAGGACATGATTTAAAACGGACCCGAGAGAATACGAGGTATCTTCCCTGGTTGCCGCATCCTCAACAGCTTCGCTGATCGCTATTCCAAGGCTTCCGAGTGAGTCGGGGTCCTCGCTCAAAATCTTTCTTCCCGAGTTCGTCTTGTCGCTCGGGCTGGGAACGACGGATGCGCCCCAGGTTTCCATCAACACTCTCCTGTATGGTTTCTGGTGATAACTCACCTTGACCATGTAAACAGTCGCCTCGAGGCCAAAAAAGGAGGCGCCCAGGGCCAGCGCGGAGCCCCACTGGCCTGCACCCGTTTCCGTTGCTATCCGCTTTCTCCCGGCCTGCTTGTTGTAGAAGGCTTGCGGTATCGAGGTGTTGGGTTTGTGGGATCCTGCAGGGCTCGTTCCCTCATATTTGTAATATATTTTTGATCTGGTGCCGATCGCCTCCTCCAGCCTCCTCGCCCTGTACATAGGTGTCGGCCTCCACAGGGAATAGATATCGAGCACATCTTCCGGGATGGGAACCCACCTCTCCTGCGTCACCTCCTGCTCAATCAGTTGCATGGGGAAGAGCGGTGACAGGTCATCCGGAGACACGGGCTGCATGGTTCCCGGATGGAGAACCGGCGCGGGCGGGTTCTTGAGGTCGGGCATAATGTTGTACCACGCTCTCGGCATTTCAGCTTCTTTCAGTACAATTTTGGTCTTCATGTCGCACTCCTTTCATTTTTTTTCCTATGAATATCTCGAGCTGTTTTGCTGGGTCATCGGCCATAACCAGCGCTTCCCCTATGAGAAAGGCATCTGCACCGAGTGCCTCGAGCCTTTCCATATCGGCACGTGTACGAATTCCACTCTCGATAACCACCGTCTTGCCATCCGGAACCCGGGGAAGAATCTTTTCAGAAACGGCAATATCGACGTGAAACGTATCAAGGTCCCTGTTGTTTATGCCGATCAAATCCGCCCCGGCTGAAGTGGCGATGTCCAGTTCCTCACGGGAGTGAACCTCGACAAGCGGTGTGAGACCGAGTTCAGTCGAGATGCTCACAAAATTGCTCAATTCATCCGGGGTGAGGATCTTTGCTATCAAAAGCACCATATCCGCCCCAAGATAGACGGACTCATGAATTTGTATCTCATCCACGACGAAGTCTTTCCTGAGCACCGGGATGGTTTCCGCCATTTCTGCAACCCTTCTCAGGTCATCTCCCGATCCTCCGAAAAAGTTTCTATCCGTCAGGACAGATATGGCTTTCGCACCTGCCCTGATGTACTCCCCGGCAAGGGTTACGGAATCAATATCGCCCCTGAATACGCCTTTCGACGGTGACCTCCTCTTGACCTCCGCGATGATGTTTCTCTCGCCGCGCCTTTTCAGGTCGATTATTTTTTTTCCCCTTCGAGGCCGTTTTCCAGTGTCCCTTCGAAAATCGGCCTTCAACCGGGCAACTTCTCGGCGTTTTGTATTTACTATCCTCTCGAGGAACATGGCTGCATGTCTTTACCTGGCAAAGTATGAAAGAAAGCGATCGAGCTTGTCCCCGGCACGACCGGAGAGTATCGATTCCCTTGCTAGAGCAACCCCCTCTTGCAGGGTATCTGCCATGCCCGCGCAAAAGATGGCAAAAGCGGAGTTGAGCACTACCATATCGGATGCGGCTCCCTCCCCGCCACTCAATATTGCTTTCAGGATTTCGCTGTTTTGTATCCCGTCGCCTCCTTTGATCTCTTCCCTTTTCCGGTACTCGAACCCGAGAGACCTGGGATCGAAAAGGTATTTATCTATCTTACCCCCTTCCACCTCCCATATGAACGTGGGAGCGCAAATGGAAATTTCATCGAGCCCGTCGGTCCCGTGGGCGATAATCGCCTTTCTGATCCCCAGTTCACGCATCACTTTAGCATACATCTCCCCCAGTTCCTCATTGTAAACACCCACGACCTGTCTGTTTGCCCCCGCCGGATTCGACAGGGGGCCCAGGATGTTGAATATCGTCTTTATGCCTATCTCTCTTCTTGGCTGAATCGCAAATTTCATGGCCAGGTGGAACTTGGGGGCAAACATGAAGGTCACGCCAACATCATTCAAACATTTTTCTACCATATCGGGGGACAGATCCAGGTTTGCACCCAGCGCTTCGAGCACATCGGCAGATCCGGCTTTGCTCGTTACCGACCTGTTGCCATGTTTTGCAACACAAACACCGGAGCCCGCAGCCACGAATGCCACCGTAGTGGATATGTTGAACGATCCCGACCGGTCGCCTCCTGTCCCGCATGTATCGAGGACATCGCCCTTCTCAGGCCGTATCCTGATTGCCTTTTCCCGCATCACCTTGACTGCCGCGGCTATCTCTTCGGGCGTCTCTTTCTTCATGGACAGGGCCGTGAGAAATGAGGCTATCTGGGTCGGCGTGCACTCACCGGACATGATCATATTCATGGCATCCTCCATCTCGCTTCCCCTCAGGTCTTTCCCCGAGTGAAGGATGCTTATTGCCTCCTTGAGATTGACGAAATACCTGGAAGGACGTTTTCCCCTTTCCACGATGCTCAGAAAGTTTTCAAAAATCCTCATGCCGAAATCGGTCATGACTGACTCGGGGTGGAACTGGACCCCGAATACGGGTCTTTTTCTGTGCCGTATGCCCATTATTTCCCCATCGCTGGTCCAGGCACAGACCTCCATGTCTTCCGGAGGTTTCTCCCACTCCACAGAAAGAGAGTGATACCGCGTGGCATTGAAGGGATTTTCCACCGCCGCAAATATCCCCGACCTGTCGTGGAATACGGGGGATGTTTTTCCGTGCATGATGGCCTTGGCGCTCACTATCTTCGCTCCAAAGGCATATGCAATGCACTGGTGGCCCAGACATACCCCGAGAATGGGAACTTTCCCGTGAAACCTTTTCACGGCATCGACGCTTATTCCCCCGCTTTCCGGGCCCCCCGGCCCGGGTGATATGACAAGACCGTCCGGATTCAGGTCCTCGATCCCGTCGAGATCAATTGCATTGTTCCGGTAAACTTTTACCTCAGCCCCGAGGGAACAGAGAGACTGAACGATATTGTAGGTAAAGGAATCAAAATTATCGATCACCACTATCATAGCAGTCCCCTGAACACGGCTTCCTTCAACGCCCTGGTTTTGTTCTCAATTTCCTCGATTTCCCTTGACGGGTCCGAGTCAAAGACGATCCCGGCGCCGGCTTGAATGATGACCGTAGATTTCTCAAATATGAGCGTTCTTATGGCAATGCAAAAATCCATATTCCCGGAAAAGTCGAAATACCCGACCGCTCCCGCATAGATTCCCCTTCTCTCACCCTCAAACTCTTCGATGATTTCCATAGCCCTGACTTTCGGTGCCCCCGTGACTGTTCCCGCAGGGAAGGTGGCCCTCAGCACGTCAAAGGCGTCCCTGTTCTCCAGGAGAAGAGACGTTATGTTTGAGACGATATGCATGACGTGAGAATACTTTTCGATTACCATGAACTCGTTGACCTTTACCGATCCCTCTTTTCCAATTCTCCCGAGATCGTTCCTTCCCAGGTCAACCAGCATGAGATGCTCGGACAATTCTTTCGGATCTGAAAGCAGGTCCGCTTCGAGCCTGCTATCCTCCTCCTCGCTCTTTCCCCTCGGTCTGGTCCCGGCAATCGGTCTGAGAATAACGTTGTCCCTGTCGAGCCTCACCAGGACCTCAGGCGACGAGCCTGCCACGCGAACACCCTCCGCCTCCAGGTAAAACATGTAGGGAGATGGATTGATTACGCGCAATGCCCTGTAGGCGTCGAAGGGGTCCCCGGCGAATTTTCCCCTGTATTTGTTCGATATTACCACCTGAATGGCCTCGCCCTCCCGTATGTATTGCTTCGTGCCGACAATGATATCTGAAAGCTCGTTATCTGACAAAAGCGGGGAGAGATCCAGACCCCCTCTCTTTTCCATTTTTTCATCCTCAACAACCGGGTCGGGTGACGTTGAAAGAGAGTTGAAGATGTCGGAAATCTCCAGGATTGCATCTTCGTAATACTTTCCTGCATCTGCCCTGTTCAATATGTGCACATTCTTGATGATTTTGGTTGTTTTCGTAAGGTTGTCGAATACCACGACGATCGACGGTATGGTGAAGAAGAGATCCGGATAGGCATGTTTTTCTACCGCATTATCGGGCAGGTTTTCGAGAAAGCGAACGTAGTCGTATCCTATATACCCGACGGCGCCGCAACTCAACCGGGGAAATCCTTCGGGAAGAAAGTAGGCAAACCCGGACATGAGGGTTTTCAGTTCAAGCAAAGGATCCCTGGAGGAAACCTTTTTTTCCCTCCCCCCCATCTGAACGGTAACATCGCCACCATAGGCTTTGATAACGGCAATGGGAGAATATCCGATGAAGCTGTATCTGCCCCATTTCTCGCCTCCTTCGACACTCTCGAGGAGAAATATGTTGCCGTTTTTGTTTCTTGAAAACTTCCTGTAGGCAGAAACGGGAGTTTCCATGTCCGTCACGATCTCCGTAAAGACAGGAACGAGATTGAAATCATCTGCACGGTGTATGAATTCCTCTTTCGAAGGATAAAATCGGTTCATCCCTGTCTCCTCACGAGAACGGGCTTTGTCCCGGTGAGCCTCTCTATTTTTTCCCTTTCCCTCGTCACCTCAGAAGCCGTTGAGTATGGCCCCACGAGGACCTTTCTCATGACCTGGCCATTTCTTTGCTTGTATGTCTCAATCGTTACCTTCAATCCATATTTTTCGAGGCGCCTCTTCATTCTGTCAGCATTTTTTTCCACGGAAAAAACTCCCACCTGGAGAAACAGCAATTGTCGGGTAACAGCGGCCGTCTTCCGCCTTTTTCTTTGACTGCTGGTTTCCTTTGAGACCGATTTTTTTTCTGCCTTTTCCGGGTCTTTTGTAATTTGGGCTGATGGTGTCTTTTCGACAACCCGGGGGGTTGCGGAAGGAGCGATCCCGCCGGTGCCATCACCTTGCCTTTTGTCCTCCCGCATGCCGGAAATGTCATTTCGAATCTTTTCTCCCACGTCCTCTTCATCGAAGGTCTTGGTAATAACCCTGTTGCCTTTGCCTTCCTTGCTCGTTTTCTCGACCACCCTTCCAATTTGGAGCCCGATGACGAAAATGACGAACATGATTATCAGGAGACTGACAATGAGAAACTTAAACCCGATACCTTCGCCTTTTTTCCTCCGAGAATGTCTCGCCATTACATCCTCTCCGGCGCTGAAACCCCGATCAATGCGAGGCCCTGAGAAACAACCTTCCTTATTCCAATTGCAAGGGCCAGCCTATTCATGGTGATATCCTGGTCCTCCCCGATAAACCTGAATCGGTTGTAGTAGGAATGGAACATCCTGGCAAGGTCAATGAGATAAAAAGGGATTCTTTGCGGCTCGAGAAAGGCAGCTGCATCTTCCAGAACATCCCTGAATTCCAGGATCTTCTTCATCATCTCCAGATCATCCTCTGTGGTCAGCCCGTTCACCGACAGAATGTCGGGAAGGTGTATTCCTCTTTCCCTGGCTTCTCTCAATATACTACATATGCGTGCGTGGGCATACTGGACGTAATATACGGGATTATCTGCGGATTCTTTTTTTGCCAGATCGAGGTCGAAATCGAGATGGCTGTTGGCATTCCTCATCAGATAAAAAAACCTCGCCGCGTCGCTCCCGACCTCATTGAGGACATCCCGGAGGGTCTCGAACTGTCCTTCTCTTGTGCTCATTGAAACGGAAACACCATCTTTTATCAGATTCACAAACTGTACGAGAATAATTTTTAACGCCTCTTTGTCGATTCCCAGTGACCTGACAGCGGCCTGGAGCCTTGGAACGTACCCGTGATGGTCCGCCCCGAGGATATCGATCATCTCAGCAAAGCCTCTCTTTGCCTTGTTTCTGTGGTAGGCAATATCCGACGCAAAATAGGTGTTCTGCCCGTTTGCCCTCACTACCACCCTGTCCTTTTCATCCCCGAAATCGGTACTTCTGAACCAGAGAGCGCCTTCATCCTCGTATAGGTACCCCTTTTCATCCAGAATCCCGATGGAATTTAAAACCTCGTTACTTTTGTAGAGATCCGTTTCTAAGAACCAGTTGTCGATCGTAACGTTGAAATATTCCAGATCCTCCTTTATGTCTTTCAGAATTCTTTCCTTTCCATAGTTTGGAAAAAACTCAGGAGTCCCTCCCCCGTCGTTGAGGTATTTATCGCCGACTCTTTCCTTGACCTCTCTGGCGATCTCCTTCAGATATTCTCCTTTGTAATGGTCCTGCGGAAATTCGACCTCCAAACCCATGAGCTCCAGATACCGCAGAAAGAGTGATCTGCCAAGAACCTCGATCTGGGTTCCCACGTCATTGACATAGTATTCCGTCATCACCCTCCTTCCGGAAAAACGCAGGATCCTGGCGAGGGAATCTCCAAAGGCCGCTCCTCTCCCGTGGCCCACGTGGAGCGGGCCCGTTGGATTTGCCGATACGAATTCGATGATTACGGGTAACATTTTCGCTTCGGGAAAGGAAATAAAATCATCGCTGTTGACGTGACGGTTGACCGTTTCAACTACTGAGATTTCGGATATGAAAAAATTGATAAACCCAGGACCTGCTATTTCTATGCGAGAAAAAAATTTATCCCTGTCGTGCTTCATTATCGATTTTCTCACCTCTTCTGCCAGTCTCTTGGGATCAGACTTCGTTTTCCTCGCAAAAACCATCGCAATGTTCGTCGAATAATCGCCAAAGGCGATATTTTTCGGCTTTTCAAGCAGAATGGAATCGGGGCGGAGTCCTGTTTTCTTTTCAATTGCCGATATAACGGGTATTTTTATGCGTGAATGTACTATTTCTCTCATCTACCATCTCCCGGTCAGGAAGACCGTACAGAAGTCTCATGTCATGGTTAAGATTAAAAATTTAACCCATCCATTTGGTACAATCAAGCCATAAATGAAGGACTGCTTCGTGTGAGTGTGTTTGCCCCGGGTTTCAGGCAGAAAACGGGAAAGGATAGAAAACCAGCTTCTGATAACAACCCTGTAAAACCGTGTAGGTGTTGCCGGCTAAAAATCTCTCAAGCCGAAAGACAGGTAACTTCTGATGCCTGCGGCCCTCTCGGAGTATCGACTACATCGTACTCCACCTTCTGTCCTTCTTTGAGGGTCCGGAAGCCATCCATCTGGATAGCCGTGTAATGGACGAATATGTCCCTTTCCCCCTCATTTTCTATGAAACCGTAACCCTTCGTTTCGTTGAACCACTTTACCGTTCCGACCCTTTTCATGACATCCCCCCAAAGTCACATACAAAAAACATATGTATACTGTATACAGTATTATTACCAGAACAAAAAATTGTGGTCAAGGAATAATATTCCCGGCTGCAATATTTTTTCAATGAGAGGTCAATTTCAGGAGGAACAAAGAGTTGGGTTTTCCGGGCAAGTCGCCCGAATGAAAAAGATTGAGGGTGTTGCTCTTTACCAAGCTTCTCAAACGTTCCCTGCTCTTGTCAGGACACGGTCATTCATTTTCCCCGCCTGCCTTGCCATCAGGCTCCTTCACTTCATCTTCCAGTATAATAATTTTTTCTCTCTCCTTTATTAATCCTAAATCTTTTCGGGCAATATCTTCAATATAGTTCAAGTTATTTTTTAAATTATTCTCCTCTTTCTCCATCCTTTCGATATCCTGTGATACCTCCTTTCTTTTTTCCTCGAGCATCTCATATTTTTTCCTGAGGGTCAGGTATTCCAGGAGTCCCATCTTACCGAAGAAAATATCGTAAAGGATCATCGAAAGTGCGAGGAAAAAAAGGCAGGCAATGAGAATTTTGTGAATCTTTTTCTTTCCTTTATCCATGATCTTCTCGCATTACAGCTCCTGTTCACAAAGAGAGGAATCAGGAAAAGAGACTGTTTTTCGCAAGGGAATAAAAGGTGGAGAAGGTAAATGCCTCCTGAACAATCTCCCTGTATGGTTGGTCGCCAGCAAATACCCCCCAGAGAATCCTGGTGAGCCTGGCGCTCTTTTCGCTGGCGTCCTCTCCCTCTTTTTGCACACACCCTATATATATATCCGATAAGACTCCCCGCCTCAATATCCTCTCGTACATCTCAAACAGCATCTTTCCCCACCTGTTGTCAGTGTGATATGCGTCAAGGCACCTCCTGAAGAAATGCTGCTCCAGGTCATCTTTTCCTTTTCCATGATTCACAACCGTATCGGCAAGTATCTTTGACGTTTCGTAGGCAGATTCGATCCCATTTTTGAGAAATCGGGAAACGAAGGCATCCCCGATGACAGCAACACCGTCATCGAAGCAGTTGATCGCGCAGCCGACGGGTGCCTGGGGGTGGCAGTGGCAAATCAGCTCATAATTTTCAGGAAGAAACGTTTTCAGGCGCTGGTTATTCTCGAGTTCTTCCCTCAGGTACGCTATCTTCACATATTCACCTATCGCCGTTATGGTAAGAAATTCATCTTTTGGTGTCACGGCTATGAAACGAATTCTTTTGTCTTCCGTGCTGAAAATGTGGATCATATTCCCGAGTACGCGAGGAATATAGTCCGGGTCCACCTTCACTTCTGCCTGGCATGTGTGCCATGTTTTCGGAGGGGTGTACTCGGGGATGAGGTAATTGGATATAGGGGAGTTCACGCCGAAAGCGCCGACGATAAGGTTGAACTCTTCCTTTTTCCCCTTCGACGTATGCACGCGGAAAGTTCTCCCCTCACCTTCACCTACGATCTCGACATCTTTTACCCTCTCATTGATGAAAACCATACCCCTTTCCAAACACTGGTCAAGCAACACCTGGTCGAAACTCCTGTAGTGGCCCTCCTTTTCCAATAGTGGGCCTCCCCCCCGAAAAACCGTATAGATGCCCTTTCTCTCGGGATGGATGATGTGCGCCTCTCTCCTCTTGCCGTGTATTACATATCCATCAACGATCCTCCTCACCGTCGTGTCCTGGAGATCAATGCCGGCGTCACGGATCTTGTCATAGGTGAGGTACCCTATTGCGCCTGCGCACATGTTACAGCCGCCGGGACCGTACATGTCAAAAACCTTCTTGTCGAACAGGGTTATGTTGAACTTCCTGTTCTGCCTCTTTGCGAGATTATCGATGTGGATCGCAAAGAACGTTCCCGCAGGCCCCGCCCCGATAACTCCAATCTTGTCATTATCTTTCAATGCGCTCCCGTGGCCCATTCACCTCTCTCCTCTTTTCGTGAGGCAAATACCCCCTGTACTGCCTGAGTGCCCTGTCCCCACCATTTTTACAAAAACGAATAGAACCGAAACCTTGGAAGAACAAGGAGAGATCCTGTCTCTTTACATTTTATATTATTTCCATGCAGCTGGTGTATATCTTGATACGCGCGCATGTCTTCAGCCCCAACACCTGGGAATTGGGGTAAAGGAGAAAATGCAGAAATGGAAGGTTCCCACCGGGATGGTGATATCCCACGCGCGATCTTAAAACTCGACGTTCACTGCCCCCCCCGATTTGTCGTCCCTGCCCTCCACAATGGCATACACGATCCCCGCCGCGCCTGCGCCGACAATGGCCCAGAACCACCACTTTTGGGTGAGCCTCTTTTTTTTCAGGCCCTCACCGAGAGCCCTTGCCTTGCCTGGATCGGGAAGAATGCTCAAAAACAGCTCATCTTCGAGGAGAGGCTGGATATCCTCCAACGCAAATCTTTTCCCCTTCCTGGGCATGTCCCTGAAGATAGAAAAATGCTCTCCCTCGAATTCCTTCTCTCCCGCAGAGAGAATATAGTCGACAGAGCCAGAATCCACGTCACCTTTCAGGACGACCGCGAGCCCCGCGTCCACGCTCATTCTTGCATTGAGCTTTCGAAGGTTTTTGACAACCCCCTCATAGTCGCCGGCGTCCACCCCGCCCTCGATTTCCGATACCTCGTCTATCTCGAGGTTCAGGTCGAGGTGCAACCTGTCACCGGGAAGAGCAAACCGGCTCACGACGTATTCCACATACCCATCTTTTCTCACCGAGAGCGTGAAGAGGCCGGGTTTCTTGACTTTCTCAACGAGTGGGGTCTCACCGATAACCCTGTCATCGAGGAAAACCCTGGCCCTTGAAGGCGTAGAGTTCACGGCTACGGTGACAAAATATTCCTTGCTCAAGGCTTGAAGAAAAAAATCTACGAAATCAGGGGGGTAGGCCTGATCGGAAACGTCACTCTTTCCCGAAAGGTAAACATACCGGGCAATCAGTCTCTCGCTTTCCTCCCTGTCCCCCGTCTTAAAAAGGATGAACGCATATGACAGTGTGGCTTCACTCACGAGATCGAGAGCTTTGCCACCCAGCATGAAATGATATGGGGCATCGACGAGCTCCCTGTGCTGCTCTGCTCCCTTTTCAAGCTTCAGCTCTTTGAAGTACTGTTTTCCCCGGCCCAACATCTCCCTCCAGCGAAAGAGGGTGTCACTGGCTACGGGCGGAAGCGCGTCTGGCCCATCCTTTCTCACCCTCAAGGAAGATCCTTTTAATGGTTCAAGGGATAGTTCCTCACGCAGGAAGCGCTGCATGTCATCGAAGTAGCTTCTTGCTTTTTCCACATCGATTCCCTTTTGAGAAAATTCTATGAAAACGAGGCCATTTGTCCGCGCCTGTTCCGCCTGCACGGAAAATGCGGGAAAAAAGAGCACCAGGTGCATAAAAACGAGGATGAAGAAACGCACGTTTCCTGACTGTCTACACCCTCTTGACGTAGATTTCATCGGCTATACCCTGGTCCACGGCAATCATGGTCTCCTCGATCTCTATGACAAAGGAAGGCTTTTTCTGTAAGAGCTTTATCGATGTTCCCGGCAAAAGACCGATCGAACTCAACCTCTCAAGCCTCTTCTTCTGCCGGGGCATGATGAAAACGATCCTGTACGGATCTCCCAGAGAGGCATCGGAGAGTCTGATGACGAGTGGAGAAACGTCTTTTGTAAATTTTTTGCAGCAATCTCCCCGCGGGATCGGCTTGTTATGGGGGCAGAAGGGTGGATGACCGAGAAAAGTACATACAGATTCTGTCACCTTGTCGCTCAAAACATGTTCGAATTTACACGCGCTGCTTTCGATGTGAGTCTCCTCGAGTTCAAACAGCTGCGTGAGCAGACATTCGGCAAGACGGTGGCGCCTGACGATTTCTTGCGCCCTCAAAAGACCCTGATCTGTCATCGATATCTTCGTGCCATCCCTGGTAATGAGACCCTTTTGCTTCATCCTCTCGAGAATTCCTGGCGTATCCTCCTCCTCGGATGCCTTGAGGATATCATCGATCGTAAACTCTCCCGATTCTCGAAGTGTCCATATGAGCTCGAGTATTTCTTCTACACTGTATTCAATCATTCCCCTTGCTCTCTTTGAAAATCTTTTTCAGCGTGTCGACAATTTTAGACTGTGGCACAACAAAGGAATATTTGCAATTCGGACAGCATATCATTTTACACGATTTGCCCAGGGGGCACTCCGTATGGCAGCTCGCATCGAGCGTGTTTATCTGAAGCCCGCAGAAAGGGCAAGCAAGGTACACAGGTTATCCCCTAAAAATGAATGTCTAGTATTCTTATAAATTTGTTGAAGAGAAAACCGACGAATATGGCAAAGGGAAAGATAAACAAAAATATGTACGTGGCAATGCGCTTCCCCTGTTCCTTGATGATGACGAAAAAGTTGGCTATGCAGGGGATGAACAGGGTTATCGTGATCAAGCTGACCATGACCTGTCTGGTATCGAGAAGGCCCGCCTTCTGCATGGAGAAAAGCCCCGCCGCCCCGTAGTCTCTCCTGAGGAAACCGATGATAAAGGATTCCGCCGCTTTCGGAGGAAGATCGAGGAGGCCGACGATGACCGGGGATGAAGCTTTCTCGATAAGTTCCAGTATGCCGAATCTGTCGAACAAAAAGAGGATAACCGTACCGAGAACAAAGAGGGGAACAGCCTCCTTCAGGTACCACTCTATCCTTGCCATGGTTTTTATCAATATGTTTTTAAACTGAGGGATGCGCAGAGGGGGAATTTCCATGATGAAATCAACCTCTTCGCCCCTGATGAGCTTTGCAGCGAGAAACCCCACGGATATGATAATCGCGATTATGAACAGCATCCAAACGATCGTTGCAAACATGCCCAAACTCCCGAGCATGCCGAGTACGACTCCCAGCTGGGCTGAGCATGGTATCCCGAGGGCAAGAAGCAGGGTGATTATCAACCGCTCCTTTCTCGTTTCGAGAATGCGCGTGGTAAGCGTTGCCATAGTATCGCATCCCAGCCCGAGAATCAGAGGAAGAACGGCTTTCCCGTTGCATCCGATTTTTTTGAACAGCCTGTCGACCATAACGGCGAGTCTCGGCAGATACCCGGAGTCTTCCATGATACCGAAGCCGATAAAAAATGTACCGACGATGGGAAGGATGATGGCGAGAGAATAGGTGAGCGCCATGGTAATGATGCCGTATTCACCGACAAAAAAGTCCTTTACAATCTGCCAGGGAACGATGCGTTCGAAGACTTTGATGAAAAAAGGGTTGATATACCCTTCAAAAACCGTGCTCTCGAGAAAGTCAACGAGCGTTCCCGCACCAAACTGCCCGACGAAGACGTAGGCAAGGTAGAGTGCTGCCAGGAGAAACGGGATCCCATAGACGGGATGCATGGTCGCTTTCCCGAGGCTGTTCATTACGCTGCTTTTCTTCGCTCCCGCCTTCTCTTTGAAGAGGCTGACGATGGTTTGAATTTTCTGGTGCCGCGCGTTGTTGATGTGGTACGCGACGGGCACGCCGACCTTTTTTTCCAGTTCGTGCCTGATGGCATCGAGTCGGGATATCTGGTTCTCCGTGAAGTGGTCGTGCAGCCATCGGGTCAATGACTGGTCACCGCATATTATGGCTATGGAAAGACCCCTCACCGCGCTCGAGAATCCATTGTTTTCGAGTATTGCGCTAACCTTCGTAATGCTCTCTTCGATGATATCGCCATAGTGGACCGTGAACTTGCCCGCCCGTGCGTTATCTATGATTCCCATGATCTTCTCGAACCCTTTCCTTCTGACTGCGACTGTCTTGACCACGGGAATTCCAAAGACGTCAGAGACCTTTTCACTGTCGATCGACAGGCCATGCTTTTCCGCCTCATCCATCATGTTCAATATCAATCCCATGGCAACACCGAACTCGGACAGCTGAATCGTTACGCTCAGGGAGCGCTCCAGGTTTTTTGAGTCGCATACCTGAAGGACCGTCGAAGAATTTTCCGTGAGGATTATGTCCCGCGTAACCTTCTCGTCCTCGGACATGGGAAGGAGAGAGTTGATGCCCGGCGTATCGATAATCTCCATCACGCTTCCACCCGGCTTGTAAACGCCCTTTGAAATCTCCACCGTCGTACCGGGGTAATTGGAAACGGTAACGTACCTGCCCGTCAGGTGACCGAAGATAACGCTTTTGCCGACGTTAGGAGCCCCGACGAGAATTATCTTTCCAGCGGCTCTCTCCTTGGCATCGACCCTATTTTCTCCGTGGCACTTCATGGAGGTTCCCCCGTCTACTTTCGGCAATCAAGGCAGATGCCGAATATATAGAGCGAATGGTCGATGATTTTGAAATCATGCTTATCCGCTATTATTTTTTGGAGTATTTCTATTTCGGGATCGCTGAATTCGGTGATTTTTTTACAGACGAGGCAGCAGATATGATCGTGATGCATTGCCATACCGTTTTCGAACCGCTTCTTACCATCCCCTATCTCGATCGATGAAGCGTAACCCAGCTCCTCGAGGGTCCTGAGTGTTCTGTAAACGGTTGCATACCCGATGCCCGGATTTTGCTCTCTGACTTTCCTGAAGAGTTCGTCAACGGAAACATGCTCCTCCAAGGTGAAAAACATTTTCATTATTTTCCGTCTTGTCTTTGATGCTTTCATGCCCTTTTTTTTTAGTTCTTTCTCAACTTTACCCAGGAATTCTTCCACTTTCCCCCCTATCTCACTTCCTTTCGCTGCGGGATAAATTGAAAATGATTTTCATAATAATAAAAAGAAAATAAACGTTAGTCAAGGAAAATAATTTTCCCCATCGTTAAAAGAAGCTTTTGCCGTTAAATCCGGGGCGGTTGTTGCCCGGCTCAAGAACCCTGTTTCTTCTTTTTCTTCGTGGGGCTCTTTTTTTCGGCAGGGGGGAGGTACTCTATGATCGCCATCTCCGCACCGTCTCCAGCCCTGAACCCGGTCCTGACGATACGTGTATAGCCTCCGTTTCTATCCTTGTATCTTTTCGCCAAAACATCAAAAACCTTTGCGGTGTTCTGCTTGTCCACAAGGATCGCAAAGAGCATCCTGCGGGCATGGGTCGTATCTTTTTTACCCAGGGTTATCGCCTTATCAGCTATCCTGCGCAACTCCTTGGCTTTAGCCACCGTGGTCGTGATCCTTTCGTGATCGATGAGAGAGTTGAGCAAATTTTTAAGCAGGGCCTTCCTGTGCGATGGACTCCTTCCCAGCTTTCTGTGATCTTTAGCGTGGCGCATGCCCCTCTCCTTACTTATTCTTCCTTCGGAACCTCAATTTTCTTATCCTCCTCCACCTTGAAATTATCAACTTTCATACCAAGGTAAAGGCCCATTTCCTCGAGAACCTGCTTGATCTCATTCAGGCTCTTTTTGCCGAAGTTCTTCGTTTTCAGCATTTCCTGCTCTGTCTTCTGCACCAGCTTGCCTATGTATTTGATGTTAGCGTTCTTGAGACAGTTATACGCCCTTACCGACAGTTCGAGTTCATCGATGGTTCTGTAAAGTTTTTCGCTGAACTCGTCATCTTTTATTTCCTCTTCGACCGCTTCATGTTCCTCTTCTTCAGGCTCTTCAAAATTTATAAAGATAACGAGCTGGTCCTGAAGAATCCTGGCAGCGTATGCCACTGCATCGGCAGGAAGAAGGGAGCCGTCCGTCCAGATTTCGATTATGAGCCTGTCGTAATCGGTCTGCTGCCCGACCCTGGCATTGGTAACGTCAAAGTTAACCCTCTTTATGGGGGAGAAAATTGCATCAATGGGAATCGTGCCGATGGGAAGATCCTCTTCGATGTTCTTCTCTGCGGCCATATATCCCTTGCCCATCCTCATCGTTAGCTCAATTTTCAGAGACCCACCCTCCAGGACTTCCGCGATGTGATGGTCCTTGTTGATAATTTCGACGTGATGATCGGTTACGATGTCTCCCGCAGTAACTTTCTTGGGCCCCTTCACATCGATACTTCCCGTTCGCGGCTCATGGGAGCTCGTCCTCAATTGAACACCCTTGAGATTGAGGATTATGTCCGTGACGTCTTCCACGACTCCCTGGATCGAGGAAAACTCATGCTGCACACCCTCTACGGAAAGCGACACGATTGCAGCTCCCTGAAGGGACGAAAGAAGGATTCGCCTGAGGGCGTTTCCGATCGTGGTCCCAAAGCCCCTCTCGAGGGGTTCGGCGACAAACTTTCCGTAATAGCCCGTTGCAGACTGAGCATCTATGTTGACTCTTTTCGGTTTGATCAACTCCTTCCAATTTCTCTGGAACATACGCTTCCTCCAATTATTTTGAAGCCCTTCTTTGTTACTTCGAATATAGCTCTACGATGAGCTGTTCCTGAATCGGCTCGGTTATGTGCTCTCTCGAGGGAAGGTTCTTTACAACACCCGTGAACTCATCCCTTGCCAGTTCGAGCCAATCTGGAATCCCCTTTCTCACAACCGAATCCAGCGCTTCATTGATCTGCTGAATTTTCCTGCTCTTTTCCTTCAGCTCAACGGTGTCACCCTCTTTGACGAGATAGGATGCGATATTGACCTTTTTCCCATTGATGTTGAAGTGGCCGTGGTTCACATACTGTCGCGCCTCTCTCCGGGTAACGGCAAAGCCGAGCCGGTAAACAACATTGTCAAGTCTCCTTTCCAGGAGTATCAGAAGATTGTCCCCTGTCTTCCCTTTCATCTTGTCGGCCTTGTAGAAATATATCCTGAACTGCTTCTCCATCACGCCATAAATCCTCTTGGCCTTCTGCTTCCCTCTGAGCTGAACCCCGTAGTCACTGAATTTTGGCCTCCTCTGGCCCTGCTGACCCGGCGCATATGGCCTCCTCTCGAAGGAGCACTTATCGGTAAAGCATCTATCACCCTTTAAAAAGAGCTTCATGCCTTCCCGTCTGCAAAGCTTGCAGACCGACTCGTTATATCTACCCAATTTCTCTACCTCCTTGTGCTAAACTCTTCTTCTTTTCGGCGCCCTGCACCCGTTGTGGGGAATCGGTGAAACGTCCCTTATATAGTTGACCTTCAATCCCGCCGCCTGCAGGGTCCTGAGCGCTGCCTCCCTGCCTGATCCCGGTCCTTTGATGTAAACGGCCACTGTCCGAACACCGTTATCCATTGCTTTCTTCGCAACGTCTTCCGCCGCCATCTGGGCGGCAAAAGGTGTCGACTTCCTCGATCCCTTGAAGCCCATGGCGCCTGCGCTCGACCAGGCTATCGTGTTCCCATCCATATCGGTTATGGTGATTACCGTGTTGTTGAATGTGGCTTTGATATGAGCCAGCGCTGTTGGAATATTTTTCTTTGCTTTCTTCCTGCCCTTCGATGGCTTCGCCATTTTTCCTCCGTTTTTTCCTGACCGTCTTTACTTTCTTACCTTCTCTCTCTTTTTCCCTACAACCGATTTTCTCGGCCCCTTCCTCGTCCTGGCGTTTGTGTGGGTGCGCTGTCCCCTGACGGGAAGCCCCTTTCTATGCCTGAGCCCCCTGTAGGTCCCCAGATCCATCAACCTCTTGATGTTCATCGCCACTTCTTTTCTCAAATCACCCTCGACTTTGACCCTGGCGTCGATAACCTCTCTTATTTTTGCAACCTGATCCTCGGTCAGATCTTTCACCTTTATGGTCGGATCGACACCCGCTTCAACCAACACCTTCTGTGATGTCGTATGTCCTATACCGAAGATGTAGGTGAGGGCAATGTCAATTTTCTTCAATTTCGGAAGGTCGACTCCTGCAATACGTGCCAATGTTTCCTCCTTTACCCTTGTCTCTGTTTGTGCTTGGGATTTTTACAGAGCACTCTTATAACACCTTTCCTTTTAATAATTATACATTTGTCACATATTTTTTTAACTGATGCTCTAACTTTCATATCTCCCTCATCTTCTCGTTCTGTATACGATTCTTCCCCTCGTCAGGTCGTAGGGGGAAAGCTGAACGGTTACCTTGTCACCGGGAAGAATCTTGATGAAATTCATTCGCATCTTCCCGGAAATGTGAGCAAGGATAACCATTTCATTTTCGAGTTCCACCCTGAACATTGCGTTCGGCAACAGTTCGATGACGGTTCCTTCCACCTCTATTGCTTCTTCCTTCGCCATAACTCTCCCTAAACCTTGCTTAAAATCATAGGCCCATTCTCTGTTATTGCCACGGAGTGCTCGAAGTGGGCTGAAAGCTTTCTATCCTTCGTGACCACGGTCCAGCCGTCACCTAGGACCTCCACCTCATATCCTCCCTGATTGACCATCGGCTCCAGGGCAAGGACGAGTCCCGGGACGAGTTTGATCCCCGTTCCCTTATTGCCGAAATTTGGAACCTGTGGCTCTTCGTGCAGGCTCTTTCCTATCCCGTGCCCCACAAAATCCCTCACGACGGAAAACCCGTTTTTCTCCACGTGCGATTGAATCGTGTACGAAATATCGTATAACCTGTTTCCGCTCTTTGTCTCCCGTATACCTTCGTAGAGGGAGCTTTCCGTAACATCGAGGAGCTTTTTTGCCTTTCCGCTCACCGCTCCCACGGGAAAAGTCTTGGCCGCATCCCCGTAAAACCCGTCCTTGTAAAGACCGAAGTCGATGCTTACGATATCTCCCTCCCTCAAGAGCTTGTCTTTCCGGGGAATACCGTGAACAACCTCTTCGTTGACGGACACACAAAGATTCGCCGGGTAACCCATATATCCTTTAAACGCCGCCCCCACATTCCTGTCCCTTACAAACTTTTCCGAAAACTCCTCAAGGTCATACGTCGACATGCCGGGCTCTATGATTTCCCTTATCCTTTCGAAAAAATCTGCCACAATGGCATTTACCGCTCTCAAGGCTTCGATTTCTTCACTGTTCTTAAGTAGGATCATTTATCATTCATTCATCAAGGATAGATACGATTTTCCCGTATATATCATCAATTTCTCCCTTCGCGGGAACAGTCCTCAGATTGCCTTTCGACGAGTAATAGGTGATGAGGGGTTCCGTCATATCTCTGTATGTCTTCAGCCTGTTTATTATCGTTTCTTCCTTGTCGTCGTCCCGCTGATAGAGCTCTCCCTTGCAGACATCGCACCTTCCTTCCTCTTTTGGAACGTTGTAAACCACGTGGTACATGGCGCCGCAGGACCTGCAGGTTCTTCGCCCCGAAAGCCTGCCTATGAGGTCGCTTTCATCCGCTTCGAGGGATATGACGTACCCTACCTCCTTCCCGAGTTCCTCTGTAACTGCTTCAAGAGCCTCAGCCTGAGGAATCGTTCGGGGAAATCCGTCGAGTATGAACCCGCTGTTACAATCGGGTTTTTGAAGCCTCTCCCTTACGATACCGATGACAACATCGTCGGGTACGAGGGAGCCGCTGTCCATGCACATTTTTGCCTTCAGCCCGAGTTCCGTCTCCTCTTTCACCGCTTCCCTCAGCATGTCTCCCGTCGATATCTGCGGGATTTTATACCTCTCCATGATCTTTTTCGCCTGGGTACCTTTTCCAACACCGGGCGGCCCGAGAAGTATGATGCCCTTCATCCCCCTACCTCCTTGCTCTCACTTTCCCTTTTTTCAGAAACCCTTCATAATGCCTGGACAGAAGGTGAGTCTCTATCTGCTGAACCGTGTCCATTGCTACCCCGACCACGATTAACAATGCCGTTCCGCCAAAGTAGAACGGAACGTTGAACCTGTTTATGAGAATTGAGGGGAGAACGCAGATTGCCGCAACGTAGAGAGCGCCGCCGAGGGTGATTCTCGTGAGTACGAGGTCGATATATTCCGCCGTCCTCTTCCCGGGTCGTATTCCGGGGATATACCCGCCATATTTTTTTACATTGTCCGCAACATCGACGGGATTGAAGGTAACCGCCGTGTAGAAATAGCAGAAGAATATGATGAACACCACATAGAGCAGCTCATAGAGCACCCGGCCCGGTGTCAGGTATGTCGATATGTTCTGTGTAACGGGATGGGGTATGAAGTTGGCCAGCGTCGCGGGAAAGAGCAGGATGGATGAGGCAAAAATTGGCGGAATGACACCTGCGGTATTTACCTTCAACGGCAGGTGAGTGCTCTGCCCGCCGTACACTCTTCTGCCCACGACCCTTCTTGCGTACTGTATCGGTATACGCCTGTGAGCCCTTTCAAAATAGACAATCACGGCAACCACGAAAATCATGATCGCGATGAGGAACAGAAGGATGAAAAGGCTCAATTCGCCTGCTTTGACGAGCCTGCCAGTCCTGACGATGGCGCTCGGCATACGGGCGACGATTCCCGCAAAAATAATCAACGATATTCCATTCCCTATTCCTCTCTCCGTGATCTGCTCACCGATCCACATGATAAAGAGGGTTCCCGATGTGAGCGTCAGAACGGTGAGCATCCTGAAGCTCCAACCCGGATGATAGACAACAGAGGCTCCCGATGCCACTTGCATTCCCTCGATACCTATCGCGATGCCGAGCGACTGAATTACGCTGAGTAAAACCGTGCCGTATCTCGAATATTGATTGATCTTTTTCCTGCCCAGTTCCCCCTCTTTTGAAAGCCTTTCCAGGTATGGGACAACCACCGTGAGCAGCTGAAGAATGATGCTCGCGCTTATGTAGGGCATTATCCCGAGGGCAAAAACAGAAAGTCTTTGCAGGGCCCCTCCGGAAAACATGTCGATCATTCCAAAGAGTGTTCCGCTCTGTTGTGCGAAAAATGCAGATAGCGCCGGCGTGTCGATCCCCGGCGTCGGCACGTGAGCTCCGAGCCGGTATATGATGAGAAAACCGGCGGTCACGAGTATCCTTTTCTTTAACTCGGGGATCTTTGTTATGTTCTGTAAACTTCCTAACAAGTTAGCCAACCTCTACTGAACCACCGGCGGCTTCGATCTTTTGAACAGCCGACGGGGAAGCCTTGTTCACCTTGACGTTGAGTCTCTTCGTCACCTCTCCCTTCCCCAGGAGCTTGACGCCGCTTTTAAGGTTTTTTACGAGCCCTTTTCTCAGGAGAAAAGGGATGTCTACAACATCTCCATCCTCGAACACTTCCAGGCTGCCCACGTTGACGATGGCAAATTCCTTCCTGAATATGTTCCGAAACCCCCTCTTGGGAACCCTCCGTTGAAGAGGCATCTGCCCTCCCTCAAAACCGGGTAGCGTTTTGCCTCCCGATCTCTGGCCCTGCCCCTTGTGACCTCTGCCACAGGTCTTTCCCATGCCCGAACTATTTCCTCTTCCCACCCTCTTTTTCCTCTTCTTTGATCCGGTAGGTGGCTTCAAATCATCCAGTCTCATCTGCCATCTCCAAATTTACGTTTATCCTTCCTCAACGTGGAGCATGAACTTCACCTTCTCGATCATTCCCCTGATTTCAGGCGTGTCCTTCCTGATAACGGTTCCATTCAGCTTTCTCAAACCGAGTCCCCGAATAACCCTTCTCTGCTTTTCCGATTTGCCGATCAAGCTTTTCTTGAGCGTTATCTTAAGTTCTTTGCCCATCGCCCCACCTCACTGCTCCCCTCTTTTCCGAAAGGCCACGACGGCGGAAGGGTCTTTAATTTTCAAAAGACCATCGATGCAGGCCTTGACGAGGTTGTGGGGATTGTTGCTCCCGATGGACTTGGTGAGGATATCCGTAACGCCAGCCGCCTCGACGACTGCCCTGATCGCTCCACCTGCTATCACGCCCGTCCCTGGTGAAGCCGGCTTCAGCACCACCTTGCTCGCTCCAAATTCACCGAGAGAATCATAGGGTATCGTGCCTTCCACAAGGGGTATCTTCACAAGATTTTTTTTCGACTTTTCTATCGCTTTTCTAATTGCTTCGGGAACCTCATTGGCTTTTCCGAGGCCGTATCCCACGATGCCGCTGCCATCGCCCACTACCGTAAGAGCACTGAAACTGAACCTCTTTCCGCCCTTTACGACCTTGGAAACCCTGCTTATGTGAATGACCTTTTCCCTCAAATCCAGACCGTCGGGTTTTATTCTCTTCGTCAAATCAAAAGCCTCCTTTTAAGTTATTTCCTCAGAATTCAAGCCCGGCTTCTCGGGCGCCCTCGGCGAGAGCTTTTACCCTTCCGTGATAGATGAATCCGTTTCTGTCAAAGACGATCTTCTTCAATCCCTTCTCGATCGCTTTTTCCGCCACGACCTGTCCGACCACCTTCGCCGCTTCGGTCTTCTTGAGACCCTTCACCTTCTCCTTTACATCCCTGTTGAGCGTCGATACGGTGAGGATGGTGCTGCCTATCGAATCGTCTATGATCTGTGCGTAAATGTGTTTTGCGCTTCTAAAAACAGACAGTCTCGGTCGCTCCGCAACGCCGAATATCTTTTTGCGAATCCTTTTTTTCCTTCTTGCTCTCAGATAGCTTTTCTGCTTGACTTCCATCTGTGAAACTCCTGATTTTTATATGGCGATTTGCATCACTTTCCTACTGCTTTTCCGGCTTTCTTGATCAGCCGTTCGCCCCGGTAGCGTATACCCTTGTTCTTGTAAACATCGGGCTTTCTGAACGCCCGGATCTCGGCCGCAACAAGACCCACCTTCTCCTTGTCGTACCCGAAGACTTTGATCACCGTATTTCTCTCCTCAACGGTGATTTTTATCCCTTCCGCTATCGGATATTGCACCGGATGGGAATAGCCGAGGGTGAGGTGAAGGTCCTTTCCCCTCATCTCGGCCCTGTAGCCAACTCCATGAATTTCGAGCACCTTTTCAAATCCCCTCGACACACCCTCCACCATGTTGCTCACGAGAGTCCTCACGAGACCGTGATACGCCCGGGACCTTTTGGTCTGGTTGGCTCTTGTGACGTGGATTTTCCCGTTGTCTATGTTCAGAACTACACCCTCGGGAATTTTCCTAGAAAGAGAACCAAGCTTTCCCGTAACCGTCAAAGTATTTCCTTCAAGATTTACCTTGACGTCATCTGGAATGTCGACGGGAACCTTTCCGATCCTTGACATTTTCCCTCTCCGTTTACCAGATTTCGCAGAGCAGCTCCCCGCCTACGCCCTGCTCTTTTGCCTTGTCGCCGGTCATAACTCCACGTGACGTGGAGAGAATGCAGATTCCATACCCTCTCTTTACCGTGGGAATATCCTGTTTCCCCACGTACACCCTTCTTCCCGGTTTGCTGACCCTTCTCATGCCGAGGATGGCGTAGCCATAGATAGGGCTCTGCTTCAGGTTGATTCTCAACATTCCCTGTTTCGTGTCCTCTCTATACTTGAAGCTCTCGATAAATCCTTCTTCTGTCAAAATAGACGCGATTGAAACGAGCATGTTGGACGATGGAAGCTCAAAAGAGTTCTTTCCCGCCATCTGGGCATTGTTTACCCTGGCAAGAAAATTCGATATGTGATCGTTGATCGGCATATTTTCTCCCCTTTACCAGCTCGCTTTTCTCACGCCTGGAAGCTCTCCCCGGAGGGCAAGCTCCCGAAGACATATCCGGCAGAGCTCGAACTTTCTGTAAAACGCCCTTGACCGGCCGCAACGCCTGCAGCGATTTTTTTTCCTTACCTTGAATTTCGGTTCCCTCTTCATCTTTTCGAGCTGAGACTTCCTCGCCAATTCACTCCCTCCTTTAGTTGCGAAACGGCATTCCCAGGAGCTTGAGCAGCGCCAGGGCTTCCTCGTCCGTTTTCGCCGAAGTAACGAACGTAACGTTCATACCCTTTATTTTTTCTATCTTGTCGTAATTTATCTCGGGAAAAACTATCTGCTCCCTTATACCGAGCGTGTAGTTTCCCCTTCCATCAAAGCCCCGCGGAAGGACTCCCTTGAAATCTCTCACCCGGGGGAGGGCCACATTGAACAGCTTGTCGATGAAAAAATACATCCGATCCCCGCGAAGAGTAACCTTGGCACCTATCGGCATGCCCTTTCTCAACTTGAAGTTCGATATCGACAGGCGTGCCTTTGTCACAATCGGCCTCTGTCCCGTAATGACGGCAATCTCATCCATGGAGGAATCGAGTATCTTGATATTCTGTATCGCCTCGCCGACCCCCATGTTGACGACAACCTTCAACAATTTGGGTACCTGCATCTCATTTTTGTAGTCGAATTGCTCCATCATCTGCTTCTTGACTTCCAACTTGTAATATTCCAAGAGTCTGGGCTTCATCCCGGTCCCTCTTCCCTATTTCTTTTTCGCCTCGATTGTCTCTTCGCAACTTTTGCAGAAGCGGAACTTTTCTCCCGCTTCGGTAATCCTGTAGCCTACCCTCACGGGTTTGTTGCACTTGTCACACATTATCATGGCATTTGTGGCAAATATGGGGGTTTCCTTTTCGATAATGCCGCCCTGGGGGTTGACATTGCTCGGTCTTACGTGTCTCTTCACGACGTTGACCTTCTCAACGATGATCTTCCCTTTTTCGGGCAGCACCCTGATAACCTTCCCGACTTTTCCCCTGTCTTTCCCTTTGATGATCTTGACGATATCGTTTCGCCTGATCCGCATTTTGACCTGGGCCATCTCCACTCTCCTTAAAGCACTTCCGGGGCAAGTGAAATGATCTTCATGAAATTTTTTGCCCTCAACTCTCTGGCGACAGGGCCGAAGATTCTCGTCCCCACCGGCTCTCCCTGGGGGTTAATGAGGACTGCGGAGTTCGTGTCGAACTTGATATATGTCCCGTCGGGTCTCCGAATCTCCTTGACAGCTCTGACGACAACGGCCCTCATGACATCGCCCTTCTTTACCTTGCTATTCGGGAGTGCTTCTTTCACGCTCACAACGATCACATCGCCGAGGGAAGCATACCTCCTCCTCGAACCGCCGAGAACTTTGATACAGTAGAGTTTTTTTGCACCCGAGTTGTCTGCAGCATCAAGAACTGTTTGCATCTGAATCATGGTAAGGCTCCCGGAAAACCCTATTTTATCTCAGGCCGCTCGATCAACTTTGAAACCCGCCACCTTTTCTCTTTCGACAGCGGCTTGGTCTCCACTATCTGGACGGTATCCCCGACCCGGTACTCTCCCCGCTCGTCATGTGCTTTGTACTTTGCCCTCTTCCTGATGTATTTCTTGTAGAGGGGGTGCATGACAATCCTCGTTACCTGAACGACGACGGTCTTGTCCATTCTGTCACTGACCACCTCGCCGATCCTCGATTTCCTGAGTCCCCTTTTCTTTTCCGCCATTTACTCACTCACCTCTTCAGAAATGTTATCGATCTCAACCTGTTTCTCTTTGATTACGGTTTTCATTCTCGCAAGGACCCTTCTCTTGCTCCTGATGAGCATCTTGTTTTCCAGCTCAGTGGTAAATCTTTTTATCTTGAGGCGGAAGATTTCGTCCTCCAGCTCTGCTTCTTTCTGCGTCAACTCCTCGAGGGTCAGATCCCTCATCTCTTTCGCCTTCATCTTACATCTCCCTCGTTACAAACTTCGTCTTTACCGGGAGTTTATGGGAAGCCCTTCTGAACGCCTCCTTTGCAACCTCCTTTGATACGCCCTCAATCTCATAGAGGATTCTGCCCGGTTTTACAACGGCTACCCAGAACTCGGGAGATCCCTTCCCTTTCCCCATTCTCGTTTCAGCAGGCTTCTTCGTTATGGGCTTGTCCGGAAAAATCCGGATGAAGAGCTTCCCTCCCTTTTTCACGTGCCGGGTAATCGCAACGCGGGCTGATTCGATTTGCCTCGAGGTTATCCACCCGCTCTGAAGCGCCTTTATCCCGAATTCTCCGAAAGCCACATAATTTCCGCTCTGGGCTTTTCCCCTCATTCTTCCTTTTTGCTTCTTTCTGTATTTAACCCTTTTTGGAGCCCGCATTTACCTCTCCTGTAGCTCAGGTTTCGTCCTCTCCCTCTTTCTCGAAAATTTCACCCTTATATATCCAGACCTTGACACCGATGACGCCGTAGGTGGTCTTGGATTCGGCAAAGCCGTAATCGATATCTGCCCTAATCGTGTGAAGAGGAACCCGTCCCTCTCTGTACCACTCCGAGCGGGCGATTTCAGCTCCTCCCAGCCTACCGGCAACGTTTATCTTGATCCCCTTGGCCCCGTACTTCATCGTGTTCAGCACGGCTTTTTTCATCGCCCTCCGGTAGGCAACTCTGCGGAGTATCTGGGTCGCAACATTCTCCGCCACGAGAATTGAGCTGAGCTCGGGCCTCCTCACCTCGTGAATGGTGACCGATATCTCCTTGTCCGTTAGCTTTTGCAAATCCCTCTTCAGTGATTCGATTTCGACCCCCTTCTTTCCGATTACGAGGGCGGGACGGGAAGTTCTCACCTGAACGATAACCTTCTTGGCTTTCCGCTCCAGCTCAACATCGGCTATGCCTGCATGGAACATCTTGTTTTTTACGAACTGTTTTATCTCCAGGTCCTCCTGCAGCAACTTCGCGTAATCTCTGTTCGCATACCATCTCGATTTCCAATCCTTGGTGATTCCTACCCTGAAGCCATAAGGGTGAACTTTCTGTCCCAAAACATCCTCCTTTTACTTTTCGTCGAGAATTATCGTTATGTGGCTCGTTCTTTTCCGGTACATGTGCGCCCTTCCCATCGGCGCGGCCCTGAATCTCTTCATCATCGGCCCCTGATCAACGAAAGCCCTCTTGACGTAGAGGTTATCCAGATCGATTTCCCCGGTCTCCGTGGCGTTCGCAATTGCTGAATCCAGCACTTTCTTCACTATCCGGGCGGAACCTTTCTTGCTGAACTTCAGCAGGGCGATCGCGTTGTTGATGTCCTTTCCCCTGATCAGGTCGACAATCTGCATCACCTTCCTCGGTGAAATCTTCACATAGCGCAACGACGCCCTTGATTCCATGACACTTCTCCGGTAAATTACTTACCTCTTCTCGCTTTTCGGTCCCCCGCATGACTGTAAAAAGTCCTGGTTGGGGAAAACTCTCCCAGTTTATGACCCACCATATTCTCCGTTATGTAAACGGGGAAAAACTTCTTCCCGTTGTGCACGGCAAAAGTCAAGCCAACCATCTCCGGGATAATGGTGGACCTCCTCGACCAGGTCTTTATGACCCGCTTGTCGTTCGCTTCGACGGCCCTGTCGACTTTTCTCATCAGGTGTTCATCAACAAATGGTCCCTTTTTGACTGACCGTGGCATGGAACTCCTCCCTTACTTTCTTCTTTTCACGATAAAGTTGTCAGACGGCTTCTTTCGCCTCGTCTTGTACCCTTTTGTCGGCATTCCCCAGGGGGACACCGGATGCCTGCCACCTTTCGCCTTGCCTTCTCCCCCGCCGTGGGGGTGGTCAACGGGGTTCATTGCCGTTCCGCGGACATTTGGCCTCTTCCCGAGCCACCGGTTCCTGCCCGCCTTTCCGATGGAAACGTTTTCATAATCGAGGTTGCCTACCTGTCCGACGGTGGCCCTGCAATGTAAATTGATAAGCCGCACCTCCCCCGAGGGAAGCTTCACGTGGGCATTCTTTCCTTCCTTTGCAAGAATCTGGCACACAGCGCCCGCACCCCTTGCTATCTGCCCCCCTTTACCGATCTTCAACTCCACGTTGTGCACGAGTGTTCCCACGGGAATATTCTTCAACGGAAGGCAATTGGCAGGCTTTATGTCGGCGCTTTCAGAGGAAATAACGGTATCGCCCACGGATAGGCCCAATGGTGCGATTATGTACCTCTTTTCACCATCGATGTAATGGAGGAGTGCAATCCTCGCAGATCGGTTCGGGTCGTACTCGATGGCTGCAACCCGTGCCGGAATATCGATCTTTTCCCTCCGGAAGTCTATAACCCTCAACTTTCTCTTGTGCCCCCCTCCCCTGCACCAGACGGTCGTCCGTCCCTGGTTGTTCCTTCCTCCCGACTTTTTCAGCTGGCGGGTGAGAGACTTTTCCGGTTTTTTCTTTGTTACATCGTCCGACGTCAGGACCGTTTTCGTCCTGACCCCGGGTGATGTCGGATTAAAATGTTTAATTCCCATTACAATTCTCCACCCTCAAATTTATACCCCTTCAAAGAACTCTATTTTTTCTCCCTCTTTCAGCTTCACGAGGGCTTTTTTCCATGAAGACACGCGGCCCACAGAGCGGCCAAGCCTCTTTTCCTTTCCGGGCACGACGATGGTCTTCACATCAAGAACATTTACCTTGAAAAGATCTTCGACGGCTCTCTTGATCTGCAACTTGTTTGCCCTCTTGTCGACTTCGAAGGCAACGTAATTCCCTACATCTTTTATGTATGAAGACTTTTCTGTTATGACCGGCCTCTTTATGATGTGGTATTTTTTCATTTTCCCAGCCCCTCTTCTATCTTCTCGACGGCATCTCCCGTTATGACGAGCTTTTCGAAGCGAAGGATATCAAGGACATTGAGAGCCTTCTGTGGAAGCACTTTGAATTCTCTCAGGTTTCTCGCGCCAAACCTGAGGTTTTCCGATGGTTCCACGTCCACGATGAGTGCGCTCTTTAATTCGTGCGCCTGGGCAAACCTGAGAAATTCCTTCGTCTTCGGCTCGTCGACCAGAATTTCATCGAGCAAAACCAGGTTTCCTTCTTTGAGCTTCAGGCTGAGCGCCGTCCTGAGAGCAGATTTCCTCACTTTTTTGTTGACTTTCTGGCTGAAATCACGGGGCTTGGGCCCGAAAGCGATACCGCCACCTCTCCACAACGGGGAGCGTATGGTTCCTGCTCTCGCCCTGCCGCTTCCCTTCTGCCTCCAGGGCTTTCTTCCCCCGCCTGATGCCTCGTGTCGAGACTTCGTTTTCGCACTTCCGCTTCTTCGCTCCGCCATCTGAGCCACGACCACGGTGTGAAGAAGGTGCGGCTTGGGGTCAACGCCAAAGATGGAATCGTTTAGTTCCTTCTCCCCCACGACCTTGTTGTCAGCATTGAAAATCTCTACCTTCGGCATTATGATTTTTCTCCCCGGGCGCTTAATTTCTCCTTTTTCTTTAAAGCCGTTCTCACGATGACCATACCGTTCCGGGAACCGGGAACAGCTCCCTTGATGAGTATCAGATTTTTATCAGGAAATATTTTTTCCACTTTGAGATTCAGGACCGTCACCCTGTCGTTTCCGTATTGACCGGGCATTTTTTTATTTTTCCAAACCCGGGACGGATATGCGCACTGTCCAATCGCTCCGGGAGCGCGGTGAAACATGGAGCCATGGGACCCGGGCCCTCCGGCAAAACCGTGCCTCTTTACCACTCCCTGGAAACCCCTGCCCTTGCTAATACCCGTTACATCGACAAATTCCCCCTCTTGAAAGATATCCGCCTTTATCTCCTGACCCAGCTCAAAAACATCCGCGTCTTCTACCTTCAGCTCTCGTAAAAAGTAAAATGCGCCCTTCCCCGACTTCCGCATATGACCCATCAAAGGCCTGTTTACCCTGTGCGCTTTTTTTGGCCCGAACCCGACCTGGATAGCATTGTAACCGTCCTTCTCCACCGTCTTTTTTTGTACGACAACACAGGGGCCGGCTTCTATCACCGTCACGGGAACAGCATGACCGTCGTCGTTAAAAATTTGGGTCATTCCAACTTTTCTACCAACTATTCCCTTATTCATTTCAACACCTTTAGTTTTTATATTTAAAGTTTTATCTCAACTTCTACGCCTGCAGGAAGATCGAGCTTCATAAGTGCGTCGAGAGTAGATGGATTCGGCTCGAGGATATCGATCAGCCTCTTGTGCGTCCGAATCTCAAACTGCTCCCGGGATTTTTTATCGATGTGTGGCGACCGGTTCACCGTGAATCGCTCTATCTTGGTCGGCAACGGGATCGGTCCATACGATTTAGCACCTGTCTCCTTGGCCTTGTTCACGATATCGAGAGCCGACTTGTCAATCAACCGGTGATCGAACGCTTTCAACTTAATCCTGATTCTCTGCGCATCCATATCTAAATCCCCTGTTTACTTGATTATTTCCGACACCACACCTGCG
>JABAOE010000107.1_pt2 | contig 117231 bp, 120 predicted proteins | sample 7062141 | NCBI WGS metagenome assembly JABAOE01 (sample SAMN14538627, study PRJNA623070) | marine sediment metagenome | biome: marine biome [ENVO:00000428]; feature: marine pelagic biome [ENVO:01000023]; material: deep marine sediment [ENVO:00002113] | place: India: Gulf of Khambhat ... | reverse complement strand
CGCAACCCTCACCTATCAGCACTATTCGTACAGGACCAACGCAAGTGGATGAGAATCTGCTGGCGTCCACGGTGATCCCAATGGTTGCGTCGATCTCCATGCAAGGCGCGTCCTGGTTGCTCTCGGAATGCATCGAGGTCGCGGCCAGATCGTTCAGATGTTCTCTCCTCGGCTGATTGGGATCCTCGCCTGCTCGAGGTCACGACTGCGAGTCAATGAGTAGGCAATTCAGAGGCCGCCGAGCACGGCTAGCAAGAACCGAACCAGGTCGAGACGCCGATCAGAACCGCTCCCCCTCGAGCTCTCANNCTCTCAGACTCAAGATGCGGGGAACCGCAGCCACGTAATACGAACCCCATGAGATTGGCGATGCGAGCACCCTGGCCACCACATAGCGAGCCGAACGAGGAAGCCACAACACGGCTGCGGCGAGAGGCGCATCTGCGCCCTCACTCGATAGAACCTGCATCCCCGGAGTCACCCGAGTCGGCAGTAGACCGTTGTCCCATCCTCTCTGTCTTGGAAGCTGCCGGTACGAGCAAGACGTATGCGGTAAGGACTGGAGCTAGCGCTCTTGATGAGTCGAAATACTTGAGCCAAACGGGTGCTGACAACAAGACTCCAAGAACAGCGAACCCCGACACACCGAACCCGAGGGCAGTTGGGTTTCGGATTGATCTCACAAAGATGAGTATGGAAGCCAGCAGGAGAACAAAGGCTGCAGAAGCGTCCACGAAGTGCTCCGGAGCGAAGCCCCAACGTTGCGCTGCCTCAATAAGACCGACAAACGGGGCATCCAAGGCCTGGGTGTCCTGGGAGAGGCCGTCTCCAAGCCGCCAATGAACGTATGCCCACCATGCCGCTACCCCAACAAAAGGCAGCCCCAACGCCCACGGGATCTTCCGATGTTTCCAAATCCAATACAGGCCAAGACCAGCGGCCCCGAGCAACATGGTTTCGCGAGACAGGGCCGCCACCGTGAGAGCAGCTGCGGCCGACCAGAGTTGGCCTTTCAAGACGTAGTACACGCCTGCCATCAGCCCTGCAGTGGTAAGCACGCCGGCCCCATCGATGGCCAGGCCTGCGAGCATCCCGGGGTTGAGAACAAACGCCAGGCCGAACCAGCGGGCAAGACCCATTTCCATCGCCACGAGGGCCGTGAATCCGGCCCCCAAGCCCATGGCGAGAACATTCACCACGATCAGGCCCCACGCCGTCGCTGTTGGTGGCAGGAGGCCACCCAGAGAAGCCACAGTTGGATACAGCATGCGCTGAGCGCGATACGAGGGCCGATCCAGATACACCGCATGGACATCGCTCTCCAGATAGAAGGGGTCCATGGCCTGGGAGAAGAAGAACTTCCCGTCGTGTCCCGCTTGCGGGCTCAAGACGATGTCGCCGAGAAGATCCTCCGCATACTCGTTCTGTTCAGTGAACACCTCGCCGAACTTGATGAGGGCGCTTGGGTTCCAATCGAACTCTGAAAGGATCCGACCGACGAACAACCCAGCGATCAAGAGCGCCAGCAGGCTGACGAGGATCGCTGAATGCCCCTTGTTCAAGCTGAATACCCTCTGTTCAAGGGGTGACTTCCTGTAGTCCGGCTTCGACCCTTCGGTAGTGGCGTCCACACTTCGGACAGTCGAGAGTCGTCGCCAGCGCGCTTCCGCAGTCACACACCCAGCCTCGTTGGCTCGCTGGATTCCCTATTACCAGAGCATGGTCGGGCACATCCCTGGTCACCACGGAGCCGGCGCCGATCATCGAGTTGTATCCGATCCTTATGCCACACAGGATTGTGGCATTGGCGCCTATGGAGGCGCCTGAGGCAACCTCGGTAGCGATCCAGTCCTCAGGCCCGGTCTGGTGGCGAACTCGAGGCGTCAGGTCGTTTGTGAACACCACTCCAGGACCTATGAAGACATCTTCGCCCGTCGTCACACCATGCCAGATGAGGCTTCCGTTCTTCACCGTCACCCGGTCCCCGAGAACCACGCCGGATTCGATGAAGGAATGGTCGCCGATCTTGCAGTCTGAGCCGATCGTGGCTCCATCCATCACATGAACGTAGGCCCAGACTCGTGTTCCAGGCCCAACTTCGTCGGTCTCCACCAGAGCTGATGGATGAACGTAGATGTCTTCAGCCACTCGAAACCTTCTTGGAGAGAGCAACCNNTCGACCACGTAGCCCTGCTCGAATTCGGTGATCCCAGGGAAGAGCGGAAGGGAGAGGACTTCCCGTGAGACGGCTTCCGCCACCGGGAAGTTCCCGACCCCGTAGCCGAGGTCTGACATTGCGCCGTGAAGATGGACCGGTCGTGGGTAGTGAACTCCCGCTCCAACGCCGCTGGCTCGCAAGTCTCCCAACACACGATCCCTATCAGGCACGCGGACTACATAAAGGTGCCATACATGTACGTTCCCGGCCGCAGTCACTGGTGGGCTCACGCCCTCGACGTCGCTGAGCATCTTGTGATACCTCTCAGCTGCAGCCCTTCGCTGCTCATTCCATTTCGACAACCTGGCGAGTTTCGCCCGGAGGACAACCGCCTGGACGGTGTCAAGCCTCGAGTTGAATCCGATCTGTGGATGATGGTATTTCCGATCCGAGCCCCAGTTGCCCAACCGTCTAACGGCGTCAGCCAGCGAGTCGTCGTTTGTCAGGACCGCCCCAGCATCACCGTATGCACCAATGTTCTTTCCTGGGTAGAAGCTGGTTCCGGCTGCGGCACTGACCGCACCGATCCCTTTTCCAAGACGGGTAGCGCCTTGGGATTGAGCGGCATCCTCGATGATCACAGCTTCTCCGACGACCTCCACCAGTTCATCCATCTTGGCCATCTGGCCATATATGTGAACCGGCATGACGGCTCGAACCCGGTGTGTCATGGCCGTCGCTACGGCCTCGACGTCGATCAGATAGTTTTCTGGATCGCAGTCAACCAGCTTGACGGAAGCCCCCGCCCTCAAGACAGCCAAGGCGCTGGCGATGAAAGTGTTGGCTGGCACGACGACTTCGTCGCCGTGACCAATCCCTGAAGCTCTCAAGGCCATCTCCAATGCGTCGGTTCCATTGCCGACCCCTATGCAGTGGTTCGCGCCGACGAACGCCGCGAACTCCGCTTCAAATTCAGCCACTTGAGGGCCTCGGATGAACGCAGAAGTCTCAAACACCTCACCCAGACCGTCCCAGACTTCAAGTGCGATCTCTTGGTGTTGTCGGGCCAAATCGACTAGCGGGACCTGCATCACACAGACTCCACGTCGACTGCACGCCCCGACTCATCCATCGACCGATCGATAGCCTCCAGGACGGCGACGACTTCAGCGCCGGCCCGCCCATCCGAAAGGCTCGCAGCAACCCCGCGCATCCGTTCGATGAACGCCTCGCATTCAGCTCGCAAGGGCTCGCCGGACGTCACATTCGGAATGCGGACCTCGCCTTCCCTGATCTGGGAGCGGAATCCTGCAAAAGTGTCGGTTACGTCACTCGTACCTGCTCCAACGACCCCCTTGTCGTAGATACGGAGAGGCTCGTTTAGGTCCATGTCATCCACGGTCAGCATGCGGTCGGACCCGACGACGGAGATCAGCCTGCGCTTCCGAGGGCTAAGCCAAGAGGCTTCTATGTTGACCAGCACGTCCTCGGGATAGTTGAGCGTGGCGAATACCACGTCCTCGACACCGTCGTTGAGCCAACTGCCACCTCGAGCCGAAGCTGAATGCGGGGTGGAGCCCAGCCAGTGATTCGCTACGGATATGTCGTGAGTTGCGAGATCCCATGCGGCGTTGGCATCGATACGCACCGGCCCAAGGTTCGTTCTGAGCATCGACAAGTATTTCACCCTCCCGAGCTCGCCCGTGTCGAGATAGTTCTTGGCGGCTTGAAACGCAGGGTTGAACAAGAACACATGTCCGACCATCAGAACCAGGCCACGCTGATCTGCCAACTCACATAAGCGCCTCGCCTCGCCGAGTGACGAGGCGATGGGCTTCTCGACGAGAACGTGCTTGCCCGCTTCCAATGATGCGGCTCCCAAGGGGAAGTGGGTAGACGTCGGCGTGGCGATCACCACGCCGTCGACGGAATCGTCGTCGAGCGCGTCGTTCAGCTCGCCGCTCACTGCAACGCTCGGGAAGCGTTCGCCGATTGCCTTCTGGCGGTTCTGGTCTGTCTCGATTACCCACCGGACCTCGGACGACAGGTGATCGCTGAAATTGCGGATCAGATGGGGACCCCAATGGCCGGCGCCAACGACGGCGATTCTCACAGTCACGAACAATCGTCCTTACTTCTTGATACCGGTGCCAAGGAGGACCAGGGGTCGAAGTATCGACCACCAGCCGGTTATCGGCTTCATTTTGGTCTGACCCAAGGCCTTCGGTGGGTATCTCTTGGTCACTCCGACCTCGTGAACCCGATAGCCCAACTTGGCTGTCTTGAACAGCAGGTAAACCTCGAGTTCGTACTCGTTCAACCATGGCTGACCGAGCTCCAAACGCGGATCCATCAGCACAGCCTTGGTCACAGCTCTGAAGCCGTTGGTGGTGTCCGTCAATTTGGTGGGCGAGATCAGATTGAAGATTGCAGGATGAATCCGAGTGGCCAGCCGGCGATAAAGGGGCATTTCGCCATAGTCGCTTCCTGGTGCCAGCCAACGCGACCCTTGGACAAGATCGGCTCTTCCATCGGCGATGGGGTCAAGGAGCAGTGGGATCTCCTCAGGGGAGTCTTTGTTGTTGCCTGCCATGACGACCGCGACGTCGTAACCCTCCGCCATGGCGTATCCGAATCCGGTCCTGATCGCATAGCCCACACCGAGCGTGGCGCCCAACTCGATCACCGTCGCTCCACCTCGTCGGGCAATCTCCTGAGAGCCATCGGTGGACCCGTCGTCGACTACGAGGACCTCATCAACAATGTCAAGTGGAACACGCTCAACCACACGTCCGATCTTCTCCCGCTCGTCGAGAACGGGCACTACGCCCAGGATCCTCAGTCCTCTGTACATTGCTTCAGGTCGCTCACAATTGGCCTGCCCATCGAACACCCAGCTCACACAAGACTTGCATCGGTCGACCATGGTGGGCCGTGACGATCCCATTTGTCGGGATTTGCGAGCGCTACTCCGAGTCGAGCACCGGGAACTGGACGACTTCCAACACTGGCTCGGGCGGCGAGGAGGGTGAGCGACGGGAACCGACACCGATGAAGTAACGGTCAGAGAGCAGTTCCACCGGGTCCTCACTCAGACACGAGATCAAAGCTCGTCCGATATTCACAGCGCTGCTGAGTTCCGATAGCCCGCAGCTTTCGTCATTGGTGGCGAACCAGATGCTGAATCGTTCAACAACGTCGGCATCCGACCAGTCCTCAGGTGCCTTGAACAGTTGCCCCCCCATGTCTGGCCCGTGATCGGAAAACCCGAGCACAAGGGTTCCCTCGGGCACTCCCCGAACGAGTCTGAGAAACGACGACTGAGCACACTCGACTTGTTCGAGGTAGTACCGCCTTCGCTCATCCTTGGTTTCAGGCGATGTTTGAGGCTCGCTGACCACCGATCCACCTGCATCGCCCAACCACCGGTAGGCACACTTCTCATCAACATAGAAGGGGGGGTGCGGCAACATCACATGAGCGACAACCAGGTCTGGCTTGTTGTTCGAACCCAGTTGTTCGAGGTTCGCCTCAAGCCATTCCAAAGTGCGGATAGATCCGCTGGCGAAGCTGTGCTTGACCAGGCGCACGTCGCGAAGAAGGGTCCGGCGCATCGCTTCCCATGTCGCATTGTCCGGCCAAACGCCTCGAACGCAGGCGTCGGCATGCGAGGTGCACTGGAACCCCAACCACCCGGACTCGACGACGACGTATCTGTAGCCCTCGGACTTGAACAAGTCCACTAGCTGATTGCTGCCGCGCACCTTGTTAAGGAGGCCTGACCACTCTGCCTCACCCACCCCTACTCCGCCGGAAAGCGGGTAACTCATGTCGAGGATGCTCGCGAGCGACATGTGGGTCAGGGTGTAGTTCGCCTTCATTTCGCTGGCTATCGACACTCCCTCCGACTCGTAGGCACCGATGAGAGAAGAGAAATCGGCTCCGTAGTCCCGCTTGAGCGTGTCCAACGAGGCGTGACCATCAAACACCACCAAGACCACATCTGGGTGAAGGATGAACTCAGAGGCCGATATCTCGAACTCTTCGTCGAGTCGAGTCGAGTCGCTAGCTGTCGCCGCAGACAACAACATCCCGATGGGTATCAAAGCGATGGTTAGAGCGGACCACATTGTGAAGTATCTATACGCCTCGACATGCCGAAGCCTGTAGGTCAACCAGACGGCCAGACAGAGAATCACCAGAAGAGTGGTGGCTCCACCCGCGACATCGTCGGCAAGAGGCCCTACGGCGCTAAAGCCCAGCACGAACCAGAAGACGGAATAGGTCACCCCGTCAGGGTCATCGAGTTGTCGCGCCGCGATCAGCCAGACAATCAGCGCCGTCGCGAACACAAGGGCACACCAGAGAAGCAGACCATCTGGGAACCCGATCTCCACTAGGTTGGAAGCCCATATCCGAGCCGGAATCGCTGCGGCCGACACCATCAACAGAGATGACTGACGCAGCGTTGGGAGACGCCACCGCGACGACTCCGCTTTCGAGTCGAGTTCTGAGGAAGTCATCTAGGAGGTCGGCCCGGGTGCTCGAAGTTGACGGGAGCACAGAACATCGATCTACTCCGAATCGCTCGATTCAGGACGAACGTGGCCATGGTGCTATTCGGGATCCGGTGACGGAACCGAACGGGCGGCTCCAGTCGAATCTGTAGCTCGGTCGACCATGACCGAGCAAAGGTTAAGCGCGCGCAAGGAATTCCATTAACCCGGTTCCACCCTAGGGAAGGCCTTTATCCGGCCTCGGCAACCTCTCTCAGTTCACGCTTCAACTCGTTGACCTCGTCTCTGAGACGTGCCGCATACTCGAACCGCAGCTCCTTGGCCGCCTCGTGCATCTCATCTTCCAGACTCATGACCAGACGGGCCAGATCCTCCCCTTCCAGATCCAGCGGGGCGCGCCGATCCACCTCCCGTCGCCGACGGTCCGCTGCCGGAGCCTCGGTCTGCACCAGCTCGAGGATGTCGGAGACTCTCTTCCGCACGGTTTGAGGGTCGATGTCATGCTCGATGTTCCACTCGCTTTGGAGGCGACGGCGCCGGTTGGTCTCATTGATGGCCCGCTGCATCGAGTCGGTGACGTTGTCGGCGTACATGACCACCTGCCCGTCGACGTTTCGCGCGGCGCGTCCGATGATCTGGATCAGCGACGTCTCCGAGCGGAGGAATCCCTCTTTGTCGGCGTCGAGGATGGCGACCAGGGACACCTCGGGGAGGTCGAGGCCTTCTCGGAGCAGATTGATCCCGACCAACACGTCGAAATCCCCCAGTCGCAGCTCTCGCATGATCTGCACCCGCTCCAGTGTGTCGATCTCGGAGTGCATGTAGCGGGCTCGGACCCCCATCTCGAGCAGGTAGTCGGTGAGATCCTCGGCCATCTTCTTGGTCAGGGTCGTCACCAGTACCCGCTGCTCACGAATCGCCCTCTCCCTGATCTCATCGAGCAGATCATCGATCTGACCTTTGGTCGGGCGCACGATCACCTCCGGATCCACCAGGCCGGTGGGGCGGATGATCTGCTCGACGACTTGGGATGAGTTGCCCACCTCGAAGTCACTCGGCGTCGCCGAGAGAAAGATCACCTGGTTGGCCTTCTCCAGCCACTCGTCGAAACGCAGCGGGCGATTGTCCTTCGCCGATGGAAGGCGGAAGCCGTGGTCGACGAGCACTTCCTTGCGCGACCGGTCCCCTTCGTACTGCCCGCCGATCTGAGGGACCGTCACGTGGGACTCGTCGATGATGGTCAGATAGTCGTCGGGGAAGTAGTCGAGGAGCGTGTACGGGGACTCACCAGGCTCACGACCGTCGAGATGACGTGAGTAGTTCTCGATTCCGGAGCAGAAGCCGACTTCTCGCATCATCTCGAGGTCGTAGTTGGTGCGCATGCGAAGACGTTGGGCCTCCAGCATCTTGCCCTTGCCCTCGAGCTCTGCGAGACGGTCGACCAGCTCCGACTCGATCCCGGCGACGGCCTTGAGCAGCCGCTCGCGCTCGGTGACATAGTGGGTGGAGGGGAAGATGAACAGCTCCGAGAGTTCTTCGACCACTTCTCCGGTCACCGGGTTGAGTCGGACGATCCGCTCCACCTCGTCACCCCAGAACTGCACCCTTACGATCGTCTCGTCGTAGGAGGGGAACACCTCGAGCGTGTCGCCCCGAACCCTGAACTTGCCACGGATCACTTGTATCTCGTTGCGCTCGTATTGGATCTCGACCAGGCGCTTGATCGCCTCCCCCATCGGGTACTCCACACCTTGGATGAGGCGGAGGAGCTGGCCTTCGTATTGCTCGGGTGACCCCAACCCGTAGATGGCGGAAACCGACGCCACGATGATGATGTCGTCGCGGACCAGGAGCCCTGCGGTGGCGGAGTGGCGCAGCCGGTCGATCTCGTCGTTGATCGTGGCGTCCTTCTCGATGTAGGTGTCGGTCTGAGGGATGTAGGCCTCGGGCTGGTAGTAGTCGTAGTACGAGACGAAGTACTCGACCCGGTTGTTGGGGAAGAACTGGCGGAACTCGTTGGCCAGCTGCGCCGCCAGCGCCTTGTTGGGAGCCAGGACGATGGTGGGTCTTTGAACCTTCTCGATGGTCCAGGCGATGGTTGCCGACTTTCCCGACCCGGTGATGCCGAGAAGGGTCTGGAATCTGTCGCCCCGCTCCACTCCGGCCGCAAGCGCCTCGATCGCCTTGGGTTGGTCGCCTGCTGGGGCGAACTCGGAAACGACTTCGAAGCGGGGCACAGGCCCAGGATACCGGCGCACCGGGACGCGGTTGACGGCTAGAGGAGTCTGGTGATCTCCCCTACAGCAAGCTCCAGGTCGGCAAGGCTGCCCGCATTCGGGATGACAATGTCAGCCGCGGCCAACCATTCGCCTCTGCTCGGCTGGGAACTCATGCGTGCCTTCACGTCCTCGAGAGCCATGTTGCGGGCAAGAGCGCGCTCCAGGCGAATCTCGTCGGGACAATCCACCACGACCCTCCCCCACTCGCCACCGGTAGGCGAATTCAGAAGGGGTGCCTCTACTACAACGGCGCCGTCTTTTTGCTCCACAAGCCCCTCGATCGTGCCGAAAATGTGAGGGTGAGTGATGCTCTCCAAAAGCTCGAGTTGCTCTGCGTCCCCGAATACGATCGCTGCCAGGTGGGCCCGGTCGACCTTGCCTCTGACGACCACTTCCGGCCACCGGGCGGCGACGGCCGGGTAGGCCGGTCCATCGGGCTCGAGCACGGCGTGGCCGATCGAGTCGGCGTCAATCGTTTCCAACCCAGCTGCGGCAAGGAGCCGCCGCACTTCGCTCTTTCCGCTTCCGATGCCACCGCCGAGCAGCCACCGGCGCTGCCGTTCGCCCATGGGCTGCGACGGTAGCCTCTGCTGATGGCCCCCTCCTCTCCTCGCTGGGAATCGCGGGTCCACCGAACGGTGGTCATCGGCCAGTGGGTGGCTCTCGGGATTGGGATCGTCTCGGACCTTCTCCCACCGGAGAGATCGGCATCCTTCGCCGCCATCGCCGTCGGCCTCCTGTATGTGGTCGCCTCGACGGTTGTGCCCGAAAACCGATTTCAGACTCGCTTCGGGGTCGAAGCGCTGACTCTCGGAGGGGCGCTGTTTGTCTTGGTCAGCCTCACCCTCAGTGGCGGTGCCGGGAGCCCCTATCTCCTCGTGTCAATGGGACCGCCGATCTTCGCCACGATCTACGGAGGCCTTCGATCGGGTCTGACCACCGGGCTCTTCTCAGCCGGATTGCTCGGGATCATCACACTCGCCAGCGGACAGAGCATCGCCGTGGCTGCTCCGGCAATGGCGCTGTACCTGGTGTTCGTGTTGCTCGTCGGCGTAATCCGCAAGTTGCTGGAGGACATCCACCAGGAGGCGGCCGATCTCGCCGAAGAGAAGAGGTCCGCCACCCAACAACTGGCGCGTCTCGAGTCGATCCACGGCGCCCTGCAAAGACTGTCCGAGGATGTCTCAGCTGGGCGACTCAACGCGGTGGAGGTGGCAGCCGACACACTCGAGTCGATCATCGAGCGATTCCCCGGCTCTGCGGGCCAACTCTCCCTCGAGGGCGAAGACGGGCTCGTCGTCCTGGCGGCTCGAGGGATCCCCGACGACCGAGGTCACCTCTACCTTCTCCCCCTCTCCACCAGCGACACCGAGATCGGCAAGCTAGAACTCACGACTGCCGATCGGTTGGGTCCGGAGGAGTTGGCAGAGGTAACGGCAGTTCTGAGCCCGGTGAGCCTCGCATTCGCCAATCTGCGACTGCTCCAGGACATCGTTGGATCAGCAGTCTCTGAGGAGAGGACGAGGCTGGCAAGGGAGCTGCACGACGAGATCGGGCCGGCTCTGGCCTCACTCGGCCTGGCCATCGACATGGCGTCGATGCAGCAAGCGGGCAATCCCGAGTTGGCGGGCGACCTTCAGGTCCTCCGCTCCAACGTCACCAAACTGGTCGAAGATGTCAGGGCCTCGGTCTCGGATCTACGGTCGGCGCCCGGCCCTACGCTGACCGCTCGAATCCTCCAGGGGACTGCCCAGCTCTCCGGAGCGCCGCCCTTGGTGGTCGATCTCGACGAGCGGCGTCCTCCCCGGGCCACGTTGATCGGGGATCTGACCTCGATAATCACGGAGGCGGCTCGCAACGCCCACAACCACTCCAACGCATCCCGCATCGTCATCTCCGGACAGGTGGATCGGAGCTTCGGGCGCTGCTCGGTGGTCGACGACGGCAAAGGCTTCCAACCCGAGCACCAACCCGAGGGCCACTTCGGCCTCACCGGAATGAGAGAGCGCGCCGACAAGATCGGCGCCTCCATCAAAATCGAGTCAAAGCCTGGGGTGGGGACGGCGGTAACGGTTGAATGGGGCGGACGATGATCAGAGTGATGATCGCCGACGATCACCAGCTCTTCGCGGATGGATTGAGCCAGGCGCTGAACAGCCTTCCCGACACCAGGGTCGTGGGTGTCGTCGACTCCGGTCCCGCTCTCGATGAGGCGCTGATGACCCAGCCCGCCGAGGTCTCGATCGTCGACATCGAGATGCCAGGTGGGGATGGGATCGACACGATCGCCGCATTGGGTATGCGCACCGAGGCGATCGTCGTGTCCATGCATGCATCTGAGGACCAGAAGGCGCGCGCAGCTTCGGCGGGGGCCAAAGGCTTCTTCTCAAAGGCAGTGCCTTTGGCCACATTGGCCGCAGCCGTCAGGGCGGTGGCCGACGGGAAGAACCTGTTCGACCTGGACGACGAGGAGCGCGACTCCCTGCTCGAGAACTACCGAGAGGCCGAGCTGGACCCGGGGGCAGCCTCGCTCACGGCACGAGAGCGGGAGATCCTCCAGCTGCTGGCGGCTGGTGTCTCCGCCACCGACGACCTGGCCGATCGTCTCTACATATCCCAGAAGACGGTAAAGAACCATCTGGCCTCCGTATTCCAGAAGTTGGCGGTGTCAGACCGAACCCAGGCGGCGATTGAGGCGATTCGGCTGGGCATCGCCCGCCCCAACTGACTCTTTGAGTCTCCCGACCCATCTGAGTTGGCTGCTCCGCTCCATAGGCTGATCGCAGGGAAGGCTAGGAAAAGGCGGTTTCAAGAATGTATAGGCGTATTGCGAACCTGTTGGAGACCGATCGTGGGGCATCGATGGTGGAGTATGCGCTGTTGGTCATCCTCATCGCCATCGTCGCTCTTGTCGCCGTTCAGTTGGCCGGCACCGAACTATCGACCACATACAGCGAGATAGCCTCAAGTGTCGCCCAGTAGTAGCCGAAACAAGATGGTCCCAAAGACCCATGGTTTTCGGGACCCTACGGGCTAACTTGCCCGTGCAGGCCGAAGTAGAAGACCCAAGGAGGGGTTACATGCTTGCTCTGTGGACCAAAGTAAACGCTTGGTTGAAGGATGAAAAAGGTGCCTCGATGGTGGAATACGCCCTCCTGGTCGTCCTGATCGCAATCGTGGCTCTCATTGCCGTGCAGCTTGCCGGTACTGAGGTCTCGGAGACCTTCAGCGAGATCGCATCCGGTCTCAGCTAAACCAGGTAGTCAGAATCAGAATAAGGGGCCCGTCGGGCCCCTTATTTGTTTCCCCAACCGGCCAACGGCTACCCCGACGGGACGAGGACCACGAAGAGGTCGTCACGGTGCGACTCGACCCATCCCGCTGTGCGCAAAGCCTCGACCATGGGCTCGTCGACTCCGAGCAGGGCCTGCGAAATCTGATCCCTCTCGAAGACGGCCCGCCAGTCCCCATCGCCACGGCGTATCTCGACGAACTCCTCGATTCTCGGTCCGTAGAGCTCACCCCGGTCGTCTATGAACACCTTGCGGTCGGGGCCCTCGGCCCAGATGATGAAGCCACCGACTCTGTCGTCATGGAAGGTTGGCACGTCGTCAAGCTGAGCCAGGGCCTCGATCGGAAAAGACCCCGAGACCTCAACGGGCCTGATCAAAGCGAATGGGAGCAAGAGGACAATGAGGCCGTAGACCAGTCCTGGCTTCGAGCCCAGCCGGGGCTTGGATCCGATGCTGAACCCGGTCATCGATGTCGCCACGAGGGGGACCAGGCCTATCCACGCCGGCGGGACGGCGCGAATCGAGCTCAGCCCGAGCAAGATGAAGGGGACAAGGATATAGAGGTCGCGCGGCTGCACACGCTGCCGATAGGCGCCGATTGCGAGGATCGCCATTCCCCCGGCGAAGGGAACGAAGAGAGTGTCACCCAGTGACGGAGAGCGCCACTCCGGGAAGTAGGCGTGCAGGACCTCGGTGGCGGCGCTGAAGTCGAACAGCATCTGCAGAACACCGAGGCCGTGCGCCGTCGCAAGGGTGGCCAGACCCGCCACAAACACGACGGGAGTCGACTTCCACTCCCGGTTCTTGAGATAGGAGAGCCCGACGAAGGCGAGGCCAACCACGAAACTACCGTGAACCGACGCCCATGCCCAGAAGAGGAGTGGAAGGGCCCAGCGTGCCTGTGGGCGCTCCCAAGCCAGGATCACCAGAACGAAAAGCGGGTAGGAGAAGATCACGGGACGCGGCACGACGAAACTGATGACCAGGAGAGTCGTCAGTATCAGAATCGCTGCGGTCGCCGGCATGCTCCCAGACCGCCGGTACGCCATCGATGCAACACCGGCGAAGGTGACCACGGAGGCAAGAAGAACGTAGACCGGAACGAAGCCGAGCCCGGAAATGGCTTCACCCCAGGCGTAGGCGACCTCGGCCAGCCAGCTCTGGGTGAGCCAATCCGCCCCACCTCTGGTGAATGAGAACGGATCGGTGGTGATCACCCGCCCCGCCTCGACTTGCAGCGTGCCGGCCCTGATGTGCCAGAGGAACGAGCTGTCCCCAACAGCTCCCCAGGCACCGATGACGAGTGCGATCCAAGGGATGAGACTCGCCAGATGGCTTATCGAGAATCGCTTGGTGGTCGGCGCTCCTGCCGTCACTCCTATAGCCCGCCGAAGGCTTCGGCGATCTGTAGGGCCGCCGGTCCAAGCAGCACGATGAAGAGAGACGGGAAGATGCAGAAGACCAGCGGGAACACCAGCTTGACGGGAGCGGCGAACGCCTTCTCTTGTGCCCGCTGACGCCGCTTGACCCTCATCTCGTCGGCCTGGACCCTGAGAACCCTGGCGATGGCGACTCCAAAGGCCTCGGCCTGGATCATGGCAAGAAGGAACGAGCGCAATTCGTCGAGCTCGGTCCGCTCCATGAGATGGCGCATGGCGTCACGGCGGCTGACTCCAACGCGGGTCTCCTGAAGCATCCGGAAGAACTCCTCCGAGAGCGGACCGGGAACCGTGGCCACGACCCTGGACAGGGCCGAGTCGAAACCAAGGCCCGCCTCGACCGAAATCACCAGAAGATCGAGGATGTCAGGCAGGTCCCTCAGCATCGAGCTCTGCCGCTCGTCGATCTTTCTCTGCAGCCACGCGTCTGGACCGAAGAAGCCCAGGACCAGGGGGAGGATGAAGAGAGCCACCCGCTGCATCGCGTCGCCGCCGAAGTCGGTGAGGAAGAAGGCGCCGAAGACGCCGAAGCCGGTGGTGAAGAGCTTGATGACCACGAAGGAAGGGGCGTCGAGGTTCCCCGGATTGCCCGCAATGGTGAGCTGATGGTGCTTCTTGTCCAGGTATCCGACCGGCGTGAACCGGCGTAGGAAGTTGGACAGACCCAGGACTATGGGACCGATCGTCCTCTGCGCCAACGGCTTGGCGAGCTCCTCATCCCGGGCGCTGGCAATGGTCTTGCGCCCGTAGACCTCGAGCCGGTCGGTCAGCTCCTCCCTGGCCTTGCTGACACCAATCCCGGCCCAGAGAACCAGAAATGCAACCAGGGCGAAGACTGAGCCGACGGCTAGGGCCAGTCCGGAAACGCTATCGAGAATGTTCATATTTCGATGTCCACGATCTTGCGGAGCCACCAGATGCCGGCAGTCATGAGGAGCAAGCCGATTCCGATGGCTATCTGGCCGAACAGGTTGTCGAGCAATGGCTGCAGATAGGTCGGGTTGTTCACCGCGAGGAACCCCGCCACCGCGAACGGGAGAACGCCGAGGACCACCGCCGAGATGCGCCCCTCGGCGGTGAGGGCCTTGATCTCGCCTTTGAGTCGGTTTCGGGCCCGCATGGTGTCTGCAACGGTCTGCAGAACCTCGGCAAGGTTTCCACCGACCTCACGCTGGATGTCGATCGCCATCACCGCCCATTCGAAGTCCTGGGATTGGGTGCGCTCGACGATTCCCTCGAGGGCGTCTGTCACCGACCGGCCCAGGCGGGCTTCGGCAATCGCTCGTCCGAATTCTCGTGCCGTCGGGTTGGGGGCCTCCGATGCCACTGCCTCCGTGGCCTGCAGCAACGAGTAGCCGGCACGGAGCGACGTCGACATGAGGGTCAGCGTGTCGGGGAGCTGGCCTTCGAACTTCTTCTTCTCCCGGCCTCCGGCGAAGTTGATGAGGATCACGAAGAAGAGAAGAAGGACGGCAAACGAGATCAGGCCGAACAGGGCCCCGTTGAATATCGCCAAGATGACCCCGCCCACCGCAGCGAGACCGAACATGCTGAGGATGGCTTCTCCCGGGGTCATCGGGATGTTGGCCTGCTCGAGAGCGGAGTTGACACCAGAGAGAAGCCCCCGCTTCTTGACTTCCTCCTCTGCGGCCTGGGTGAATCGATTCAGCAGGGGAATCCTCTCGAGGAAGGTCTTCTTCTCCTGGGCCTGGCCGCCGCGACGCCCGTAGGCCTGAAGACGCTTGGCGAATCGCCCCGGGTCGTCGTCATCCTCCCGGCCGAACAAGATGACGAAGAACAGGAACAGAGTCAATCCCAGACCTGCCACAGACACGAGGAGCAAGGTGTCGAGGTCGATCGGGATGCTTGGAGTGATGTGAAGTGTCGTGACCGGGGGAAGGGTGGTTGTGGTCGTCGGACCTGGCGTAGTAGTCGTCGCGTAACCCGAGACCTGGTAGGTCGTCGAATTGGAGAGCCCCTGGTACGAAACCGCGAACTCCACATCACCCGGAACGCTGACCGGCGAGACGAATCGGGCGACCAGAGTGTTGCTGATCTCCCGACTGATCTCCTCGTAGAGGAGCGACAGCGCTTCGGGGTCAGGTGTTGAGAGGAATAGGCCACTGCCAGCCGTGGCAATCTGCTCGACCGGATCGGGGTTGAAGTCCCCCGACTCGAGCGCAACGCCGAAGACGCGGACCTCGCTGCCGGCGACGCCTGCAACCGCATCCTCGAGAGTCGCCGTCGAGACTGTGTCCTCGCCGTCGGTGAGGATGATCATGTGCGCCAAGAGATTCCGGGCTGAACCGGCACGGAACATCTCGATGCCCTTCAGGACGGCATCGTTGAACGAGGTCTCCCCCCCGGCCTGGATGCTGTCGATGCGGGACAGCAACTCCTCCTTGTTGCTGGTGAAGCCGGATATGACGGCCACCTCGTCTGCGAAGGCGACGATGGCGAACTGGTCCTCCGGCCGTGACTGGGAGACGAAGTCCTTGGCGGCGTTCTTGGCTTGGACGATTGCCTGGCCTGCCATCGAGCCCGAAGCGTCGATTGCCAGGACCACGCCGACCGGCACCGAGGGCGCGTCTCCGATCTGGGAGACCTCGAGATCCGACACCGGCTCGCCGTTGGCGGTGACCTCGAGCAGGTCGGGGTTGGGGGAGGTGGGAAGGTTGCGGACCTCGACGATGATCGTGGTCTCGCCGCCATCGGGATAGCGCGATCCGTTGACGTCGACGATCTCGATCTCCGGCTCGGCCGTTTGGGCCATAGCCGGAAGCGCCCCGAGAACGAGGGCAGCAAAGATCGCGAGGGCTCGCCTCAACCTCATCTCCGGGCGAAGGGCTCCGGATCGAAGAGGTCGGCCGGGAGCACGATGCCCTGGTACTCGAGTTCCTCGGAGAACGAGGGGCGGATGCCGGTCGCCTTGAGACGGCCCTGGTAGGTCCCTTCCTCGTCGACACCCATTCCGTAGTCGAACTTGAACAGGTCCTGAAGGGTGATGACTTCGCCCTCCATGCCCTCCACTTCGGTCACGTGGGTGACCCGCCTGGTTCCGTCCTTGAGACGGGACACATGGACGATCAGATCGACCGCCGATGCGATCTGCTCTCGGATGGCCCGGACGGGTAGGTCGAATCCGGCCATCAGCACCATCGTCTCGATACGGGAGAGTGTGTCACGGGGGCTGTTGGCGTGGACCGTGGTCAGCGAGCCGTCGTGACCGGTGTTCATCGCCTGGAGCATGTCGAGCGCCTCGGCGCCACGGACCTCACCGACGACGATGCGATCCGGACGCATACGCAGGGTGTTCCTGACGAGATCACGTATCCCGATGTGCCCTTGGCCCTCGATGTTCGCCGGGCGGGACTCCAGAGTGAGGACGTGCTCCTGGTGGAGCTGCAGCTCGGCTGCGTCCTCGACAGTGACGATGCGCTCGTCAACCGGGATATAGGACGACATCACGTTGAGGGTCGTCGTCTTGCCGGAACCGGTACCACCGGAGATCAGGATGTTGAGACGACCTCGGACACAGGCCCGGGTGAAGTCGGCGACACGTTGGGTGAGAGTGCCGAAGCTGATCAGATCGGCTTCCTGGAAGGGATCGACCGCGAACTTGCGAATCGTGAGGAACGGACCGCCTATGGCCAGCGGTGCGATGATGGCGTTGACACGGGAGCCGTCGGGAAGCCGGGCGTCGACCATCGGGGTGGCCTCGTCCACGCGACGGCCTATCTGTCCGACGATCTTGTCGATGATGCGGCGCAGGTGCACTTCGTCGACGAATCGGACATCGGACTTGTAGAGGCGACCTGCCCGCTCGTAGTAGACGTCGTAGGGGCCGTTGGCCATGATTTCTGTGATCTCTGGGTCGTTGATGAGCGGATCTATCGGGCCGTAGCCGAGGACGTCGGAGGCAATCTCGTTGAGAAGCGCCCGACGATCGGCCGATGTGAGCGGAAGACCCTGCTCCTGGTCGACGGCCCACTCGAGCATCTCGAGAACCCGAAGTCGAAGCTCGGCGTCCGACATCCCCCGGTCATAGAGGGTCGGGCCCAGTTCCTCGACGACCTTGAAGTGCAGTCGGCCGCGCAGCTCGCCCAGGGCGTCGCTGCGCGAACCGAGCGTCTCAGTCGACTCTGTCTGTCTGGCTGCGGCAACTCTCTCAGATAGCGACGGCACGTGTCACTCCTTCTCTATTTCCTACCGAACAATCCTGCTTTGGCACTCCCGTCGGGCACCTTGCCGGCGATGAGAGCGGCAACGGACTCGAACCCTCTTGCCACCTTCGACTTGGGGTCGGTCTCCACGACCGGTCGCCCCTCGTTGACCGACGCCGCCACGATCGCATCGGATGGCACCGCGGCCGATATCTGAGTCTTGAGGGCCCCCTCGATCTCCTTGTTGTCGAGCTTCGCTTTGGAATTGGACCGGTTCATGACCAGCTTCACGTTTGCGGTGCTGAACTTGAGCAGGCGAAGAGTCTCGAGAGCCAGTTTGGCGTTCTTGACCGAGGGAAGATCCATGTCAACCAGCATCAGCACGTGATCGGACTTCTCGATGAGCGAGAGAATCAGCTCGTCGAGCATCGACGCCGTGTCGACTACCACGTAGTCGAAGCTCTCTCTCAGGACGTCGAGCATCTGCATGAGGCCGGCGGTGGTGATGTCGTCGGCGAAAGCCGGCTCCAGAGGTGCGGCAAGGACCTTCAGCCCGCTGGGGTGCTCGGTGAGAAGGGAGTCGATCAGCTCGCCATCCAGCTGATGCAGCTCGTGGGCTGCGTTAACCATTGTGAATCGGGGCTCCAGCTGGAGGACGAGGCAGACGTCACCGAATTGGAGGTCGGCGTCGACCAGGCACACCTTGGCCTCGGGGATGCGGTTGAGCAGAAGGGACAAGTTGGTGGCAAGCACGGTCTTTCCGCTGCCTCCCTTGGCCGAGGTGATCGTGATGATCTGCCCGCTCGTGGGCTCGTGCCGCTCCGGAGGGGCCGGTGGCTGTGCCACGGCCGACTGACGCTTCAGCACATCGTGGGCGAACTGCTCGATGGCCGCTTCGATCTTCTCCTCGTCGAGCGGAGACTCGAGGACGTCGGAGACGCCGGCGCGCATGCCTCGCCGCAAGAGGTCGGCCGAGACGTCTTCTGCCACAAGCATCAGGACGAGGGCCGGGTCCTGGTTGTGGAGACCTCGGATCTGATCCATGGCCTCGTCGTCGCCAAACGAGGGGCCGATGAGCACCATGCGGACGTCGCCCGACTCGATGGTCTGGCTCGCCTCCTCGATGCTCCTGGCGACCGGGAGGCGGCCCTCGAACAACTCCTTGGCTGCCGATACGAAGTCGTCCTCCTTGTCTACGACCAGGAGATTGTGTACCTCCATCGACATGAAACAGGTCCTCTAGTTCCCCGGCGTTTGCTCGCCGAATATCGCTTCGATCAGATCGCCGCCAAACAGATTGTCGAGCACAACACCGTCCGTCTCCACCTCGACGAAGTCGGGGGGAACCAAAGTCAGCCATATGCTGCCGTTTTGGAAAGCGAAGACTATGCGCTCGGCCTGGTCCGGCGTCACCTCGAGGGTGAACACCGTTGAGTTGGCTGCACTCTCAGGATCGCCCTCGTCGCCGGCCTGAACCTCGACTGTCACCTCGGCGTCTTCGTCGGGCCTGATCTCACGTCCAGTGGCCAGAACCGGGATCCCCTGCAGGACGTAGCGGGTGTAGGTGAAGACGACGCCTTCCTGGTCCTCGGGGCTCGGCACCTCTCCGGTGGTGGGATCGGGTGCCAGCGTGATGCCGTCGAAGTCCACCGGGATGAGATCGAAGGCGAGATCGAGTGTGATGATCATGTTGATCCGATCGCCGGCCTCGACGAACCCGTTGACACCCTGGACGTTGCCGGTGCTGATGGTCAGTGCCTGCTTGCCAGGAGGAATCTGCTCCGAGAGTGGGATGACCTCCACGGCCACCGTCGTCCACTGGGACCGTGTGAGAATCGAACCTTCGGCGATGGGCCCCGCGGCGACTTTGCCAGTCAGCACCTCACGGAGTTGGGCTTCGTCCTGGATGAACCCCACCGGTCCGTCTTCGGCTTCATCGATGTCCTTCTTGATCGGGCAGTTCTCGGCTTCCGCGATCGGAAGTTCTTGGTTGGCGCAACGAGAATCCGAGTCATAGGCCGAGACGAGAATCGACCCGTCGGCCCCCTCGGCGATGCCGCCGGGGCCTGCCACGAACACGTTGATGATGTCTCTTTCGTCCTGCGCCGCTTGCTCGACGCCGATCAGATATTGCCAAACGGCATACGCCGCGATGCCGGCCAGTATCAAGGCCACTAGAAGAACTACTGCTCTCCTACCCATTGAGTCCCCTTCGGTTGTCCCCTCGGTTTCTCGCCGTTCTGGGTACGGCGACTGCCTGAGGGCATAGTACCGGCGGGCCAAAGCCCACCCGGCAATTCAGGTCCAATTCCACACAGGTGTTTCGGACCCTTTTGCCTCGGTCTTGAGGTTTTCCAGGCGAAAGGGCCGAGACGGCCAGACGCATCGGCGGGTGGTCCTAGCGACGGCCGATTCCGCGCTCCTGCAGCTCCTTGAGAATGGCCTCGAGTGAGGCATCGACAGGCATCGGCGGGTGGTCGTCGGCGTCGGCTCCGAATTCCCGCTCGAACTCCTTCGGCTTGCGCTGACCCTTGCGATCGTCGGCCTTGTCCTGACGCTCCTTGTAGCCGGGCAGCGCCTGCTTGATCGAAAGGGACACGCGTCGACGCTCGTCGTCCTTCTCCGTGATCTTGACCTTCACCGACTGGCCGATTGAGAGCTCCAACTCGGGTGATTCGACCCGGTGCATGGCAATCTCGGATACATGAACCAGGCCCTCGACTCCTTCTGCCACCGAGACGAAGGCGCCAAAAGGAACTGTCTTGGTGACAGTCCCGTCGACAACGTCGCCGACATCGTTGTCGGTGGCGAACACATCCCACGGATCCTCGCTGGTCTGGCGGATCGACAGCGATATTCGCTCCCGCTCCCGATCGACCTCGAGGATCTTGACGTTGACCTTGTCCCCTACCTTGACCAACTCGCCGGGGTGGTTGACGTGCTGCCAGGACAGCTCCGAGACATGCACAAGCCCGTCCATGCCACCCAGGTCGACGAAGGCACCGAAGTTGACCACCGAGGACACGACGCCTTCCCGGATCTCGCCCTCGGCCAGGTTGTCGAGGAACTCGGTGCGCTCCTCGGCCAAAGCCTCCTCGAGGTGGGCCCGACGTGATAGGACGACGTTGTTCCTTGCGCGGTCCAACTCGATGACTTTGGCGATGATCGTGTCACCAATGAAAGGATCCAGGTCGCGGACCCGTCGCAGGTCGACCAGGGAAGCCGGAAGAAAGCCGCGCAGGCCGATGTCGACGATGAGGCCTCCCTTGACCACCTCGATGACCGTGCCTTCGACGGTCCCGTCGGCGTCGGCGACCTTCTGGATCTCGCCCCAGGCGCGCTCGTACATGGCGCGCTTCTTGGAGAGGATCAGCCGGCCTTCGTCGTCCTCCATGTCCAGCACAACCGTTTCGACCTTGTCACCAACGGCCACCTCGCCCTTGGGGTCCACGTTGTTGCGAATCGAGAGCTCGCGAACGGGGATCAGGCCCTCTGACTTGTATCCGATGTCAACCATCGCACCCTCGGCGTCGACACTGACGACCGTGCCCTCGACGATGTCACCTTCCTTGAACTGGAGAACGGTGGCTTCTACGGCCTTCTCGAAGTCGTCGCCGATGTCGTCAGGAAGCTGACTCAGGTCGGGCGCGACCAAGGCCTCTCGCTCTTGGCTGGTGGTCGAGGACGGCGTGTCCGCCATCGGCTCGGTGACAGGGATTTCGTCAGGTGCGGGAGCCGTCGCGACTGCAGGCTCTTGGGTGGTCGCCTCGTCCGGTGCTGCGGCCCCGGAGTCGGTCGTCTCGGGCGCGTCGGCCTCTTCGTTGGCCGCGAGCGCGTTCTCTTGTTCGTTGGACATGTGTCGGGAATTACCTCTTTGGAAGAAACTCTACGGACGCCAGGCCCGCAGGCACCGCAGAGTGTATGCCAGATGCCCCTTCTTAGCCAAGCGGATCAGGACTTCACCGACGCCAGGTCCGGCCCCCAGCCGACGTCTACCTGGAGAGGAACATCCAATCCAGCCACTCCCTCCATGGTCTCGACCACCAGTTTCTCGGCGAGAACCCGCTCGTCGTCGGGCACTTCGAGGACCAATTCGTCGTGAATCTGGAGCAGCAGGGTCGTTGCCATCCGGTCGCTGCGGAGAGCGGCGTCGAGATCGATCATTGCCTTCTTGATGATGTCGGCGGCAGTTCCCTGGACGGGGGCGTTTAGAGCCATCCTCTCACCCATCTGACGGATCCTGAAGTTGTCCGACTTGAGTTCTGGCAAGTATCGGCGCCGACCGAACAGCGTCTCGGTGTAGCCCTGGTTCCGGGCTTCGGTGACCACCGACGACATGTACTCCTTCACCTGGTGGAACTGATCGAAGTAGGCGTCTATGTGTGCCTTCGCCTCGTCTCGTGAGATCCCGAGTCGGTCGGCCAATCCGAAGGCTTCCATGCCGTAGAGAAGGCCGAAGTTGATCATCTTGGCCGTTCGGCGCTGTTGGACCTGGACGTCCGACGGCTCGACGTCCCACACCCGGGCCGCTGTGGCCGTGTGAATGTCGAGGCCCTGGCGGAAGGCGTCGATCAGGAACCGGTCGCCGCTCATGTGAGCAAGCACACGCAGCTCGATCTGGGAGTAGTCGGCCACCAAGAACTCACTCCCCTTCCCCGCTATGAACGCCCGGCGGATGGTGCGCCCCGACTCGGAGCGAACCGGGATGTTCTGCAGGTTCGGGTTTTCGGAGGACAGGCGACCGGTGGCCGCCGCCGTTTGGTTGAAGCTGGTCCGGATGCGTCCATCGGGGTCGATGAGAGGGAGGTAGCCGTCTACGTAGGTGGATCGGAGCTTCTCCAACTCCCTGTACTCGAGCAGAGCGGTCACCATCGGGTGGTCGAGCTTCTTGAGAACCGAGGCATCGGTTGATGGCTTGCCCGTCGAGGTCTTCTTGACGACGGGGAGCTCGAGTTGGTCGAAGAGGATGGTCCGCAGTTGGTCAGTTGAGTTGACGTTGAACGGCCCACCGGCGAGATCGTGGATCTTCGACTCCAGCCCGGCGATCCGCTTGCGCAGGTCTTCGCCCATCTCCTGGAGATACGCCCTGTCCACGCCGATCCCGGCGTGCTCCATTCGGGCCAGGACGGGGACCAAGGGCAGCTCATAGTCCCGGAACAACCCGTCTTCGTTGCGGTCGGCCAACTCGACCTGGTAGCTGTCGGCCAGCTGACGTATCGCCTCGACCCGTCTTCCTTCGAGCTCGACGTCGGGGCCTTCTTCGAAAGGCAGCATCCCGGTCGTGTCCTCGTCGTCCGGTGAGACCAGTTCGAGCCCGAGAACGCTGCGTGCCACCTCGTCTAGCTCGTAGCTGCGCTGGGACGGGTTGAGCACGTAGGCCGCCAGGGCGGTGTCCATCTCCGGCCGGGCAAGGTCGTGTCCGATTGCGAGTAGTGACCGGGCCACGACCTTCAGGTCATGGCCGACCGCAGCGATGCTTCCGTCGGCCAGGCGGGTGGTGACGGGCTCGGCGTCTTCGAACGGGACGACGGCGGCCTTACCGACCCCGGTCGAGATCGCCAGCCCGTAGTCCTCTCCACCGCTGCGGACGAGATTGATGCACAGGCTCTCGCTGGCGGCGATCTCAGCGACTCGATCGGCTGTGGTCATCAGGTTGGCCTCGACCTCGACGACCTCGCCGGCGCCTTCCGCGGAGGGGAGGGCTTGCTCGAGGTCGTTCCACATCGAGTGGAACTCGAGACTGTCGAAGAGATCCCTGACCGTGGTTCGGTCCCACTCGCGGGTGCTGAGATCCGACGTGGCGAGCCCGATGTCAAGGTCGGCGACCAGGCCCATCAGTTCCCTGTTCAGGAAGACCTGCTCGCGGCTGGCGGCGAGGTTCTCCCTGAGCTTCGGGGTCATCTCGCCGATGGCTTCGTAGACACCTTCGAGCGACCCGTAGGCGGCGACGAGCTTGGCCGCTGTCTTCTCCCCCACACCAGGCACGCCGGGCAGGTTGTCGGAGCTGTCACCGCGCAGTGCCGCGTATTCGACGTACTTGTCGGGACCGATGCCGTACTTCTCGTCGACGTAGACGGCGTCGGCGACGACCGTGTCGCTGATCCCGCGGCGCGTGTAGATGACCTTCACCGGGCCTCCCACCAACTGGAAGGCATCACGGTCGCCGGTGACGATGAGGACTTCCCATCCGTCGTCGACGGCCTGGCGGGTGAGCGAGGCGATGATGTCGTCGGCCTCGTAGCCCTCGGCGCGGAGCTGGGTGATCTGAAGGGCCTGGAGGACTTCGTCCATCAGTGGCAGTTGGCTCCGGAAGTGGTCCGGGGCCTTGGTTCGCTGTGCCTTGTACTCGGGGTACGCCTCCGTGCGGAACGTCTGGCGGGAAACGTCCCAAGCGACGGCGATCCCGTCGGGGTGGTGGTCCTTGAGCAGCCGGATGAGCATCCGGGTGAATCCGAACACGGCGTTGGTCACCTGCCCAGACTTGGTTGCCAGATCTTCCGGTAGGGCGTAGAACGCCCGATACGCAATCGAGTTCCCGTCGATCAGGGCGAGGGTGGGCACGCCTCGGACGGTACTACCCGACCGCCTCATCCCGTTTCGGCTAGGAGGGGAGGCTTCTCAACAATCGGTCGCGCTTGGTGAGGAGCTTGTCACGACGTGCGCTCAGCGAGGAGATGGTCTTCTCGAAGCGGCGGACATCGGCCGCGGTCAGACCTGCCTCTTCGCGATCGATGTAGTTGCCGATGGCGGCGTCACGTTGAGCATCGTCGTTGATGGCCCGGTGAAACTCGAGTTCGGCACCGGCCTGGGCGATCTCCTCCTCGAGACGGGAGAGTTGCTCATTGATGGAGAAGAGACGTCTGTGGATCCGCTTCACAAGCGCAGGGTATTGGGGCTTTCCTCGTGCCGGAGGTGGGACTCGAACCCACACGCCCTGAGGGCACGGCATTTTGAGTGCCGCATGTCTGCCATTCCATCACTCCGGCTGGGCGGCGCATTCTACGGATCACCGTTTCGGACCGACAAAGCCGTCGGCGATCGGGCCACCGCCTAGCCGCGCACCCTCACCGTGATCTTCGTGCCCTTGCCCGGGGCCGAGTCGATCTCGACGTCGCCACCCATGCGCTCGAGAAGGCCCCGAACGATCGACAACCCCAGCCCGCTCCCCTCGTTGCGAACCCGACGCTGGCGGACCGTGTAGTGGCGGTCGAAGACATGAGGCAGATCTTGCTCCGGAATCCCCACACCCGTGTCGGCCACGACGAGACTCACCGTCCCCTCCCCGCCCGTGACCAGCACATCGACCGATCCGGTCTCCGGCGTGAAGCGAAGCGCGTTCTCTATCAGGTTCTGGGCGATCTGACCGATTCGGTCCGGATCGGTCTCCACCACCAGCCCTTTCTCGACTTCGACCGTGAGCGTCACACCCGCATCGCTCGCCCTCTTCTCGAACCCCTTGGCCACTTCGGCCACGTGGGCCCCGACGTCGACCGGCTCGCTCCGCAGGTTGAACTCGGCCTGTTCCAGGCGGGCGAGTGTCGTGAGGTCCTCGATGAGCCTCCCCATCTGACGGGACTGCACGGCGAGAACAGACCCGACACGGGCGAGCTCATCGGGTGGCAGCGCCCCCGACTCCAGAGCCTCGGCATACCCGCCTATCGTGGTCAGAGGTGTCCTCAGGTCGTGACCCACCCCGAGGATGAAGTCCCTCTCCCGGTCCCGACTTGCCTCCAGCTCTCCGGCCATCTCGTTGAAGGCATCCGCCACCTGGTCCAACTCCTCGTCCCCCAGGTCGGGAACCCGGGCGCCCATGTCGCCACCGGCCAGAGCGCGCGAGGCACCAGCCAGGGGCTCGAGCCTGTTGGCGAGCTGACTGGAGAGAAGACGGGCGAGCAGCGCGGACACGGCGGCGATGGCCAGGGCAATGATCCCGAGACCGGCCAGCCGGTCGGAAAGCATGACGATGGGAGCCTCTCTGGCAACCGCTACCAGGATCCGCACCTCCCCGACCCGAACCGGGAACTCCGTCTGCTCGATCACCACCAATTCGTCGGTGTCCGAGCGGGTGAACTGAGATTCGCCGGCACCAAGGATCCCCAGATCTGGTTCGACACGGTCAAACAGCCCTTCGGGGGCTCGCGTCGCGCCATTGACCACGACCGCGAATCCGATCTCGGAGCTTCCAGCCGTTCTCCGGACCCGCCCGAAAGAGGCACCCAGCTGACCGCCTTCGAGGAAGCGCAGGAGCTCAGCGCCCGCACCGGGACGGACATCGGCGCGCTCAATGGTCTCCTCGATGATCGCGATCGCCTCGTCGGCGGACTGCTTCATCTCCCGATAAGTGGCCTCGACAGCAGCACGCTGGGACGCAACGACCGAACCCACCAACACGAGCAGGCCGGTCACCCCGGCGACCAAGGCAATCGTCCAGAAGAATCTCCGTCGCATCAGCCCAACCGGTAGCCGACGCCCCAGACGGTTTCGATCGGGATCCCGTCCAGCTTCTTGCGGAGCTGGCGGATGTGGACGTCTACCGTTCGCGTCTCCCCGAAATATTCATACCCCCATACGGCCTCGAGTATCTGAGATCGACTCAAGGCGAGACCCATGTTCTCCGCCAGGTACCAGAGCAGGTCGAACTCCTTGGCGGTCGGTTCCACCAGCCCGCCCTCGGGGGTGGAGACCGATCGCTTGCCGCCATCTATCTCGAATTCGTCGACCTCGATGATCCTCGGTTTGGCGCGCGGTTCTTCGGCGCGCCTCAGCACTGCCTTCACCCTGGCCATCAGTTCTCTGGGCGAGAAGGGCTTGGTCACGTAATCGTCGGCACCCATCTCGAGGCCGAGGACCTTGTCGACCTCCGAGTCCCGCGCGGTCAGCATGATCACCGGCGTCGAGGCGAACTCTCTGATGCGACGGCAGGTCTCCACACCGTCGATTCCAGGAAGGTTGATGTCGAGGAGAATCGCCGAGACCGGGCGGATGCGAAGACGCTCCACCGCTTCCTCACCGGTGACCGCATGGAGGAACCTGTAGCCGTCGCGCTCGAAGAACGACCGGAGCATGTCGGCTATGGCGTCGTCATCTTCAACGAGCAGAACTGACCTGGCTGGTCCTGACATGGACACAAGTTTGCCCAAACATTTGTAAGAAACCGGTGAACTATTCGAATGGTTTCGGCGGGAGCTCCCTGACCACGGCAGTGGCCGCCCCGACCCGGACCCGGTCGCCCGGCTCGACGGCGCGCTTCAAAACGGCCAGCCCGATGTCACCCGCCACCGAGGTCAGAGTCCCAACCGGGGCGTCGTCGAACACCACTTCGGACCCGGCGTCCGCCCTTCCCTCGATTTCGAGAAGCCGCAGTGGCCTGGGAACGTTGCCCCCCCGGGCGTCGATCCTCCCAACCAGCTCTTGACCGAGAAAGCATCCCTTGGTGAAGTCGATCGTGACCGGGACCAGACCGGTCTCCTGTGGGATGGTGTCCTCGGTCACATCCGTTCCGTAGACCGGCTCCCCGGCCTCGATGCGAAGCCGCTCATAGTCCTCCGGACTGCCCTCGGGAAGGTCGGGACGGTCGCCGATGACGATGAATCTCGGAGAGAGAGGCCATGAGACATCGATTCCGTCCCAATCCCCGACCACAAGCCAGACAGGCTCTGCCTCGGGCTCGATGGTCACATCGACCCTTATCCGATAGCGCTCGAGGTCCTCGGCCAACACGAGCCCTCTTCCAGGATCCGTGGCCAGACCGATCCTCCCTCCGACGAGGGTCACCCACAACAGGTGTTGGACCTTGCCGTCGGGCTTGAGGAGCATGGAGCGTCGGACCTCGCTCTCTTCCATGTCGCCGATCTCCTGGCTGAGGATGTCATCGAGGAACCGGACTGCGTCGGCACCTCCGAACCAGACGATGTCCGGGCTAACCGGGGCAAGCCAGGGCATCAGATCGATGCCAGGTCTTCGAGAAAGGTCCCTTCGAAGAGCACCCTGGTGAACCAGGCGGACAGGGTTCCTAGGTTGCCCGTGACCATGACGACGCCGAAGGCTGCCAGAAACACACCGGAGGCGATATTGATCGGCTTGAGGTAGGGCTTGAGCCTCCCGAAGAACTTGAACAACCCCAGACCGGCCAACAGAAAAGGCACGCCAAGGCCGAGTGAGTACGAGATGAGGAGCAGCACCGCCTGACCGAGAGTCTCCTGGACCGAGGCAGTGGCGATGATAACGCCGAGAACAGGTCCGATGCATGGGGTCCATCCGAACCCGAAGGCGGCACCCATGACCGGTGGCGCCCACTTTCCGAGCCGGGAAGGGCGGACGTGGAGGCGACGCTCCTGGCTCATCACCGCCAGAAAGCCCCTATTGGACACCGCCATGGCGACCATGAGAACGCCGAAAGCGATGATCAGTGCTCCGGCGACTTGGGTGAAGACGTTCAGGTTGCGGACCAGGAACTGGCTGATTGTCGAGGCGGCGGCGCCAATGGAGGTGAACACCAACGTGAACCCCAGGATGAAGAGGAGGATGACCCGGGCCATACGCCCGCTCTTCACATCCCCTGCCTCCAACTGAGTGGCTGAATAGCCAGACATCATGGACAGGTAGCCGGGCAGCAGAGGGAGAACGCACGGGGAGATGAAGGAGATCACTCCTGCCCCGAAGGCGATGAAGAGTTGGACCAAGAAGGCGGCTTCGCCGACGCTCTCAAACATGTGCGCTCTCACCCAACCGTGACATAGAGCCGAATCTTCCCACTCCGCCCGACCTACTCTCGGCGCATGCGATCGGCGGTTCGTCGGGTTCTCCACCCTCTCCTGCCGGTGGGCCGGTTCACACCAGCCGATCGCCGGCTGGTCTTCGTAATTTGGGTGGCCGGAATGGTGCAGGGCTTCGCCCAATCCCAGGCCAGTGCCACGCTCCCGTTCACCAGGGAAGGCCTGGGCCTCACCGGAGCCGAGATGAGCCTGCTCCTCGGCCTTGCCCGGCTTGCCGCCTTCGTAGCCCTTCCCCTCGGCTGGCTTGGAGACCACAAGGGCCGCCGCGGCCCGTTGCTGGTGGCGGTCACCCTCATCGTCGTTGGCGGCGCGGGTGCCGGCCTCGCGGTCGAAGCCTGGCAGTTCGGCCTGCTCCATGCCGTGCTCCGCACCGGCACGGCCGCGATCTCAGGTCTGGCCGTGGTGCTGCTCGCGGAAAGGGCCAGCCCCTTGATCAGGGCCTATGCGATTTCCTTCTACGGGGCGGCCGTTTCCCTCGGCGCCGGTCTCGCCCTTGTCACGCTTCCTCTTGCCGACGGGGGCGGCGACTCCTGGCGCATCCCCCACCTCCTGATAGCGGTGGGCGGCCTGTTGCTGCCATTCCTGTTCCGCAACATCCCCGAAAGCGACGTATACCTGCAACACCCGGGAGGCGGCCACTGGCGGGAGTTGTCCGACGGACCGTGGTCGACTCGATTCTGGGTGGTCTGCGGCGTTGGATTCCTCTCTTCGGCGTTTGGGGCCATCGGAGCCGCGTTCTCGACGGAGAGGCTCATAACCGATGTCGGGATGAGCACAGGAGGTGCCGTTGCGATACTGCTTGCCGGCGGGGCTGCAGGAGGTCTCGGCTTCTTCGCCGGGGGCCACCTTGCTGACGCCATCGGGCGGCGGCGCACGTCCGTCATCAGCCTCCTCATGGCATTGACGGGAGGTCTGGTGCTCTACACCACGGCGGAAACGCCAATCGTGATCGGATCGGTGGTGGTGTCGACGTGCGGAACATTCGCCTATGTCCCCGCTGCGGGCTCCCACCGGGCCGAGCTCTTCCCCACCACCCTGCGCGCCAGCGCCAACACCGCCGCCGCCAACTTCAGCCTCTCCGGCTCGGCGATGGGCCTGATCCTCGGCACCTGGACAATCGACCGCTTCGGGCTGTCCGAGACGATCTACATATCGGGGGTTGGCATGGCCCTCTCTGCCGCCATGACCCTCCTGCTTCCCGAGACCCGCGGCCAGGACTTGGCTGCGGTGGACCATCAGACCCAGACCTGACCTGCGGCCTCGAACCGCCCCTCCCACTCGCATAGAGCGAACATCTCACAGCTTCCGCAGTCGGGGCGTCTGGCGTCGCAGACATCTCGCCCGAACCGGATGAAGCGCATAGAGATCCCGGACCAAGTCGACTCGGGGTACAGGGCCATCAAGTCGCGTTCGATCTTCACCGGGTCGCGCTCGGTCGTAAGTCCGAGACGGCGACAGACCCGATTGACGTGGGTGTCCACCGCGATCGCCGGGATATCCCACATCTCGGCCAGAACGACCGATGCAGTCTTTCTGCCTACGCCCCGCAGCTTGACCAATTCGTCCATGTCGTCCGGGACGGTTCCTCCGTGCCTCTCCACCAGGTCTTGGGACAACTGGATGATCGACTTTGTCTTCTGGCGATAGAACCCGCTCGAGAAGATCAGCTTCTCGACGTCTACCGGGCTCGCCGCGGCCAGGGACCCGGCGTCGGGGTAGGCCTCGAACAGGGCGGGCGCGACCTTGTTCACGTTCTCGTCGGTGGTTTGAGCCGACATCACTGTGACCACGAGAAGCTGCCAGGGATTCTCATAGTCGAGGGCGGTCCCGATGTCTGGGTATCGGGTTCGCAAGCGATTGAAGACCGCCCGGGCCTTCCCTCGCTCCTTGGCTGTGGGTGTCGAGCCGTCGGCCCTTGCTCCTGGCATGACGTGGAATCGTATTGCCTAGTCTGCCGCCCCTAGTGCCCAACTCCGCCCGCACCCGTGCCGTGGCCGCCTTGCTGGTGGCCTCCTTTCTCTTTGGGGTCACATTCGTGGTCATCAAGGACGCCCTGGACGACATAGGGCCCTTCTCTCTCGTGGCGTGGCGGTTTCTGATCGGAGCCGCCGTTCTGGGTCTGTTCGCGCTCCCTCGTGGCCTCGGAGTGTGGAAGCACGGGACCATTGCGGGCATCGCCCTCTTCGCGGGGTACGCCTTCCAGACCGGAGGCCTCGTCTTCACAACGGCGGCGAACTCGGGCCTCATCACCGGCCTCTACGTGGTGATCACCCCGTTCCTGGCCGCGATGTTTCAGAGGCGGAGTCCGTCGGGATGGGTTGTCGGTGCAGCAGCCGCATCGTTTGGCGGGCTCGTGCTGCTGACGGGAATCGACGGGCTGTCCTTTCAGAAAGGCGACCTCCTCACACTCGGATGTGCGGTTGCCTTCGCCTTTCACATCGTCGCCCTGGCCCGATATGCCCGACTGCACCCGGTGGTGCCGTTCACCACCGTCCAACTCAGCATCACCGCGGTGCTTGGGTTCGGGGCGGCCTATCTCTTCGAAGGCGGCGGCTTGCCCGCACAGTCGGTGTGGGGTGCTCTCGTCCTCACCGGCATCGGGGTGAGTGTCGCCGCATTCCTGCTTCAGGTGTGGGCCCAGACAGTGGTCGGCCCGAGCATGGCGGCGGTGATCCTGGCTGCCGAGCCGGCATTCGCCGTGGCCGCGGCCTGGGTGTTTCTTGGTGAGCGGCTCACCGCAAGGGGCTGGACAGGCGCCGCGCTGATCGTGGCCGCGATCTTCGTGGTGATCACCCAGCAGCGGGATCAGGCGTCACGGGACGCCGAAGCGGTGACCGCTGCTCACTGAGTCACCTCGAGGCTCTCGTCACGAAGCTTGCGCGCCAGCTTCATGAGGAGCCTCATTCCCAGGACGAGGGCAAACAGGCTGAGGGCGAGTACCACCGCCAGCTCCGGGCCGGTCGAGTAGGGCTTATCGCACAGCTCCAGGCCTGCCGGGCACAGCCCGTACCCGGTACCGCCGCCGACCAGGTCGAGGAGAACAAGCAGGGGAACGGCTGCGACGGCGACAGCGGCGAGCGCCATTGTAAGAACGGCGACTCTGATGGCGAACACGGCCATGACAACGGTCACGCTACCCGGGGAAGTTTCCGTTTCCGCATACAATCGCCGGCCCGTGCCGGCGTACTACCGAGAGCCCTTCACCCTGGAGGAGACTGCCCTCCTCGAAAGGTTCTTCACCAACTGCGACCTCCCCGTGTTCGGGCTGATAAACCTCCCCGAGGTGGTCAAGGGGGCGCTCTTTGCCCGCTACTCGCGCTCTCCGAAGTCTCTGCGCCGGCTCTTCCTCGACGAGTTCGTCTCCGACCCCGAGACGGGCATCGACGCCATCGCATTGGCCATGGACAACGACCCGATGGTGGCCACCAAGAGAGCCGAAGAGCTCTACAAGCGGGTCTTCTTCGACTACGGGGACGACTCGGTGGCTCAGCTCGGCGGGGCTCACCTGGCCTGCGAGCAGGCGTCGAACCTACTGACCAAAGTGCTCGAGTGGGGAAGGCTTGCCGCCTATCTCGAGCAGTCGACCCGATATATCAAGTACGACGCCCGGCTCGGCGACAGGTACCGCTACATGGTCCCCGACGAGATAGCCGACTCGCCGCTGGAGGGCCACTACCTCGCTCACATGGAGCGTCTCTTCGACGGCTACGCCCGGATGGTTGCCGACATGACCGCCGTCTTCGAGCGAGACCATCCTCGTCAGGAGTCCGATCCGAAGTGGGTTTGGAACGCCACGATTCGTGCCAAGGCGTGTGACACCGTCCGTGGCCTTCTTCCGGTCGCGACGCTCTCCAACGTCGGCATCTATGCCACCGGACAGGCCTACGAGATGGCTCTGGTGAGGATGCAGTCGAGCCCGCTCGCCGAGGTCCGGAGCTACGGGGAGATGATGCTCGCCGAGCTGAGGAAGATCGTTCCTTCCTTCCTGACGCGAGTTGATCTGGAAGAGCGCGGGGTGCGCTGGTCGAAGTACCTCGAAGAGGTGCGGTTCGGGCTCGAATCGCGCGCCTCCTCCCTGGGGTCGCCCGACGACGTCGGAGCCGGCGTCACCTTGACCGACTGGGATCCGGACGCGGAGACCAAGATCGTGGCTGCGGCCCTCTATGCGGTTTCGGAGCTTCCCGACGCCGCCCTCCAAGAAGCTGCCCGTGCGATGGCCCCGGACGAGCGAGCGGCGATCGTCGCGGAAATGGTCGGCAACCGGGCCAACAGGCGCCACAAGCCGGGAAGGGCCATGGAGCGCACTGCCTACCGGTTCGACGTCAAGTGTGACATCGGCGCGTTCCGCGATCTGCAGCGTCACCGGCTGATGACGATCGAGTGGCAGAAGTACTCGACGCGGCTCGGCTTCGACATTCCCCCCGAGATCGTCGACAACGGCCACGACATCGAGTGGGTCGATCTGATGGAGGCCTCAGGCGAGCTCTACGAGGAGGTCCGTGACCAGCTCGGGGCCGACGTGGCCCAGTACGTCGTCCCGTTCGCCTACAACATCCGGTTCGTGATGGAGATGAACCCCCGTCAGGCTTTTCACCTCATCGAGCTGCGCAGCACCCCGGCCGGACACCCCGCATACCGGACGGTGGCGCACCAGATGCACGCTGCGATCGGCGAGGTGGCCGGACACAGCCTGATCGCCGACGCCATGAACTACGTGGACTACACCGACGTCGACCTGGAGCGCCTGGAGAGCGAGCGTCGCGCCCAGAGGAAACGGAGAGCAGGTGACAGCCAGCAGAAACCCACTCTCTGATACTTGATACCGTGGTCGCATGGCCGAATTCGACGTTGATGCAATGATCCGACGCTTCGACGACCGTGCCATCGCGGTGAAGGAGCGAGGGCTGCCACCGGTTGCGGGGTCCGAGCGACAGAAGTTCATCGAGCAGGCCCAGGCCGACTACACGGACTTCTCGCTGATCGCCGGCGCGAGCTGGGCGGTCGAGGGAGAGAGCTTGGTACTTCGCATTCCGTTGGGCGGAGATTGACCCCAGGAGCCGAGGTGCTTGACAAGCGTCTCATCCTCGTTTCGGGAAAGGGAGGTGTGGGCAAGTCCGCGGTCAGCGCCGGCCTTGCCCTGCTGGCGCAGAGGCACGGACTCCGGGTTCTCGCCGTCGAGATGGGATCGGCAGGCGGCCTGTCGACCCACTTCGCCACCGGCCCGCTTGGCTTCGAGCCGCGAGAGGTCCGTCCCGGCCTGCACGCCATGCACATCGTCCGATCCCAGGCAATGCTCGAGTACCTGGCCATTCAACTCCATCTCCCCGGGATGAGCCGCTTCGGTGCGGTGGCCCGGGCATTCGACGCCCTGGCCACCGCCGCTCCCGCGGTGCGCGAGATCATCACTATCGGAAAGGTCCTCTGGGAGGTGCGCGAGGACCGCTGGGATGTCGTCATCGCGGACGCTCCCCCAACCGGCCAGATCGGATCCTTCCTCCGAGCTCCGATCTCGATAACGGAGCTGGTTCCGGCGGGACGGGTCAGAGAGCAGGCTGAGTGGATGCGTCAGACCCTCACGGATGACCAGGCCACCGCGGTGATGATGATCACTCTCGCCGAGGAGTTGCCCACAGCCGAGACCACAGAGACTCTCCAGTGGCTGGAGAGCCGCCAGTTGGTCCCGAAGCCGGTGGTGGTAGCCAATCGGATACTCCCCGAACTCGAGGACGACTCTTCCCCTCCGGGGCCGGTGGGCGAGATGGCAAGGCTTCATCGGGCCCTGTGGGCAGAACAGCAGAACTGGCTGGCTGAACTCTCGCCGCAGTTGGAGCTCCCCTACCTGTTCGGCCTGTTCACACCTCCCGAAGTCGCCGCCCACATGGCGGACGAGCTGGAGCCGCTGCGATGACCAGGACAGTTCTCGTGACGGGCGCCGGGGGTGTGGGCAAGACCACCGTGGCGGCGGCCGTCGGCGTGCATGCCGCCCGACGAGGTCTGAGGACTCTGGTGGTGACCGTGGATCCCGCACAACGCCTCGCCTCTGCTCTGGGAGTCGACACCCTCGGCGCCGAGCCACAGCCTCACAGCGAGGAGCCTCTGCTGTGGGGCGCGATGCTCGACGCATCGGCTTCATGGAGAGGCGTAGCCGAACGTCACGCCGACCCCGACGTTGCCGCACGCCTCGTCGACAACGAGTTCTTCCAGGCAGCCTCCGAGCACTTCCCGGCGTCACAGTCTTATGCGGCGGCGGATCAAGCGGCGACCTTCGTCCAGGCCCGGGCCTGGGACTTGGTCGTCGTCGACACACCCCCGGCCGGCGGAGGCATCGACTTCTTCACGGCTCCAAGTCAGATGGCGGACTTGGTCGGGGGCCGGCTGCTGCGATGGATAACCGGCGGCCCGCTTCCGGGTCGGCGCTTCCTCTACAACCGCGCAGCCAGGCCCATCCTGAGGATCGCCGACTCGGTTCTCGGGTCCGACCTCCTCGAAAGGGTCGCTGAGTTCCTTCTCGACTTGAGGACAACATACGACGGCGTAGCCCAGCGCGGCCGTGAGATCGAAAGGGTGATGCGCGAATCCGCCATCGTCGTCGTCACCACTGCCGATCCGGCCCCGGTGGGCGAAGCGGTGCGCTTCTTCCGAGACCTGCCCCGGCTCGCCTCGCGGCCCGAAGTGGTTGTGTTCAATCGCTCTCTCCCCAAGTCGTGGATCGGCGCCAAGCCCCAGGCGGACGTCTCAGCCGAACTCATGTCGACAGCCGATCAGTGGTCAGCCGAGGCTCAACGCCAGGTCGACGCCCGATCCGAGTTCGAGGCTCGCTACGGAGCCGAGGTGGCGACGATCCCCTGGATGGAGCATCCCCCCACCCAGTTGGCTGGACTGTCGGATCTGGCCGAGAGCGCGGCCGGCTTCCCGTGGAACCGTCTCGGAGTGGGCTAGAGACCGGCTCCTAGAGAATCGCCCTCGGCCCGAGCAGCTCCTTCAGCTCGGCGAACAAGGCCGAGCGGGGTTCGACGTTGAACTCGTTGCCCAAACGGAGAACCTTGGTGTCGCCGTTGTCGGTGAGGTGAAGCAAGACGCTGCTCGAGCCCGGATGGTTGGACAGGATCTTCTTCAGCGCCTCCACCGTTTCCGGGGTCAGACGAGCCGCCGGGACGCTCAGCCGCACCACCGAGTCGTCCCGAAGCTCCAGCTCCTTGATCTCCCGCGCGACCACCTTCACATCGTCGCCCCGGTGATCGAGGTTCCCGGAGATGACCAACACGGCGTCCTCGACGATCAGCGGCCCATACTCATGAACCGTCTTGGGAAAGGCGATGCACTCGACCGACCCCTCGAGATCCTCGAGCTGGAAGAAGAGCATGGGGTCACCGTTCTTGGTCCAACGGCGGGTGATGGCGCCGACGATCCCGCCGACGGTCACCGAAGAACGGTCGGCCAGATCTGAGAGCTGGCCGACCCGGTTGGTCGTCGCCGCCTCCAAGGCGGAGCCGACCGCGAAGAGGGGATGGTCCGAGACGTACAAGCCCAGCATCTCCTTTTCGAAGCCGAGGCGTGTCTTCTGAGGCCAGACACCCTCTGGAATCTCTATCTCCGACTCCTCGTCCAACTCGGGCTCCCCGGCGAACAGCGAGTACTGACCCATTTCCTCATTGCGCCGCCGCTCCATAGTCGCGTCGAGGATCTGCTCATGGGCGAGGGTCAGCCCTCTCCGACTGGCCCCGGTGCCGTCGAAGGCTCCCGCCTTGATCAGTGACTCCACGGTCCTCTTGTTGAGCACCGAAGGGTCGACTCGGTCGACGAAGTCCTGGAAGGACTGGAACGGAGACTCAGCACGCGCCGCAACGATCAACTCGACCACACCCTCTCCGACGTTGCGCACCGCCGACAAGCCAAAGCGGATCCGCCCATCGTGGACTATGAAGTCGGACTCCGACTCGTTGATGTCGGGGACAAGCACCTCGAGGCCCATTTGACGGCACTCATGGAGGTAGATCGCGGTCCTGTCCTTGTCCTTCTTGGTCGCCGTGAGAATCGAAGCGAGATATTCGGCGGGGTGGTGGGCCTTGAGGTACGCCGTCTGATAGGCGACCAGGCCGTACCCCGCAGCATGCGCCTTGGGGAAGCCGTAGCCGGCGAAGTGCTCGATGAGCCGGAAGAGGTCGCGCCCGGTCTCCTCGGTGTGACCCTGGTCGACACAACCCTGGACGAACTTCTCCTCCTCGGCGGCCATGACCGACTTGATCTTCTTGCCCATGGCGCGGCGGAGGTTGTCGGCATCGGCGATCGAGTACCCGGCCATCTCCTGAGCCACAGCCATCACCTGCTCCTGGTACACCATGATCTGATAGGTGTCGGCGAGCTTGTCGGTGAGGGCTGGGTGCAGCTCTTCGACCTCGGCACGCCCGTTCTTGCGGTCGGCGTAGAGATTGTGCATGTTGGCGCCCATCGGCCCGGGACGGAACAATGCGACAAGGGCGATAACGTCGTTGAAGCTGTCCGGGCCGAGCGACCTGATCAGAGCCCGCATCGCCGAGCCTTCCATCTGGAACACCCCAATGGTGTTGCCGGACCTCAGCAACTCCAGGGTCTCGGGATCGTCGAGGGGAACATTGTCGATGTCGACCCGGGCACCTGTCGTCCGCTCCACCAGCTCGAGACACCGCTCGATGATCGAGAGATTGCGCAGCCCCAGGAAGTCCATCTTCAGCAGGCCGAGGTCCTCGACGCCGTGCATCTCGAACTGTGTGACCATCTCGGCTTCGTCGCCCTTGCGCTGGACGGGGACGATGTTGGTGAGGGGTTCGGGTGCGATGACGACGGCGGCGGCGTGGATCGAGTCCTGACGCCGCAGACCCTCGAGGCCTCTCGCCGCGTCCACGACCTCCTTGGCGGCCGGGTCGGCGTCGTACATCTCGCGCAGACCCTGGGCGTTGGCGTACCAGTCCTTGACCTCCGAAGGGGCATGAGAGGAGGGAGGGTTGAGCACCATGTCGAGTGTCGGGTCCTTGCCCAGAATGGAAGGCGGCATGGCCTTTGCCAGCCGGTCGCCCACCGCGTAGGGGTGACCGAGAACCCTCGCTGCGTCCCGGATCGCCTGCTTGCCCTTGATCGTGGAGAACGTGATGATCTGGGCGACGCGATCGTTGCCGTATCTCTCCGCTGCGTAGCGGATCATCTCCCCCCGGTAGCGCTCGTCGAAGTCCATGTCGATGTCGGGCATCGACTTGCGGCCGGGGTTGAGGAACCGCTCGAACAGCAGGCCATATTCGAGTGGATCGATGTCGGTTATGTGCAGGCAGTACGAGACGATGGACCCGGCGGCCGACCCACGGCCAGGGCCGACTCGAATGCCGTTGTCGCGGGCGTGGCGAATGAGATCCCACACGATCAGGAAGTAGGCGGGGAACCCCATCTCTTCGATGATCTTCAGCTCGTGCTCGACCCGTTCCCAAGCAATAGCGCCCGGATCGGAGCCATATCTCTCCCGAGCGCCACGCTCGACCAGCTGACGCAGATAGGTGACTTCGGTCTCGCCAGGAGGTACAGGGAAGTGAGGGATCAATGCGTTCCCGAATTCGAGTGAGAAGTCGGCCCTCTCGGCAATAGCCAGGGTGTTGTCACAGGCGCCCGGGAAACGATCGTCGGGGAAGAGGCGGCGCATCTCCTCGGACGTCTTGAGGTAGTGCTCGGACCCCTCGAACCGAAGTCGGCCCGGCTCGTTCCGCAATGACCCGGTTTGGATGCAGAGCAGGACGTCGTGAGAGTCATGCTCGTCTCGCCGTGTGTAGTGGGCGTCGTTGGTGGCGAGAAGGGGGGCGCCCAGCTTGCCGGCGAGGTCGACGAGGTCCCCCATCACCCGGGCCTGGGCATCGAGGCCATGATCCTGGAGCTCGATGAAGAAGTTGTCGCGACCGAAGACATCCTGGAACGTGGCCGCGGCCTCGACCGCTGCGTCGAAGTCACGGCCCCCGCCTTGGTTGCCCTCTTCGCTGACGGCGTCGGGCGCGAGGAGTTGGGGAACGAGACCCCCCAGACAGCCCGAGGTGGCGATGATCCCTTCGGAGTGGCCTGAGAGCAGCTCCAGGTCCATGCGCGGCTTGTAGTAGTAGCCGTCGAGGTATGCCTTGGAGGCGAGGCTGAGGAGGTTGCGATAGCCGGTCTCGTTCTCGGCGAGAAGGTTCATGTGATACCGCTTGTTGGCCGAGCCGACGGGACGGTCGAAGCGCGACCCCTGCACGAAGTAGGCCTCCATGCCGATGATCGGCTTGATCCCGTTCTTGTTCGCCGCCTTGACGAATTCGACGACGCCGTAGAGGTTTCCGTGATCGGTGATCGCTATCGCCGGCTGCCCGTCATTCGCCGCCGCGGTGACAACGTCGGAGACGCGCGCCGCTCCGTCGAGGAGGGAGTACTCGGTGTGAAGATGTAGATGGGCGAAGGACACGGTCGACGAAGCCTGTGGTACTTACATGGGTGTAGTTCGTTGAATCTAGCACTGACCACGGAGGCCGGCCACGTCGCGAAAACCGGGCGTCGACGAGCGACTAGACGAGGACGGCTGCCACCGCCAGGAGTGCGACCGCCCAAGCAGCGGCCGACCTCAGCGCCACCGCGTTGCCGCCCTTGATCCTCGACCACGCCTCACCGATCACGAACCCGGCCAGCAGGCCGCCCAGATGAGCCTGCCAGCTGATGTTGGGGATCATCAACGGGATAGCGGCATTGATCAGGAGTAGGAAGCCGATCTGATTCAGCAGGGCCCGCCCGTACAGGGTGTGGCGTCGGTGAACAGCCCAGTTGGCCCACACGCCGAACAATCCGAAGATCCCGCCCGAAGCGCCAACCCCAAGGTCGTTGATGCCCCCGAGGTGAAAGGCGAGGGCACCGCCGACGCCGGCCGCGGCGATGAAGAGCGCAAGAAAAGGCCACCGGCCGACACCGCTCTCGATCTGGGGGCCGAGAACCCAGAGCGCCCACATGTTGAAAGCGATGTGCCACAAGGAGGCGTGGAGGAGAATGGGCGTGAAGATCCTCCACCACTCCCCCGCTGCGATCGCCCGGTTCGACTGCACGAAGAGCTCGAACGCGTCGAACCCCTCGCCCCCGAATCGGGTGAAGACGAACATGAAGACGGCAATAGCGATGAGCGCCCGTGTCACCGGGGCGTCGCCCCGGCCCCGGCGTCGGCTTGCTGCGGTGGGAACTACTCGCTGGGTCCCTTCGGAACGTATGCACTCGGGACAGCGCTGGCCTACGGAGGCGTCTATCGAGCAGGATGCGCAGATCGGCCGCTCACACCTGCTGCAGCGGAGCAGAGTGTGCCGGCTCGGGTGGCGGTAGCAGACCGGTGCGGAGGTGGCCGAGTCCTGAGTCACGCTCGCGACGGTATCCGAGTGCTTCGGCTAGTCGACCGATCCGCCTCGAATTGCGGACAGCGCCGATGCGAGATCTTCGGGTAGAGGAGAGCTGACCGAGATCGGCTCGCCGGTGACCGGATGCACGAGGTCCACCCGCGCCGCATGGAGGAAGATCCTCGGGACAACGGGCTCTGACGTCGGTCGTCCGTAGTTCCGGTCCCCGGCCACCGGATGGTCGATGGCTGCCATGTGGACCCGAATCTGATGGGTGCGCCCGGTCTCCAAGGTCACCTCGAGAAGGCTGCAGTTCCGGGGCGGAAAGGACTCCACGACTTCGTAGTGGGTGGTGGCGGGCTTGCCGTCGTGGGTAGAGACCCGCCGCTCGGGACGTTGCGGATCCCGGCCGATGGGCGCCTCGACGGTGCCGGTGGGTGCGTCGAACAGCCCGACTACGAGAGCAAGGTAGGTCCTGTTGATGCCTCTCTCCCGAAGCAGGCCGGTCAGGCTCTGGTAAGAGGAGGATGTCTTGGCCACGATCAGAGTTCCCGAGGTGTCCTTGTCGAGACGGTGCACAAGTCCCCAGCGGTCCTTCTGACCGACACCCTCCAGCCCGGGGTATCGGTAGAGCAATCCCGCGGCGAGGGTCCCCCTCTGGCGACCGGCGCCGGGGTGGACCACGACCCCGGCCGGCTTGTCCACCACGAGAAGGTGCTCGTCCTCGAAGAGGACGTCGAAGTCGACCGGCTCGGCAAGCAGGGAGACACTCTCTTGGGGTGTCGGGCTGGTGAGGATCGAACCCGCGGTCACCTTGTCAGCCGGTTTGAGAGTTGCGCCGTCGACCGTGGCACCTCCGGTGACGAGATCTCGAGCTACGGACCGGCTGACTCCGAGAAGCTCAGCAACGGCCTTGTCGACGCGTTCGCCGTCGAGAGAGTCCGGTATCTCCCGGGTTACCTCGTTCGCCACGCTTGTATCAGTAGCAGAGCCACCGCCACGGTGACCGAGGCGTCTGCAACGTTGAAGGTTGGGATCCACCAAAGGTCAACCCAGTCGATCACCTTGCCATCGAGAAACCCGTCACCTCGAAACACCCTGTCGGCCAGGTTGCCCAAGGCCCCTCCGAGCACCAAGGAGAGAGCGATCAACTCGATGCGGGGACGAGCCGATCGGAGAAGGCCAAGAACGAAACCGGACACTGCGATCGCCGCCACTCCCAGGTAGGGCCCGGCTCCGCGAAACAAGGAAAAGGCCGCGCCCGGGTTCTCGACGTAGGTGAGCGCCAAGAACCCGTCGATGATCACCTGCGGGTTGCCGACGAAGTTCTGGGCGGCGTAGCGCTTGGTCAGAAGGTCGAGCGTGACAACGGCCAGCGCGGTCACCACCGCCGTCGTGTAGCGCTTGGTCAACTTGTCTTTGCAGCGTCCTCGACACAGAGGGTCGAGTAGGGAAGGACGTCGAGACGCTCCACCGGGATGTTCCTGCCACAGACTTCGCATATCCCGTACTCACCGCCTTCGAGACGTGCCAAGGCATGGTCGACCTTCCCCATCAGGTCGAGAGTGTTCTGCTCGATCGACAGCTCCTTGGCGTACTCGAGCTTCATGGAGCTCGCCTCGGCGTTGCCAGGGTCGGGGCTTCGGTCCGACGAGCTCTCGGTGAGCCGGGCTATTTCGATCTCACGTTCGTAGTCGTCCACCAACTCCTGAAGGCGCTCCCTCTCGGCGAGGAGGCGCTTCTTGAAGCGGTCGACGGTGGATTTGGCAAGTTTGCGTGCCATAGAGGTCCTAGTCAAAGGGCGGGAACCCTAGCAACGCTGCGAGGCAATCGTTGAGTTTCCGGCGAACAGTCTCTTCATCAACACCGGCGATGCCAAACACTCTCCTCCGAGAGCCGAAGATGTCGTGGTCGGGGGCATGTGATACCTGATACTCGATGGCTGGTACTTACTATTCCCGCCTCATGTCCGATCCCGCCCACGACCGGCACTTCCGGCAGCTGTCCTCGGTTCCGAGCCATGATGCCCTGGAGCGGGACATTCTGGCCTGGTGGGAGTCGGAGGACATCTTTGGCCAACTGAGAGAGCAGACCGCCGATGGGCCTCGTTTCAGCTTCATCGACGGCCCGGTGACGGCCAACAAGATCCTGGTTATTCACACCGCCTGGGGTCGGACGCTCAAAGACGTCTTCCAGCGCTACAAGGCGATGTGCGGCCACCACCTTCGATTCCAGAACGGTTTCGACTGCCAGGGCCTCTGGATCGAAGTCGGAGTGGAGCAAGAGCTGGGTCTGAACTCCAAACGGGACATCGAGGACTACGGGTTGGAGAGATTCGCCCGCAAGTGCCGGGACAAGGTGGCGTGGTCGGTCGAGGAGATAACCAAGGGCTCCAAGCGGCTCGGTTACTGGATGGACTGGGGAAAGGACTATCTCACGTTTTCCGACACGAACATCGAGTACATCTGGCGTTTCCTCAAGTTGCTCGATGATCGCGGCTGGCTCTATCTCGGTCACAGGTCTACCGAGTGGTGCCCACGATGCGGCACGTCGATATCCCAACACGAGATCACCGGCCAGTCGGGCGTCTATCAGGAGAAGAGCGACCCGTCTTTGACCGTTCGCTTGCCACTCGAGGACCGGCCCGGCGAGTCGCTGGTCATCTGGACCACCACGCCGTGGACACTCCCCGCCAACGTGGCGGCAGCGGTCCACCCTGACTTCGAGTACGGACGCCGCCCGAACGGCGAGTGGGTAGCCGTCGAGATGTACCCGGAAGAGGACTTCTCAGAGACCCGACGGGGCGCGGACCTCATCGGATGGACCTACCAGGGCCCGTTCGACGACCTCGAACCCGGCGCGGCAGTCACCCATCGCGTGATTCCATGGTCGGAGGTGACCCTCGACCAGGGAACGGGTGTTGTTCACATCGCGCCTGGGTGCGGTGCCGAGGACTTCGAGCTCTCCGGTGTCCATGACCTACCTGTGCTGAACCCGGTAAACGAAGCCGGGGCGTTCTACCCCGAGTACGGGTGGCTGGCCGGCAAGAGAACCGACGAGGCCCGCCAGGAGATCATCGCCGACCTCGGAGAGAAGGGCGTCCTGGTCGAGTCGTCCGAGTACATCCACTCCTATCCCCATTGCTGGCGTTGCGACACACCTCTCATCTTCCGCGTGGCCGACGACTGGTACATCGATGTGACCGACATCCGGTCCCAGCTGCTGGAAGCCAACTCGACGATCGAGTGGACCCCGGCATACATGGGAAAGCTCATGGAGGACTGGCTCAACAACATGGGGGATTGGAACATCTCCAGGAGACGCTTCTACGGCCTCCCGTTGCCCATCTTCGAGTGTGGGAGCGGCCACATCAACGTCATCGGGTCGAAGGCCGAGTTGGAGCGTCGGGCCACGGCCGGCATGGACCAACTGGAAGAGCTGCGCCGCCCCTGGATCGATCGTGTCACGGTCAGATGTGAGGAGTGCGACCGGGAAGACGTGAAGAGGATCCCCGAAGTCGGGGACGTTTGGCTCGACGCCGGAATCGTCCCTTTCTCGACTTTGGGCTGGGAGAACCCCGAGTGGGTTCCGGGCGGCAACGGCACCGGCGCCGCCACAGGGCTCACCAACGCCGACCTCCCCGATCACTCCTACTGGGAGGAGTGGTTCCCCGCAGATTGGGTGACCGAGATGCGTGAGCAGGTGCGTCTCTGGTTCTACTCCCAGCTGTTCATGTCGGTTGCCCTTGTGGGAAGGGCTCCCTTCAAGAAGGTGCTCGGCTACGAGAAGATGCTTGCCGAGGACGGGCGCGAGATGCACGGCTCATGGGGCAACGCCATCGACTCCGGGGAGGCGTTCGAGAAGATGGGCGCGGACGTCATGCGCTGGCTGTTTTGCGCGCACCCGCCCGACCGAAACCTCCTGTTCGGCTATGACGGGGCGCACCAGGTACAGCGAAAGCTGCTCACCTTGTGGAATTCAGCCCGCTTCCTGATCGACTATGGAAACATCGAAGGATTCACGCCCACCTACGACGACCTCGTCCTTGGGCCCGAGGGCACCGATCTCAAGGAGATCGACAGTTGGCTCCTCTCCAGGGCGGCGTCGGCTGTCAACGACGCAACAGACGCCCTCGACCGTTGGCGCGTGGACGAGCTGATAACCGACTTCGAGTCCTACCTCGACGATCTGTCCAACTGGTACATACGACGCAACCGACGCCGCTTCTACGACTTCGACGAAGCAGCGTTCCGGACTCTTTGGGTTGGAGTCGTGTCGGCCCTTCGCATCATCGCACCGGTGATGCCCTTCCTAACCGACCACCTCTGGCGGACGTTGGTCGCCGATCCCTGTCGAGAAGCTCCCTCGTCGATTCATCTCGCCGGGTGGCCTAAGGCGCCGGTGGACGTGGACCAGCGACTACTCGACGAGATGGCGGCAACGAGACGAGTCGTGGAGTTGGGCAGACGCACCCGCATGGAAGCAAATCTGAAGCTTCGTCAGCCACTCCGGAGGGTGGTGATCAGGGGTGCCGAGCTGGCAGCGAGCCACGTCGAAGAAATCAAGGAAGAGCTCCGGGTGAAGGATCTGGCCTTTGACGACAGCGCCGAGGTCGAAGTGACGATCAAGCCCGACTTTCCGGTGGCGGGCCCCCGCCTCGGCAAGGCCATGAAGGCCGTCGCCGCCGCGCTCGCCTCCGGCGACTACATAGAGAACGAAGACGGCTCTGTCGACGCCGCTGGTCAGACTTTGGAGCCAAACGAGCTAGTGCGTACCGAGAAAGTGGTGCTGGATGGCTGGGTGATCGGCCAGGACGGCGGCATCAGCGTCGCTCTCGACCCAGTTCTCGATGACGAGTTGATCGCCGAAGGGCGAGCCTTGGAGCTGATACGGGCGCTCAACGAGCAGCGCAAGCAACTTGGCCTGGAGCTGGTCGATCGAATCGAATTGACACTCCCGGCCGAGCACGCCGACTTGGTCGACTCCTACCAGGATTGGATCGCGGAAGAGGTCCTGGCTGTGGCAGTGGCAGTCGACGAGGGCGTCGACACCCCGGTGATGACAAAGGTGGTCGCCGCCGACTGATCAATCGACGAGCAGGTGGCCCTGCTCGAGCTCATCAGCCTCTGAGTCGACCGCGTCTTCGTCATCCACCTCGTCAAAGGCCTCTGGCTCATCGGCGTCCGAGCCGGCGTCTTCCTCGGAGACGGCGGTGGAGGAATCCTCGGCCTCGTCGGTACCGCTGTCGGTCTCGGTGGAGTCTCCGGTCACCGCCGTGATCTGTTCGTCCATCTCGTCGAGCGCATCGGCGACGGTCGTGGCCAGAGCGGCCAGCTTGGTGCGCACATCGGCGACCCTCGTCGTCAACTCGGCCATCTCGGCGTCCGCGGCGCTCTTCTTGCGGTCACGATCCTCAGCCCAACGCCCCGCCTCTTCCCTTGCCTCCGCCAGCAGCCTGTCCGCCTCGGCCTGGGCCGCGGCGAGGATATTGTCGGCAGCGGTCTGCGCCGCCACCATGACCCGCCCTACCGATGCCTCGTCGGTCTCCGCGCCCCCCGAGACGCTGGCCTGGCTCGCTTGGTCCTGAAGGGTGCGGATAGTCGCCACGACCTCGTCGAGGAAGTCATCGACCTCATCGAGGTCATATCCCCGAAGCGAGGTGTGGAACGTCTTTTGCTCGATGTCTGCTGCGCTAAGCATCAATGCCTTTCCGGTCGGGCCGAAGAATAAGAACCCGGGAGCCCTCCGCCAAGGATCAGATGACTCGGATGAGAAGACTGATGCCTACCAAGAGGATGATTGGGGAGAGGTCGAGGGCCCAGCCGCCGATGCGAACAGGCGGCACAAACCGCCTGATCGGCAGGATCACCGGATAGATGATCCGGTCGAGGAACGACCTGACCCGAGCCAATGGGTGACTGGAGGGCACCTGGATCCATGACAGGACGATCCAGCCGAAGATGGCGTAGAAGTAGAGCTGGAGAACGGTTCGGATGAGATTCGAGATCACGACTCAGTCAATGTCATCGAGTTCGTAGGCTCCCAAGGCGGAGAGGCGCCGCTTCTCATCACGGCTCAAATTGACCCGGGACGGGAGCACGAGGATCAACCCTTCGCCAACCTTGCGCATCGACCCGTCGAGAGCGTAGATCAGCCCGGATGCGAAGTCGATGACGCGGCGGACGAGATCGTCACCGGCCACACGCATGTCGAGCACGACGGGCGTGCGGTCACGAACTCGGTCGGCCAGCATCCGGGCGTCGGCGAACTCGTCGACGACCAGGATGTCGGACTGCACTTCGACGGGTCGCACCATCGCCGAAGCCGACTCCGATCGGGCGGTCGGGCGGGTGGCCGTGCGCGCTGTGGGAGGTGGTTCCACCCGTCTCCCCTCGGGAAGGGCATCGAGCCCACCTTGGGTCATCGCAACCTCGGGCGACAACGCGGGGTCCGCTCCCAACGGGTCCACCTGGTCCTCGTCCACGAGACCGAGGTAGACGAGTGCTTTTGAGAAGAGTGAAGACATGAACGCTCCCCTTAGTTGCGCGGGCCAAAGATAGCCCGTCCCACGCGAATCAAGGTGGCACCCTCCTCGACAGCCACTTCGAAGTCCTCGGTCATCCCCATCGATAGCTCGACAACCGAGGGGTGGTAGTGGGCAATCTCGTCACGCAGGGACCGGATCTGCGCGAAGCGGGATCGACTCTCCTCACGGTCGACCGAGATCGGCGGGATGGTCATGAGGCCTCTCACGTCGAGCCCCAAGACGATCAAGTCATCAACCATCGCTCCCGCCTCGTCGGGGCCAACCCCGGCCTTTTGGGGCTCTGCCCCAAGGTTTACTTCCACCAGAACCGGAGGCGGGAGGCCGAGCCCTTTGCTCCAGGCCTTGGCCAGGCTTGGGCGGTCCATCGAGTGGAGAAGATGGACTACAGGGCGCACCATCCGTGCCTTGTTCGACTGGAGTGCGCCGACGAAATGCCATCGAATGTCGTTGGGCAGCTTCTCGGCTTTTTCCGCAAGTTCGTGGGCCCGGTTCTCGCCAAAGTCGCGATGGCCCATTTCGTAGAGGGCGAGGATCTTGTGGGCCGGCATCGTCTTGCCGACCGCGACCACGGTCACCTCCGCCGGATCACGCCCTACCCGTTGGGCGGCGGCGACGACCCTCTCCATCACCGTCCGGTAGCTCATGACACCCAGGCAATCGTCGCCATTCGATGCGGAGTCTGGTCCCGGCGATGACTGAACCAGGACTGCTCGTGATGAGTGCATCCTCCCGCTGTCCACTTGGGGATGTCGCCCAACTGTTCGCCGATAGCCCCCATCAGGTCCACTGACGTTGCGCCCCAGCTGGTCTTCGCTTCGAAGCCTGCGAACTTCTCAGCCACCTCGGGACCCACCTCGAAGCAACAGGGACCGATGCCGGGGCCGGCGTGGGCCTCGAGCGGAGGAAACCCGTTGCGGGTCATCTCTTCCCTCAGAGCCGACACCACGCCGGCCGCGACTCCGCGCCATCCGGCGTGAGCCACGCCCGCGGCGCCCTCCGCCTTGAAGGCAACCCCGAAGCAGTCGGCGGTGAAGACGGCTATTGGGAGGCCCGACTTGGTCGTCCACAGGGCATCTGCTTCTCCTTGACTCCCGGATCTGCTGGCGCGAACAACGTTCTCCCCGTGTACCTGGGTGGTCCAGGCCCAGTCGGAAGGGATGTTCATGGCCCGACTGGCGGCCGCCCTCGAGTGAGGATGGCCTCGCAGATCGCCGTCGATGGCTTCGCTGAAGGCGACCCCGGTCACGCCCGGGGGTCGAATCATCCCTGGACGAAGCTGGGGATCTCCAGCGAGTCGTCACCGGCCCTGGTCTCGCCGCGGGCTCTCGTCGCCCGGTTGGCGCGTCGCCTGCCTTCGAATCCAGCGGCGATGACCGTGACCTTCATCTCCTCCCCGAGATCGTCATCGACGATGGCGCCGAAGATTATGTCGGCTTCGCCGTCGGCGTGGTCGGAGACTACGCGTGCCGCTTCGGTTGCCTCGTGAAGCGTCATCGTCGAGGGCCCTGAGACCGAGAGGAGGACACCCTTGGCCCCGTCCATCGAGCTCTCGAGCATCGGGCTCGAAATCGCTCGCTCCGCCGCTTGCGTGGCCCGGTTCTCACCGGTCGCTCGCCCGATTCCCATGACGGCAGATCCGGCGTCGGCCATGATCGTCCGGACATCGGCGAAGTCGACGTTGATCAGCCCTGGGGTGGTGATGAGGTCGGTTATACCGGTGACACCGCTCATCAGGACGTCATCGGCCAGGCGGAACGTCTCGCCGATCGGTGCGGCCGGATCACCCACGTCGAGCAGACGGTCATTGGGGATGACGATCAGCGTGTCGACCGCGTCCTTGAGCGACTCGATGCCCTGTTCGGCATGAACCGCGCGTCGTCTTCCCTCGAAGCCGAAGGGTCTGGTGACCACGCCGACGGTGAGCGCTCCGAGCGACCGTGCCGTCTCGGCGACGATCGGGGCCCCGCCCGTTCCCGTGCCACCGCCCTCGCCGGCGGTGATGAAGACCATGTCGGATCCCTTGAGAACATCTTCGAGCTCGGCCCGGTGCTCCTCGGCGGCTGCCCGGCCCACTTCCGGGTTGGCTCCGGCACCAAGTCCACGGGTGACATCGCGCCCCAGGTCCAGCTTGACGTCGGCGTCGCTCATCAGCAGAGCCTGAGCGTCGGTGTTCAGCGCGATGAACTCGACGCCCCGAACCCCGGCCTCAACCATGCGATTGACGGCGTTCACCCCGCCGCCTCCTATTCCTACGACCTTGATGACGGCCAGATAGCCGCCGCTCGAGTTGCTCACAGACAGACCTCCACTCCAGCAAGATTCGAACGCTGAAGTAGAGGTTTACACTTCACCAGTGGATAAGTAAACCCCCAATATCTAAGGTTCTACTTAACCTTTAGGGTTGCCCGTCCCCGCCCCCTGGAGCGTCGTCGCCGACACTGTCCCCCGCTGTTGCACCGGCTTTGTGGTCGTTGGGCGGCGGCCGAATCGCAGGATGGGTGGGGGCGACGAGGATGAGTGTCGAGCCGGGCGGGATCGGCTCCTTGAGAAGGGCTTCCAGGCTGCGAGCCTTCTCTGCCATGTAGACCGGGCGGCCAAGTTGGACCTCGAAACCGCCCACCAAGGCCCTCAGACCAACCCCGTCCGGAAAGACTCGGGCGCCGTTGGCGTGGTCGGTGAGTGAGGCAGCGAACTCGATGCCTCCCAGTACCAGTCGGGAGACATGGGCCTCGTCGCTAGCCACCTCAGGCAGCTCGACCCAAGCGAACTCTTCGCCCGGCTGGGGTGCCGAGGGCAGGGCTACACCATCGATCGATCGCCTTGTCCAACCGGCGTCGGTGAGCACCCAGGCCACAGGCACCCGCTCGACGACGCGAACCACTATCTCATCGGGCCAAGCGAGATGCACGCGGGCATCGCTGATCCAGGGGTCGGCCTCGAGGGCCTCTTCGACCATCCCGGCACGGATGAGGACCATCGGCGTTCCGGCGACCACCTCATGACGGACCAGGATCTCATATGCGTCGCTGGCCTGAACACCGGTGCTCCGCACCTGACTGACCGAGAAGGTGGGCGACAGAGATACCCAGACACCTGAACCCAACACAGCCGCTCCTATCAACGCCCTGATCAGGCGGGCCACGTTGCGTTTCGCTCGATGCTCCGCAACGGTCTTGCGACGCTCCATGAGCCTCGGGTCGATCATCACTCTTCAAATCCCACGAGTTGAATCTCCGGCTCCAGCATGGTGCCGGAGAGCTCGAAGACGCGGTCTTTGACCTCGTGCACAAGAGCCCGGATGTCATCCGCCGAAGCGTCGGCATCGGCGACGAAGAAGTTGGCGTGCTTCTCCGACACGGATACTCCCCCATGTCTCATCCCCTTCAGCCCCAAAGTGTCTATCAACTCCCCAGCGGAGATGTGGGCGGGGTTCTTGAAGACACTTCCTGCGTTGAGCGTGCCACCGGGCTGGTTGTCGCGACGCCACCTTGTGATCCTTCGCATCTCGGCACGGGCCTCTTGGGTGTCGCCCCTACTGAGCCGGAAGCGGGCCTCCACCACGACCTCCTGCGAAGCCACGTTCGAGTGCCGGTAGCCCAGATCCAGCTCCGCAGGAGTAGAGAGACGGGCTTGCCCCGAAGAGAGGTCTATCAGATCGGCAAACAAGAGCCGATCAGAGGTTTCAGTCCCGAAGCACCCCGAGTTCTGCCTGACCGCGCCTCCGACAGAGCCAGGCACTCCCACGAAGAACTCGAGACCGGTGAGTCCGGAGTCGACAACGGCTCGGGCGAGTTTGGGCAGGGCCACGGCGCCTCCCGCGGAGACGGTCAGGGCAGCGGAATCGATCTCCAGCCGGCTGAAGGCTTCACCGAGATGAACGACCAGTCCTGCAAAGCCGGAGTCGGCCACCACCAGATTCGAGCCCCGCCCCAGAATCAGCACCGGCATCTGCGAAGCGACACCCGACGACGCGATCACCTGCAGCTCCTCCCGGTCCGCCACCTCGGCGAAGTACCTTGCAGGCCCCCCGAGCCGGTAGGTGGTCAGGGGGCTCAGCGGGACATCGCGCTCCAGCAGACCGTCCTCGACAAGGCGGTCCAACGGGGTCATCACTCCGCGCCCAGCCGTGTCGAGAGCTCGTTGTGGAGAAGCGTTATGTCACCGGCGCCCATGCTCAGAACCAGGTCGCCTTCGGAGACTCGCTCTGCCAGATAGCCGGCCAACTCCGAGCGGTGAGCGACGTAGTGGACCTCACCCCCATGTTCCCGGGCGGCGTCGGCAACCAACTCGCCGGTGATCCCCGGCACAGGAGACTCCCGGGCGCCATAGACGTCGGTGACCACAATCACGTCTGCTCCCGCCAGGGCCTCCCCGAACTCGGTGCTGAATCGCTCTGTGCGCGAGTACAGGTGGGGCTGAAAGACTGCCCAAAGGCGACCCTCGGCAATTTCGGATGCCGTATCGACCATCACCGCCACCTCGGTGGGATGATGGGCGTAGTCGTCGTAGAGGTGGACGCCTTCGACGGTCCCCCGATGCTCCCAGCGCCGTCCGACCCCTCGGTAGTACTCCATGCCGGCCGCGGCCTGCTCGAGGTCGTATCCCAACTCCGCGATCAGAGCCAATGCACCGGCCGCGTTCCTCGCCATGTGCCGGCCCGGAACGCCGAGCCTGACCGTCGTCATCGCTCCCGTGCCGGTGAGACGAAAGACGGAACGCTGGCCGGTGGTGGCGAAGTCCGAGACGTGCCAATCGGCGTCCCTGCTGAATCCATAGGTGAGGGCTCCTGTATCCGCCGCGATCTGAGCGGAGCCAGCATCATCCAGACAGGCGACGACCGGGCCGTCGACCCGGGATGCAACGTCGACGTAGCTCATGATCATCTCCTCGACCCCGCCGAAGTGATCTAGATGCTCGGCTTCAGCGTTGGTGACCACCAGGCCCTTGAGATGAAGCTGTTCGAAGGTTCGGAAGGCCTCATCGGCCTCGAGGATCAGAAGCGGAGACTCTCCGGCATGCCCATTGGTGCCCAGATCGACCAGCTCCCCGCCGAGCACAAACGACGGGTCCACGTCCAGGGCACGAGTGGCGGTAACCAGCATCGCGGTGGTCGTCGTCTTCCCGTGAGTGCCCGTGGCCCCGATCGCATCGATCTTCGCCGTGATCGCCTCGAGGAGTTCGGGTCTTCGCCATGTGGGCAGGCCGGCACCCCGGGCAGCCTCTAGCTCTTCGTCGTACTCGGGAACGGCAGAGGATGCAACAACGAGATCCGCGGCGACCGCCACCTCGGGGTTGTGCCCGGTGAACGTGGCTATGCCAAGATCCCCCAGTGCCTCCAGGCCGGGACCTCCCTTCAGGTCAGAGCCGGACACGACATGCCCCCAATTGGCCAGCACCTTGGCCAGGGCGCTCATCCCGGCTCCCCCAATGCCGATCAGGTGCACCCGCTGATGGTCGAGGATCACGTGCCGGCCTCGAGCATGGCTCGACCAATCTCATGCGCGGCTCGGGGGCGTGCTATCTCCTCGGTTGCCCTCCGCATCGCCACCAGCGAACCACGGTCGAAGAGGGTGGCGGCCACCGCCCTTTCCAGGTCGACCAGCTCGCTCTCCGCGATCAATACGGCGGCGCCGGCCTCCTCCAGAAACCTGGCGTTCTCGACCTGGTGCCCTGCCGATCCGAAAGACCCGGGAACCAGGATCGAAGGCGTCCCGGTGGCGGTCAGCTCGGCCACCGCTCCTCCTGCCCGCGCCAGAACGAGATCGCAGGCGGCGTAGAAGAGCTCCATGGATTCCTCAAAGGCAACGCGGCGCCACGCCACCGACGCTGGTGACTCCCCTGTCTCCAAACGCTCCAAGTGCGATGGGCCGGTGAGGTGGACTACCTGGAGACGGGGTCCCGACCACCGCGAGACCATCACGAAGACTGCGTCGTTGAGCGCGCCGGCGCCCAGCGATCCACCCACCACACCGAGCGTGGGGACGTCGGGTTCCAGCTCATAGTGGAGACGGGCCTTGGAAGCCAGAGAACCCCTGTCGAACGACCAAAACATCTCCCGGACCGGATTGCCGACCCACTCTGACTCGAGCCCCACGGTTTCAGGGAACGACCCGAACCGTCGGATCGACCAACGCGCCGCCACCCGGTTGGCCAGTCCGGCACGGGCGTTCTGCTCGGCCACCATGAACGGGATGCCGGCCCGCGAGGCAGCCAAACCGGTGGGGACGGTGACGTAGCCGCCCATCGCGAGAGCGACTGCAACCGAGCGGGCGGCGATGGCCTCCGAGATCGCCCTGCGGGCTCTGAGCACGACCAGGGGAAGGGTCAGGTTCCTGGGTGTCAGCGACCGCTGCAGGCCTCGCATCTCGACGCCGAGAAAGGGGAACCCCTCTTCGGGGTAGACCTTCGACTCGAGCCGGTCACCTCCGACAAAGAGGATGTCGGACCGAGCAACTCCCAGGTCGACGAGGGCCTCGCCAACGGCGAGACCCGGAAACACATGCCCACCTGTGCCGGCCGCCGCGATCAGGAAGCTCATCTCTTGGTGTGGACGCCGCTCTGGGCGATGTTGACCAAGACCCCGATGGCACCCATGGACATCACCAGCGCCGTGGAGCCGAACGACACGAATGGGAGGGCAATCCCGGTGATTGGCACAACACCGAGCACGCCGCCCACATTGACGAGGGCCTGGAAGGAAAGCCAGACAGTGATGCCTGCGGCCACCATTCGACCGAAGCGGTCAGGAGCTCGGGAGGCAACAATCCACCCGGTCAGGGCGAGCACCAGGAACAGACAAATGACAGTGAGGCCGCCGATGAACCCGGTTTCCTCCCCGATGATGGCGAAGATGAAGTCGGTGTGGGCGTTGGGCAGGTAGAACCAGCGTGCCCGGCTTGCTCCCAGGCCGACGCCGAAGATCCCACCGTTGCCGAGCGCGTAGTAGCCCTGGATCAGCTGATACCCATCACCTTTCGCATCGGCGTAGGGGTCGATGAACGCGGCGAGACGTTCGGCGCGGTAGCCACCGTCGAAGGCCAGGAACGTGAATACGACCATGACCGCCAGACCGAGCCACGCCACATACCTGAAAGGTGCGTCACTGGCCAGGATGACTGCCATGGCGGCCGCTCCGATGATGATCGTGGTGCCGAGGTCCGGCTCCCCCATGACGAGGATGGCAACGACCCCGGTGGTAGTGACCACGGGGACGATGAAGTGTCCGAACGTGTTCAGCCTCTTGTACTTGCGCTCGAGCAGATAGGCCAGGGAGAAGATGACAGCGATCTTGGCGACCTCCGAAGGCTGGAACGTGTAACCCCCGACCGCCAGCCACCTCCGCGCCCCCCCGCTCTCCAATCCGGCAACCAGCACCGCCACCAGGAGAGACATGGAGAAGAGGAGGGAAGGGATGGCGAGCTTCCGGTAGATCCGGTAGGGAACCCGGCTCGCCACCAGGAGGGCCAGTGTACCCAGCCCCACTCCCACCAGTTGGCGCTTGAAGAAGTAGAACCTGTCCTGAGCCTGGTCGATCGCCACCGCCGAAGACGCAGACTGGGTGGCGCCCAGCCCGATGACGACCAGCACCACTACGACCACGAGGAGAGTGGTGGCGGCGCGATTGTTGATCCTCGCCACTTCCGCCCTGTCTCTGGCTTCGGCCCGCACCCGAGCGATCGAGGTCACCTTGGCGGTCATCGGGCCAGTCCCCTCGCCAACTCGCTGAACCGGTCTCCACGCTCGGCGTAGGACTCGAACTGGTCGAAGCTGGCGCAACCCGGAGCCAGGAGCACAGTGTCGCCGGGCTCGGCACTCTGGGATGCCATCTCCACCGCCAATTCCATGGTGCCGGCGAGCCGACCCTTCACCCCGGCGGCCTCCACGAGCCCGGGCCCTGCCTCGCCGATTCCGATTAGCAGCTTCAAGTTGGGCTCTGCCGCAAGCGCGTTGACATCGAGCCCCTTGGCTCGACCGCCGGCGATGAGGATCACCGGCTTGGCGGCGCGGATCGAAGCGATCGCCGAATGGGGGTTCGTCGCCTTCGAGTCATCGATCCAGTGAACGCCCTCCGAGCGGGCTACGACTTGGCGTCGGTGGGCGCCCGGGCGATAGCGGCTCGCCGCGGACGCGACGCCGTCTCGACTGGCCCCGAGGTGGAGGGCAAGTGCACCCGCACATGCCAGGTTCGAGAGGTGTGTGGGGTCCTCGGAGGTCAGGTCGGCCACATCGAGACTGACGTCGCCTATGACCAGCAATCCCTCGCTCACTCCCGCCCCGCCTTCGGGGAGCCGGCGCCCCGACACGGGGAGAAGCGTCGACGGGGCCGACTCGGCAAGCTCGGTGGCGCCTTCGTCGTCCGAGTCGTATACGAGCAGGTCTGGGGCCTTCTGGTTGGCGTAGATCCGGGCTTTGGCCTGCCGGTAGGCGTGGGCGGTGCCGTGCCAGTCGAGATGATCGACCGCCACGTTGGTGATGGCAGCTGCGGAAGGATGGAAGAGCTCGGTGAAGCGAAGTTGGAAACTCGACACTTCGACAACGAGCACATCGTGGGGCTCGGACACGAAGTCCGAAAGTGGAGCGCCGATGTTGCCGGTTGCCGGAGCATCGATACCCGAGGCGTCCAGCATCGCGGCCGTGGCCTCGGTCACCGTCGTCTTGCCATTGGTTCCCGTTACGGCGGCCATCCGACCTTGGAACTGTCTCGAGGCAAACTCGACTTCACTCCATATGGGAAGCCCCGACTCCATGGTCTCGACTATCGGAAGGGACCGTTCCGAGAAACCCGGACTCGTGACGACGAGGTCAACGCCGTGGAGGAGGATGGGGTCCCATGGCGCCGTGGCGACCGAGTGCCCGGCCCGGATCGCTTCGTCGACGGGAGCCTCGTCATAGATGGTGACGCTCATCCCGAGCCGCTTGGCGAGTCTCGCCGAGGCCAGGCCGGAGACGCCGGCGCCGAGGATGAGTACCCGGTTCACAGGATCCCTTCGAGGCGGAGAAAGTCGCCGTAGAAGAACCCGAGCCCCAGAGCCACGCCGATGCCCGTGAGGATCCAGAACCTGATGACGACCGTCGTTTCGGGCCAGCCACCGAGATCGAAGTGGAAGTGGAGAGGTGACATCCGGAAGATCCGTCTTCCCGTTGCGCGGAAGCCGACCACTTGGAGAATCACCGACAGGGTCTCGGCGACGTATATCGCTCCGAGGACCACCAGTAGCAAGTGGGTATTGGTGAGCAGGGCCAGCGCGGCGAGAAGACCGCCGACTCCCTGGCTCCCCACGTCACCCATGAAGATCTTGGCCGGCGGGGCGTTCCACCACAGGAAGCCGAGGATGGCCCCGAACATCGCCGCAGAGATGACCGCCAATTCCAGCGGATCGACCGCGGTGTACACGTCCGGGTTTCTGAACTGCCAGAAGGCGATGACCGTGTAGGAGGCGACTACCAAGGCTGAGGAGCCTGCTGCGAGTCCATCCATGCCGTCGGCCAGGTTCACGCCGTTGGCCGCGCCGGTCAGCATGAGCAGGACCCAGGCCACGAAGAAGACGCCGAGGTCGATTCCCAGCGGGCGAACGAAGGAGATCTGGGTCACGACGCCGGCCTGGCCTGCTCCGTAGGCGAAGGCCGCGGCAATCGCCAGCTGTCCGCCGAACTTGGCCGACTTGGACAAGCCAAGGCTGCGCTGCTTGGAATACTTGATCCAGTCGTCGGCAAAGCCAACCAGGGCCATCCCCACCAGGGCGAACACCGCAAGGACGCCCCCACTGCTGAACTCACGCAATTCGAGGCTGAACCCGCTTCCGGGTGACCAGAAACGCACGTGGGCAAGAAGCCAACCGATGACAGCAGCAGCGACGAAGACGACGCCGCCCATCGTGGGAGTCCCCTGCTTGTGGGCGTGACCAGTTATCTCCTCTTGGATGAACTGCCCCATCTGCTTGCGGCGGAAGTAGCGGATTGCGTAGGGCGTCCCGAAGATCGACGTCAGAACGCCCACGGACGCAGCCACGAGGAGAGGAATCACGGCTCCATGCTCCCTGAATCGTCTGCCGAAACTGCGGATCCTCGGATGCGGGCCAGGGCGGAGCGGGCAACCGCGCGATCATCGAACGGGATCAGCTCCCCTCCGACGTCCTGATAGGGCTCGTGGCCCCGTCCCAGGATCAAGACCAGGTCGCCGTCTTCGGCCAACCCGAGAACACGCTCGAAGGCACGTCGCCGATCGACCTCGAAGTAGACCTTCGAGTCGTCCCCGATCCCCGAGGCGACGTCGGCGATGATCGCCTCGGGATCTTCGGAGCGGGGGTTGTCGGAAGTGATCACCAGGATGTCCGCCAGAGCGCCGGCCGCTCCCATTTCGGGGCGCTTGCCCTTGTCGCGGTCCCCACCCGCTCCTACGACCGCCAGAACCCTTTGATCGGTCATTTCGCTGGCGGCTTCTATGGCCTTCCGAATTCCCTCCGGGCTATGGGCGTAGTCGACGACGACCCTTATCTCGTCGTTCTCCGACACCTGCTCGTAGCGTCCTGGCACCACGGGAAGCGAACCGAGAGCATCCAACGCCTCGACTGGATCGACTCCGGCGGCAACGCAGCAGGCCATCGCCATCACGGCGTTTGAGACGTTGAAGTCCCCGAACACCGGAGCGTCGACCGCAGACTCGCCCCAGGGTGTCTGGAGCCAGAATGAGCTCCCCTCGGGTCCCGTGGCAACCGACTCGAAGACGATGTCGCCTCCAGGCCCCACCGTGAGCAACTCGCCGCCAAACTCTCCCGCTATCGCCGCTCCGGCAGGATCCGCGATGTTGATGACCGCCGTCCCCACCTCGTATTCGTTGAAGAGCCTCTTCTTGGCGTCCAGGTATGAGTCCATGTCGCGGTGGAAGTCGAGATGGTCCTGGGACAGGTTGGTGAACGCAGCCACCTCGAATCTCGTTGACTTCACCCTGTCGAGCACAAGAGCGTGTGAGGAGACTTCCACCGCCACGAGATCCGCGCCTGAGTCCCTCATGGTGGCCAGGAGACGCTGGAAGTCGGATGCCTCGGGTGTCGTGTGCGCGCTTTCGATTGTCTTGCCGTTGACTCTCGTTGCGATGGTTCCGATCAGACCGGGGCTTCGGCCGCTCCACTCGGCGATCGCCTCTATGTAGTGGGTGACGGTCGTCTTCCCATTGGTACCGGTCACACCGATCACCGGCATCCCTCGAGACGGGTGATCGTGAACTGCCGCTGCAAGAGGGCCCAGGGCTGACCTGGTGTTGCCGACAACCAGCTCCGCAACGGGGCTTCCCATCGCACGGTCGACACAAACCGCCGGTGAGCCCGCGGCCACCGCCTCCTTCACGAACCTGTGGCCGTCGTGGACCTCTCCCCGGATCGCCACGAACAAAGTCGCCGAGCCGGCTCTGCGCGAATCGTGGGTGACGTCGTAGACCGCCTCCCCTCTCATGCCGCCGGGAGGCGGGATGAGGGTGCCGCCGACCACGTCAGCGAGGTGGGCCACCGATTTAGCCGGTGTCATCGGGAGTGACTCCAAGTCGGTGGAGAGCTTGCCGCATCACCTCGGCGAAGACCGGCGCCGCAGCCAGGCCCCCGGTCCGGAACTCCCAATCGGGCGCGTCGAGCACTACGGCGACCACGACCTTGGGGTCCGATATCGGACCCATGCCCACGAAGGAGGCACGAGTCTCCTCCGTGTAGCGGCCATCGGCGCCGAGCTTGTTGGCGGTTCCGGTCTTCCCCCCTACTCGGTAACCCTCGACTGCTGCGTTCATACCTGTTCCGCTGTCAACCACGGACGCCAGGAGTTCTCGCATCAGCAGTGCGGTGCCTGAGGAAACGACCCGGCGTGACTCGATACCGGCAACTGCCGTCGTACCGGAGACATCGACCACCGAAGAGACGATGTGTGGTGTCATCCACAGGCCGTCGTTTCCGATGGCGGCGTAGGCGGCGGCCATCTGGAGAGGTGTGGCAGCGACGCTGTACCCGATTGCCGCTGACGCCCAACACGTCTCGCATCCCGCTTCGAAGTTGAGTAGACCGGGAGCCTCGACCGTGTAGTCGATGCCGGTTCTGGCTCCCAGGCCGAAGGACTCGATGTAGCTGACGAGTGTCTTCTGGCCGATGGTGTCGGCAATCTTGATTGTCCCAACATTGGAAGATCTCCGGAAGATCTCTGCGACGCTCATGTCGACCGTTGCGTGCTCGTTGAAGTCTCGGTAGCAGCCGAAGAGGTCGTCATCAGCTGAACGGCACGCTTCCTCTCTCAGTTCCAGAACGTCGGCGACGTTGGGGATGACGGTGCCGACTCCCACGGCACCCTCCTCGATCGCCGCCGCCACGGTGATCAGCTTCTGGGTCGAGCCGGGCTCGTAGATCCCGCGCACGACGAAGTTCGAGAACATGCGACAGGTGATGGGGTCATCGGCCTGGTCACAATCAGGGTTGAGCGCCTGGCGGGTGTGAGGGTCGAAGGCGGGCGCTCCGGTCATAGCCAGAACCTCACCGGTCTCCACGTGGAGCACCACGATCCAACAGGACTCTGACCCGGTGCGCTCGATAGCCTCGAGGCACGCCTGCTGAGCTTGGAACTGGAGAGGAAGATCGATCGTCGTTACGAGGTCGGCGCCCGGGACTGCGGGAACGATGTCGGTTCGACCCTGGGGAATCACCCTTCCGTCCCCGTCGCGCTCGAAGATGGCGGTCCCCGGAACACCGCGCAGCTGGCTGTCGTACATCAGCTCCAGGCCGTCCAAGCCGTCACCGTCGATGTTGACGAAGCCGGTTACGTGGCTGGCCACCGTTCCTGCCGGGTAGACCCTTGTGGACTCGTCGTGGGCATAGACGCCGCGGATCTGCATGCCCAGCACCTCGTTGGCGAGAGACTCCTCGACTTGGCGCTTGATGTAGACGAAGTCCCGGTCGCTGGTGAGCCGCTCGTAGACAACCCCTGGATCGGCGCCGACCAGAGCCCCTATCTGCTGTGCGACCCAGAGGGGCTCCTCGACCTGATCGGGAACGGCGAAGATGCTCCTGGCGTCGACGGTCATGGCCAGCGCCTCCCCGTTGCGGTCGAAGATCTTCCCGCGCTGCGGCGCCAGGTCCCGAGACTCGAGGCGCTGGTTGAGCCCGGATTCGGCGAGCTCGGTGGCCTGGACCACCTGCAGCTGGAACAGCCGATAACCCATCCCCATCCAGGCGAAGGCGACCAGCACGCCGACTAGCGCCACTCGAAGCTTTGCAGCGTGTACCTGGCGGCCTTTCCTGGAGGCCACGACGTCAGATTCCGGGCTGGTTCTCCGGAAGGCCCGGGCTCTCCAACCCAGTCCTATCCCCGGTGCCAGCGCGCCCACGGGTGATCATTGATTGGCTCCTGTGTCTCCCTCGGCGATTACTCGAGGCTCGGGAGCGAGATCGACTAGCAGCGGGTTGGTCTGATCAGGGATGACCAGGCCCAGGTTCTCGGCGAGCGGGGCTATCCGGGCGGGGTTCTCCAGCCGGGCGATCTCCAGGGACAGCTGGTGATTCAGCGCCGATTGCTCAGCTATGGACTCGTTCAGCTCGGCGAGCTCGAAAGCCGATCGGTCGAGACTGGTCCGGGCAAATCCAAGACCCAGAAACGCCAGGACGGCGACCAGCACCACGATCATCCACGGTGCCACCGATGGCGGTCGGAAGCGCCGACCGCTCAGCACGCGAAGCCCGTCTTCGGAGCGAGCGACCGGAAGGGGGCTGACAGTCATGCCGCCAGCCTCTCCGCGGCGCGCAATACGGCCGATCGCGCCCGGTTGTTGGAGGCGATCTCATCCGGCGTGGCTCTCATCGGCCTTCGGGTGAGCAACCGTATCTCGGCGGTATTGCCGCATCCGCACACGGGCAGCTCTGGAGGACAGGTGCACCCCTTGGCGCCTGCGGCAAAGCGCTGTTTCACGATCCGGTCCTCGAGAGAGTGATAGGAGATCGCGATGACACGTCCCCCGGGCTCGATGAGATCCAGAGCGCCGTCGATGCCGTCTCGAATGGCATCCAGCTCCGTGTTGACCGCGATACGAATGGCCTGAAAGGTACGTCGGGCGGGATGACCCGCCCGACGTCGGGCCGCAGGCATCGTTTGTGCAACGACGGTGGACAGCTGGGTGGTGGTCTCGAAGGGACGCCCGGCGACGATGGCCCTGGCGATGCGGCGCGCCATCGGCTCGTCCCCATACTCCCTGATCGTCATGGCGAGGCGCGCCTCGTCCCACGTATTGACTATTTCTCCTGCAGTCAGCCGGGCATCGGGCCCCATTCGCATGTCGAGCGGACCCTCGTGGCGATAGGAGAATCCGCGTTCGGACTCGTCGAGCTGGCGGGAGGAGACACCAAAGTCGAACAGGACGGCCGCCAGAGGCGCCAGTTCGTGTCCACGGACGATCGACGAGATGTCGGCGAAGTTTCCCTCCACGAACTTGATCCCGAGACCGGCGGCGTTGGCCAGGGCCTCGGGGTCGCGATCCAGTCCGATCAACGTCACATCTTCTCCAAACTCGTCCAGCAACCGCCGGCTGTGGCCACCTCCACCGAAAGTCGCATCCACAACGACTCCCGGAATCACCGGCGCCACCAACTCGACAACCTCTTCCACCATGACCGGGCGGTGATAGAACTTCTCATCTGTCGTCCGGTCCTGGGCCATTGCCAGCCCCCCGGGCGCTGGTACCAACTAGAAGCGGGCGGAGTCAGGGGCCTTCCAATTGGTTCCGGGGGGCTGGCAATGAGCCAAGCCAGGTCACTGTCTTGGTCTCTCAGCCCTCCTCTTCCCGGTAGCTGCGATCCCCAGCGGCCCGTTCACTCATGTGTCGGTCCTTTTCCCAGAGCTCGACGTGGTCGAACACGCCGAGGACTGCGACTTCGGTTCCAGGTTCCAGGTCGGCGAACTCGCGAAGGTCGGGCTTGAGGAGGACACGACCGGACTTGTCGAGGTTTTGAAGATCCGCCCCGCCGAACACGGTTCTGGAGAAACGGCGTCCGCCTCGGTCCTGAGGCCGCTGGAGCACCTCAGTCGCCTTCTCGGCGAAGTCCTCGAGGGCGAAGATCTCGAGCTGGCCGTCCTGACCCTTGGCGACGACGCAGCCGTCCTCGAGGCGACGACGAAAGGACGAGGGCATGACTATTCGCCCCTTGCCGTCCAGGCTGTGGAAGTACTCGCCCAGGAACATCCTTCAGCTCTTCTCCGTCCGTCCTCACTGTCACTCCCCCTTGGGAGTGAGCGCCACTATGCCCCACTTTGTCCCACATGTCAACCCTTTTGCCCCACTCAGGTGGTCCGCCCCCCTCCCCCACCCCACTCCTGGCCCAGCCATGGGGATTCGTGTCGAAAGGTCGGCGCACACCTGCACAGGAGGGATCGGTGGTCACTGGGGGTCACGGTGCTCGGCGGGAGGCGCCGAGCCCGGTCGCAGTAGAAGCCGCCCTTAGGCCGTTTCGGGCAGCAGGTATGGGTGCCAGGTCGGGTCGACCTGGAACCCGGTGGATGCATAGATCCAGCCGAAACGGCGTGGGGGGCTGGGCTTGGTCTTGAGGCGAAGACCGCTCTCCGACGGAGTGCGATTTCCCTTCCTCACGTTGCAGGAGCGACAGCAAGCCACCACGTTCTCCCAGGTGTGGTCACCGCCACGGGACCTGGGCTTCACGTGGTCGAGGGACTCGGCGGGACCGCCGCAGTACTGACAACGGTGGCCGTCGCGCCCAAAGACCGCCCTCCGGGTCACTGGAACTGCCCGCCGATAGGGGACCTTGACGAAACGGTTGAGCCGCACGACCGAAGGTATGGGCACCACCAGGCTCTCCGAGCACCATGACTCGTCCCGGTTGACGACCGCATTGGCCTTCTCGGTGAGGACGAGCACGAGCGCCCGCCTCTCGGGGACCACCGAGAGAGGCTCATAGCTCGCATTGAGGACAAGAGATCGAGACATCGGCCTGCCTAGCTGCCAAAACGTTAGTGGGGCTGCCGCCTTGGCCTGTCAGCTCCTGGTCAGCGTCGTCCGTTTCGCCCGCAGTGGGGCGTTGAGGGCTCCGCCTACGGCGATGGCGAAGGCGCGCTCCCAACCATGCTGCAGGGACCCTGTGCCAACCGTTTCGCTCTTCCCGTCGGTGACGGCCACCTCGATTGCATCGGCCGTCTTGCCAACACGAACCACCTCTACCGGAACCCTGCCGATCACCTGACACCATGCATCTGCCAACCCCTGCGCGAGCGCTGTCGGTGCGGCGGCAACGACTCGGAAGGAACGGACGTTTGCCCCGGAGACCTCGACGCGGGCACCCTCGGAAAGCGGCGTGATGAGCACCTCGACGGCTGAGTCGCTCACGGGTATCTCGGGCAGTCGCCCGCGAAAGTCCTCGGACGCCCGCTCCTCGACACGGGCTCCGTAGGCAGCGATCAGGCCGCGAACACGCTCCATGACAGCGGTCTCGTCGGCCCCGGGCTCGAGACGGACGTTGATACCACCACCCGACTCGGTCAGGTCGACCGCCACCGAGGCGACACCTGGGATGTCTTCGATCCGATGCGCCAGACCGGGGGTCACGGCTTCCGCCCTCTCCGCAGTCTTCGCATTTGCCGGCGCCACCCCAGGAAGTGAACCAGATCGTCGCCCCGATTCGAAGAAGCCCGACCGCCGTAGGCGGTGTTGAGCCTCCACTGGACATAGGCTGAGGACGCGGACAGGGAACCTCGGTCCCGCATTGCGAGATAAGTGCGCACGGCTTCCCAAATCAGCGCAGGGCGTCGGCCAAGACGCAAGATGCTTTCCCCCAGCGCTATCCCAGCTGTCACGCTGATACTCCCAACTCGATTCCCCTAGGAGAAGTTTAGCTGATCGGTCAATGGCGTGTCCCGTTAGGCTTTTGACTCGCGACAGAGGGATCGGACTTGCACGAGCCGGAGCCGACTGCGATGGACACCTTCGCAGAGCACTTCCATCGGATTGCAACCAATGTCGAAACGGTGATCCAAGGCAAGCGCGAGGCGGTGGAGTTGATACTGCTCGCCCTGGTTGCCGAAGGACACGTGCTGATCGAGGACGTGCCCGGTGTCGGAAAGACCCAACTGGCCAAGTCGATCGCCCGCTCCGTCGAAGGAGCTTTCAACCGCATCCAGTTCACGCCGGACCTGCTCCCGTCCGACGTCACCGGCATCTCCGTGTGGAACCGGAAGGCTGCCGCGTTCGAGTTCAAGCCAGGACCGGTATTCGCCAACATCGTCGTCGGGGACGAGATCAATCGGGCCAGTCCCAAGACCCAATCGGCACTTCTGGAAGCAATGGAGGAGCGCCAGGTGACCTCCGATGGGAAGACCAGGGCCCTTCCTCTGCCGTTCATGGTCATAGCCACTCAGAATCCTCTGGAGCACGAGGGCACCTACCCGCTGCCGGAGGCCCAACTCGACCGATTCATGATGCGGGTGGTTGTCGGATACCCGACCCGTGACAAGGAGTTGGAGATGCTCCAAGCCCACGCCGTTCGTTCGGCTTTCCACGGCTTGGAGCCGGTTGCCAACCTCAGGGACATCAACGAGATGATCTCGATTGCCCAGTCGGTGAGGGTGGCTCCTTCGGTGAAGGAGTACATACTTGACGTCATCTCGGCAACGAGGGAGGAGGCCGATCTGGCCCTGGGCGCCTCACCGAGGGCGAGCTTGTTCATCCAGCGGCTGGCACGAGCTCGGGCAGCCGCCAGTGGCCGGGACTTCGTGACCCCGGACGACGTGAAGGAGTTGGCGGGGCCGGTGCTGGAGCATCGAGTGGCTCTTCGGCCAGAGGCCCAGATGCGAGGGGAAGTTGCGAGCTCTGTCATAGGACGAGTCCTCGAATCGGTGACCGTCCCTGGCACCACGACCAGAATCGTCGACTGATGCCCACCCTGCGCGGCTGGGCACTGACCGGGGCGGGCCTTGCCCTCTTCCTGCTTTGGCTGTTCTTTGGCGAATCCGAACTGCTCCTGGCCGGCTCCTTCCTGGTTCTGGCATCCGCGCTCGCTCTTCTCTACGTTCGCATTGCCAGACCCCAGCTCGCCATCGCCAGGCACCTGAGCGCCTCGACCGTCCACGACGGTGACTCCGCATCGGTCTCGGTGATCCTGTTCAACTCCGGCACGCGCTCTGTCAGCAACGTGCACATAGAGGACGAGGTTGTCGGGCTCGGGTCAGCCCTATTTGGGATGGCGAGGCTTCGACCGGGTCAAAAGGCTTCGGCCTCTTATCGAGTGACCTGTCGCCCGCGCGGGGTCTACGCGGTCGGGCCGACCCGGGCCCACACCAGCGACCCCCTTGGACTCGCCGAATTCGAACTCGAACCCGGGCCCCTCGATCGGGTCGTCGTGTTTCCTGCCATCGAGGAGCTCAGCGAGCTTCCCGTCTCGGGTGGCCGAGATCCCGACCACCAGGTAGTGGTGCCTGACCGCAGCCATCAGCGAGGAGACGAGTTCTTCTCCCTCAGGGAGTTCCAAAGCGGCGACGACCTGCGGCGCATACATTGGCCGTACTCGGCGAAGACGGACGACTTGATGATTCGCCAACTCGAGACGCCGCGACGTCCCCGGGCATTGGTGTTTCTGGACGTGAGAACCAGTTCGTATGAGTCGGCGGCCGCCTTCGAGGCAGCCGTGTCCGGAGCGGCGAGCGTGCTCACCCACCTGATCAAGTCGGACTTCCACTGTGACCTGTGGGCCGGCACCGCAGGGCTCATCGACGGATCCGACTACGAGGCGGCGATGGGGCATCTCGCCATGGTCGCAACACACCCCTCGATCGACCTGAGGGCATCCACCAGCCGGTCTCGGCCTGGTGGCGGTGGGACCCTCTTCCTGGTGTCAGGAGTCGCCGACGGTCAGCTTCTGTCAGTCTTGAGACTGCTGGTGACGCGCTACCCGTCGACGGCTCTGATGACCGTGGCCGGCGACGTGCCCCACTCGACAGAGGCATTCCGCCGCTTGGGGGCTTCGACGATCCACGTTCGCCCGGGCGAACATTGGGCCGATGGCTGGAACGCCGCCATGAGGAAGACATGGAGCGCCGGCTCGCCCAGCTAGCGGCTCTAGCCGCGTTCACCGCCATGCTGACGCGATTGGGCCGCTTGATGCAGGTGGAACCTGGCCAGATCAATTGGCGCGCCATCCTGATCGCTTCCGTCGTCCTCGGCGCACTTGTGTGGTGGCTCGCCTCGCAAGTGATCCGCTACCCGAATGTGGCCTTGTTCGTGTTCACATCCGTCTCGGTCATTCTCTTCCTTCGTGTCGGGGTGCCGGAGACACTGGCGTTTGGATTTCTTCCCGGGCCGGAGACGGCCCAAGCAGTGTTCGCTGAAATGGCCGACGCGGTTGCCTGGATAAGACACGGCGTGCCACCGATCGTGCCGACAGACGGAGTCGTCGCCATTCTTTCGGTGACGTTCTTCTCGATCGGTGCCTTTTACGCATGGGGTGCGGAGCAGGGATCGGTGGCGCCGATGGTCCTGCCCTCGATTGTCCTCTACGTGCAGTTCGCGGTGTTCGACCGCAAGGAAGCCGAGTGGTCATGGCTCCTGGTCGCCGGTGTGGTACTCGCTCTGGCCGTGACGGCGTCGGCGTTCGAGACCACCTCTGGGGTGGGGCGCGCCCGAACCCAGGAGGGGATTGAAATACCGAAGCGTTCCCTCACGGGAGCGATGGCGGTTTCGCTCGCCGTGGCACTCACAGCTGCCTCCCTCGCTCACTTCTTCGGTCCCCTGGTGCCTGACTACAGGGTGGCTCGCAACACGGGCATCGCCGGCACCGGTCTTCTCGGAGGCGGGGCTTCGTTCGATCGTTGGGTAGACCTTCGTCAGAGCATCCTCAATCCCACCAATGCTGTCGTGTTCACGGCTGCACTGGCCGAAGGATCGCCTCCCGCCGGCGAGATCTACTGGCGCATGGAGACACTGGACACTTTCGATGGAGTCGAGTGGAGGCGGTCGGACGACTCGTCGCAGCCGTACGAGCCGGGAAGCGAGATCGGGGAGCCCTCCGACGCCTACCTGGGCACCAATGCCCAGGTTCTCCACAGGGTCAGAGCCGAGGCCTTGCGTCGTACCGGCGGCCTGGTCCCCACAGCCGGAATGCCCCTCGAGATCCGAAGCCTGCCCGAAATCCAGGCGATCGCGCCCGGAGAGTTTCGAATTCTCGACGATGGGGCCATCCTCTATCAACCGGGGCTCCGGGCGGGAGACACCTATGAAGTGGCTTCCCTCCATGCCGACGTTCGTTCGGATCTCGGCGCCCTGGCAACTGCCGAGCCCGGGGTCCTGTCGCCAATGTTCAGTGCCGCAGCTGAAGCCGGAGCATGGACCCAGCCCCCCTCGGAGGAGCTCGTCGCCAACACCGAACTGGAAGACTCCGAGCGCTATCGAGCTCTCCCTCTTGACACGCCACCGGCCATCTTCGAAATAGCCCGGGAGAAGACCGCAGGAGCCACCACCGACTTCGAGCGTGCCTGGATGCTCCAGTACTGGTTTCGCGACAGCGGAGAGTTCTTCTACAGCCAAGAGGTGACCACCGGGCATCGTTCCCTCGACCTTGCTGCATGGCTGAACAACCCGACAAGTTTGAACTTTCGGCAGGGCTACTGCGAGCAGTTCGCGGCATCCATGGCGGTGCTGGCACGAGCCCTGGGGATGGAGAGCCGGGTCGTTTGGGGCTTCACTCCGGGAACGTCAGCCGAAGGTGGGACTCAGGTGATCGTCCGGGATGCCAATGCCCACGCATGGGTTGAGATTTGGATCGATGGCTTTGGGTGGGTGCCGTTCGAGCCGACCCCGCGCGCAGGATTCGTTCTGCCCAGCCTCACGGCGTCCGTCGAGCCGCTCACATTCGCCCCTCCGCCGGTGGGGACGACAACCCAGACGACCACGCCACAGACCGTTCCCATCCCACAGCCAACCGCCAATGGCACCAACTTCCCGGACGTATGGGCGGTCGTCGTGGCGGGGATAGCCGCTCTCGTGGCTTCGGTGCCGATGATCAAGTCAATTCGCCGTAGACGCAGGCTCTTGAACATCGACGACGGATCCTTTGCCGCAGCTTGGGAAGAGATAGTCGACCGTCTGACCGACATCGGCGAGCGGGTACCGCCCTCCAAGACTCCCCTCGAGGTGGCCAGACACACCGACCACTCGATCGTGTCCATCGCCACCGACTACTCGGCCGAGATCTACGGGGGCTACGAGGGGCGGGCCGCGCGCACCGACCTGCTGGCGGCGGAGGCTTGGCTGGCCAACGAGTACGGGGTGTGGCAGAGGGCACGAGGGCGCCTCAACCCCCGGTCGCTGGTCAGCCGCCGCTGATCAGCCGCCGGCGGCCTTGCGCTCGTCGCCCACATCCTCTTCCACCCTGCGCAGCATGTCGAGGAAGGTGCTGCGGTCCAACTCGAACCGGGTGACGTCGTCTTCCACCTCTCGCGTTATCTCGTCAATGGCGACGAAGAACGCCAACTGGCCCCGACGGAGGGCGTCCATCAGTTCTCCCTCGTCGCTGCCAACATGGAAGATGGTCTGGCCGTCGGTGACCAGCTTCACGTCGGCAAGATGACCATCCATGTCACCCTCACGCCTCAGGTAGTCCCAAGCCCTCCGGACTCGTTGCAGTGACATGCCGTTGTCGAGAAGGCTCCTGACCACACGGAGAGCAACAAGATCGCGAAACGAGTAGAGCCGCCTCACCCCGGGACGGCCACCCGTCTGCTGCAGCGAGGGGCCGACCAATCCGACCTTGTCCCAATAGCGAAGCTGATGGTGGGTGCAGTTGCTCAGTTGGCACGCCTGTTCGGCCGTGAATGCGTGCTCCACGCGCTCCCTTTCAAGACTCGCTACGGACCCGAATCGGGTGTCCGAAAAAAACTCTCTCCTCACCGGCTCCAGCCCTCGAGCCCGCCGGCGGGGGCCGGAACAATAGCCGGTTTGCCCCGATGAGGGCAGACCGTTGAGGGATCGATCTAATCGATTTGCTCGGATTCGCTCGAGTCCGGGGCTGCATCCCATCCACGAGCGCGCAGAGCGTTCACCAGAGCCGTTGCGGAAGCAACGACGAGGGCGAATCCGAGAGCCGCCACCCAGGTGACCGACACGTATGCGATGACGATCGCCAGACCGGCGACAACACCGACGACAGCGAGCCGGGCACCGATCTTGACCGGCCGCTCCACGCGTCGCACGGCGCGGGCCAGTTCGGGGTTCTCCTCTATGAACTGGCGCTCGATATCCGCCAGGATCTTTTGCTCTTTGTCGTCCAACGGCATGTGCCCACCAACTGTTCGCGTCTGCCCTCTCCAAACTCTACACCGGAGTAGACGACATCCCTTCAGGAACCGTCACCTCCATCAGGCTCGGGGGCAGCGAGCAGACGGGCCTGCGTCACGGCCTTCGTCCCGAAGCGGTCGCGGACGTCGGCCATGGCATCCTCGAGCTTCTCCCAGTCCTCATCGACATCGAGGCCGACCTGCCGTGGCCCACCCCCCGGGCTGAGCGACGACGCTTTCAGCCCGAGCAGCCGGACGGGCTTCAGGTCCCCAACCTCACGAAGAAGCTCGATGCCTGCCTTGTAGAGGCCTCGCCCTGCGCTGATCGGCGAGTCGAAGCTCCGAGCACGCGTCAGGGTGGTGAAGTCGCCGTAGCGGATCTTCAGGCCCACGGTCCGGGCCACCAGAGCTGCGCGTCGCAAACGCACCGACAGACGTTGGGCCTGACCGAGCAGCGCCGACTCGACCTCTTCGACACTGACCAGATCCGCAGGAAATGTGTTCTCTACGGACAAGGACTTCGCCGCGCTGTCCGGCTCAACAGCCCTCCGGTCGCGTCCGTGGGCGAGGTCGCTGAGATGCCGGGCCGTGGATTGGCCCACCGCGGCTCCAAGCGCGGCGACACTGATGCCGGCAAGGTCCCCGATGGTTCGCACGCCGAGTCTCTCCAGCCCGGCCATGGTGGCGGGACCAACCCCCCACAGTGATCGCGCCGGCAGAGAGTGGAGAAATTCGAGCTGGTCGGATGCCGGGACGTGCAGCAGGCCATCGGGCTTGGCCGCCTCCGAGGCCAGCTTCGCCAGGAACTTGGTAGAGGCCACACCGACCGACGCCGGCAGGCCCAGGTCGGCGCGGACGCGTTCCCGAATCTGCTGGGCGACCGCAGCCGGCCTCTTGGCGTGCAGCCTCAAGCCGGAGACATCCAAGAAGGCCTCATCCAGGCTCAGACCCTCGACCAGAGGAGTGAACGAGCGGAAGATGCCGAACACCTGCACCGACACTTCTCCGTAGCGGTCGTGGGAGGGGGGGACGACCTCCAGCAGCGGGCACATGCGCAGGGCAACTGCCGTTGGCTGAGCCGATCTCACCCCGAACTCCCGAGCCTCGTACGAGGCGCTGGCGATGACACCCCTCGGGCCGACGCCGCCAACCGCCACTGGGCGACCCACCAGTGACGGGTCGGCGAGCCTCTCGACCTCGACGAAGAAAGCGTCCATGTCGACATGGAGGATCGGCTCTGTCCACACGATGACCTCGAAGTTACCCGTGAATTGGGACATGAACGGCCAAACTGATCGGCATGGCAGCACTGGTGCACCTGGTTCGCCACGCCGAGGTGGACAATCCGGATCGAATGGTGTCCGGGTCGAAACCGGGCTTCGGGCTCTCGGCCCATGGGCTCGATCAGGCCCGCCGGGTGGGCCGCTACCTGGGGCCTCGTCCGGTCGTCGCCATCTGGTCGTCTCCACTCGAGCGTGCCCTTCGCACCGCCGAGGAGATTGCCAGCAGGTCAGGTGTTCCGGTCCGCGTCCACCAGGATTTGATCGGGTGGAGCGTGACCGATCGCTGGGAAGGACATGCCTGGTCAGAATTGTCCGTGGCCTTCCCCGGTGAACTGGAGGCCTACCTCGACCATCCGCAGCAGCTGACCTTCGCCGATGAGTCGTTGGCCGACTTCGCCGATCGCATCTCCGGTGTGGCGCGGAAACTCGAATTCGAGCATCCGCACGGGGATGTCGTGGTCGTGTCTCATCAGCATGCGGTCCAGGCAGGCAGGCTGCGCCTCACCGGCTCGGATCTCTCCTCGCTCCACGTCGACGCCCCCGGATTTGGAGCCGTGGTGACGCTGAGGCCCGGCACTACCTGGCGAGAGGAGACCGTCTGGGAGCCCGGAGCGTCTACTCAGTTCGGCCAGAAGGCTGACCTGCGAGCGGTTCCGAGCACCCTCGGCCCGACCGACCCCGCTTCGGCTTGAAGAGCCAGGCTGGCACACTCCCCCATCGGATGCTCACCTTCGTATGGGGTTTCGGAGCCTCGATCATCTGGACCCTGGTCCTCGCCCTCGACGCCGACATCGCACCCGTCGCGGCCTTGTTGATGGGGATAGGCATGATCCCGACCGCGACGGTGGCGACCGTGGGCATGGTCGTAGTCGGGGGGCGCTGGGCCCGGCGCCTCGGCTTGACCGGGCTCGGCATGACGGTGGTCACTGCCCTCATCACCTCCGTGGGCCCGTTGTGGGTCGTCGGTCTCGGCCTCACATCGATAGGAGCCGGCGCAATGTTCCTTCCCTCGACGCTGTCCCGAATAAGAAAGCTCCCAGCTGCCACCGGTCCCCCCTGGCGAGCCGTTGCAGTGCCTCTGCTACTGGTGACGGCACCCTTTGCCTACGGGGTTGCCGCCGGGGGGTCTCATGCTTGGGCGCTGGCCCTTGCAGGCATCGGCGCCCCGCTGACGGCGTTCGCCTACGCCCGCGTGATCCCCGGCGGCCTGCTGGCGCTTCGCATCGGCTGGCCGGCCCTGGCCTTGGGCGTGGCTCCTGTGTTGGCACCCCCCGCTGGGATCACGTCGGCTGTCCTGGGCGTCGCCACGGCAGCCCTCGCCTGGCACCCCTCGGTGAAAGCCGCTTTCAGCCCCCCTCGAGAGACCGGCTCTTCCTACTCGATTCCGCCTGAGTTGGCTCCCTCCGAGATTCTCGAGGCGGCTGACATAGACGAGAGGGGGCGGAGACGTTGAGGCGCCCCAACCCCTGGATAGCCATACCTTCTGTGCTGACAGGCGCTCTGGCGGGCGCCATCGGATGGGTGGTCACCGACGTGAGCTGTCGCCAGGACACCGGAGCCCCCTGCGTCCCCTGGGCCGTCCTGGCTGCCGTACTCTCCTTCGTCGGTGTGAGCGTGGGAGTGGCCCTGGTGTTGGTTCTCGTCTACCGAAGCCTCGCCGAGTGGCGAGAGCACTCGCGCTGACCGGCGAGTTCAGCCCGAGAGCTTGGAAGTGACGAGGTCCACGGCCTGCCCAACGGTCATGATCGACTCGGCCTCCTCGTCGGGGATCTTCACGTCGAATTCGTCCTCGAGGGCCATCAGCAACTCGACCACGCCGAGACTGTCGACATCGAGGTCTTCCTCGAAGTGCGCTCCATCGTTGATCTTCTCGGCATCCAGGCCCAACTCGGAAACCAGCACGCCAACCAGACGCTCTGAGACCTCGCTCCGCTCCATTCCGTTCCTCACTCTCGTCTCGTGCCGGCCGGAATCTACAGCGTGATCCCGCCGTCGACTGCTATCACTTGCCCCGTTATGTAAGCCGCCCCGTCCGACACTAGGAAGCCCACCGCTGCCGCAACCTCGTCGGGGGCTCCGAATCTCCCCAGAGCGATCGAGTCCAAGGCGGCGCCTTTGAAATCGTCCCCCAGAGCGCCGGTCATGTCTGTCTCGATATATCCCGGAGCGACCACATTGCACGTGATGTTGCGCGACCCCACTTCCTTGGCCACCGACTTGGAAAAGCCGATCATGCCCGCCTTCGAGGCGGCGTAGTTGGCCTGACCCGGGTTGCCTGAGATACCGGCCACGGAGGCAATCGACACGACCCGTCCCCACCGGACCCGCAGCATGTTCTTCAGGGCTGCTTTGGTGCAGAGGAAGACCGATCGGAGATTCGTGGCGATCACATCATCGAAGTCTTCTGTGCTCATCCTCAGCAGGAGGTTGTCTCTTGTGATGCCGGCGTTGTTCACCAGGATCGTGGCGGGGCCGAGCTTCGATCCGACCTCTTCGAACATGGAGTCGACGTCGTCCGCCGACCCGACATCGGCCCCGACGGCCAGAGCCGAGCCGCCCGAGTCGGATATCTCGTCTACCACTTCCCCCGCAGCGGCCTCGGACCGCGCGTAGTTGACCGCCACCGCGTTGCCTGAAGCGGCAAGAGCCAAGGCGATGGCCTTGCCCAGTCCACGGGACGCTCCGGTTACAACGGCTACTCGGGCTTGGCCGCCAGCGGTCACTGGAGCTTCTCCGGCAAGCCGAAGAAGTCGAAGTTGGGCTGCAGCAGTTCCATTGTGGTTCGGTCGGTCGGTGGCAGGTCGACGTCACTCTCGTCGAGCGGTTCGACGCGGGGTCCCCAACGGTGAACTGCCGAACCCCAGGTGAGACCGCCTCCGAATGCGGTGAACACGACGTTGTCACCCGGCTGGATCCGCCCTTGTTCGAGAGCTTCGGCCAGTGCCACCGGGATCGTCGCCGCCGAAGTGTTCCCGTACGAGTGGATGTTCACATAGACCTTTGACTCCGGGACGCCGAGCCGGCGGGCTGTGGCATCGATGATGCGCACATTGGCCTGATGAGGGATGAGCAGGTCGACGTCTTCCAGGTCAAGACCGGCTTTGTCGAGCGAGGCTTTCGACGACTCCCCCATCATGGTCACTGCCCTTCGGAACACCTCCTGGCCTTCCATGGCGATACCCGCCTGGGATGGGACCACGGGGCATCGGTCTCCCTGTGTGCCGTCGACCGGCACCTCGAGGATGTGGCCCACGGATCCGTCCATACCGAGATCAGAGGAGAGAACGCCGAACTCCTCCTCGGTGGGCTCCAAGACGACCGCGCCGGCCCCGTCCCCGAACAAGACACATGTGGCCCGATCGGTGAAGTCGGTCAGGAAGTGGAGCTTTTCGGTTCCAACCAGGAGAACCGTCCTGTTGGTACCGGCCTTGATCATGTTGGATCCCACCACAAGGCCGTACACGAAGCCCGAGCAGGCCGCGTTGAGATCCATCGCCGCGGCATTCCACGCCTCGAGCTTCTTTTGCACCACAGAGGCCGTTGAGGGGATGATCGAGTCCCCTGAGCACGTCGCTACCAGGAGAAGGTCGACTTCCGCCGGCGTCTTGCCGGCAGCCGCAAGCGCCCGGAAGCAGGCGACTGCGGCCAGCTCTGATGCCTCGACGTGGCTTATCCGACGTTCTTTGATCCCAGTCCTAGTCGTGATCCACTCATCAGAGGTGTCGACGATCTGTTCCAGGTCGTGGTTGGACAGCACGTTGGGGGGCATGCACTTCCCCCATCCGGTTATGTGAGCATTGAGCATTGCTGACTCCTCGATTACGCGAGCGTACCCAGTGCCGAGACGGCATCGGAGATGTTGTCGAGATTGGAGACCGTGAGTACCTGAGTGTCTGGGACGGTTCGCTTGGCCATTCCGGCGGTCACGTCCCCCGGCCCGACGTGCACGAACACATCCGCACCGGCGGCGGTCATGGCGGTTAGACAGTCGCTGAAGCGGACGGGCTCGACCACCTGGCGAACCAGCGTCGCCCTCATCGAGTCGAGGCGGTGCGGCTCGGCGGTTGTGTTGGACCAGACCTGGAACAGCGGCTCGGACAGATCGACCCGTTCCAGTGCCTCGGCCAGCGCGTCGCTGGCAGATGCCATGAACTTGGTGTGGAAGGCACCGGCGACCTTGAGGGGAATCGCTCGTCGTATCCCGTGCTCGGGCGCATGGGCGACCACCCAATCGATGTCTTCGGCACCTCCTGCAACGACTACCTGTCCCGGCGCGTTGATGTTGGCCACCGACAGCTGACCCCCAGCCTCGGTGCGCACTCGTGCCAGGTCGGTCGCCGCCGCCTCGTCGGCTCCGATGAGGGCCGCCATCCCAGAAAGGCTGGAGTCGGCTGCGGTGGCCATCGCCTTTCCCCTGGCGGCGACTACCGCCAGCCCATCGTCGAATGACATCGCCGATGCCGCGGCCAGCGCCGTGTACTCCCCCAGCGAGTGACCCGCTCCCGCCCCGGCGGGGACGGAGAATGCCTCGGCCAGGCACGTCCAGAGGGCGTAGGAGAGCGCATAGAGAGCCGGCTGGGCGTGCTCGGTCCTGGTGAGAAGGTCCTCCGGACCATCCAGGCACACCGAGCGCAACGACCAGCCGAGAATGTCGTCCGCCCGATCGGTGAGGAGATCCGGCCGCGCATCGAAGAGATCGGCTCCCATGCCGACACTCTGTGACCCCTGGCCAGGGAACAGCACGGCGAAACTCATAGGTCCTTCGACTTCCAGGGGAACGTCGTCGTTACGCGAGCGCCGCTGCCAGCCGGTCGACATCGGAGCCATCGACGTCCCGGTGGGTCACCAGGCGCCACTCTCCTCCGCGGGGAACGTTGGCCTTGATGGCGTTGGACTCGAGCCGGGCCGATATCTCCGGCCATCCCATCCCCATAGCCTCGACCGAGACGCGGACCATGTTGGTCTCGACGCGTTCGTGATCCACAGATCCTGGGAAGCGCGCCGACATGGCGTCTGCGAGTGTTCCGGCGAGAGCATGGTCCTCGATCAGGCGCGCCCGTCCCGCCAGGGCGACCCTTGCAGCCGCGGCCAGGACACCGGCCTGCCTCATTCCGCCACCCATGCGCTTGCGCAGGTATCTCATCTCGGCCACGGCATCTGCTGTCCCGCACACGATGGAGCCGACCGGCGCGCCGAGCCCCTTCGAGAAGCAGAACTGGATGGTGTCGCCGGTGGCGGCGTACCTGGCCGCCCCTACCCCGGAGGCGGTGACGGCGTTGAAGATCCGGGCGCCGTCGATGTGGATCGACAAGCCGTGGCTGCGGGCTGTTGCCGACGTCTCCTCCATGAGCTCGATCGGCACCACGCGACCACCCGAGAGATTGTGGGTGTTCTCCCAGACCATCAGCCCGATCCTCGGGTAGAACCCGGAGATCGCCATCGCCTGTTCCACGTCGTCGGGGGTTATACGCCCGGCCTCACCCTGGACGGTGCGGAACCCGACCCCTGACAGAGCCTGCGGAGCCCCAGCCTCGAACGACCGCACATGGCTGCCCTCGTGGGCGAGGACCTCTTCCCCAGGATTCGTTTGGTGCATGATCGCCAATTGGTTGCCCATCGTGCCTGTCGGTACGAACAGGGCCGCCTCCTTGCCCATGACCTCGGCGGCCTCTTCTTGAAGCTTGTTCACGGTGGGGTCGTCACCGTAGGCATCATCTCCCACGGGGGCCGCGGCCATCGCCGCGAGCATCTCGGGGGTGGGTCGCGTGACCGTGTCCGACCTGAAATCTGCGATGCCGTCGGGGAATGCCATGGGCGGGATGGTATTGCCTCCCAAGCGGAGAGGAGACGGCTATCAGAGCCTGGTCAGGGTGTCACCTATTCGAGTCGCAGCCTGAACGATCCGATCGACGTCTTCGACCAGGGCAAAGCGGACGTGGCCCTCACCACTCGGTCCGAACCCGATCCCTGGACTGACCGCGACACCCGCCTCTTCCAGCAAGAGCAAGGAGAACTCGAGCGAGCCCGACCCCTCATATGGTCCGGGAATGGGCGCCCACACGAACATGGTCCCGCTGGGCTTGTCCATCTTCCAGCCCACGTCGGCAAGCGAGTCCAACAGGGCGTCACGCCTACGCTCATAGACCCCGCACGTCTCCAGCACGAACTCATCCCCCTCGTCCAAGGCCTTGGCGGCGGCTATCTGGATCGGTTGGAAGGTGCCGTAGTCGAGATACGACTTGAGCTTCGCGAGGGCGGCGACAACCGCAGGGTTGCCAGATAGGAAACCAACCCTCCATCCAGCCATCGAGTGCCCCTTGGTCAGCGAGTAGATCTCGACGGCGACTTGCTTTGCGCCGGGCACCTCGAGGATGGAAGGAGGCGTGTAGCCGTCGAAAGCCACATCTGCGTAGGCGAAGTCGTGAACGACCAGCACGTCGTTCTCAGCGGCGAAAGTGACCAGTCTCTCGAAGAAGTCGAGTCCCACGACCTTGGTGGTCGGGTTGTGAGGGAAGCTGACGATGATCACGCGCGGCCTCGGCCACGAGCTGCGGAACATCCGGTCGACGACCGCGAAGTAATCCTCCTCGGATCCGACGGGGGCGCGGCGCACCTCGGCGCCGGCAATGCTGGGGGCATAGATGTGAATCGGGTATGAGGGCTCGGGGACGATCGCGACATCTCCTGGCTGGAGAAGCACCCACATCAGGTGGGCAAGCCCTTCCTTGGCTCCGATCGTCGATATGACTTCGGTCTCGGGGTCGAGGACGACGCCGAACCTCCGCTGGTACCTCCGTGCCAGCGCCGATCGGAGAGCGTCGATGCCCCGAGATGCGGAGTAGCGGTGATTCGATGGGCGGGTCGCCTCGTCCACCAGGGTCTTCACTGCCGGGGCCGGAGAGGCCAGGTCGGGATTGCCGAAACCGAGATCCACCACATCGACACCGGAACTGCGTACCTCCGCTTTGCGACGATTGACCTCGGCGAACGCATAGGGAGGTAGCGAACCGATCCTGCGGAAGTCCATCCTGGGCGAACAAGCTAGACCGGCAGGTCTCAGGTATCCGGTATCACGTCCGGGGAGCCATCAGGTGGCGGGCAACGTGGGGTCCTGGGACCTGCTGCCCACCGCCACTACCCGGACAGTCGATCGATTATCGAGCTGATCCGCTTGGGAAGGACCGAGCGGGACAGTCCCACCATCTCCCGGGCCATCGCCAGAAGGTCGCCAGGACCGTCCCAGTGCTCCTCCACGATCTCGGGGCCGGCCCGGTCGATTAGGGCGTCGATGGCGAACAGCATCAGGAGCACGTCGTCCGCCCACCCGATCACCGGTATCACTTCGGGGATCAGGTCGACGGGGCTGACCGCATACACACCGGCCAACCCGAGAGTGATCTTGGCCCTTCTGGGTACCCGCGGGTCTTTGACCAGCCGGCCGATCAGCTTGACCAGGTTGGGCAGCATCAACGCCGCGTCCGACATCAGCTTCCTGGCCTGCACCGGCGCTCCCTCGCCTGGAGGCAGAACGTCGTCGGGGGCGATTGTCGTTGGCTGTTCAGTCATTCCACGTCGATTCTCTCTAGGACGATCTGGTCGTCACCATTCTGGCCCCGGTCGGCGATTCCCGCTATCTCGTCGATCACCGCCTCGACCGCCTTCAGCGCCTCGATCATGGCCTGCACGAGGTGAACCGAGGCCCGGCGCCCGGCACGTTTCAGAGCCGTTCTGGTCGGCGAGTCACTCATCGGTCTTCAGGATCTGTGAATGTGACGCGAAGGGTGGCGGCCTCCAGCTTGGCACGAGTCACCTCACGCCGCAGGAGGGCATCGGGCAGGATGAACGACCGGCGATAGGGACCGAGCCTCACGTATAGCTCATGGCCGATGCGAAACACGTCGAGGTCTCCCTTGTCGGCGTGCGGGATGTCCAGCTCCATCGTCACCGCGCCCTCGGACTCAACGATGCGGAATGGGCTCCTCGCTTCGAAGTCCAACGCGGGATCGGCAGAGGCATAGAGCTCTGAGGCCATCAGGCGCAGCCGCTCCAATCCGACCATTTCGTCGTCGAACAACCGCAACCTGAGCCTGGGGACGTCGCCGAAAGCATCGTCGATCACGTCCAGGTGGCCTTTCTGGATGGATCGCCAGCGCTCGAAGTAGGGGTCGGCCACCACGTCGGGAAGGACCCTGTTCACCACCACGCTATCGACCCCGTAGCCGAACAGCCCCAGATAGCTGTAGGTTCGCCGGGCTTCGTCGATGACCATCTTCTCGGGGTTGATGACGAGACGGGCCGAGGTGATCTCTGGTGACGAGACGAGCTCCTTCACACCCTCGACGGACTCGAAAACGGATTGGGCGGCGGTGAACACCTCGTCCTCGGGAATGGGCAGATCCGTAATGCGTGTCAGCAGCGGCCTGGCGGCGCGCATGATCTTGCGCTCGGTTGGCATCACCTTCTCGAAGTACCACGAGAGCACCTCGGGCAGTGAGAGGAGCCTCAGTGTCTCCGCGGTCGGGGCACAGTCGACGATGACTGCGTCGTAGACCCCTGAACGCGCATGGCGGTTCACTTCCAGGAGGGCGAACAGCTCGTCCATCCCGGGCAGCACCAGAAACTCCTCGGCCTCGATGCCCGCCGCGCCGCCCCAGTCGAGGACGTCCATCAGTTGCCGCCTGATCGAGCCCCAGTGATGGTCGAGCTGTCGTTGGGTGTCGATCTGCTGGCCGTGGAGGCGGTCTGCCACCTTGGACGGCTCGCTGCCCAGGGGCACTGCCAGGGCATCGGCCAGCGAGTGAGCCGGATCGGTTGACGTGACCAGCGTGCGGTGGCCGAGATCTGCGGCGGCGATCGCGGTTGCCGCCGCGACTGTGGTCTTGCCTACTCCACCCTTGCCGGTGACGAGGACGATCCGCATTTGGCTAACCGGATTCGGCTACCCGCTTGCGAAGACCGCGCAGCGCCGTTGTGATGATCTGCTTCTCGGCCTGTCTCTTCAAGAATCCAGGAATCGTGAACTTGGGCTCAACCGTCAGCGAGTAGACGACCTCTGTTGCGCCGTCTACCGCTGAGAACTGGTACGAGCCCTCGAGCATCTTCACGTCGTCGCCTTCCTCGGCTTCCCAGCTCAAAATGCGAGGGTGGTCGTGGGTGTATCGCAGGACGTAGGAGATCTCTTTGACGAAGACGTCGACGACAAACCGGGCCCGCTCGACCCGGCCGTCTTGGTCGGAGCTGAGGATCTCGACCTCCTTGACCCCGGTGGCCCAGTCGGGGTACGACTCCACGTCGGCTGCGGCGGCATAGAGCGCCTCCTGAGTGGCATCGATCTCGAGCGTTTGAAACGTTCCTTCAGTCATATCTCATCCCTGCCGGGCCCGAAGGTCGAGGCTAACGAATCCTGGCGGGTTGAACCACACCGTCACGCAGGCGCAGAAAGCGGCCGGTCGCCCGGAAGTACCCGGCGTTGAGGCACCGGGTGGCTCCAACACGCCAGGTCATCGCCTGGGCCTGATGGACATCCCCGTACAAGTGGTAGCGAGGCTGGTGCTCCAACAGGTAGTCGAGGATCGGCCTGGATCCTCGTTCTTCTCGGCCGGTGACGACGTCGCGGCGGGTCGGGCGCAATGCGGGGGGAACATGGGTGCAGAGGATGTCGACCGGTCCGATGGAAGCAAGGAGCCTTGCCGTCTCGGAGTCGTCCACTTCGCCACGCGCCCGCAGTGGGGTGGCCACCCCTCCCCCTACCAGGCCGACAGACAGCCCGTCGAACTCGACAACCTCCCCGTGCGCATATGTGAAGGAGGCCGGGAGGGCCTTGCGCAGCTCACCCGGATGGTCCACGTTCCCGTGTATCACCCAGCCGGTCCCCTTGGCCAGAACCTCGGTGGCACGCTTGTACTGGCGCACGATCGCCTTGCCGATGTCAGATCTGACCTTCTCGACATTGTCTCCGACATGGCTGCTCCACAGGTTCGACATCCTCTCGTAGTCGCTGTCTGCCCTGGCGCGGCCGGCGGCGAGAGCGAAGTCGAGGCCCAGGACTTCGGCCAGGGCACCCTCCCCGGTCCGGTAGTCGGTGAGGTTGGCGAGGTCGCCGAGAATCACCGCGGGCTCGCCGGCTTCGAGAAGTCTCTCGAGTGCATCGAACGATGCGTGAATGTCAGAGGCGAATACGGTCAATGGCCGGCCCTGGTGACCGAGTAGCGCACCCATGCCGCGGACCCGGCCGCCGCGATGAAGGCCAGCAACAGGGAGACCGGCCATGCGAGATCGAGTGGAGAGAATTCTGCCGACATGCCCCCCATTCCGAAGCCGACGACAGCCCCGAGAGCCATCTTCCCGGCAGTGCCCAAACGCTCACCAGGGTCGCGCTCGGGTCGACCAAGGTTGTCAGCGAGTGCTCCGCCAATGATGACGACCACCAGCCCGATGATGCCTGTCGCCAGGGCGATCGCGTAGACCTTGACCATGTCGAGTCGAGAGTAACCGGCTGTTGAGGGGTCTCCGGGTCGTGGTCAGGAGACCCTGCGCTCGCCGAAGTCCGATCGCTCGGTCGGAACGAGACGCAGCTTCGGGACCAGGCCCTGGTCCGAGAGATGGCGAATTGCCTCCTGGTGGGCATCGCCAAGATCTACCGGCCTCTCCCCGAGCAAGACGGTCACCACGCAATCATCACATGCGCTGGTCTCTCTCATCGCGCATTGGTCACAGTCGATCAGCATCTCAACCTCCAGCCAAGAAGCTACGGCGGGGGTGTGACGGATTTGTCTGCTGCGCCATTGCAGCCGTCGGCCGAACCTGCTGAGGGAGCCCGTCGGCCCAACACTGGTAGTTCACCGTCATGGCCGATTGGCGTCTGCGGGTAATGTGTCCGGCGAATCGTGAGCCTCAAGGTCCCGCGCCATTAGTACCGTCACCGGTCTGGCGCTCGTCGTCTTCCTCCTCGCCGTAAACGCGTTCTTCGTCGCCGGCGAGTTCTCCCTCGTCACAGTTGAGAGGAGCCGTGTGACGCGTCTCGCCGGCGAGGGGAACCGGCGGGCACGGAACATCCTCTCAGGGCTCTCGAGGCTGTCGTTCCACCTTTCCGGGGCTCAGCTCGGGATCACGGTCTCCTCGCTCGTGCTCGGCCTCGTGGCCGAGCGCACACTCGGCCCCCTCGTCGACCCCCTTCTCGAGCTGGCCGGTCTCGGTGCGGACCTGCGGCCTGCGTTCACGATCGGACTCGCTCTTGCCATCGGAACGTCGCTCCAGCTCGTGTTCGGGGAGTTGGTGCCCAAGAACCTGGCAATCACCTATCCGTTCGCGACCGCGAATCGCGTCGGCATACCGATGCTCGTTGTGAACAACGTCCTCTCTCCAGTCATCAGGTTCCTCAACTCCGCGGCCAATCGAACCGTCCGCCTGCTCGGCATAGAGCCAAGAGAGGAGCTGGCAGGAGTTCGGTCGATTGAGGAACTCGAGCTGATCATCAGGGCATCGGGCGAAGGCGGCCTGTTGGCGGACGAGGAGCTAGGCCTGCTGACTCGCTCAATCGCCTTTGCCGAGAACCTCACTTCGGACGTGATGATCCCGCGAGTCAATGTCGTTGGCCTCCCCGAGACAGCTACGGTCGCTGACCTCCAGGAAGCATCGATCGAGTCTGGGCACAGCCGCTTTCCGGTCTACGGCACCGATCTCGACGCAATCGTCGGTGTCGCCCATGTCAAGGACAGTTTGGGCGTCGCACCCGAGTTGAGGGACGCGGAACCGATCGTCGACCACATGCGCCCGGCCCTGGTCATCCCCGATTCCCAGCCGCTGGCCACAGTCCTGTTCGAACTGAGGACCAGAGGGTCCGGCCTAGCGATAGTCACCGACGAGTACGGAGGCACCGCCGGCATCGTCACCTCCGAAGACCTCCTCGAGGAGATCATCGGAGAGATCAGGGACGAGCACGACCCGGCCGACGATGCCACTCCCCCAGACGAGTTGTCCGGGTTGCTGCATCGTCACGAGGTAGCCGCCCAGGTTGGGTTCGCATGGCCCGAGGGCCGCTACGAGACGCTGGGCGGGTTGATAACGGCCCACCTGGAGCGCTTGCCTGAGTCCGGCGACGAGGTGGAGATCGACGGATGGCGCTTTGTGGTGACCTCCCTCGACGGTTTCAGGGTGGATCGGGTTGCCGTAATGCCACCTGAAGGCCACGGCCGATGAGCCCCTCGGCGCTCGGAGTGGCCGCGGTCCTGGTGCTTCTCAACGGATTCTTCGTCGCCGTCGAATTTGCCTTCACCGCCTCCCGGAGAGCTCCTCTGGAGGACCTGGCGGCCGAAGGTCGGCGAGCCGCCCGATGGGCACTGTCGGCGATGGACGAGCTGCCGGTCACATTCGCCGGCGCCCAGCTAGGCGTGGCCGGGGCCTCCTTGGCCTTGGGTTTCGTGATCGAAAACTCCTTGGAGGCAGCATTTGAGGACTTCTATCACGCCCTTGGTCTGGCCTCGGGCGCTGTCGCCACGTTCGCCGTCGTCACCGCTCTGCTCATCGTCTCCTTCGTCCACAATGTGTTTGGGGAAATGGCTCCCAAGAACGCCACCATCGCCGCTCCGGAGAAGGCGGCCCTCCTGCTTGGTCCACCGTTTCGGGGATACGTGACGGTCTTGCGTCCGATCATCGCCGCTCTGTCATGGACGGCGTCGTCGGTCCTGCGACTCTTCGGAGTGAAAGCGCGCCAGACGGTGGAGACAACGCACTCAGCGGAAGACATCGCCGTGTTGGTGAGCACCATCGGCTCGGGCGGGATAATCGATCCGGGATCCTCGCGATTGCTCAGCTCGGCTCTGCGCTTCCAGGAGACGGTTGTGTCCGAGGTGATGGTCCCAAGGCCCGATCTGGTCGCCAAGCCGGTGCGGGACCACCCGAGCTCGTTCGAGCGGGCCGTGATCGAGACCGGCCACTCGCGCATACCGGTCTTTGGGGAGAACCTCGACGACATAAAGGGATTCGTCCACGCCAAGGATCTTCTCGCCGTGCCGGCCGAGGATCGGGATCTGCCCATCGACCTCGGGTTGGTGAGGAAGGTCCCGGTGGTCCCGGAATCCACGCCGATCTCCCCGGTGATGGAGATGATGCGCTCGGGGGGCGTTCACATGGCCGTGGCCATCGACGAGCACGGGTCTGTATCGGGCCTGGTGACCCTGGAGGACATCGCCGAGGAGTTGGTCGGGGAAATTCGGGATGAACACGACATTCGAGAGGTCATGGAGATTCGGCCTGCTGGGCGCGACCGATATCTAGTCGCCGGCCAGGCCCGGGTCGATCGCCTCGGGCTCATCGGGCTCGAGTTGGAGCAGGGCGAATACGAGACTGTCGGTGGCTACATCATGGATCGGCTTGGGCGGATACCCCGCCGGGGAGACTCGGTCGCCGGAGACGGTTTCCTGATGACGGTGCGCCGCATGGACGGCCGTCGAGTGCGGGAAGTCGAGTTGCGCACGCTCTCAGCGCCGTGACCAGCAGGCAAAGAGCACTCCCTGTGGACTGCTGCCAGAGAGAGCCGAGCGCTACCCGCTACTCCACGAACCCGTTTTCGGACAGCCACTCGGCTGCAACGGCGGCCGGGGTCTGGGCTTCCAATTCCACCCGCCCGTTCAGATCGAGGAGCGCCTCGGTGGTGATCTTGGCGGAGATCGAGTTGATCAGCTCCACAAAGCCGTCGCCGTAGGCCGAGATGATGGCGGTGTCGACGACGGGGACCACGTTCTCGGGGGCAATGATGGCTTCGGTGCCTTCGAGCGCGACGAAGCCCTTGACCGCAATGACCGGCTGTGTTGAGAAGAGGAGCGCAAGCTGGATCTCGCCGCTCTCCAGGGCGGCCACCCGAGCGGCGCCCTCTTGGATCGCCTCGAACTTCAGGCCACTGAGGCCGTAGTTGCTGACCAGTCCGGCGTAGCACGTATCGCGGTTCTCACACTCCGGCGGGCCACCGAGAGTGAGGTCGTCAATGTCGACGAGGTCCAAGACCGAGGAGACAGCATTGGCGGCGGCGAAGTCGGCTGTGACGACGAACACGTTCTTGTCCTGGCCGGGAGCCGGTTCCAACACCGTCACGCCCATCGGCTCGAAAAGCTCGGCGAGCTTGACCACCGCGTCCTGGGTGTTGTTGGGCGCCTCGCCTCCGAACCCGACCACGATCGATGAGCCGAGATACTCGGGGATGAGGCTTATCGAGCCCGATTCGATTTCGCCAAAGATCAGCTCTCGTGATCCGAGATTGAGGCTGCGCTCGACCGGGTACCCGTTGGCCTCTAGCGCCTGGGCGTATATCTCGGCGAGGATGACCGATTCGCTGAAGTTGAACGAAGCCACGTTGACCGTCGGTCCTTCGAGTGTTTCCGAGTCTCCACCCGGCCCTGTGCCGCATGCCGCCACAACGAGGGCAAGTGCCAGCAGGACCGCCCCGAAGGCGCGGTTGCGGAGTGGTTTCCGCATGGGTCTGTCCTTTCATACAGTTCCGATTCAGCCGCGTCCACAGGGCACGGCAGGATTTTCAACCAGGTCGTTTTAGACCATCTTCCCGACTATCAGGAAATGTGAGCCGAGGCCCGGACCTCGACATCGGCTAGCCGAAGCACGCCCGCAGGAAGCATCCACCTCTCCAGCCTGGTGAAGATCCAATCGACTGTGAGGGTCAGTCCGGCGATGAGGACCGCTCCTGAGAACACCTCGACCGATCCTGGCGCTCCCTGAGCAAACCCACGAACCACGTACTGACCGAGCCCTCCACCCGATGACAGCACCGCAGCGAGGGGGACAGTCGCCAAGACCTGGATCAGCGAGATCCTCACTCCGGCAAGGATCAGAGGGGCACCCACCGGAACCTCGACCCGCCAGAGGATCTCGGACTCGGTCATACCCATACCCCGAGCCGCTTCGACGGTCTCGGCGTCGATGGTGACCATCGAGGTGTAGGCGTTGGTGAACATCGGTGGGATGGCAAGAGCGACCAACGCGACAACGGCAGGCCAGAAGCGGAGGCTCACGCCGGCGCGCAGGAAGAACAGCCCGGCGAGGACCAGCAGCCCGAAGGAGGGGACGGCACGGCCGAGGTTGACGACTGCACTCGTAGAGAACTCGCCGATGCGACGATGACCCAGCCACACTGCCACCGGGATGGTCGCGACCAGCGAGATCGCCATCGGCACGGCCGCCAGCGCCAGGTGCTCTCCCACCCTGACCACGACTCCACCGTCGCCCAACCAGCGACCTTGCTCCCCGAACCAGGCCAGGACCTCACCCAGGAACTCGATCATGCCGTGGATCCGTTGCGACTCCAGGGCGTGACCAGCCTCCCGACGAACAGGAGCGCCACGTCGAGTACGGCTGCGAGCAGCACCGACAACCCGACGCCGACAACTATCTCGGTTGGAAAGACGATTGACTTGCGCAGTCCGTTCAAGATGAAGAACCCCAGGCCACCAAGGCCAAGAAGCGACGTAACGGTCACAAGTCCCACCACGGTGACGGTGGCGATCCTCAGCCCGGCGACTATGACCGGCATCGCCAAGGGGATCTGAACCTTCCTCATGATCTGGGAGGAGCTGTAGCCCATTCCCGCCGCCGCCTCGACGACGTCGGGGGAGACACCACTGATCCCGGTCACGATGTTCCGCACCAGGATCAGCAGCGTGTAGGAAATGAGGGCCACCTCGGCAGTGAGGAAACGGCCATGAGCGGTGCCGATGCCAAAGATCGGGGCCACGAACGCGAACACGGCCAAGGACGGGATGGTGTAGAGAAGGCCCGAGATCGATGAGATGCTCTGATAGGAGCTCGGCCAACGAATTGCTGCCGCGGACAGCAGGGCCGCCAGGACTAGTCCACCGCCCACGGCCACACCGGTGAGAGACAGGTGCTCGATCGCCTGCTCGGAGATCTCTCCTGTGTTGCGGGCGATCCATCCCCAGTCGACCAGCGGAAGCTGCTGTGCGAGGAGTGTCATTGGGTGATCTCGCGGGCGATCGACTCCAGATCGAGCATCCCCAGGTACCTGCCCTCGTCGACAACGACGGCGACCCGGGCCCGACTGGTCACGACCGCGTCGAGGGCCTCTCGAAGGGAAGAGTCAGGTCGCAGTGTCACCAGGAACGGCTTCGGTTCCGCGCTGGCGAGCCCGTTCGATCCGAGCTCGGAGCCATGGGCCCATCCAAGAAGGCGGTCGCCGTCGATCAGACCGACCCAGTCGACTCGATGAGCCTGCATCACCGACCGGGCCTCCTCCACGGTCGAGGTCACGTCCACGACAGGCCCGGGTGTCATCTCGACTCGTGAGACTGGCCGAAGGGCGAGCCGCTTGAGGCCGCGTTCGCCCCCGAGGAAGGCTTCCACGAAACCCGACGCAGGATCGGCCAAGACCGCTTCTGGAGCGTCGAACTGCTCCAGGCGGCCGCCAATGTCGAGCACCGCCACCTTCGATCCCAGGAAGACAGCCTCATCTATGTCGTGCGTCACCAACACGACCGTCTTGGCCAGATCTTGTTGAAGCTCCCGGAATTCCTCTTGGAGCCTGCTCCTCACGATCGGATCAACCGCACCAAACGGCTCGTCCATCAGCAGGACAGGAGGGTCGGCCGCCAGAGCCCGAGCAACACCCACACGCTGTTGCTGGCCGCCCGAGAGCTCACCGGGGTATCTGGAGAGGAGATCACCGTCGAGGCCAACGATGCCGATCAGCTCATCGACACGGTCCGCGATCCGGCTTCGGTCCCATCCGAGAAGCGAGGGAACCGTGGCGATGTTGTCGCTGATCGTCCGATGCGGGAACAGCCCAACCTGTTGGATGACGTATCCGATCGACCTGCGCAGCGCGTTGGCATCGACCGCCCTGATGTCGCGGCCCTGGACCTCGATGAGTCCCGAAGTCGGTTCAACGAGGCGGTTGATCATCTTCAGGATCGTGGTCTTTCCGCAGCCTGACGGTCCCACCAGGGTGACGAACTCCCCTTCGGCGACATCCATGCTCAGGCTCTCCACGGCCGGTGTCAGAGCACCCGGGAATGACTTGGTCACGTCGATCAGGCGGATCATCGGTGTCACGCTCACGCGGCCTCCTCTTCTGACTGGAGCTCAGCCGACCTGATGGAGAAAACTAAGCAGCTCTTCCAGATATCGCGTGGGGTCGGTGGCGTAGGCATCGAGATGGCCTGCGTCGGAGACCTGGTTCACCTCGACGAGATCAGGGCGAGCCATCAAGAGCGACAAGCTCTGGTCGATGGGGACCACCTCGTCTTCGACACCGTGCCGGATCAAGACAGGCACCCGCAGACTGGCTTTGGCGCGTTGGATGTAGTCGAGTTGGCGCCAGTTGACGTCAAGACGCACAGAGGTGAGGAAGTTTGCTGCCCATGCGACCGAGCCTGGTGTCGAAATCGGCAAGCCCGGCAGGTTTCGCTGGGTGGCTATGTGGCGCAGGCTGTCGGCCACATCGAGGTTTGGGCTGTCGAGGACAAGACCCTTGATGACTTCGAGATCGCTCCTGTAGGCGAAGGAAAGAACATGGGCCGCGCCGTCACCGAACCCGCTGAGCACCACCCCGGAGGCACCGTTGTTGACCGCGAAGGCGACCGCTGCATCGACGTCCTCCCATTCCGTCTGCCCGTACTGGTGGTATCCGGATGGATCGGTTGGCTGGCCATCGTCGTTCCTGTAGGTGATCGCCAGCTGGGGATATCCGGCGTCTTGTATTCGCTCGAACAGATGCTCGAACTGACCTGGCCCGGTGTTGATGGCGTGAACATGGATGACCCAGACCTGGCGTACCGAGGACAGGAACCAAGCGTCGTAGTCCCCGAGCGGAGCCTCGTATGTCACCTCCGACAGGCGAAAGGGCCCATCTGGAACGGCAATCGGTGCCGGCTCTGGCGCGAATCTCTCCTCGATCAGCTGCGACGACAGGAACCATCCGCCCGCCAGGTGGAGAACGGTGGCGAGGCCGACCACGCTCCAGACCAGAGCCTTGAACACCCTCTTGACTGTTAGAGCCTCTCTCTCGGCGCCCGTCACGGTGTGGGCAACAGTAGGCCGCCGACCAGGTGCTCTTCGTCATCGGTGACCGGGATCGGGTCGGGTCCGAAGGTTGGCTCCAACTCACGCGCCTCGGAGAGAGTCCCGTCGACCCGAACGGAAACCGCTTCTTCCATCACGGTGCCTACCGGCGCCTCTCCGGCGCTGAGCAGCTTCTCTCTGCGAACCAGGCCCACCAGCCTGCCCTGGTCGGCCACCGCCAGTGTCTGCTCTTCGTGGAACCGGAGTGTGTCATCGGCATGACGCAGCGGTGCGACGTACACAGGGTCTCCCATGAACCTGAACACCCGATCGGGAGCAGTCCGGACGATCACCGAACCTGCCTGAGCCGTCCGTCGGAGACGGGCGCCGGGTCCGAGCCTCGAGCGCTGGAGCCAGGAGCCGCCCGGCGCTCCGATGACCAGTAGCGCCCCCGGCTCGAGCCCATCGACGAGGTCACCGATCCCCTCGACCTCGACCACCCTCCCGGCGAGATCGGGAAGCGCCTCCCGGATCGACTCGATGAGCATCTCGGCATCGGGGCCGCCGTCGGGGCTGGAAGCAGAGATCATCTCCGCGGGGACACCCAGGGCATCGCCCAACATCGAAGCCGTCTCGGCGGCCAGGAGAGAGTGAGGTCCTCCGCCGACCGTGGCGACCACCTTGGTCACCTTGTCGGGTTCGAAGTCAACCGGCACGGCAACACTGACCAGATCGAAGTTGCCCGGAATCTTTCTCGAAACGAGAATTCGGGCCCGCTGGTCGATACAGCCGGCCGCCAGGTCGCCGGTGAGACGGCTCGAATCTTCGCCGCCGAGGAGAGACGCCAACACCGCGCATCCCTTGCCCCTCGTCCAGACGACCCGGCCCGGGCCCTTGTCATGCGATCGGCCGCTCATTGAACGGATGTCAGCCTGGTGCTAGCCCGCTGCGACGCTGCGTCCCGATACACGGGGCACACGATACGTCTTGTGTGCGATGGCGTCATCCCATTCGCACCCCGGCCCGCCGGTGTGACAGGATTCTCCGATGGAATTCAACGAAGTGCTCTCCAAGCGGCGCATGGTCCGCAACTACAGCGACACGGCGGTCGACGACGACGCCCTGGACCGCATCGCCGATGCTGCCTTCCGGGCCCCCTCCGCCGGGAACAGCCAGGCCCTGGGGGTCGTAATCGTGACCGACGAGCCCAAGAGAAGGGCTATCGCGGCGCTCGCCGACGAACCGGCCTACGTCGCAGCCGGCTTTGACCCCTGGATCTCCAAGGCACCTGCGCACATCGTCATCTCCGTCAGCGAGAAGACCTATCACGACCGCTACCGGGAGCCAGACAAGCTCGGCCCGGAAGGGGAGATCGACTGGCCGATCCCGTACTGGTGGATCGATGCCGGGGCGGCAATGATGGCGGTGCTTCTAGCAACGGTGGACGCAGGCCTAGCCGCCGGGTTCTTGGGGGTTCACTCGGTGCCGGATCTGGGCGTTCTACTCGACCTCCCAGACGATCATGTTCCCATCGGAGTCATCACCATTGGCCATCCCGCTCCCGACAAGCGATCGGGGAGCCTGGATCGTCCGAACCGTGCCAGGGACACGGTGGTCCACAGGGGCTCCTGGGGGCATCGGACACCGGGTACGGGATGAGCTTCGACATCTCATCCCCATCCAACGAGCGGGTCAAGAGGCTCAAGCGTCTCCGCTCTCGGAGGCACAGGGATGCAGAGGGGATGTTCGCAGTTGAGGGTGAGAGGCTGATCTCCCGGGCAATCTCCGCCGGTTTGGCTCCCGTCGAGGCGTACACGGACCGAAGTGTCGACATCGACTTCGGCATCGATCCGTTCACGGTGGAGCCGGTTGCCCTCGACCACGCCTCCTATCGTGAACACTCCGAAGGCGCCATCGCCGTCTTCGAGCAGTTCCCAACCGCGCTCGGCGGAATAGACGTCGGCGCGGAGTCGCTGATCCTTGCTGCCGAAGCGATCGAGAAGCCGGGAAACCTCGGAGCCATGTTGAGGATCGCCGATGCCATCGGCGCCGATGGATTCGTCAGCGTCTCGGGAACGACCGACTTGTTCAACCCGAACACGATCAGGGCCTCGACAGGGGCGGTCTTCACAGTCCCACTCGCTTGCTGCGAGCTGGACGACTTCTCTGAGTGGCTGGCATCGACCGGCACCAGGCTGTCCGCCGCTACTCCAGACGCACCTACTTCCCTATGGGACGCCGACCTCTCCGGGAGGCTCGCCCTCATCGTCGGAGCCGAGGATGCCGGGCTCTCCGAACGGCTCACCGAACTTGCCCAGGACACCTTCTCCATCCCGATGGCAGGAGTCGCAGACTCCCTGAACGCCTCGGTGTCCCTGGCCATCGCAGCATTCGAGGCAGTCAGAAGACGCAGATGATTGACATCGAACACATGTTCGCCGTAGTCTCGAAAGGCCGTGGCCTTTCAACCTACGCTCCAAGAGCTGTCGACCCCCCTCATCGACGTCACGTTCTGTGTGCTCGACCTGGAGACCACCGGTGTTTCACCGACGAATTGCGCGATCACCGAGATCGGGGCGGTCAAGTACCGGGGCGGGGAGCTCCTGGGTAGCTTCCAGACCCTGGTCGACCCCGGTTCCGAGATCCCCCCATCGATCACCCTGCTCACCGGAATCACACACGCGATGGTCATCGACGCACCGACCGTCGCTCAGGTGTTGCCAACCTTCCTGGAGTTCATCGGTGACTCGGTGATCGTCGGCCACAACATCAGGTTCGACCTCTCCTTTCTCAATGCCGCGGCCACTCGCAACGGCTACGAACGTCTGTCCAACAAGTCGTCCGACACGGCGGCTCTCTCCCGGAGGCTGGTCCATGGAGAGGTCAGAAACCTGCAATTGAGCTCACTGGCAGCTCACTTTCGGAGCCCGATCAGCCCCAACCATCGCGCCCTGGCAGATGCCAAGGCGACGGCCCACGTCTTCCACTCCCTGCTCGAGCGGGCCGGTTCGTTGGGGGTGACCAACCTGGACGATCTGCTTCAGCTCCCGACAGCCAAAGGGTCACCCCACTACGGGAAGATCTCACTCGCCGAGCATCTGCCCCGTTCGCCCGGCGTCTATGTCTTTCGTGACCGCTCCGGGACTCCTATCTACATCGGCAAGGCATCCGATCTGAGAAGCCGGGTCCGTCAGTACTTCTACGGGGACCGTCGCAGGTCGATCCGAAGCTTGATGAGCGAGCTGGCGACCATCGACCATCAGGTGTGCGACACGCTCCTCGAGGCGGAAGTCACGGAGCTGCGGCTGATCCATGCCCACCGCCCCCGCTACAACCGGAGGTCCCGACCTCCGAAGAACTCGCACTTCGTCAAGCTGACCAAGGAGCGGTTTCCACGGCTCTCGGTTGTCCGCAAGATCCGGGATGACGGTCTCGCCTATCTGGGGCCATTCCGCTCGAAGAAGTCTGCCGATCTCGTGGTCATGGCCATCTGGGATGCGCTGCCCATTCGGCGGTGCCGGGGGCGTCCTGGCGCCCGCTCAGCCAGATGTGCCCCGGCCCAAATAGGTGTGGCGAGCTGTCCCTGCGACGGCACACTCGACGAGTCTGAGTACGCCCGCGTGGTGACCCGCCTTCTCGACGGAATAGCGACATGCCCGGCCTTGCTCCTCGAACCTGTCGAGGAGAAGATGCATGCGTTGGCCAGAGAGCAGCGATACGAGGAGGCTGGTTGGGCACGGAGCCGCCACGACGCTCTTGCATCGACACTCGAGCTCCGGCACGTGTGGCAAAGTCTCAACACCGCAGGTCTCATCCAGGTTGAGACTGTTGACGGAGCGAGGCTGTCGATCGACCAAGGAGTGCTCGGCGGCAGCTTCGAATTCGGAGCCCTGAACGCCGGCCTGGAACGGGGCGGCCAAGCTCAACCGCACTCAGAGGTGCCGCCGAGTGTCGAGGCGGCTGAGGAGGCCCGGGTGATCTGGAGGTTCCTCACCTCGGCGCCGCTTCGGCTCATCGACTGTGACAACGGGATCGCGTTGCCGGCCAGCCGTGCCGTGCGGCTCCGCCCAACGGCGGCATAAGTCGGCGACCAGCTCCGTTGACCATCACATGCACTCCAGTCCCGGCCCCAGGACGTCGTCGCGACGCCCATTGGCAGGTGGGGCGGTCCTGGTCCTGGTCCTGGCGGCATGTGGGGCAGGTGCCACCCCGCCACCTGGCGATGGCTCCCACGCCATTCTCACGCCCACGACGGCAGCTGGATTCGAGGTGTACCTCGCCGCCTTGGATCAACCGGCCGTTGTCAACGTCTGGGCTTCGTGGTGTCTGCCCTGCCGCGCCGAAGCTCCCCTGTTCAACGTCGCCCACGAGACCTATGGGGACAAGATCGCTTTCATCGGTGTCGATGTGGCCGACACCCGGCCGGCCGCCCTCGCCTTTCTCGACGAGTTTGGCCTCGAATTCGACCACTTCTTCGACAAGGACCGCGCAATCCCCAACAGATACGGCGGGATCGGGACGCCCATCACCTTCTTCTTCGCACCCGGGGGCGTGTTGGTCTTCACCCACAACGGGATCATCGATGACCGCACGCTGGCGATGAACATCGACGAGCTGCTCCACTCGAGCGGCTAGTCCTCCGTTGTGGAATTCACACTCCTCTGGGCCGCGCTCACAGCTGTTGCTTTCATCTGGCTGGGCACCAAGCTGTGGGGAGAAGGACTGCCGACGCGGCCGGTGGAGACCCTGACCGGTGCAGCCACCATCGGCCTGCTGTCTGGAAGGCTCGCTGCAATGGCTTCCCAGGGGATCAACCCGGCCACCAATCCTGGCGACATCATCCTCGTTCGGGGCGGCGTCGACAGCGGTTTCGCGGCTGTGGGGGCGCTAGCGACGATCGCCTGGACCTACCGCGGAGAGCTACCGAGACTCGATGCTCTAGCCCCGGCCGCGCTCATGGGCCTCGCCGGTTGGCATGTCGGATGCCTTTGGCGTGGCGCCTGCCTGGGGACGTCCTCGGATGTGCCTTGGGCGATGGCCCGGAGTTTCGGCGAAGTGGCGCGACACCCCGTGGAGATCTACGCCGCGGTCGCCCTGGTCGGTTTGGCCTACCTGATTGCCCGGTTGCCCCTGCGGCTCTTCGTGAGAACCGGCGCGGCGATTGCAGCAGCCGGTCTGGTCAGACTGACAACCGCACCCCTGCGCCTGTCGATCATCGGCCAGCCCATCGGGTGGTACATCGCGGCGATAGTGGCCGGGATCGTCCTGGCTGCAGCCGGCCCGGCCGTGGGTCGCCGCAGAGGAGCCGAACCGACTTGAGTGACGACGGATAGACGGGGAGACTCCTGGGCCGTGAACAGAATCGTCGCTTTGGAACGAGCTTCGGTCTCCCTGGGAGGCCGTCGAGTTCTCACCGAACTGAGCTTGGCACTGACCGCAGGGGAGATAGGCGGAGTGTCCGGGGCAAACGGCTCGGGAAAGACGACTCTGATACGCACGCTGGCCACACTCGTCAGAGTCGACGGCGGTTCGGGGACGCTTCTGGGCGTCGACATCACCGGCGACGCGATCTACGACGTGCGGAACCGGATCGGCCTCATCGGTCACATTCCAAGCGTGATCGCCGAGCTGACACTTCAAGAAAACGTCGAACATTCAGCTCGACTCATAGGCATCGGTACCGACCGGGCCGCCCGCCTCCTCGACGTCGTGGGCCTTGGCTCGGTTCGATCGACCCCGGCCTCAAAGAGCTCGTTCGGCATGAAGCGAAGGGCTGAGGTGGCCGGGGTCCTACTTCGACGGCCCAGACTGCTCCTTCTCGACGAGGCCATGTCCGGGCTCGATACGGAAGCCAGCGGCCTCATCGACGCTTTGATCGAGCGGACCACAGGCGACGGAGGCGCCGTCCTCATGGTCTCTCACGACCCCAGCCATCTCAGCCCACGCGCCCATACGGGGTACCGGCTCCTCGACGGAGCTCTGGCACCAGCATGAGCCTCTGGTCGCAATCGGTCGAGATAGCCCGGGCGGACATCAAGGTCGAGCGGCGACTGGGCGAGACCATCAGGGTCATCCTCCCGTTTGCGGTGGTCGCTCTGATCGTGTTCCCGATCGCATCGCTCTCTCAGCTGACCCTGGTCGAGGAAGCAGGGCTAGCCGTCTTCTGGGCACTCGGCGTCCTGTTTGGAATGCAGATCGCTCTTCGCCACTCGGCCCAGGACAGCCCACAGCGAAGGGATCTGTACGCGCTCCTCGGCGTTGATCCCGCAGCACGGTTCATAGGCAGGACCCTTTCGGGAGGGTTGCTCATGATCGGCTTTTTGATCGCCCTCTTCGTGGCGATGGTCTGGCTCTACGGGCCCGAGCTTCCGAAAGGAGGGTGGGCTACCGCGATTGGGGCTTCTGTTCTCGTGGCGATCGGGCTCACCGAGCTCGGAACCCTTGCCGGCGAAGTGACCGCCGGTCTGAGAAACCAGACCGCGCTGGCGTCTCTGATCGTTGCTCCACTGGCGCTGCCGCTGATCATCGCTGCGTCACAGTCGCTGGCGGCGCTAGCCCGGCACACAAGTATCCTGCCTTGGATATTGCTGTTGATCGCCACCGACCTCGCCCTCGCAGTGGCCGGCGTCGGGCTGGCGAGACCACTTGAGGAAGCATCTCGATGACCAAAGTGCAGGCCATGTTGGGAACGGCGGCCTTGGCCGTCGGCGTGGGCCTTTGGTTCGCTCTCACCGCCCCTCCCGATGCGCTCCAGGGCGAGTACAGCCGGATAATCAACGTTCACGTCCCATCCCTCTGGCTCGCCTTCCTGGCCTTCATCGTCACCGCATTCGGGTCTGCCTTGTGGCTGCTCCGCAAGACGGATCGTTGGGATCGCTTGGCCGCGTCCTCAGCGGAGCTCGGCGTGCTCTTCACGGGGGTTGGCATCCTTGCCGGAATGGTCTGGGGAGACGCTGTTTGGGGCCGTGCGTGGGACTGGGGAGACCCCCGGTTGGCTACCACGGCCATGATGTTCTTCGTCTACATCGGATACCTGGCGCTGCGGGGGTCGGTTGACGACCCGACCGTCAAGGCGAGACGGTCGGCGATCCTCGGCGTCATCGCGGTGATCCAGGTCCCCCTGGTCTACTTCTCGGTCAACCTGTGGAGGACGCTTCACCAGACACAGTCGATTCGACCTGACGGCTCAACCATGCCGTCGGAGATGCTCACGGCGATGTTCGTCAATGTCGCTGCATTCACGCTCCTGTACATCGCCCTGATGGCGGCCCGGATGGACGTGGCGAAGGCTGAGAGCAGAGCCGGCAAGTCCGTGCCGGTCGATGCTGTCGCTGCTCCCAAGCTGAGGGAGATCAAGGATGTCTGAAACAGTCGCCGTTGTCCTCACCTTCGTGCTCTCCTACGGGGCCATCGTCCTGTATGCCGTCTACCTGCACAGGCGACGGCGACGGACTGATAGCTGATGGTGGCGCATCGCCGCTTCGTACTTCTCGGCATAGGAGGGGTGATCGCTCTTGTGGTCGCGGTGACTGTCATCAGCCTCAACGACAACCTCACCTACTACCTCTATCCCACGGAGGCCTACGAGCAAAGGGCGCAATTTCCCGACGGCGAGCGGTTCAAGCTCGCCGGGTTGGTCGAGTCGGACACAATCGTCGAGTCGGAAGGGCGCATGACCTTCGACGTCACAGACGGAGGGGCGACGGTCCCGGTGATTCTCACCGGGTCTCCGCCCACCCTCTTTGGTGAGGACGTTCCGGTCGTGCTGGAGGGCGCATGGAACGAGTCGGTGTTCGAGGCCGACAACGCGCTGATCCGACACGACGAGAACTACAAGATCCCCGAAGAGGGCAACTACCCCGGCGACTGATGCTCGCACTACTTGGATCAGCCGGCCTGCTAGCCGCATTCGCCGGCGCGGCGCTGCTCACGCGGAACGCCACCCAATCGGCTCGCTCCGACGTGCCCGGGGATCTGGTCGGATCGACCCGTCTGCTGCTCTGGGGCTCGATGGTCGCCATGGCAGCGATGCAGTTGGCGTTGCTGACCGACGACTTTTCGATCGCCTACACCGCCAATAACCATGCCCGGGCCACGCCCTTCCCTTTCAACGTCGCAACAGCCTGGGCCGCTCTGGAGGGATCGATACTTCTGTGGGGACTGGTACTCGCCGTCTTCACATGGTTCGTGGTGCGGGCCTGGGTCAGCAAGCCCGACAAACTCGGCTCCGCCGCAGTGGCCGTAATGGGATTGGTGGCGATCTTCTTCTTCGGGCTTATGCTCACCGTCGCCAATCCATTCGAAGTCTGCACAGAGGCGCTCGAACGATCGTGTCGGACTTCCAGCCCCTGGCCCTGGGCGACTGCAGATGCTCCCCTGGACGGGGCCGGGCCCAACCCTCTGCTCCAGAACCACTTGATGATGGCCATCCACCCGCCGATGCTCTACCTCGGCTACGTGGGGCTGACCGTGCCCTTTGCACACGCCATTGGGGCACTTGCCACGGGAGCCGGTGGTGCGGAATGGCTGGTCCGCTCGCATCGTTCCACGGTGGTCGCCTGGTCGTTTCTCACACTCGGGATAGTCCTCGGAGGTTGGTGGGCCTACGAAGTCCTCTCGTGGGGGGGATACTGGGCCTGGGACCCGGTGGAAAACGCATCCCTGATGCCATGGCTGGTCGCCACCGCTTTCCTGCATTCGGGAATCGTCCAGAAGAGACGCGGGATGCTTCAGGCCTGGAACTTCGTCTTGGTGATCAGCGCATTCGCCTTGACGATCCTCGGCACGTTCTTGACCCGGTCGGGCACGATCAACTCGGTTCACTCCTTTACCCAGTCGGCCATCGGGCCCGCCCTGCTCGGGTTCTTGGTTCTAGTGCTGGTGGGCTCGTTCACCCTCTTCGCCAGCAGGTCCCATACAGTGGGCACCTCGGTCCGTCTGGACTCCTTGGTCTCGAGGGAAGGCACCTTCCTGGCCAACAACCTGCTTCTCGCCGTGTACGCCTTCGTCGTGCTCGTGGGTACCACCTATCCCCTGCTGCTCGAGGCGTTCACCGGGACCCAGGTCGGAGTGGGTGAGCCATTCTTCAACCGGATCGCTGTCCCCCTCTCCTTTGCTCTCCTGCTGGCGATGGGCATCGGCCCGGTGACTCCATGGGGATCGTCGAGAGGCGAGATCATCTGGAAGAGAGCACGAATGCCTGCAGTCGTCGCACTGACGGTCGGTCTGGCAACGGCGCTTGCCGTGACCCGAAATGGATGGGTCGTCTTGGCCGTGACGATGGGCGTGTTTGTGGTCGGCTCGACGACCGGCCTGCTTGTCGAGCAGGCCGGGAGGCGTCGTCAGGCCAAGGGCCTATCTGCGCGGGCTTCCTTCGCCGGCGTGCTCAGAGGAGACCCTGCGTTCTGGGCCGGGCAGTTGAGCCACCTCGGGATTGTTCTGGTCGCCATTGGCATAGCTTTCGCCGCCAACCTCGGCACCCATCTCGAGCGAACACTGGTCCCAGGCGAAACCGCGGACTTCGCCGGGTTCGAGATCACCTATGAGTCGCCTTTTCAAGTTGTGGAGCCGTCGAAGACCACCCGGGGCGTCCGGGTAAGCGTCGTCAAGGAGAGCCGGCTGCTGGGGACCATGGAGCCGCGCGCCAACTACTTCGGCCAAAGCGCCGCCGGCGTCAGCACTCCCGACGTCCTCTCGTCGCCTTCCGGCGACCTGTACATCACGCTGGTCAGCCTCGACTCGAACTCCGCCACCCTGGCCTTCGACACCTCCCCGATGATCTGGCTCCTCTGGTTGGGTGGCCTGACGACCGCAGCAGGCGGCTTCTGGTCGGTGGCCGTGCGACGGGAGGATGCCAGGAGACGACAGGCCGCCGATGTCTGAGAAGCTCCGCAATCGGCTTTTCATCGGCACGGTCGCAGTCCTGGGCTCCGTGCTGCTTGCCCTGGTTCTGTCTACTCCGACCCGTGAGGATCGGGTCGAGTATCTGGGTTCGAGGATCAAGTGCCCTGTCTGTCAGGGAGAGTCAATCGCAAACTCGCCTTCGCAGATGGCGCGGGACATGATGTCTCTCGTTGAGGAGCGAGTCGAAGCCGGAGCCAGCAACGACGCCATCATCTCCGAGATACTGGGCTCCTACAGCGGTGCCGTGCTCCTCGACCCGCCCCCCTCCGGATCGACGTTGGCCCTGTGGCTCGCCCCGGTCGTGGCGCTCATCATCGGAGGCGTCGTCATCGCCAATTGGCGCCGCAGAACAGTGCAGCAAGCCGCGGACCCTCCGCCGACGCGAGGGCGGGTCGTCGCAGGAGGGATCATCCTCGGCGCGGCATTCGCCGCCGTGATCGTCATTGCCGGCTCATCGCTCCAGGAGCGGGATGGCCCCGCAACCGGGGTGGCCGACCTCGGCCTGCCCGACCTCTCCGAGGTCTCCAACGAAACGATGGAGGCTGTGATTGCGGCCAACCTCGACAATCCGCAGATCGACCAGATGCGGCTTGCGCTCGCCGGCAGGTACGCAGAAGGCAACGACTACGGCTCGGCGATCATGCACTACCTCGCCGTGGCCGAGTCCGAGGTCGCCACGGACGCGCAGGCCGTGACAGCACTTGTGCAGATGGGGCGTCTGGTATGGGACGGCAACGGCGAGGCCGAGGTGGCAGTCTCACTGTTCGATCGGGCGATCGCCATCGATCCAGGCTCGTGGCCGGCCCACTACAACCGCGCCATAGTGCACTGGTGCGGCATGAACGACCTCGAAACCGCAGTCCAAGACTTGGCCTCGGTTCTTGCCCTGAACACACCTGACGACATTGCGGCGTCGGCGAAAGAGGACATCGAGTTGATCGAGAGTGGGGAAGCCTGCACATGAAGGGGCGTTCCCTCCGGTGGGCGGCCTATCTGATCGCTCTGGCAACAGTCGGGCTCGCCGTGGCCCTCGCATCACGCTTCGGCACCGATCCCGGGATGATCCAATCTCCCCTCATCGGCCAGGAGGCTCCCGGCTTCGCCCTGGAGACCCTGGCCGGGGACGGCGTCATCAGCCTCGAGGAGTTCCGCGGCGACATCGTCGTGGTGAACTTCTTCGCTTCATGGTGTCTGGAGTGCCGCCGCGAGCATGATGACTTCATCGCAGCGGCCAACGCTTTCTCCGGAGAGGATGTGCAGTTCATCCAGATCACCTATCTGGAGGATTCGGAGATCGCCCTCTCCTACCTGGATGTGGCCGGAACGAGCCCAGAGATCGCCTACCTCGCCGACTTCCAGAGCAGGACTGCCATCGCCTACGGCGTATTCGGCATACCCGAAACGTTCTTCGTCGATGAAAACGGTGTCGTCGTGGGCAAGATCATCGGGGAGACCGATGCGGTGAGGTTGGGAGCCACCATCGACGCGATGAAGCGTGGCGAGACTCCGGGTCAGCTGATCACCGGGGACACCCAGTCTCAGCCCGACAGCTAGTCGCCCGCCGAGCAGCAGTGGGGGAGAACACGCTTCTAGTCGTTGAACACCTCGACGGTGACCTCCTCGAAGCTGACGGTGTCGAGAGCGGCCGACCCGGTGCCGAGCAGGAACACGTCAAAGAACCCCACTAGATAGTTGTCGATTATCGGAAGCACCCGGCCTGCCGCTATCGGGCCTTTCAACCCGAGCTGGGAAGCAATGGGAGAGAAGAGCGGGGTCGCGACGAAGTCGTTGTGATCGGCGCCGGAGATGCCCACGACATACGCGCGAGCCGTGCTGCGCCCTGCGATCCCCATGACCAAGGCATCATTGTCGGTCCCCTGCCATGACTCGGATCGCATGAACAGCGACGGCGCCGTGGCGCTGACCTTGATCACGTCGTCAGACAGTGGTTCCACCCAGGCGTCCATTCCGAGTACGGCGTCGCACCGCTCATCGAGAAGGCAAACCTGGACCACGGCCCCGCCTCCCGCGGAGTGTCCATACAGGCCGAGCCGGGTCAAGTCGACCGTGTCGGCAATTCGGGCGAAGGCCCCTGAGGCTCCGGCATCCAAGGCGTCGAGAACCGTCACGATGTCGCCCGCGTACAGCCCCACGAGGCTCGATGCGGCTTCCGCGTACGCCTCCTCCCCGACCACTTCCGCGTCTGGTAGCGCCGCCGGGTCGTAGGCAATGACCTCCCCGCTTCGGAATCGGGTGGCGACCGCACCGAACGTGTGGTCAGGAGCGATCACCACATACCCGTTCGACGCCAACGCCTCGATCTGATTGATCGCTACCGACCTGAAGCCCCTCCAGCCGTGGCTGTAGACGACCACTGGAAACTGGCCCGAAGCAGGCACCGTCCCGTCAGTCGCATGCGAGAGCGAGTAGCGCGTGTGGTCGAGGAACCATGATGGGAATCCAAGAGATCTGGACAACTCCGGGACGACCACCTCCCAGTCGCTGGTCCACGGCAAACGCTCACTGTCGATGCCGGCCTCCGCCGGATACCAGACCTGCACTTTGAGCTTGCGTGGGGCTTGGGGACTCTCCCCGAACCCGGCGACACGGTCGAAGTCGACCAACTCCACCTCGAAGGTGCCTATCCCGTGTGGCCCGGACGGAGGTGGCAACGTCGGGACCGGCATGACCGCGGGAACCAAAACGACCAGCGACACCCCCAACATCCCGAACACTCCCCGGGCGAGACGACTGGTCCACTTGACGTCGCGACCGATGAAGAAGACATCCCCCACCGCCAAGCCGAGGGCGACTACGTAGAGGGGAAGCATCTGCCAGCGGAAACCTTCCATCTGGAGTTGGGCCACCAAACCGACCGTCAGGGCGAACGCCACGAATCCCCGCCGGGGACGTGAGCCGAATACGGCCGGCCAGGCGACGGCGACGACGGTCAGCACGGCAAGAGCCAGTTCGAGAAGTCTCAAGTCGCAGAGAGGTTACGGGGGACCATCGCCGTGTCGGACAAGTGCTGCGGGTGGAGAAGACACGGTCACCTGCCAGAAGGGTCACTACGAGATCGCACCCCAGCTGTTGGGGATCCGAGTTCCCTGGTGAAATACGATCTTCCAATGCGATCCGGTCCGGACCCAAACCGAGCTCCGCCTCGCCTCCCGGCCGGTCTGCCCGACGGTTCGGTACGTCACCAGCGCAGTCTCGGCGTCGACACGCCGAACGGCGAAGTCGCGCATCAGGACGGGGGCTCCTTGCTCCTTGGAGAGCATGGCGATCAGTGCCTCCTTGTCGTAGACCCGCCCCGACGATCCGAACTCGACGAAGTCGTCGGCGAGGATCTCGTCGAGTCGCGCCGCGTCGGAGCGGGCACCCGGGTCTATCAACTCGCATTCGAGAGCGTAGAGCTCGTCCTGCCATGGGTCGCTGCGGCGACGGCCCCTTGCGATGCTGGCCAATGTGTTCCTGTCCTGGGGAGCGACCCAGGTTAGGGAGAGGCTTCAGCCGGACACGGCAATGAGCGTCTCGATCGCCGCACGTATGTCGGCCTCGCCTCTCATGCCCGGCCAAGCGTCCACGATGGTCATGTCAGTCGCTATCAGGATCGTGACCGGCTGATATGGGACCCCGTAGGTGGCGAATACTTCCTCGTCCTCGTCGAGGCCCCACATGATCTGCCCCGACTGAAACAGCTCCGCGGCGCGTGACTCGGTCAGGGCATAGCTGGACTTCCATGCCGGTGCCACGAAGTCGACCCGATCGGAGTACTCCGCCGCCAGGCGGTCAACGACGGGCAACTCCCGTCGACAGGTTGCTCACCATTCCGCCCAGAAGACCAGGTACACGGGCTTGGCCCCCTGACTCAGGGTGTAGGAGCCGCCATTGGCAAGATCCAGCGAGAAGTCAGGGGCAGGTTGTCGGTCGGAGGCAACAGTGGTCGGCGATGCATCATCCGACCCGACCGGCGAAGTCGAGCCGGGGGCGCCCTGATCGACGCTTGACGTCGAGAGGGGTTCGCCCGGGTCGGTGACCGTTGTGCCTTCCGTGGTTGCGGGAGCTCCGCACGCTGCAAGCACCAGGGCAAGGGCTATCAGGCGGCGCATGGAGGGACACGGTAAGTCCTCCGTCGTTTAATCGGTGTAAACAGACGCGCCGATGTGCTCAGCCCCGGCGACTGTGAGCTATACAATCGACCTCCCGTGCCAGCAACGACGTTGTACTTCGCCTACTCCTCACTCCTCGACCCTGACTTGATGGCCGCAGTGGCTCCAGGAGCCAGATTCCTCTTCACCGCTCACTACCCGGAGACGAGGCTCGACTTTGTCGAGTCCTCGGCCGACGGCGCCCTCCCGACGCTGATCCCCGACCCGTCGCACACCGTTTGGGGCGGTGTCTTCGACATCCCCGCCGACCAGGTCGACTCGATCGTGGCGGCCGAGAAGGCACAGGGGCGAGTGGCCGGTTTCGATCACAAAGCCGTCGACCGCGAGGGCAACAAGCACGATTGCCTGACCTTCCTGAGCCCGGGAGAGGCCAATGGATCCCACCGACCCAGCCCCGACTATCTCGAGTCGATGATCAAGGGCGCCAGACACTGGAATCTTCCCGCCGGCTGGGTGATGGGCCTCGAGGACCTGGAGGAGGACCCGCTGTTCTCCTGAGTCCGAGCCACGCTACGGCGGAAAGGGCCCGGGCCTGGCCGGGCCCTTTCCCTTGGGTCGAGTCCGGCTACTCCGAGTCGGAGGCCGGGAACAACCTGTAGAGAAGCCAGGCCACCACCGCGCCGATCAAGGGGGCGTATATGTAGACCCACAGCGGTTCATAGGCCGACGACACGGCGGCCGGGCCAAACGAACGAGCCGGGTTGACCGACGCGCCCGAGAAGGGGATTCCCGCCAGGTGCACGGCAACCAGGACGAGTGCGATCGCAGCGGGAGCATGAGTGCTGCCTCTCTTCACCACGGTCATCACGGTCCAGACGAATACTGCCGTGAGCAGGACCTCGACGATGGTCGCAGTTGTCAGATCGCTGTACGTGGTCATCGTGGCGCCAACCGCTGCTTTGTCGGAAACCGACAGGACTACCAGTGAGGCCAGGCCGCCACCGGCGAACTGCCCGATCCAGTAGCCGATGGCGTCGCTGAGCGAGATCCTCCTGTCGAGTAGGAACCCCAGAGTCACCGCAGGGTTGAAGTGGGCGCCCGACACATGGCCCAGAACCCAGATGGCGCCCAAGAGAGCGAGCCCGAATCCGAATCCAATCGCCATGTTCTGCGCGGCACTGCCCGCGCCTCCGACGGCAAGGATCGTCATCGATCCCATTCCCACGAGGATGAACGTCCCCAGCAGCTCGGCCAGGTACTTGTTGATTACCAAGGTGGACTCCTCCAATCGAGTAGGCGTGTCGGCCAAGCGCCTCGGCCGGTTCTTCACACGTGATCAGGGTATTTGGATTCGGTCAGGATTCCTGGGTTCTTCGCAGTCATAAGATCGCCGCGTGCTCGCCGCCCTCAATGCATTTGCCCTGTTCCTCGGCATCGCCGCCGGAGGCCTCGCCGCCTCGCTGGTCGGTCTCTCGGTCGGAGGGCTGCTGACTCTCATCAATGTCGAGTCAGGACCCGACATCGGGTTGATCGTCGGACTGTTTGCAGGCCTGGTGATCGGGGGCTGGACGGCAGGTCGCCGAGCGAGTCATTCGTCCCGTTTCCACGGCGCGCTGACCGGGCTCGTGCTGGCGTTCGTGATCGTTGCCCTGGCCCGTTTCGGCGGCTCACCGGCCTCGACCACCACGGTGATCTGGCTGGCCGTCGTGGCGGCCCTGGTGGCTGGTGCCTCGGGGTGGCTGGCTGGACGACGCAAGGAGACTCCGACCTAGGGACGCCCAGCTCCCCGAACGCCCAGAGCCGGTGGCCCCTGCCCTGGCGCGAAGGTAGAATCTGGCCTGCGAGTCCGTCGGACGGCCGCAGCCGAAAGGCTGAGGAAAGTCCGGACTCCACAGGGCAGGGTGCTGGATAACTCCCAGGCGGGGCGACCCGACGGAAAGTGCAGCAGAAAGCAAACCGCCGATGGCCCGGATCGGGCACAGGCAAGGGTGAAACGGTGGGGTAAGAGCCCACCCGCGCGCCGGGTGACCGGCGCGGCTGGGCAAACCCCTCCCGGAGCAAGGCCAAGCAGGGACGCCGACGGCCCGTCGATCAAGTCCCGGGTAGGCCGCGTGAGCGCATCGGTGACGGTGCGCCAAGATGGATGGCCGTCCTCGACAGAATCCGGCTTACAGACGGGCTCGCGCCCCCTCTCCCCCGGTACCGTCCTCTTCGTGTGCGGCCGCTTCTCGATCACCGGTGACCTCGACTTCTACGCCGAGTACTTCGGCGCGGCAGAGGTGAGCGAAGATCGGCTCGAGCCGAGTTGGAACGTCGCCCCCACCGACCCGGTTTATGTCGTCTCGGAACGTGACGGCCATAGACGGATCGGAACCATGAAGTGGGGACTCGTCCCCCATTGGGCTCCCCACACCAAGACGATCCACATCAATGCCCGCTCCGAGACGATCGCGACGACTCCGGCATTTCGCGATTCGTTCGCCCGAAGGAGGTGCCTCATTCCAGCGGACGGGTTCTATGAGTGGGAGGCACCCGAGAACGGCCGGACACCTCACTGGGTGTACCGGGCCGACGGTCATCCGATGGCGTTCGCCGGCGTCTGGTCGTCCCGCAACGATCCGGAGAGCGGAGAGTGGGTCAGCACCTGCTCGATCGTCACCACCGACTCCCAAGGGGTCATCTCCTCGATTCACGACCGAATGCCCATTGCCCTCGTGCCCGGCGTCTGGGATCCCTGGCTCGACCGTGACATGACCGATCCCCAAGAGGCGCTGTCCCTCCTCCAGCCAATCGACCCAGCCGAAGTCATGGAGCACGTCGTGTCCAGAAGTGTCAACTCGGTTCGCAACAACGATCCAAGCCTCAGGGAGCCATCCGAGCCGGAGACACTGTTCTAAAGCACGCCGGTCTCGGTATCCTGCCCCTCGCTCTGCGGACCCTCACCCACTTCCTCCTGGCTGTCATCGCCCTGTTCGTCGTCGCGTGCAGCGCCGACTCACCCGACGAATCCGAGCCGACTTCGACAGGAGGGGTTCCGTCCACCTCGCCAACCACCACGACGCTCCGAGAGTGCCGAACAGGCGAAGTGGCGAACAGCCCGGTTGACAATGGTTCGCTCGCCGCCGATGCCATCCACTTGTCAGGTGAGATGTTCCGGTGCGCTGACGACGTTGTCGTTTCAACTCGGGATCTCGGCGACCTGGTGGCAGCAGCCCAGCTCGCCGCGGCTCTCGAGGGCCCTCTGCTCCTCCCCCATCCGGATCTGGCCACTGAAGTCGAGCGATTGACACCTTTGGTCGTCCACATCGTTGGTGAACCTGACGTCGAGTTTCCGGAGTCCGCAGAAGTCGTCCAGTACACGAGTCAGACTGCGACGCTCAGGGCAGCCAGGGTTCTCGATGTCGGAGAGAGATTCGTCCTGTCGGGGCCGGTAGATGCCCAGGCGATCTCCCGGGTCCTCCAGGCGATCAGAGATCGCGGAGCGGTGGTGATGCCGTCGGTCGGAACCTCGACGTCCGGGGCGGACCGGTCCGGCCAACCCGACCCCACCGAACTGATAGAAGGGCTGGCGGTTCCATCTCAGGCCGAGAGGGTGTGGATGGTCCCCGCCGCCAGCCCCGCCCATGCTCTGGTCGCTGCTGCGTTTGGCTCATCCGTCGATGCGGCAGTCGTAGCCGTCGCTGCCAACGATCTGCTCGCTCATCCGATCGTCTCCGAGGCGATAGGAGGAGGGCCCAAGGACATCCGATTCATCGGAACTGCTCCGGATCTCGACCCCTGGCATCTGCAGGTTCTGAGAAACGGTGTCCAGGTGCCCGGTGGCGGCTTCTCCATCCTTCCCGATCGAACTCACCGGCGGTACGTCGCCTTCTATGGGCACCCGGAGACGAGCGCGCTCGGCGTCCTCGGCGAGCAAGGCCCCGAAGAGACCCTGGCACGTATGGAGCCCTTCCTGATCGACTACGCCCGAGACGGAGCGCAGGTGGTCCCGGTCTTCGAGATGATCGCTTCGGTTGCCGCAGCCGGCGAGACCGGCGACGCCGACTACAGCTACGAGTGGCCGATCGAGACATTCCAGCCGTGGATCGACGCTGCCGCTGCCAACGATGCATACGTGATCCTCGACTTGCAGCCAGGACGTGACGACTTCCTGACTCAGGCGAAGCAATACGAGGACTTGCTGAAACTCCCGTTCGTCGGCCTGGCCCTCGACCCGGAGTGGAGGCTCGGTCCCGACCAGGTGCACCTGGAGCAGGTGGGACGTGTCTCAGCAGCCGAGGTGAATCGGGTGATCCACTGGCTGGCCAATCTGGTGCGTGACGAAGGACTGCCCCAGAAGATGCTGATCGTGCATCAGTTCCGGACCTTCATGATCCAGGACCGGGCCGTTCTCGAACAGCGACCGGAACTTCAACTAGTGATCCAGATGGATGGCGACGGTACCGAGGCCCAAAAGGACAACACCTACGCCGCCCTCAATGTCGGAGCCGAGAACGCCTTTTGGGCATGGGGGTGGAAGAACTTCTTCGATGAGGACGAGCCGGGCCCACCCTCACCGGAGTCCACAATGGCCAAGGACCCAGTGCCTGTTTATGTCAGCTATCAGTGACCTGGCATCATCACCCACGACCGAAAGGAAGACTTGACCAAGTTCGCCTACTTCTGTGGCCACGAGCAGTGGCAACCCGAGGAACTCGTCGACCATGCCGTGCGCGCCGAGCGAGCCGGGTTCGACATGGTGGTCGTGTCGGAGCACTTCCACCCATGGGTCGACGACGAGTCCGCTTCCGGATTCGCATTCTCGACCATCGGGGCGATGGCCCAGGCAACCGAGCGCATCGAGTTCGCCACCGGCGTGACGACGCCCCTGTTTCGCTACCACCCCGGCGTAGTCGCCCAAGCGGCGGCCACGCTCGATCGTCTGTCGGGAGGACGATTCACACTTGGGGTCGGCACCGGTGAGAACATAAATGAGGGGCCCCTCGGATATCGCTTCCCCAAGTACGCCGAGAGAAACGCCCGGATGGCCGAATCGCTCCAGATCATGAGGAGACTGCTCGACGGTGAGAAGCTCACCTTCGATGGAGACTATTACTCGACCGACCGGGCGAAGCTCTACTCGCCCCCCGTCGGGTCGGTGCCGATTCTCTTGGCGGCTGGTGGTCCCAAGTCGGCGACGCTCGCTGGAGAGCTGGCGCAGGGGGTCATCACGTCGGTCAAGGATCCAACCGACACTTTCGAAAGAGTGCTGGAACCTCTGATGATCTCAGCAACGGAGACCGGGAATCCCGAACCGATCGTGCTGACCACCCGGTGGTCACTGTTCGCCGGGTCCGCTGACGAGGCTTGGCAGGCCCTCTACTCCTGGCGCGGTCTCCGGGCACCCGGAAGGCTCGAGGCCGTCGACCCACAGGAGCTGCGTGAGAAAGCCGACGAACTCGACCGCAACGAGGTGTTGCAGCGTTACTCGGTCGTCTCATCGGTCGAGGACATCGTCGCCACCTACCAACCATTGGTCGATGACCTGAAAGCCGACATCGTCACCTTCCAGATGGCGTCACTGGACCAGCCGGCGCTGATCGACATGATCGGCTCCGAGGTTCTGCCCGAGCTCGCCAGCTAGCAGTCGCAGTCACCCCACACGGGTGATCAACTCCACAAGCTGAAGCAGCCCTTGTACCGACTCGGGCCGGAGGCCGGGGCGCTCGGATGCCACGAGCAGGGACGGCACGATCTCGGTGAGATGGTCGAGCACCAGTCGCGACTGTGCGGTGTCCACTCCGAGAAGACGTTCAACGGGCTCGATCATCCTGTCGGCGAGGCCGAGGCCGAATGAGGCAAAGAGATCGATCCGGTAGCCATCGATGTCGGTGACGAGGACTTCCCGACGACCCCCTTCCGCCGATCTGACGATGACGACTTGCCAGGTGATCCCATCGCGTTCGATCGACTCGCCTTGCTCATAGCCGACCGGGCCGAGCAGAAAAGTGCCCGTCCCTTGGGCGAAGCCAGACCAGAAATTGGCGGCGACGCCCGAGTCGCCTCGATCCAGCGCTTCTGCGACGTCGACTGTCGCGGCATCCTCAGCAAGAGAGGCAAGGGCCGAGTGACCTGGTACTGCCAGCCGGCTTGCCAGGTTGAACTCGGCCGCGTTGAGATGTCCGACCAACTCGGTCAATGCGTCGGTTGGAGTGGCGGCGCCGCGCCCTGTTGTAGGAACCGGTTCACCGGCCTCGGGAGTTCCCCCACAGGCAAGAGTCACCACAAGGACGGCGCTAGCTGCTCGGCGCCACATAGGAGGGCAACCTTCCTGTCTCACGGACCCTTGCGCGACGTTCGGGATGATTGAGGCCGAGGGCAAACCACAGCCAAGTCAGGTAGACAGCGCCAAGTGCCTCCTTCAGCCATCTCCATGGATCGGTCGCGGCGCGCTCCCACGCCTGCTGCCAGTAGGGCGCCTGTCCCGCCTCGATCTCCCAGCCGAAGAACGGCCACAGGAACACGTCTTCCCTGACCCACATGCCGTCGATCAGCAGATGGAAGAACCAACCTACGCCCAGGGCCATCCACGCTCTCCGCCGCCGGCCCCTTCGAGTCATCAACAGCACAGCAGACATGTATAGGCCAGCCAGAGCCAACGAGTGGAACCACAATTCACCCGTGGCATAACGCCGGGCCAGGATCACCGTGCCGACGGCCATGTCGAAGACGTCGGGCAACAGGGCACCGCCCAGCAGGAACCTGACATCGACCTTCGGATCCCGAAACACCCATCGGAAGAGCCAGAGCACACCGCCGAGGTGGAAGAAGAGCATCTAGTCAGGGGACGAGGAGGCGGCGGCAGTGAACACAGCGCGGCAGATCGGTGTCGAACGCCTGCTCTCGTTCTGCGGGAGAGAGGGCCATGTGGCAACCGCCGCAGACCCCGTTGTCGAAGCTGGCCACGGCAACCCCCTCCTTGAGACGCCTGAGCTTCTCGTACAGGTCGAGCAATTCCTCCGAAACGGGAGCGACTGCCTCTCGCTTGCGGACCTCTTTACGCGCCAGTTCGGCATCGATCGCTCTCCACTGAACCTTGATCGACTCCTCCAGCCCGGTCTTCGTGGCTGTCACAACCTCGATTTGGGCATCCAGGGCTTCTACCTTCTCTCGGGCCGGATCGATCAATTCGAGGATGCCGAGCACCTTTTCCTCCATGGCGTCTCTCTGGCCTTTGAGGCTTTGCACCTCGAGGCGCATGTACTCGGTCTCCCGGGCGCTCATACCTCCGGCGAACAGCCGAGTCTCGTGCTCTTCGAGCTTTATCTCGAGCAGTTCCAGCTCTCCCCCGGTCTTGTCCAGATCGAGCTCGACGTTCTTCAGCTCGACTGCGGCTTGGCCTCGCTCCTTCTCGAAGCCGGACAGCTCTTCGTGGGCGTTCTTGAAGGCATCGAGTTCGGGCAGAGACTGGCGCTGTTCGAGGAGGCGGTCGATCTCGAGGTCAACCGCCTGGAGGTCGAGAAGATCTGACAATGCCGTTACTTCCATGACCTTCACCCCCAGGTCTGGGGAAGGAGACGCGTCAGGTCGACGACATCCACCTCGGCGACCTTGCGAACCAGCCTGACCAGTCCCTCCATGCCAGGCCTCTCGGTGGCGATGTGCCCTGGATCGACGATTGCCAAGCCGAGGTCGTTCGCTCGCGCCGTTAGATGGTGTCCCACGTCTCCGGTCACCAAAGCGTCTGCAACCTCGGCGGCGGCTTCGACGAAGTCAGACCCTGCTCCGGGGACGACCGCAACGCGATCGACGTATTGGGTTCTGTCCCCGGTTATCCGCAGGCCCGTGTGGCCGAACGCGTCCGACACTCGCGCATCGAGCACGGCCAGCGTGGCCTCGAAGTCACCGACCCTCCCGATGTCAGGAACTCCCTGGTCAGGATCGCCGCCGAAGCTCTCGATGTGTTTGAGGCCGAACGCATCGGCGAGGGCGTCGGAAGCACCTCCTGGCGCCGCGTCGAAGTCGGTGTGGGTGACGAGAAGGGCCACACCCAGGCGAACCAGGCGGAACGCCCGTGCCTCCGCCGAACGTCCCCCCACGAGCCTGCGCGTGGGAGAGAACAAGAGCGGGTGATAGGTGACCAGTAGGTCGACCGGCTTCCTCTCCAAGGCTTCGACCACGGCCTCGGTGACCTCATGGCAGACGGCGACGCTGCCGACGTCGGTTCTGGGGTCACCCAACGAGAGCCCCACCGGATCCCAGGATGCGGCATTCTCCGGGTGGGTGTGCTCGGCGAGCGCCCCGACGAACTCTTCAAGCTTCATGGACGCGATCGTATCGCCTACCGGCTCAAGTGCTCTATCAGGATCCTCGGCGAGTCCTCGAGCATCACGACCACTGTCGTCCCGCGTCCCCTCACCTCGAATCGGCCGTCTGGGCCCGTTCCCTCCCATACGAAAGAAAAGGACGCCGCCGCGTGATCGGGACCCGCGGTCTCCACTGTCAAGTCCTCCACCCGGTATGAAGTGTCTTCGATGTCGAGAGCCCAGGTCGCCTCGAACGCCGATCGGATCTCGTCGATCCCGCGATAGTCGCCGTCGTTGAAGCGGAACAGGGCTTCGGGATGGATCAAAGGCGCCACCTCGTCGAAATCGTGGGTCGCCTGGGCCTGCTCGTAGGACGCCAGGAAGTCAGCGACTGTCTGGGGGGTGAGATCTGACATGAACCTATCCGGTGACGGCGCCTTTCTGGGCCGATCCAACAAGGCGGGCGTACTTGGCCAGAGCCCCGGTCTGGTAGCGAGGATTCTTGGGCCGCCACCTGCTTCGTCTCTCCGCCAGGACGTCCGGAGGGACGAGGAGGCTCAATTGGCGTGCCGGGATGTCAACCCTGACGCGGTCTCCCTCCTCGACGAGCCCGATGTTCCCCCCGACCTCCGATTCGGGGGCGACGTGTCCGATGCAGAGCCCGGTAGTGCCTCCGGAGAATCGACCGTCGGTTATGAGCATCACGTCCTTACCCAGCCCGGCACCCTTGAGCGCCGCGGTGACTTGGAGCATCTCGCGCATCCCAGGGCCGCCCTTCGGTCCCTCGGTGCGGATGACCAGGACATCGCCGGGATTGATCAGATGTTCGAACAGAGCATCCAGGGCCTCTTGCTCCCCTTCGAACACGCGGGCCGGGCCTTCGAACCTCTCGACATCTACTCCGGCAACCTTCACCACGGCACCTTCCTCCGCGAGGTTCCCTCCCAGGATCACGATACCGCCGTGGTCGGCGAGTGGCGAGTGGGGCGGGGTCACCACATCCTGGTCCTTGGGCGCGTCCACACCCTCCAGGTTCTGTGCCAGCGTCCTGCCGGTGACTGTCAATGCGTCGCCGTCGAGGAGGTCTTCGTCGAGCAAGACGCGCAGGACCGCCGGCACTCCACCAATACGATCAAGGTCGACCATGTGATAGCGACCGAAGGGCTTGAGGTCGCCGATGTGCGGAGTGCGTCTGGATACACGGTCGAAGTCATCGAGGCCCAGCTCCACTCCGGCCTCGTTGGCGATCGCGAGGAGATGGAGGACGGCGTTGGTGGACCCACCCAAGGCCATCACGACAGTGATGGCGTTCTCAAATGCGGGTCGGGTCAGGATCTGGCGGGCGGTGATCCCCTGATCGAGGAGGGCCATTACCGCCTCGCCGGAGCTCTCGGCATAGATCCCCAGTCGCGGATCGACCGCGGGCACCGACGCCGAGCCTGGTAGAGACATGCCGATTGCCTCGCCGACCGAAGCCATGGTGTTGGCCGTGAACATCCCGGCGCAGGAACCGGCTCCGGGACATGCGGCACGTTCGATCTCGCCCAGCTCGACCTCGGAGATGCGGCCCTCCGACTGGGCGCCGATGCCCTCGAACACATCCACGATCGAGATATCTCTCCCTCGATACCTGCCCGGGAGGCTGGAGCCGCCGTACAGGAAGACGGCGGCAAGGTCCAGGCGGGCAGCGGCCATCAGCATCCCGGGCAACGACTTGTCACATCCGGCGATGGACACCATTGCGTCGAACCGCTCGGCATGCATCACGAGCTCCACCGAGTCTGCGATCACCTCTCGGGAGACGAGGGACGCTCGCATCCCCTCGTGGCCCATCGAGATCCCGTCGGAGACGGCGATCGTGGAGAAGACGAGCCCCACTCCCCCTGCTCGTCGGACGCCCTTCTTGGCCCGCTCCGAAAGTTCTGGGCCAGTGACATTGCAGGGGGTCACCTCGTTGCCCGCCGACACCAGCCCCACCTGCGGTTTGGAGAAGTCCTCGTCAGTCAGGCCAACAGCTCTCAGCATCGCCCGTGCTCCGGCTTTGGCCGGGCCTTCGGTCACCTCACCGGACCTGGGTTTCATCGCCATGACAGGCGATAGTAAGGCCGGGTTTTGGCAGCGCCGCCTCGAAGACCCACAATTCAGGGATGGCGACCATCTACTACGACGCAGATTGTGATCTCGAGCTGATCAAGGCCAGGAGGGTCGCAATCATCGGTTACGGCAGCCAGGGCCACGCCCATGCTCTCAACCTCTCGGAGTCGGGCGTCGAAGTGGCCGTCGGTCTCCGGCCCACGTCATCCAGTCGGGAGGCAGCCGAAGACGCCGGGCTCGAGGTCATGAGCATCCCCCACGTCGCGGCTTGGGCGGACGTGGTGGTGCTACTCGTTCCCGACCAGTCGATGGGCGACGTCTACGCCGACGACGTGGCTCCCCACCTGGAAGAAGGGGATGCCCTGGTCTTCGCCCACGGCTTCAGCATTCACTACGGCGAGATCGAGCCGCCTGAAGGGGTGGACGTCGTCATGGTGGCCCCCAAAGGTCCAGGCCACCTGGTACGCCGGACTTACGTCGAGGACTCAGGAGTCCCGGCACTGCTCGCGGTTCATGCCGATGCCACGGAGAGCGCTCGGGATCTGGCACTCTCCTATGCCTCGGCCATCGGAGCCGGCAGGGCTGGGATCCTGGAGACGACTTTCGAGGAAGAGACAGAGACCGATCTCTTCGGCGAGCAGGTGATTCTCTGCGGCGGCGTCTCCGAGCTGATCAAGGCGTCCTTCGAAACCCTTGTCGAAGCCGGATACCAACCCGAGTCCGCCTACTTCGAGACTCTGCACGAACTGAAGCTGATCGTCGACCTCCTCTATGAGGGAGGCCTGTCGTGGATGAGGTACTCCATCTCCGACACAGCCGAGTACGGGGACTACACCAGAGGCCGGCGGATCGTGAGCGAACAGACCCGGGAGGAGATGAAGAAGGTTCTCTCCGAGATCAAGTCGGGTGCGTTCGCCGCCGAGTGGCTGGCTCAAGCTCGCGAGGGAGCACCTTTTCTCGCTGAGCAGAGGGATCGCAATCGCTCCCACCCAATCGAGGTGGTTGGGGACGAGCTGAGGAAGCTGATGCCCTTCCTGGAGCCAAAGTCAGCTCCATGACCGCCCAATAGCGGGGTCAGTAGCTCTGATCTACGAAGGTCTGCTCCTGGAAGGGTGGCCTCACGTAGGGGACTTCTTCCATTACGGGCAGGTTCACAGGCTCGGGAGTCAAGTCCCCGTAGTCGAACTGGGCGAGGATGTGGCTTATGCAGTTGAGGCGGGCCCTCTTCTTGTCATCCGATGGGACCACGTACCAAGGGGCCTGCTTGATGTCGGTGTACTGGAAGGTCGTGTCCTTGGCCATCGAATAGCGCACGTATTGGCGATGCTCCTCGATGTCCATCGCGGACAGCTTCCATCGCTTGAGCGGCTCGCGATTGCGTGACTCGAAGCGCCGCTTCTGCTCGTCATAGCTGACCGAGAACCAGTACTTGAGGAGACGGATCCCGGAACGAACCAGCATGCGTTCGAACTCGGGGCACGACCGAAGGAACTCCTGGTACTCCTCTCCTGTGCAAAACCCCATCACCCACTCGACGTTGGAGCGGTTGTACCAACTGCGGTCAAAGAGGACGATCTCCCCGGCTGCCGGAAGGTGGGCGACATACCGTTGGAAGTACCATTGGGTCTTCTCCCGCTCCGTCGGCTTGGGCAGGGCGGCGACCCGCACGCTCCTGGGGCTGGTCCGCTCCGTGATCCGTTTGATCACGCCTCCCTTGCCAGCCGTCCCCCGACCCTCGAAGACAATGGCGACCCGTTCCCCCTTCTTCTGCACCCAGTACTGCAGCTTGACCAGCTCTTCCTGCAAGCGGGCCAACTCCTTTTCGTAGAACGCCTTCTTCAGCTTCCCCCTGGCCGTGTAGTGCTCGGCACCCGCCGGAGTGGCGTACTCGACTACTTCGTCGGCACCCTCGGGGAGGGCATGGGTCGAGCTCATGGCAGCCACTCTAGGGACTGCCGGCTTGGAGGCTGGGCCTACTTTGCGAGCAGGGCGATCAGACCAGCGATCCCCAGCGCAAGCCATCCGAGGGCATTCACGTCGAATCGCCGTGGAGGGCCCATCAGCGCGAGCTTCGAGGAGCTGGATCGACATTGCGGCGCGCCTGCGAGCTGCGGTAGCCCCCCAGGGTCGCGACAATGGGCACCTCATCGAGGATTAGCGAGAGATCAAGGAGCAGCTATGGAGACGGCCTACGGTCTCAAGACCCGCACCACCATGGACGTGGCTGAGGCCGAGACGAAGGTGCGAGAGCTTCTCGCCGAAGAAGGCTTCGGAATTCTCACCGAGATCGACGTCGCAGCCACCCTCAAGGCAAAGCTGGACCTCGATCGAGGGCCCTACAAGATCCTCGGGGCCTGCAACCCGGCACTCGCGTCCCGAGCCCTCGACACTGAGATCGATGTGGGGCTCCTGCTTCCCTGCAACGTGGTGGTCTACGCGGAGGAAGACGAGACGGTGGTCGCGGCCCTAGACCCGGCGACAATGGTCAACCTGGCCGCAAATCCCGGGCTGGAGCCCGTCGCCGCCGATGCCAGGAGCCGGATCGAACGCGTGATCGCTGGTATGTCCGACTAGGGGAGAAGACTCCCCTACGGGCACTCGAAGACCATCTGCATGAGCTGGCCAGAGAACTCGACCGTCTGAACGAGTCGAGTGGCGAGCAATTTGTCCGAAGAGTGGCGAAAGCGTCCAGATGAGTCCACGACTCCAGGCGACTCAGGCCTGTCGCCGGGCTCAGCCGCCCACGGGCCGACCATGAGAAAAGCCCCGTGTTAGTTGACGAAATCGCCGCCACCAGGGGCTTCTCTTCGGTGGGCGATGACGGACTCGAACCGCCGACCCCTGCCTTGTAAGGGCAGTGCTCTAGCCAACTGAGCTAATCGCCCGGGGGGTCGATTCTACGAAGCACCTGCGACGACGCCCACCCGACGACAAGGTCACGCGAGGTGAGCCGTCAACCGGATGTCGAAGCTGCGGTCGATGCCCTGCTCGGACTCTGGGCCGGTGGCGGCGGCTACCAGACGATCGACTCGTTCGCATGTCGCGAGGGCTACTGATCACAGAGCACCACGATCATCCAAGCAGGGCGAGTCGGAGCAGTGAGTGGATCGTGGAACAAGTCCGACGGTGTCTGGCGGATCGACCTCCGCGGCAACGGAGTCGCCGGTGACGAGCGGGTTCTCGACTCGACCAGAGCCCACCCGACTCGGATCTGACACCCTCGACACGAGATGCACATGGCCAAGACCGCCAGCGGTCACCCGGACCTCCACCCCACGGCTCGTCCCAAACGCCATCCTGTCCGAACCACATCGATCGGGCAGGGGAATTCTCCATCAATTCCCTGTGGATAAGTGTCGATAGAGATATTGACAAATCCCCGAGAGTGGGCAGAGGTGTTCCTACGCTGCCTGAGGCGCGTGTGAGGTTATGGCTAAGCGGTCAATCGAACGGGAAGTAAGCGATGAGGCGATCCGTCAGTATCTGGACGGGATCGGCACCTATGCCCTGCTCACCGCCGAGGACGAGGTTCGGCTCGCCAAGGCCATAGAGACGGGGCGCAAGGCCGAGATTGCCCTCGAGACCGAGAAGGACCGAACCAAGCGTCGTAGTCTCAACCAGCTGGTTCGGGCCGGCGAGGACGCACGGCAGACCTTCATCCGCTCCAATCTCCGCCTCGTCGTCTCTATCGCCAAGCGATACGGCCACGCCCGCCTGCCCTTTCTCGATCTGATCCAGGAAGGGAACTTGGGTCTGATCCGGGCGGTCGAGAAGTTCGAGTACCGAAAGGGCTTCAAGTTCTCCACGTATGCCACGTGGTGGATCCGTCAGGCCATCACGCGGGCGATCGCCGACAAGAGCCGAACGATCCGGGTGCCGGTGCACATGATGGACACCATCACCCAGATGCAAACGGCGGAGACGAATCTCACCAAGCGCCTGGGGCGCAAGCCGACTGATGAAGAGCTGTCACAGGAGTCGGGCCTGACCGTCGACAAGATCCGCGAGGCGCGCAAGGTGGCCCCCGAGCCGGTCTCCATCTTCGAGCCTGTGGGTGAGGACAATGCCACTCTCGGTGACTTCATCGAGGACGAGGACGCCACCGCGCCGTTCGATCAGATTGCCTCGAAGCTCAATGTCGAGAACCTCAAATTCGTGCTGGATCGTCTCACCGAACGCGAGCGCACCATCATCGAGATGCGCTACGGGCTCGGGGACAGGGAGCCGGCCACACTGGACGAGGTGGGGCGGCAGTTCAACGTGACCCGCGAACGCATCCGTCAGATCGAGGCCAAGGCCCTCGCCAAAATGCGCCATCCGTCGACTCCCGGAGGCCTCCGGGAGCTTGCCGCCGGCTGATTCGGCCGCCTAGGCGGATCGAACCCGCTCGACGAGCTCGCTGCGCTCGGCTTCCACGGGAAGGTGAGCCTCGGAGTGACGGGGACGTCCCCGGCCTCGTCTCCGGTGATAGGGCTTCCCATCCCAGAAGATGACACCGCCCCACACCCCCCACTCGAGATTCTCCTCGAGGGCGACCTCGAGACAGCGCACCCTGATCGTGCAATGGGCACAGATTCGTTGCGCCTGGGACAACTCGGCCTGCTTCTCGGAGAAGAAGAGCTGATGGCTCCCCTCCTCCCGACAGCGGCCGTCTGCTTGTAACTCTCTGAATTGGTGATTCACGTCGAAACCTCTCTCCGGTGGTAGCGGCAAAAAAA